>Ga0097691_1001013_pt1 | contig 21905 bp, 18 predicted proteins | sample NGESurdeep072012_8_FD_72858 | JGI IMG/M metagenome (GOLD analysis project Ga0097691, IMG submission 72858) | Arctic peat soil microbial communities from Barrow, Alaska - NGEE Surface sample 210-1 deep-072012 | ecosystem: Environmental > Terrestrial > Soil > Wetlands > Peat ... | reverse complement strand
CCCGGAGATGCGAGGCGGCACGGCGGCCTGCACCGTGATCGTTGGCGACGAGCCGATCGGCTCGCCGGCCCTGGACGCGGCGTGGGCCGCGGTCGTGCTGAACCCGCCGTCGCTCGCGAAGTTCGCTCCGCTCGTGGCGTCGGGCGGCACGCTGGTCGTGAACGCCACGCTCATCGAGGCCGAGTCCGGCCGGGACGACGTGGACGAGCTACGGGTCCCCTGCACGCGCCTCGCGCGCGAGGCAGGCGACGACCGGCTGGTGAGCGTTGCGGCGCTCGGGGCGCTCGTCGGCCGGACCGGCATCGTCGGTCGGGAGGCAGTGGTCGCGGCGCTGCGCGAGATGCTCGGCCACAAGCATCCCGAGGCGCTGGAGGCGGACCTCGCGGTCTTCGAGAGCGGCCTCGCGTTCGGACGCGCGGCGACGGCGATTGGGGTGCCGGCAGCGGTCGGCTGAGCCGCCCGGCGGCCCGGACCGTCAGGCAGTGGTGAGGTCGCGCGGGGCGGACCACGAGCGCAGCGTCCGCATGTAGTTCGCGCGCTCGAAGGCCGAAGGATCCTCCACGGAGGTCTGGCTCGCGCTGCCGCGGAGCTGGGTGACCGACTCGTACTCGTTCTCGGTCATCCACGCCCGCAGCCCGGCCTCGACGGTCCGGACCTTGTCCGGGCCGTTGCGCAGGATCGCCGAGGTCATCATCGCGACGTCCGCACCCACCATGAGCGCCTTGACGACGTCCGTCGCAGAGCCGACGCCCGACGTGGCGGCCAGCGACGGGCCCGGGCCCAGCTCGGGTCGCAGGATCGCGATCCAGCGCAGCGGCAGGCGCAGGTCCGCCGGATGGCTCAGGTCGAGCCGGGGCACGACATCGAGCGTGTCGAGATCGAGGTCCGGCTGGTAGAAGCGGTTGAACAGGACAAGCCCATCGGCGCCGGCAGCGATGGCGTGGCGTGCCACGTTCGCCATCGACGAGTAGTACGGGCTGAGCTTGACGGCCAGCGGGATGCTGATGGCCGCGCGGACCGCGGCGATCAACGCGAGGTCGTCCGACTCGATGTCGGCGGCGGTCCTGGCCGGATCCGCGGCGACGCGGTAGAGGTTGAGCTCGAGGGCGTCGGCGCCGGCATCCTGCATGAGCTTCGCGTACCGGACCCACGCGCCGACGGTGGTTGCGTTGAGGCTGGCGATCACGGGAACGGCCGATTGTGCCTTGATCTGCCGGAGCCGGGCCAGGTACCGATCCCCGACACCGGCGAACGATGGGATGTTCGGAAAGTAGCTGAGCGCCTCGGCGAAGCTGTCGGTGCCGGCCTCGAGCGACCGGTTGATCTCGATCTCCTCGAAGACGATCTCCTCTTCGAAGAGAGAGGGCAGGACGATCGCCGCCGCGCCCGCCTGCTCGAGCAGGCGGGCCGAGGCGGGCTCGCCGGTGAGCGGCGACGCCGATGCGACGATCGGAGAACGCAGCTCGAGGCCCAGGTACCGGGTGCGCAGATCGACGGTCACGCCTCGTCTCCCTTCGCGGCGGCGGAGTCAGCCATCATCGGCTCCGCCGTCACGTCGTCCGGCGTGCCTCCCGCGGTGGTCGCGGAGTCGGCGCCCGACGGTGTGAGTTCCGCCTGGTTGCCGGGTTCCATGGGGGGCAGGTGCGGCACGCTGCGGTGAAGGCCGGCCAGCTGCTCGTAGTAGCGCCAGCGCTCGTCGACGTCCGCCTGCGCGAGCTGCGCGAGGTCGGCCGCCCGCTCGGGCTGGGTGCGGGCAAGGATGGCGAACCGGGTCTCGCCGGCGACGAAAGCACTGACGGGCATCGACGGCTTGATCGAGTCGAGCTTGAACGGCTGGCCGGACTCGCTCTCGCTGGGATGGAACCGGTAGAGCGGCCAGTATCCGCTCCTGACGGCGTCCTTCTGGTGGGACATGGACGTGGACATCTCGATGCCATGGGCGATGCAGGTGCTGTACGCGATGACCAGGGACGGCCCGGGCCAGGCATCGGCCTCGAGGAGCGCCTTGGCGGCCTGCGCGTCGTTGGCGCCCATCGCGATCTGGGCGACGTAGACGTCGCCGTACGCCCGGGCGACCGCGCCGAGGTCCTTCTTGCCGCGGGACTTGCCGGCCGCCGCGAACTTCGCGACCGCGCCGCGCGGCGTGGCCTTGGACGCCTGGCCTCCGGTGTTGGAGTAGACCTCCGTGTCGAGGACCAGGACGTTGACGTTCCGGCCGGAGCCCAGGACGTGGTCGAGGCCGCCGTAGCCGATGTCATAGGCCCAGCCGTCGCCGCCGACGATCCAGATCCCCTTGCGGACGAGGTCGTTGGCGAGCGCGAGCAGGTGACGAGCGTCGGAGCCCTGCTCGCCGCGCAGCGAGCCGAGGATCTCGCGGAGCCGCGCGATGCGCGCACGCTGCGCGTCGATCCCGGGTTCCGTCTCCTGGTCCGCCTCGAGGATCTCCCGGACGAGCTCCGCGCCGATCGCCGGCGCGAGCTTCGTGACCAGCCGTCGGGCCTGGTCGTTCTGGGCGTCGAGCCCGAGTCGCATGCCCAGCCCGAACTCGGCGTTGTCCTCGAAGAGGGAGTTGTTCCAGGCCGGGCCCCTGCCCTGGGCGTTGACCGTCCACGGGGTCGTGGGCAGGTTGGCGCCGTAGATCGACGAGCAGCCTGTGGCGTTGGCCACGATCATCCGGTCGCCGAAGAGCTGGGAGATGAGCTTGAGGTATGGCGTCTCGCCGCAGCCGTTGCAGGCCAGCGAGAACTCGAACAGGGGCTCGAGCACCTGGGCGCCCTTGACAGTGTCGTGGGCGATCAGGCTCCGGTCGAGCGGCGGGATCGACTGGAAGAACTCCCAGCGCGGCCGCTCGGCGTCGCGATGCGCCGCGGCGGGCTCGAGGTTGATGGACTTGTGCTTGACCTCGGTCTTGCTCTTCGCCGGGCAGACGTCCACGCAGATGCCGCAGCCGGTGCAATCGTCGGGCGCGACCTGGATCGTCAGGCGGTGGTCCAGCAGGTCGCGGGACTTGAACTCCTTGGAGAGGAAGCCCGCCGGTGCGCCCTCGACGGCCGCGGCCGGGAAGACCTTCATCCGGATCGCGGCGTGCGGGCAGACCATGGCGCACTTGCCGCAGTCGATGCAGATCGACGGATCCCAGATGGGGAGCTCCAGGGCGATCGCCCGCTTCTCGTACCTGGTCGTCCCGGAAGGGAACGTCCCGTCGACCGGGAAGGCCGAGACCGGCAGCAGGTCGCCGTCGCCCGCCATGAGGACCGCCGTGACCGTCTTGACGAAGTCCGGCGCGTCATCCGGCACGACCGGCGGAAGCGCATGGCCGGTCGCGGCCGGGCCGAGCTTGACATGGCCCAGGCGCGCGATCGAGGCGTCGATGGCCGCGAAGTTGCGATCGACGACCGCCTGGCCGCGCTTCGCATAGGTCTTCTCCGCGAAGGCCTTGATCCGCTCGATCGCCTCTGCCGATGGCAGCACGCCCGAGAGATGGAAGAAGCAGGGCTGCATGATCGTGTTGATGCGGCTGCCCATGCCGGTCTCCGCGGCGACGGCGAGGGCATCGATGACCCAGAAGTCGATCTGCTTGTCGACCAGCTGCTGCTGGACCACGGACGGCAGGCGATCCCAGATCTCGTCCGGTCCATACGGCGAGTTGAGGAGGAACGTCGCGCCGGGCTTCGCGAAATCGAGGATCTTGATCTTGTCGAGGAGCCCGAACTGGTGGCAGGCGATGAAGTCGGCCGCGTCGATGAGGTAGGAGGATCTCGTCGGCACGGGCCCGAAGCGCAGGTGGGAGACGGTGGTCCCACCCGACTTCTTGGAGTCGTACACGAAGTAGCCCTGGGCGAAGCGGTCGGTGCCTTCGCCGATGATCTTCACCGAGGCGTGGTTCGCGCCGACCGTGCCGTCGGAGCCCAGGCCGAAGAAGAGCGCCTGGACCTCGCCGGCGGGCCGGGGGGTGCGGTAGTCGACGTCGATCGGCAGGCTGAGATGCGTGACGTCGTCGTAGATGCCCACCGTGAAATGGCGCTTGGGCCGGGCCGCCGACAGCTCGTCGAAGACGGGCCGGATCATGCCCGGGGTCACTTCCTTCGAGGACAGGCCGTACCGGCCGCCGATGACGCGGGGCATCGCGGCGAACGGAGGCTCGTCGGCGTCCATCCGCTCGGTGATCGAGGCCACGACGGCCTGGTAGAGCGGCTCCCCCACGGCGCCGGGCTCCTTGGTCCGGTCCAGGACCGCGATGGCCCTGACCGTGGCCGGGAGCGCCGCGATGAACGCGGCCGCCGGGAACGGCTGGAAGAGCCGGACCACGAGAACCCCGACCTTCTGGCCGGTGGCGTTGAGGGCGTCGACGGTCTCCTGCACCGCGCCGGCGGCGGAACCCATGATCACGATGACCCGATCGGCATCGGGCGCACCGTGGTAGTCGACGATGCCGTAGTGGCGGCCGGTCTGCTGGGCGAGCTCGCCCATGACCTCGGTCACGATGCCCGGCACGGCGTCGTAGAACTGGTTCGCAGCCTCGCGGGCCTGGAAGAAGGAGTCGGGGTTCTGGGCCGTGCCGCGGACGAACGGGGCGTCCGGGGTCATGCCGCGGGCCCGGAAGGCAAGGACGTCATCGTCGCGGATGAGCGAGCGGATGACATCGGCCTCGATGACGGCGATCTTGTTGATCTCGTGGGAGGTGCGGAACCCGTCGAAGAAGTGGAGGAACGGGATCCGCGAGCGGAGCGTGGCCGCGTGCGAGACGAGGGCGAAGTCCTGGGCTTCCTGGACGGAGCCGGCACAGAGCATCGCCCAGCCGGTGGCCCGCGCGTGCATGACGTCGCTGTGGTCGCCGTAGATCGAGAGGGCGTGCGTGGCCAGCGTCCGGGCCGCGACGTGGATGACCGTCGGCGTCAGCTCACCGGCGATCTTGAACATGTTCGGGATCATCAGGAGGAGGCCCTGGGAGGCCGTGAAGGTGGTCGCGAGCGCGCCCTTCTGGAGCGCGCCGTGGAGCGCGCCGGCCGCGCCACCCTCGGACTGCATCTCGATGACGTCGGGGACCTTGCCCCACAGGTTCGGCTTCCCGGCAGCCGCCCAGTCGTCGGCGTGCTCCGCCATCGGCGAGGCAGGGGTGATCGGGAAGATCGAGATCACCTCGCTCAGGGCGTAGGCCACGCGGGCCGCGGCCTCGTTGCCGTCCATGCACTCGAAGCGCCTGCTGCGGCTCCGAGCGTCGGCGGTGGCGGGGGCGGCGCTCGGTGCGGCGACGGGCCGCTCCGGGGGCGTCTGCAGGGTCATGCTGGACCTCCGATTGCCCGAAGACGGCTCGCGAGGCTGCCGCCTTCAACGTGCTTCAGGATCGTCGCGCCGATGCCCGCGGCCCGGGCTTCCCGGGCCTCGTCGGCACCGAGGTACGCGGCGAGAACAACGATGTGGTTTCGGGGCGTCACGCCGTCGAGGGCATCCGCCACCGCGCGCCAGCCGCCCCGGAGCGCGCCGTCGACCAGGACGAGGTCGGGCGCGCACGTCCGCGCCGCAAGGGCCGCGGAGCCGGCTGACCGGACCTCGCCCACGACGGCGAAGCCGTGCCGGTTCAGGTGGGCGGCGAGTGCATCGGAAGCGCCCACGTGGTCGCTCACGATGAGAAGCCGGCGCACCGGTTGGGGATGGGGCTGCAGCATGCAGGTAGCGTCGCCCCGGGCATCCGGACCGGGCAGCCCCGCACCGGCCCCAAGAAGGGGGCCATTCGGCCCTGCCAAGGGTCGCGATCTGCGGACCACACTGCCGAGCGTGGTGGACGTCGCAGGGGACGCGCGATGTCCACCACTACGCATCTCGGGGACGCTCACCGGGGCCCGGCCGCGCCTCCCCCATGGGCGCTCACCTCGACGTAGGCCGCTCACCTAGAGGTAGTGCGTTCGGCGCGCCTGGGACGTCAGCGCGTCGCGGAAGTCCGGGTGCGCGATCGCGATGAGCGAGGCGGCTCGCTCGCGGATCGACTTCCCGTAGAGTTCCGCGACGCCCCACTCCGTGACGACCGTCCGGACGTGGGCACGGGTGGTGACCACTCCCGCTCCCTCGGCGAGGAACGGCGTGATCCGGGAGACTGTCCCGCCGGCCGCGGTCGAGGGCAGCGCGATGATCGGCCGACCCTCGGCGGCGAGGGCCGCGCCGCGGATGAAGTCCATCTGGCCGCCGACGCCGCTGTAGAGGCGCCATCCGATCGAGTCGGCGCAGACCTGGCCGGTCAGGTCGATCGCGATCGCCGAGTTGATCGCGGTCATCCGGCTGAAGCTCCGGATCACGTGGGTGTCGTTCGTGAAGTTGGTGGCGCGCATCTCCACCATCGGGTTGTCGTGGACGAACCGGTAGAGCTTCTGCGTTCCCATCATGAACGTGGCCACGATCTTGCCCCGGTTGCGCTCCTTGGCGAGCCCCGTCACGGCGCCCGCCTCGACGAGGTCGACGACGGAGTCGGTCATCATCTCGGTGTGGATCCCGAGGTCGTGCTTGTCGCGGAGGCAGAGCGCCACGGCGGTCGGGATAGCCCCGATCCCCATTTGCAGCGTCGCGCCGTCGGGGACAAGCTCCGCGACGAACTCGCCGATCCGGCGCTCCACCGCGTCGATCTCGCCGTCCGGCCGCGGGTAGGGCGGAATGTCCACCGCGACCGCGTAGTCGATCTGCGACACGTGGATGAAGCTCTCGCCCAGGGTCCGCGGCATCGCCGCGTTGAGCTGTGCGATCACCGTCCGGGCCGAGCGGATCGCGGCCTGCATCGCCTCGACCGAGGTCCCGAGCGAGCAGTACCCGTGCGCGTCAGGCAGCGACACGTTGCAGAGGACCGCGTCGAGCGGCATCAGCCCCGCGTCGAAGAGGTGCGGGACGTCCGAGAGGAAGACCGGCACATAGTCGGCTCGCCCGTCGTTCACGGCGGCGCGGGCATTCGGGCCGATGAAGAGGGCCGTGTGGCGGAAATGGCCGGCCATCTCCGGCGCCAGGTGCGGGCCCGGCCCCTCGATATGGAGGTGCACCACCTCGACGTCCCGCAGCTCGGGCGCGCGGGCGACCAGCGCATCAAGCAGGACCGACGGCGCGGCGGACGCGCACTGGACGTAGACCCGGTCCCCGGAGCGGATCCCGGCGACAGCCTCGGCCGGCGACACCGTCTTCATGGCGGCAGTCTGGGAGGATCAAAGCTGGCGGCGACTGTGCCGACCGGCCCAAACGCCCCGCCCATGGGGCACGAAGCCCGCCGCCCGGTCACGGCACGAGCGACGCGGGCAGGCGCGCGGAACCCAACGAGGGCAAGGTTGCGAAACCTCCATCGGGAATTCGCCGATCCTCGCCCGCGCTCCGGTATGCTCCGCGCGGTCGGTCCGCAGCGGCGGTCGTGGCTGCGTGGCGTCCGGCACGTCAACCCCCGGGAGGCTCCCCGGAATTCAGCTCCCAGCCCATTCGCTCGGACAGGCTGGACGGAGGATCGATGGACCGCGCCACGCACCGCCGGCGGCACGCCGGACCGATCGGCACGCTGCTCCCGCTTGCGCTTGCCCTCTTCCTGCCGGCGTTCGCGCTGGTCCCGACGGCCGCGGCCGCGGATCCCCTGAGCCTGACGACGCCGTATCCCAGCGTGGCGGTGCAGCCCGGCGCCAGCGTCTCGTTCCCGATCACGATCACGACCGATGCAACCCGGACTGTCGCGCTGACGATCGACGGGATCCCGCAGGGCGGGGCGGCCCAGCTCACCGGCGGAGGCTTCACCGTCGAGAGCGTCCAGGCGGCATCCGGCAAGCCGGCGACCGTCAACCTGGACGTGACACTGCCGCAGAACGCGACGGGGACCATCTCGATGACGGTCCACGCGAGCGCAGGAGCGCTGACCGCGGACCTCCCGGTGCAGCTCCGGATCGAAAGCGGCGCTGGCGGCAGCGTGACGATCGACCCCCCGACGGGTCAGAAGGTGGCCGCCGGCGGATCGCTGTCGTTCAGCCTGACCCTCCACAACAACACGCCGCGCGACACGACGTTCACGTTCTCGACCCAGCAGCCGACCGGCTGGCAGGTCGCCGCCCAGCCGGGGGGCTCCAGCCAGGCCACCAGCCTGAAGGTCGCGGCGGCGAGCACGGGCAGCGTCACGGTCAACATCGCGGCACCGACCGACGCGGCAGCCGGCGACTACCAGGTCGAGCTTGATACGGCGAGCGACGGCAGCGTACAGCCGGATCCGGTCCTGCTCCCCGTGACGATCACCGGGACCTACTCCGTCTCGCTGACGCAGACCACCGACGAGACGCTCCAGACGTCGGCCCAGGTCGGGGCCGGCAAGCCGTACGTCTGGGTTGTCCAGAACACCGGCTCCGGGCCGCTCACCAACCTCACCGTCAGCGCCACGCCGCCAACGGGCTGGACGGTCACGTTCGACACGGCCTCGATCGCCAGCCTCGCTCCCGGAAAGACCCAGAACGTGACCGCGACGATCACGCCGGCCTCGAACGCGGTGGCCGGCGACTATACGATCGCCTTCAACCTGAGCGCCCCCAGCAGCGGGAGCGTCCCGGGGGCAACGGCCAGCCAGACCGTCAGGGTGACCGTCCAGGTCGGGCTCAACTGGCTGATCGTCGGCGGGGCGCTGATCCTCCTCGTGCTGGTCGGCCTGAGCTGGGTCTTCGGGCGGTTCGGGCGTCGCTGACCGATGGTCCTGCAGCAATCGCCGCCCGCGGAGGGCGGCCGCGACCTGGCGATCGAGCCGGTCATCGAGGCCCGGAACCTGACCAAGCGGTACGGAACCCGCGTGGCGGTGGACGACCTCAGCTTCGAGGTGCGGCCGGGCGAGGTGTTCGGGCTGCTCGGCCCCAACGGGGCCGGCAAGACCACGACGGTGCTCATGCTCCTGGGACTCACCGAACCGACCTCGGGCGAGGCGCGTGTCGTCGGGGTCGACCCGATGCGAGACCCGCTGGAGGTGAAGCGGCACGTCGGCTACATGCCCGACACGGTCGGCTTCTACGATGGGTTGAGCGCGCGCGAGAACCTGGCCTACACGGCACGCCTGAACCGCGTCCCGCGCCCCGTCGCGGCCTCGCGGATCACCGACCTGCTGGCCCAGGTGGGCCTGGCCGACGTCGCCGAGCAGAAGGTGGACACGTTCTCGCGGGGCATGCGCCAGCGCCTCGGCGTGGCGGACGCGCTCCTGAAGGACCCTTCCGTCCTGATCCTCGACGAGCCGACCGCGTCGCTCGACCCCGAGGGCGTGGTCGAGCTGCTCGCGCTCATCGAGCGGATCGCCCGTGAGCGGCGCATCGCCGTGCTCCTGTCGTCCCACCTCCTGGACCAGGTGCAGGCGATCTGTCACCGGGTCGGGATCTTCTATCGGGGCCGCCTCATCGCCGAAGGATCCGTGCGCGACCTTGCGACCGAGGGCTCGCGCGTCGAGGACGTGGTCGAGGTGGGCGCCCAGGCCTCCGACGGCCGGCCCGCGGGCGCCGAGGCCGTCAGCGCCGCCCTGCGGGCGACACCGGGCGTCGCATCCGTCGCGGCCGACCCGGACGCGCCGGGCCGGGTCCTCGTCACGGGAACGCCCGGCATCGCGGGCGGGCTGGCCGCGGCGCTGGCCGCGGCAGGGCTCCGCCCGATCCATCTCCGGACGCGCGAGGAACGGCTCGACGCGATCTACGCGCGGCTGGTCCATGCTGCCGCGGAGGCCCCGGCGCGGCCGCCGCGCCCGGAACGGCCGACCGCCCGGCGCGGACCGGGAACGAGGGGCGCCACGCCTGGGCGGCCCGGCCCGCGCCGCGCCAGGCTCGGCCGCGCCGGGCGCCCGCGGCTCGACAGTGACGACGGCCCCGGCGACGCCGCCGCCGGAGGACAACGGTGAGCGCATCCACGCCAGTGCCGGCCCGCACGGCACGGGTGCGTCCGCGACCGGAAAGCCGCCCTCCGTCCGGGGGCTGGCGGATCGTCGCGGCCAAGGAGCTCGCGGATCACCTGGGAAGCGTCCGGTTCGCCGTCCTGTTCGTCGTCCTGGGCCTCGCAGGCGCCTCCGCCGTCTACTCGGTCTCGCAGCAGATCATCAGCGTGGCGGCCGGCGTCAGCACCAGCCAGAGCCTCTTCCCGCTCCTGTTCACCCTGAGCGCGTCCGACATCGCCGCGGCAACGCAGCAGACGGCGAACACGCCACTCCCCTCGTTCGTGGCCCTCATTTCCCTCCTGGCGCCCCTGCTGGGCATCGCGTTCGGCTTCGACGCCGTCAACCGCGAGCGGTCCGACCGGACGCTGCCCAGGCTCCTCGCGCAACCGATCTACCGCGACGACGTGATCAATGGCAAGTTCGCGGCCGGCCTCGCCGCCATCGGCATCGCCCTCGGGGCGGTGCTCGTGGTGATCGCCGCATGGGGCGTGATCCAGCTGGGAGTCGTCCCAACGGCCGAGGACGTGGCCCGGCTGGTGGTCTGGTACGTCGTCGCGATCGTCTACATCGGCTTCTGGCTCGCCCTCGCGACCCTGTGCTCGGTCGTCATGCGGCGGGCAGCTTCGTCCGCCCTGGTCGCCATCTCCGCGTGGCTGGTCTTCTCCCTGTTCGGCAGCCTCCTGATCTCGACGGTGGTCGGGATGCTGGCGCCGTTGAGCGCGTCGTCCACGAACTCCGAGGTGATCGCCAACGGCCACCTCCAGGACGCGCTCACCCGGGTCAGCCCGGACGGCATGTTCCAGATCGCCACCCAGGCCATCCTGGACCCGCACGTGACGGCCGGGATCCTGACCATCGACCAGCGCGTCGCGGTTGCCCAGCAGGGCGCGCCGGGCTCGATCCTCTCGCTCGACCAGAGCCTGCTGGTGGTCGGCCCGCAGGTGCTGGCGATCATCGCCCTCACCGTCGTGTGCTTCGCGCTCGCATACGTCGCGTTCATGCGCCAGGAGGTCCGCGCCTGACGGACGGCCATCTCGAGGCGCGACGGGCCGCGGCGTCCGTCGGATGGTCGCGATCTCGGGTTGACGAAGGCGCGTCGGACCGTCCAGCATGGCCCGGATGGCGCCGTCAACCGACCCCTACAAGCTGCTCCAGGTGGACCCCGAGGCGGATCCGGAGATCATCGCGGCCGCCTACCGGAAGCTCGCCCGGCGCTACCACCCCGACGTGGGGCCGGGTCCGGACGCGGCCGGGATGATGGTCGCGCTCAACTGGGCCCGGGACCTGCTGCTGGACCCGGTCCGGCGCGCGGAGCACGACCGCGGGCGCGTCGCGTCCGCCGGTTCCCGGGCGGCCGGCGGCGCCTCACCCGGGCCAGCGGCTGTCGCCCACCACGCCGAGCCGGTGGCGGTCGCCCAGCCTCCCGGGAACCCGTCCGGGTCGCGGCTCGACTTCGGACGGTATGCCGGGTGGACTCTCGGCGAGATCGCCCGCGTCGATGTCGCGTACCTGGAATGGCTCGACCGGATGTCGATCGGTCGGCGGTACCGCGAGGAGCTGGACGGCCTCCTGCGGCGGGCGGGACGACGGGGCGAGACGAAGCGCGCGGAGGAACCCCGCGGGCTCTTCCGGCGGCGTTGAACGCGGGCGGTCGGACGTTGAACGGGGCGGTCGGACGCGGTCCCTGCGCTACGTGCCCGAGCCGGGGAGACGGTGCTTCGCCACGAACGCTGCGGCCTGCGCGCGACGCTGCAGGTTCAGCTTCGACAGGATCGAGCTGACGTAGTTCTTGACCGTCTTGTCGGAGAGGAACACCTCCGAGGCGATCTCCTTGTTCGTCTTCCCCTCGGCGACGAGCTGGAGGATCTTCTGCTCCTGGGCGGTGAGCTGGGCCAGCTCGTCCGTGTAGGTCCCCGAGGCGATCCTCCGGACACGCTCCAGGACCTTCTCCGTGACCGCCGGGTCGAGGAGGGATTCGCCGCGGCCGACTGCCTCCAGGGCGCTGACGAGGTCCCGGGCGCGGATCTGCTTGAGCAGGTACCCGGACGCGCCCGCGATGATCGCGGAGAGGACCGCCTCTTCGTCCGGATAACTGGTCAACATCACCACGCGCGTGTTCGGCAGCTCCGCCCGAATCTCCCGGCAGGCCTCGATGCCGGAGCCGTCCGGGAGGCGGACATCCATGATCACGAGGTCGGGCTGGAACCGGCGCGCAGCATCGAGGGCCTCCGCGACGGTGCCGGCCTCCGCGACGACCTGGAATTTCTCGCGGCGATCGATCAACGCCACGAGGCCCTGGCGCACGACCTCGTGGTCGTCCACGACGAGCAGGCGAAGGGGACGCGGTTCGGACTGCTCGGTCATGGTGCGGGTGGGCCTCCGTTCCAGCTCACGCCTCGGGCACTTCCTCAGCCTCGCCGGCCAAGGGCTCCCGGGGAACGTCCACGATGATACGCGTCCCGCGGTCCCGTGAGCTTTCGACCACGAGGGTTCCGCCGACCCCGGCCATCCGGGCGTCCATGTTGGCCAGCCCCAGGTGGCCGAGGCCGCGCGGCGCCTGCGGGTCGAACCCCACGCCGTTGTCGACGACCGTGAGCGTGATTCCCGCGCCGTCGGCGCTCGTCGCGACGAGGATCTCCGCCCGCGTGGCCTTCGCATGGCGCGCGATGTTGCTGAGGGCCTCCCGGGCCACCGACAGGACCTCGAGCGTCCGCTGGGGACCCAGCGGGACCCCGTCGATCTCGGGGCCTGCCCGCAGCTCCACGTCGACCATCGTGTTGACCCGGAACTCGTCGGCGAGCGCGGCCAGCCCCTCGACGAGCTCGATGCCGTCGAGCAGCTGGGGACGCAGGCCGAAGATGAAGTTCCGGATGTCGCGGATCGTCTGGTCCAGACTCTCGATGGCCCGCTCGACCCTCCGGCTCGCCTCGATGGGATCCTCGACCATCAGGTCCGGGACGTCCTCCAGGGAGAGGCCCACGGCGTAGATCGACTGGATCACGCCGTCGTGGAGGTCGCGGCCGATCCGCTCGCGTTCCTCGACGACCACCAGGCGCTGGACCTGGTCGTGGAGCCGGGCGTTCTCCATGGCGATCGCGGCGTGGCCGGCGAATAGCTCGACCAGGCGCTGGTCGGCCTCGCTGAAGCCGCCCGGCTTGTCGGTCAGGTAGAGGTTCCCGATTGTGCGGCCGCGGATCGTGACCGGCACGCCCAGGAACGCGTGCATGGCCGGGTGGTGGGGCGGGAAGCCGTGGCGTCGCGGATCCTGCATCAGGTCCGCGATCCGGTAGGACTGGTTCTCCCGGATGATCAGGCCCAGGATGCCGAGGCCGCGCGGGTGGGGACCGATCCGGGATCGCTCCAGGCGCGACATCCCGCTGGTGATGAACTGCTCGATGACCCCTTCCCCGTCCACGATCCCGAGGGCCGCATAGGCGGCGCCCACGAGGTCGCGGGCGCGGTCCACGATCACCTGGAGGGCGCGGTCCACGGCGAGGATCCCCGCCATGGCGGTGATCGACGCGTCGAACGCGGCGAACCGCTGCTCCTCCGCGAACTTCAGGGCAGCAAGGGCCGCGGCAAGGTCGCGCTGCTCCACGCCGGGCTGCCCGGGCGCATCCTCGCCGGCGGGCGTGCGGGGCGACGGCCCATCGGGATCGGCGGCACGGCGGTCGGCGGCGGTCACAGCAGCGAGCGTAGCAGGCAACGCCCATGCCGCGGAACGGGTGCGCGTCCAACCGCGACCCTCGATCCGGAACCATGGACGGCTGCCACGTGCGTGCATGCGCATGGAATTGCCCCTGGGACCCGGGCGATTGTGACAAAGGTCCCATCGGAGCCACGCTCGGGCCGCGTACCATGCCGGCCCATGGACACCGTGACGCTCATCGTCCTGCCGACCGCCCGGGACGTCGACGCCATGGTGGGCGCCGTCGCGAAGGCGTACCAGGGCACATAGCGCCCCTCGTCCCGGCAATCCCCTGGAGGGCGCGGGCCCACATGTCGAAGATCGAGACGATCCTCCTCGCGACCGATGTCTCGCGCGCGTCCGAGGCGGCGGAGGAGCAGGCCATCGAGCTGGCCGTCCGGCTGGGCAGTCGGCTCGTGATCGTCTCCGCGGTGTACGGCTCGCCCGAGCTCCGGTCCGCGCGTCTCGTCGCGGTGGAGCGTGTCGTCCAGCGCGCACGGGCCGCGGGCGCCACCGCGACCGGCCTGACCTGGACCGGCGAGGCCGGCGAGTCGGTCGTCGAGGCCGCCGCCGCGGAACACGCGGACCTGATCGTCGTGGGAACGCACGAGCGCGGCACCGTGGGGCGGCTCTTCCTGGGCAGCGTCTCCCACCACGTCGTCCGGCACGCGCGGTGCCCCGTCATGGTGGTGCGACCGACGCACGTGCTCTCGGGCTCGAGCGGCTAGCCAGGCCGGCGCCGCCGAGGCCGGCGGCGCGGCGTCAGGCAGGACGGACGATGGGGCGTGATCCCGGGCGGCCCTATCTCGTGTACATCCCCTCCGGGTCAAGCTCGTCGCGGATCAGGCGGAGCTCCTCGGGCGTCGGCTCGGGCGTCGGGGCGAGGGCCGGGGAGATGTGCGGCTCCCAGCCCAGCGTCGCCCGGACCTCGTCGAGGGTCGCACCCGGGTGAAGGAAGTCCAGCCGCATCTCGCCGGTCTCGTCGAAGTGCCAGATCCCCAGGTCGGTGACGACGACGGACGGGCCCCGGCCCAGCCAGCCCTGCTCGCGGCGGATGCGTTCCGACTTCTCGGCGCCGCCGAGGTTGCCGGGCGAGGTCCGGAAGTCGATCCGGTCCACGAATGAGCGTGCCGACTGGCGCATGATCACGAAGATCTGGCGCGCGTTGATCGCGATCTCGCAGGCCCCACCCGACCCTGGCAGGCGCGTCTTCGGGTGAGCGTAGTCCCCGATCACCGTCGTGTTGATGTTGCCGAACCGGTCGATCTGGGCAGCGCCCAGGAAGCCGACGTCGATCAGCCCTCCCTGCAGGTAGAAGGCGAAGAGCTCCCACATGCTGGTGACGGCCGTGGCGCCCGTCACGATCGTCGGGTCGCCGATCGAGAGCGGAAGGCGCGCCGGCCGGGCCCCGAACACGCCGGCCTCGTACACGAGCTCCATCTCGGGGGCCACCGTTCGCTTGGCGAGGTTGACCGCGATGTTCGGGAGGCCCACGCCGACGAAGCAGACCCGCTGCCCGGCCAGCTCGCGGGCGGCGGCGACGATCATCATCTCCGACTTCGAGAAGGCGCCGGCCGCACCACCGTCGGCCGGCCGCGGCCCGGCCGGGCGCTCGGCGGCCATCAGCGGTACTCCCCGTAGTCGACCGCGCCGGAGGGCGCGGTGCCGCTCGGCAGGAGCTCGCGGAGTCGCTCCGCGCCCAGCTTCTCCACGTACGCCGAACGACCGTCCAGGTCGTGGACCCAGTCCCGCAGCCACTGCTCCGTGGCGGCAGGATCCCGGCTGATCGGGTCCCAGTCGCGGTAGAAGCGGTTGTCCCGGTCGTAACGGCCCTGGACGTAGGACGGATGGGCCCCCCACGGCTCGACGACCACGGCGTCCACGATGATCCCGGGCACGATGGTCCGGTTGGGGTCGGCCCGGATCACCGCTTCGTCGACCAGCTCCTCCACGACCACGATCACGCGGTCGGCCGCGAACGCGGCTTCCTTCTGGCAGCCGAGGAGCCCCCAGACCTGGGTGTTGCCGGCGGCGTCCGCGCGCTGCGCATGGATCACCGTGACGTCCGGCTTGAGGGGCGGGACCGCGTACACGGTCCCGTCGCCGTACGGGCTCTCGATGGGCCGGATCAGCGGGTTCGCCGCCGGCAGGTCCGTCTCGAAGTACGAGCGGAGCGGCATGAACGGGAGGTTCGCCGCACCCGCCGCATAGCGAGCCACCATGCCGAAGTGGCTGTACTCCTCGAGCTCCAGCGACGCGTCGGCGCCCTCCGTGACTCGCCGGATCGCGTTGAGGCCGCCCACCCCGGGATTGCCGAGCCAGCTGAAGATCAGCTTCCGCGCGACCCCTGCCGCGACCATCTGGTCGTAGATCAGGTCGGGCGTCATCCGCGCGAGCACAAGGTCGCGGCGGCGCTGCCGGATGATCTCGTGGCCCGCCGCGAAGCTGATGAGGTGCGTGAACCCCTCGATCGCCACCGTGTCGCCGTCGCGCACGAGGGCGCCGACGGCATCCCGCATCGTGGCGACCTTGGAGCTCGCCATCGCCGCGGCCTCAGCGACCGGCGACGGCGGCGACGGCCTCCGCGAAGACGCGGCAGCCGGTGATCGTCTCCGGCCCCGTGACAACGAGCGGAGGTGACATCCGGATGACGTCGTCCCCCGCCGTGAGCACCATGAGCCCGCGCTCGAACGCCGCGCGCTCGACGGCCACGGCCGTGGCGCCGGAGTCGAACTGGACGCCGACCAGGAGGCCCTTGCCGCGGACGTCGCGGACACGGTCCGGGTGATCGGCCACCAGCGGCCGGAGCAGCCCCAGCATCTGCTCGCCCCGAACCGCCGCGTTGTCGATCAGGCCTTCCTCGAGCAGGGCGATCGTCGCGAGCGCCGCCGCGCAGCTCACCGGGTTCCCGCCGAAGGTCGAGCCGTGTGCGCCCGCCGACCACGTCATCAGGTGCTCCTTGGCGATCATGGCGCCGATCGGCATCCCCGATGCGAGGCCCTTGGCGGTCAGGATGACGTCCGGCTCGACGCCCCAGTGCTGGATCGCCCACATCAGGCCGGTCCGGCCCATGCCGCTCTGGACCTCGTCCGCGACCAGGAGGATCCCGTGCTGGTCGCAGATCCGGCGCAGGCGCGGCAGGAACTCGGGGTCCGGGACCACGATCCCGCCTTCGCCCTGGATCGGCTCGACGATGATCGCGGCCACCTCGTTCGCGGGCACCAGGCGATGGAAGATGCGCTGCTCCAGCTCGTCCAGGCCGGCCGACCCGAACGGCACGTGGTAGACGCCGGGCAGCATCGGGCCGAAGTGGGCGTGGTACTTGGCCTTCGACGCGGTCAGGCTGACGCTCCCGTACGTGCGACCGTGGAAGCCGCCCAGGAAGCCCACGATGTACTGGCGCCCCGTGGCGTAGCGGGCGAGCTTGATCGCCGCCTCCACGACCTCGGTGCCGGAGTTGCCCAGGAAGACGCGGGTCGGGCCGCTCATCGGCGCGAGCCGTTCCAGCTGGGCGGCGAGGTGCGCGTAGATCGGCAGGTAGAAGTCCGAGGCGCTGTAGTGGAGGATCTGGGTGGCCTGCTCCTGGATGGCAGCGACGACCCGCGGGTGGCAGTGGCCGGTGACGTTGACCGCGATCCCGGCGCAGAAGTCCAGGAACCGGTTCCCGTCGATGTCCTCGATCACGGATCCCCGGCCGCGGACGGGCACGATCGGGTAGGCGCGCGGCAACGACGGCGACGTGTAGCGCTCGTCGAACTCGATGTGGGCGCGCGCCATGGGGCCGGGCAGCTCCGTCACCAGGTGCGGCGCGTCGAAATCGGAATCCGGGCCCGCCGGCATCCCGGCCGCCTCGAGGTCGCGGACTGCCGCGTGGCTCATGGTGCACCTCCCGGGAGCGAGCGGGCATACGACCGCGTGGCGGACGCCGAGGCGGGACCGCATAGAAACTATGCAGACTGGATACGGCGAGTATAGCCGGGCCGGACGCGCGAAACGGGCGCTCGGCGGCAGCCGGGCGCGGGACCGCGCCGCCTCAGTCGACGATGGTGTGGCTCTGCTCGCGCATGAACTGGGCCGGGTAGTACATCGAGAGGCCGGCCTTGCCAGTGCTGCCGGAGCCCTTCCAGCCGCCGAACGGCTGGACGCCCGGCCAGGCACCAGTCGTCGCGCCGGCGCGCCGGTTGACGTACAGCACGCCAGCCTCGATCTGGTCGAGGAACTGGGCGACCTCGGCGGGATCCTCGGTGTAGACGCCGGCCGTCAGGCCGAACTCGCTCTCGTTGGCGAGCGTGAGCGCCTCGCCGAGGGAGTCGACCGCTGCGATCGCGGTGAGCGGCACGAACAGCTCCTCCCGGAAGATGCGGTGTGTCGGCGGCAGCTCCACGACCGTCGGCTCCACGTAGAAGCCGTGCGCCAGCGCGCCCTCGGTGAGGTGCTCGCCTCCCACGTGAACACGGCCGTCCCGGCGCGCCTCCGCCACTGCGAGCTGATAGCGCTCGACGGCGCGCTCGTCGATCACCGGGCCGAGCCAGTTCTCCCGCTCCAGCGGATCCCCGATCGTGATCTTCTCGGTCTTCTGGACCAGCAGGCGGACCAGCTCGTCCTTGACCGGTCGCTCCACGTAGACGCGGCTGTTCGCGGAGCACTTCTGGCCGCCGAACCCGAAGGCCGAGCGCATGATTCCCTCGGCCGCCTCCTCGAGATCGGCGCTGGCCGTGACGATGGCCGGGTTCTTGCCTCCCATCTCGACAATGCAGGGCTTCGGGAACCGCGTCGAGAAGCGTCGGAAGAGCTCGAAGCCCACCTCGAACGATCCGGTGAAGACGATCCCGTCGATCCCCGGGCTGGACTGGAGCTCCTCCCCGACGGTGGCCCCCGGTCCCATCACCAGGTTGAAGACGCCCGCCGGGATGCCCGCGTCGACGAGCGCCTCCGCCAGCAGGACGCCGGTCATCGCGCCGGCGGAGGCGGGCTTGAAGACGACCGTGTTGCCGCCAGCCAGCGCACCCGCCGACGGCCCGGTGGAGAGCGCGATCGGGAAGTTGAACGGGCTGATGACGGCGAAGACGCCGAACGGACGAAGGATCGACCGCGAATGGACGGCCGGGTCACCCAGGTTGTCCATCGGGTGGTCGTAGCCGGCGTTGTCCTCGAACACGTCGGAGTAGTAGCGCAGCAGGTCGGCCGCCTCCTCGACCTCGCCCAGCGCTTCGAGCCGGTTCTTGCCCACCTCGAACGCCATGAGGGCCGCGTACTCCATCTGGCGCTCGGAGATGAGGTCGGCGGCGCGGCGCAGCACGGCGAGCCGATCGCGCCACGGCATCGCGCGCCACGCGGGCTGGGCCGCCCGGGCGGCCGCGATCGCGTCGCGGACATCGTCGACGGTTCCCTTCGCGAACGTGCCCACGAGCACGCGGTCGTCGATCGGCGAGCGGAGCTCAAAGGTGCCCGCGCCGTCGCGCCCGACGCCGCCGACGAGGTTCTGGTGGTAGGCGCCCAGGCGGGTCCGGGCCCGCGCGACGCCCGCCTCGTAGAGCTCGTGCAGCTCCAGGTTGTCGTTGCGAAGCGTCGCGTACGTGATCTTGATGCGCTCGGCCATTGGCGGTTCCCCCTCGTGCGCGCGGTCGGCTGAACGTCAGTCTAGCGCCGCGACGACGTCGGCCAGCGAAACCGCCACGGCGTCGGGGATCGCCCGCGAGCGCCGGAACGCGCCATGCCGGTCGCCGCTCATGATGGCGGCGGCGTCCGCGGCACCGGTCTTGCCGGTGAGCACCAGCACGCCGCGCATCCCGGCCCGGCGGGCGCCCGCGATGTCCTGGGCCGGATCGTCCCCGACCATGGCCACGTCGCGCGCCGCGACCCGGCCGCCGAGGTCCGCGGCGAGGCCCGCCAGGGCGGTCCGGAACATGATCGGGCCGGGCTTGCCGCACAGCACGGCGCGCACGCCCGTCGCGTACTCGAGCGCGGCCACGAACGCGCCGCTGTCCAGGGTGGGGCCGCGGGACGTGAACCACCACGGGTTCCGGTGCATGGCCAGCAGGGCGGCGCCCTCCCGGACCAGCCGGAACGCGCGGTCCAGGTTTGCGTAGCTCAGGTCGGCGCCGCCGTCCCCCAGCACCACCGCGGCGGCCCGGGCGCCGGGTGCGTCGGCAGCGTCGTACGGCATGAGGTCCTGCCCCTCGAACTCGCGGCGTCCGTCGGGCTTCGCGATGACGAAGAGCGGCTGGCCCGGGTAGGCGGCAGCGGTGCGGGCGGCAGTGGCGCTTGCCGCGGTGACGATCCACTCCTCCAGCACCCGCAACCCAGCGGCGCCGAAGCGGGCGGCAAGCGTGCTCCGATGGGCTGACGAGAAGTTGGTGGCGACCCGGAAGGGGACGCCGCGCGCCCCGAGGGCGACGAGCGCCTCCACCGCGCCGGGAAGGGCTTCGCCCTTCATCACGAGGACGCCGTCGGCGTCCAGCACCAGGGCACGGGCGCCGGTGAGCGCCCGCCGGAGCGCCGAGACGGAGTCGGGGTCATCGTCGGTCGGGCGGGTCGTGCTCATCGGGCGACAGTACCTCCGCCGGTCGCGTTCGTCACGGCCGGCCCTCCGTGCCGTCCCGGACGTCGCGCCCGGTAGGATGTGGCGACACGCGCCACCGTGCCGCGCGTCCTGGGAGGATCGCGACTCATGGGCCTGCTCGACGGCAAGACCGCGCTCATCTTCGGCGTCGCCAACGACCACTCCATCGGCTGGGGGATCGCCAACTCCCTCCACGAGCAGGGCGCATCCGTGGGGTTCAGCTCCGTCGAGAGCCTGGTCGAGAAGCGGGTCCGTCCCCTTGCCGACCGGCTCGGGTCGACCTTCGTGGTGCCCTGCGACGTGCGTGACGACGGGCAGGTCCGGGCCGTCTTCGACCGCTGGGGAGCGGAGGTCGGGCGGCTCGACATCCTGGTCCATGCGCTCGCGTTCGCGAACCGAGCCGACCTGGACGGCCTCTTCGTCGACACCTCCCGTGACGGGTTCGCGCTCGCGATGGACGTCAGCGCGTACTCGCTGGTGGCGCTGGCGCGGGAGGCGCGGCCGCATCTGGTACCGGGCTCGAGCATCCTCACTCTGAGCTACTACGGCGCCGAGAAGGTCGTCGCCCACTACAACGTGATGGGCGTGGCCAAGGCAGCCCTGGAGGCCAGCGTCCGGTACCTTGCCGCCGACCTGGGGCCCGAAGGCGTGCGCGTGAACGCGATCTCGGCCGGCCCCGTCCGCACCCTGGCCGCCCAGGGGATCGCCGGGTTCAAGCAGATGTACGGCGGGTTCCGCGCCATCGCGCCGCTGCGCTCCAACATCACGATCGAGGACGTCGCCGGCGCCGCAGTCTTCCTGGCATCCGACCTCTCCCGGCAGGTCACCGGCGAGACCATCTACGTTGACGGCGGCTTCAACATCCTGGGGGTCCCAAACCCGGACGCGGCCGGCTGACCAGCGGGCCTCGCGGGCGCTGCTCCGGCCGGTGGCGAGTCGACCCTGCGTCCTGGTCGACCACCCCGCCCCCGGCCCCGGTGAACCGGGACCTACGGTGCGCCGCTCGGTGACGCGGCCGGCGAGACGCTGGCCGAGGCGGACGGAGCCGGGATCACCAGCTTCTGGCCGGGGATGATGAGGTTCGGGTTGGCGATCCGGTTCGCGGCCTGGAGCGCCTGCAGCGTCACCCCGAACGAGGCCGCGATCCGGCCGAGCTGGTCGCCCTGCTTCACGACGTAGACGGTCGGCGAGACCACCGGCGTCGCGGCCGGTGACGGCACCGCGCTCGAGGTCGGCGACGCGGAGGCGGACGCGCCGGGAGACCCGCCGGCGCTCGCGCCCGGCGTCGCGGATGGCGCGGCGGCGGCCGGCGACGGGGACGCGACGGCGCCGCTGTCCGCCGGGAGGGGGACGAGGAGCGGCAGCAGCATCCCGATCCCGAAACCGGCGGCGCCGACGACCACGAGGACGAGGATGCCGACGAGAACCGAGACGAGCGGCGAGCGGCGGCGAGGGCGCGCGACCTCGTCCGCATCGGCGAGCCCGGTCGCGGCTCCGGCCGCAGCATCGCCCGCCCCGGCCTCGGCTGCCGCGGCATCGGCATCGGCAGCACCGGCGCCGGCATCGATCTCGGCAGCTTCCGCCGGAGCTTCGGGCGCAGCGGCTTCTCGGGTCGCGGGGGGCGGCGCCCCGGCCTCGGCCTCCGGCGCATCGCCGATCGCCGTGTCCCGGAACCAGCCGGGCGGGTCGACACGCCCAAGGCTCTCAGACTCCTGGACCCATGCCTCCGCCTCGGCCTGGGCCGCCGCCTCCGCCGCGGC
>Ga0097691_1001012_pt1 | contig 21905 bp, 19 predicted proteins | sample NGESurdeep072012_8_FD_72858 | JGI IMG/M metagenome (GOLD analysis project Ga0097691, IMG submission 72858) | Arctic peat soil microbial communities from Barrow, Alaska - NGEE Surface sample 210-1 deep-072012 | ecosystem: Environmental > Terrestrial > Soil > Wetlands > Peat ... | reverse complement strand
AGACGCTGGTGGGGCCGAACGCCGGGTCGGTGCAGGTCACCGAGAACGTGAAGATGCCGGTCCAGTCGCCCGCGCCCACCACGGACTTAGTGATGGTCAGGCTGCCGGTTGGCGGGGTGCTGGAGCAGGGCGAGATGCTCGCCGATTTTGTGGAGCTGGTGGACTGCTCGACGCGATACGAATTCGCGTTTGCCTGGCCACCGGCGATGCTGAGAGGTCCGAACGGGAACGGACTCGTCGTCGCGGTGATGGTCTGCAGAGAGCCCGGGATTACGTGCCACTGACCGTCGCCGCCCTTGCCCGGCGGCACATGGTCCGTCACCCAGATGTTGAACGTCACGGGAAGCGTCCCGGTGATCGTCACCGTGCCGCTCATGCCGGCGCCGCCGTCGAAGCATTGGCCGACGCTGATCGACGTGACCGTGCCAGCTTCGGTCGTCGCAAGAGCGCCGCTTGCACCCGGCCCGGCCAACGAAAGGGCGACCATGCTCGCGACGGCGAGCCAGCCGGCCCTGCGGAATGTGCTGGCGCGCTTTCGGCGCCGGATGTTGGTGTCCATCGATCTCCCTATCCCCGACTGGTGCGACAGTGATGGGCCGCAAATGACGCAGACACGAACGGGCCATGTGGCGAGGGATCGCCCTGCCATTGGACCCTGTTCGCACAAGACAGTCTGCGCGCAGACGCGGACCTCGTCTAGTACTAATAGGGTGCTGCCGGTACCTCCAACCACACTCAACCACCCACGGCGCCGACGAATCGGTGTACGCGGGCACCAGAACGGTCCGGGAGGGTCACGGTACACCCGTACATGGGGTCCGGGGTACAGCTGGCGGGTGCCGACCACGACCGCCGCGCGGGACCCGGCAGCGCGGGACCGGCTCGCCTTCGTCGGCTACGATGCGGGCCAGGCCGATCTCCGCGAGGCGCGGCCGGACCTTCCACCGAGCTTCACCCCCGGGAGGCAGCGTGACCCAGCCCGTCGAGCCCGCCGCGTTCGTGCCGCTCCGCTCGCGTGCGCGGATGGCGCTCAACGCCGCGTGGGCACGGGCGACTGCCGCCGGCGCGCTGCCGCCCGTCGCCGAAGCTGAGCGACCGGCGATCGAGATCGAGCACCCCGCGAACCCGGAGCACGGCGACCTTGCGTCGAACCTCGCGATGAAGCTGGCGCGGCCGTGCCGGATGGCGCCGCTGCGCATCGCCGAGGCGCTGGCCGCGGAGCTCATGGCTGACGTCGGCCGCCCCGGAGCCATCGTGGGCGCGGCAACGGTCGCAGCGCCGGGCTTCCTCAACCTGCGGATCTCGGACGCGGCGTTCGCGGATGTCGTCGGGGCGGTCCTCGCGCAACCCGCGGCGTGGGGCCACGTGCCGGCCGCGTCGCCTCAGCGGGTGAACGTGGAGTTCGTATCCGCCAACCCGACCGGGCCGCTCCACATCGGCAACGCGCGGGGCGCGTTCGTCGGGGACCTCCTGTGCCGCGTGCTCGAGGCCGCCGGCCACACCGTGACGCGCGAGTACTACTTCAACGATTTCGGGGCCCAGGTGCGGAACCTTGGCGCGTCGGTGGTCGCGATCAGGCGCGGCGAGCCGCTTCCCGAGGAGGCCTACCGGGGCGCGTACGTCGGCGACCTCGCGTCGGAGATCCCGGACGACGTGTGGCGCGCCGCGGAGGCCGCGGACGCCGACCCGGTGATGGTCGTGGGGCAGTGGGCCTCGGAGCGTGTCCGGGCGGGGATCGAGGCGTCGCTGGCCCACCTCGGGGTCCGCTTCGATGTCTGGAAGAGCGAGGGCTCGCTCTACCGCGACGGCTGGGTCGCGCGGGCGGTCGAACGCCTGCAGGCGGCGGGCGCGCTGTACGAGGACGAGGGCGCCCTCTGGTTCCGCTCGACGGCCTTCGGCGACGACAAGGACCGCGTGGTCCGCAAGTCGAACGGCGACTGGACCTACTTCGGCTCCGACGTCGGCTACGTCGTGGAGAAGTTCAGCCGGGGCTTCGACCGGCTGGTCTACATCTGGGGCGAGGACCACCACGGGACGGTGGCCCGGCTTCGCAACGCCGCCGCGGCGATGGGCTACGACCGCGAGGCGGTCCAGATGCTCCTGATGGCCTGGGTGCGATTCGTGCGCGACGGCGTCGAGATCTCCATGTCGAAGCGCGCGGGCGAGTTCATCACGCTCGACGACCTGCTCGCCGAGATCGGGGTCGACGCGGCCCGCTGGTTCTTCGCGGCGCGCGGGCACACGTCGGGCATCGACTTCGACATCGAGCTGGCGAAGAAGCAGTCGGCCGAGAATCCGGTCTACTACGTCCAGTACGCGCACGCCCGGATCGCCTCGATCCTCCGCAAGGCAGCCGACGCCGGGCTCGCGCCTGGCGGGACCGGGGCGTCGGATCCAGCGCCGGGCGGGGACGGGTCCGGGACGTGGAGCGGGGGCATCGCGCCCGAAGCGCTCGCCGGGGCGCCGGAAGCTGCGCTCGTCCGGGTCCTGGCGCGCTTCCCGGAGGTCGTGGAGGACGCGGCAGCCGCCGAGGAGACCCACGGGATCACCGCCTATGCAATCGACCTCGCGACGCAGTTCCACGCCTTCTACCGCGACGCGCGGGTGGTGGACCCGGCCGAGCCGGAACGCTCCGCCGCGCGGCTCTCGCTGGTGCGAGCGACCCAGCTGACGCTTGCCGGCGCGCTGGGGTTGCTGGGAATCTCCGCGCCGGAGGCGATGTAGGGGACGCGGAACGGGGCCGCGGCGCGCCGGGACGGGCCGTCGCGGCATGCCCGCCGGCTCTGAACGCCGGCGGGCGCCGGTACTCGGGCATGGCCGCGGTGGGCATGGGGCGTCGGATGCAACGTGCCGTGCGTGGCCAACCTTCCTCGCCAATGCCGTGGCGATGATCACTATCCGGGAAAGAGCGGTCCCAGCTCGGGCCCGGGTCGAGGCGGCGCAGACGGCGGCCGGGAGATTCTCTCGTCTGTGCGTCGCGGACGCGCCAGTCGGGAGGATTGTTGGGCCCCGCCCGGGCTCTCGTGACCACCGGGGGCATTTCGTCGCAGTCCCATCCCGCATAGTGATCCCGGGGCCGTCATCGGCGAGGAAAGCTGCGATCCTTCCGCCGCGCGCGGACACGTCGCGCGGACACGCCGGGCGGACACGCCGGGCGAGCGATTGGCCGCGCGCTTGGCCGGCGCGTTCGGCCGGGACGACACGCGAGGTCCGCCCTCAGGGAATCGCGGCAGCAGCCAGCTTCTCCAGGACCGCGGCGTCGCTCGCGAACAGGACTGCGACCTCGCGGCCCGCGGCGATCGCTGTCGAGCCGGGCGCGGTCGTCGCGCTGCCGGGCGCGGACGGGACGCGAACGACACGCGCAGCTCCCGGCACGCCGCGCACCGCCTCCGTGGCCGCTGTCGCGAACTCGGCCGCGTCGGTGAGCGTGTCCCATGTCGTGCGGATCAGGAGCGCGTATGCCCCGTTCGGGCCGTCAAGCAGCGCGTAGCGGTCGCCGCCCCACCCGGCCGCGGCCGTGTCGGCGCTGATGCCGCCGCCGGCGCCCGTGACGCCTCGCGCCCGCAGCCACGACCCGATCTGGAACTCGCCGAGCGTGTCTGCCGGGGTCGCCTGCCACCCGGCACCGAGCCGGGCGGCGATGGCAGCGGCGTCCAGGGCCACGACTACAGGCTTCTCGTCGGCCGCGTACTTGTCGGGGTGGAGGATCTGCTCGGTGGATGCCGGCAGCCTGGAGAACACGGCGTCCACCGCCTTCCACCCGCCCTTCGCCCAGATCGAGTTGACGAACGCGACCCCCTGGAGATACGGGAAGAGCAGCCCGTCCTTCAGGAACGGCGGCGTCGCGTCCAGCTGGGCCTGGGCGGCGGGGTCGCCGGCCAGGATCTCCGCGATCCCGGCCGCGTCGAGGTGCCCGGCCAGCCACTGGGTCATCAGGAGCGAGGCGTCGCCCTCGATGAGCGCGAGGTGCGCGAGCGAGCTGTCCCCCTGCCCGATGGCGTCCGTCTGGATCCCCTGCAGGCCGAAGTTCTGGTCCTGGAGGGCGTGAGTGAACTCGTGGGCGAAGCTGACCTTCTCGATCGCCCCGATCCGGCCGGTCCGAGCCACGACATAGATCTGCTTCGTCGCGGGGTCGTAATAGCCCGCGACCTGGGATGCGAGGAGGTTCACGTACAGGTCGGCGAGCGACGTGCCCGCCGGCAGCAGGCCCATCGCCACGAGCGTGGCCTGGGATGCCGCGATCTCGGCCGGCGGGTTCTCGGCGCGGAACTGCCCCTCGATCCTGACCCGGAGCTGCGCCTCGTCGAGGATCGTCGGCTCGAGGCGCTGCTTCGCGGGCAGCCCGCGGAGGGCGATCACCTCGTCCTCGATCTGGCGATAGACGGCGGCCTCGTCGATGGAGGCGGCCGGGCTCGAGCTCGACGGGGCCGCCGTTGGGCTGGCCGGGGACGCCGGGACGGCGCTGGGGGTCGAGGGTAGCGCCGGGGACTGCACCGGCGGAGATGGCGAAGGCCCCGTCGATCCGCAGGCGGCCGCGACGACGCCGACGACCAGGATCGCCACGAGGGCGCGGAGGGAACGCGAGGCGCGCCCTGCGAGCATCGGGCGAGGCATGCCCGGGATTGTCGCACGTGCCCCCGGAGGTAGCGGTTTCTTCATCGTCTGCCGTCTTGGGGATTCACCGAGGATGGCTACTCTTCGTGTCAAGGAACTGCGGAACGAACCCTCCGAACCGTCAGATCCTTCCTCCCTCCCTCCGACCGGGGGCGCCGATTGGGCAGGCGCCTCCGGTCCTCCTTTTCCGGGAGGTTCGCGGGCGCCGGCGGCGCCGTCCGGGGCCTTCCCCGGCCCCGCCCGAGCGTCCGGCGTGCCCTCTCCGCCGGTGCAACGCCCGATGAGCACCGCGTGGCAGAATCCCGGCATGGAATTGCAGTGGTTCGGACGCACGTGCGTTCGCCTCAAGGGCAGAGACGCCATCGTCGTCGCGGACGCGTACCAGGCCGTCGTCGGGCCGACCGGGCGCGGGATCACCGGCGACATCGTCACCTTCAGCCACCCGGACGATGACCCGCTGCCGCGCGCGAAAGGCGTCGCGACGCGGGACGGCGACATCCACCTCCCCACCAGCCTGGAGCAGGCGTTCGTCCTCGAGGGGCCCGGCGAGTACGAGTTCAAGCACGTCCTCATCACCGGCGTCCGGACCTTCCGGGACGACAAGCGCGGGGCCGACCGCGGTCGGAACGTCACCTTCGCCTTCGAGCTCGACGGGATCCGGATCGCCCACCTCGGCGACATCGCCCACATCCTGACGGAGGAGAAGATCGGCGAGATCGGTCCGGTGGACGTGGCCTGCGTGCCCATCGGCGGCCAGCTGAGCGCGACGCGGGCGGCGGAGGTCGTCGCCCAGCTGGACCCGAAGATCGTGGTGCCGATGACGGTCTGCGAGGACGAGCATGACTGCGAGGAGGCGCTCGCGAAGTTCCTCCACGAGATGGGGGCCAAGGACACCACGCCGCAGCCGAAGCTGACGGTCACCCCGAGCGGCATCCCCGATGAGACGACGACGGTGCTGCTGGAGTCTCGCGGCAGGGTCTAGCTTGCCGAGGCGTTCCCGCCCGAGCGGCCTCGCGCGAAGACCTCATTCCCGCCGACGACGACTGCCCGCGCGAGCTCCGCGCCGGCCCAGTACGGCAGCTGAGCGTGGGTCGGCACGTCCCAGACCACGAGGTCGGCGCGCAGTCCCGGCTCGAGGGAGCCCCGGTCGGCCAACCCGAGCGCGGCGGCCGCGTTGACGGTCGTCGCGGCCAGCACTTCCGCCGGCGTCAGCCCAAGGCGGAGCATCGCCACTGACATGGCCAGCGGCAGGCTGGCGACGGGCGACGTCCCGGGGTTGAAATCGGTCCCGATCGCCACCGGGATGCCCGACCGGATCAGCTCGCGGGCCGGCTCCCGAAGCTCGAGGCCGAGGAACCAGGGGACCGTGGGCAGGAGGACCGCCACGACCGGACGGGCGCCCATCGCTGCGGCCGCCAGGGCGGCGATCCCCGCCGGCGACGGGCAGCCGAGGTGGTCCGCGGACAGCACGCCGAGCTCGGCCGCCAGCTCCGCGGCGCCCGAGGGTGCGAGCTCGTCCGCGTGGAGACGGACGCCCAGCCCGAGAGCGCGCGCGGCCTGGAGGATCCGTCGGGCCTGGTCGGGCGAGAAGACGCCGGCCTCGCAGAAGACGTCCGCGGACCGCGCGATCCCCTGCGCGGCAACCGCCGGAAGCTGCTCGTCGATGACGGCCCGGACGTGGGCCTCCGCGGCAGCAGCCGCGTCCGGGTGGACCGCCCGGACCTCGGCCGGCACGGCGTGGGCGCCGAGATACGTGGGGATCACGTCAACGGGTCCCTCTGCGGCCAGCTGCCCGGCGACGGCCAGGAGCCGCAGCTCGGTGACGGTGTCCAGGCCGTAGCCGGACTTCGCCTCCACCGTGGTTGCACCGTGACGGAGCATCTCGCCCAGCCAGCGTCGCCCGTGGGCCAGGAGCTGGCCGTCCGATGCGGCGCGCGTCGCGGCGACCGTCGCGAGGATCCCGCCGCCGGCCGCCAGGATCTCCAGGTAGCCGGCGCCCTGCTGGCGGAGCACGACCTCGCCCTCCCGGGTCCCGGCGAAGAGCAGGTGCGTGTGCGGGTCCACGAGACCCGGCGTGACGGTGCCGCCGGTCGCGTCGACGACGTCCCAGGCGTCCGGCGCGGCCCCGATCGCGACAAGGGCGGCCACCAGCGCGTCGCGCGCCTCGGCCTCCCGGGCAACGGCGACGATCCGCCCGCCGAGGCACGCCACCGCGGTCCCGGTCCGTGCGATCGCCGGCTCGCCCTGTGAGGCGCCGCGGCGGAGCCCACCGGCGAACGTCGCGACCTCGGCGGCGCCCGTGACCAGGAGCCCGCGAGGCATAGACGTCACGTCCCGCCGTTCTCGGCCGCGGCGGCCCGAAGTCGCAGCTCCAGCGCCTGCAGCGGCGAGGCGTCACGCAGCCGGAGGAATGCCCCGGCTGCCAGCACGCGCTCCTCGTCGGAGGCGGTTGCCGGGGAGCCCGCGTGATCGGCCACGTCGAGGAGCGCCGCGAGGGGCGCCAGGCCGATCAGCTCCGACTCGCGGAGCTCCACGCCGTCGTCCGCCGCCTCCGCCGCCACGGCCTCCCAGGCGCGCCAGATCGGCGTGGTCGCGAAATCGAGCAGGTTCATCGAGACCTGGGCACAGCCGAGCTCCTGGATCCAGAAGCCCTTGGCCTGGACGGCGGGAAGGCCGCCGGACGATTCCCGCACCCGGTGCGCGATCCGCTTGGCGACGTCCAGGTCCGTCGACTCGAGGTTGATGTTCCAGGCGATGAGGAACGGCCGCGCCCCGACCGCCGTCGCCCCGCCGCGCGGGTGCATCCGCGCGGGGCCGAAGTCCGGCTCGCGGCCGGCGGTGGCGATCTCCGCCACGAGCCCTTCGTACTGGCCGCGCCGAACGTCCGCCAGCCGGACCCGATCCGGCCGCGAGGCCGCCGCGGCATACAGGTAGACCGGCAGCTCGAAGCGCTCCGCGATCCGCCGTCCGAAGTCCCGGGCGTAGCCCACGCACGCCTCCAGCGTGGTCTCCCCGAGCGGGACGAACGGGATCACGTCCACGGCGCCGATCCGCGGGTGCTCGCCGGTCTGCGTGCGCATGTCGATCTCGTCGAGCGCATGCCCCACCAGCCGCTCGAGCGCGTCGCTCACGGCGACAACGTCGCCGGCGAGCGTGAAGACGCTCCGGTTGTGCGAGGCGTCGCTCGTGCGGTCCAGCAGGTGGACGCCGGGCACGCTCGAGGCGGCCGCGGCGAGGCGGTCCACCAGGTCGAGCCGGCGGCCCTCGGACACGTTGGGGACGGATTCCACGAGTGGCACGGCGTCAATCCTGACACGCCCCGACCAGGTGCGGGATCGGCGCCGACACGAGACGCGAGGATCTCCCCGTGGACCCGGTTCCGGTTCGCATAGACTGGCGCGAACGTGTCCCAGCCACCTTCGTCTTCGATCCCGCTGGTCCGTCATCCGGACTTCCTGCGGCTCTGGTCCGCCGAGACGGTGAGCCAGCTCGGGAGCCAGGTCAGCCAGCTCGCGATCCCGTTCGTGGCGCTCGACGTCCTCAACGCATCGACACTGGAGATCGCGCTCCTCAACGTCGTCGAGATGCTCCCGTTCCTGCTCGTCGGCCTCGTGGCCGGGGTCTGGGTGGATCGCCTGCGACGGCGGCCAATCCTGATCGCCGGCGACTTCGGTCGGGCCGCCCTGCTCGCGACGATCCCGCTCGCCTACGTGCTGAACGTCCTGACGATCATCCAGCTCTACCTGGTCGGCGCGCTGGTCGGCGTCCTCACGGTCTTCTTCGACGTCGCCTACCAGAGCTACCTCCCCTCGCTCGTCGACCGGGACCAGCTCCAGGAGGGAAACGCGAAGCTCGAGATCAGCCGGGCTGGCGCCCAGGTGGTCGGGCCCGGGCTGGCCGGCGTCCTGATCGGGATCGTGCGAGCCCCGTTCGCGGTCGCGCTCGACGCGCTCTCGTTCCTCGGCTCGGGGCTGTTCATCTGGTCGATTCGCCGCCCGGAGCGGCCGCCCGGCCGCGGCGCGGGCGATGGCTCTCTGCGGCCGGGGTTCCGGGCCGAGATGGCCGAGGGACTGCGCTGGGTCGTGGGCAGCCCGTACCTGCGCAACATCGCCATGTGCACGGCCAGCTCCAACCTCTTCTCGTCGATCGCGTTTGCCGTCACGCTCGTGTTCGCCGTGCGAGAGATGGGGATGAATGCCGCGGAGATCGGGGCCGGGTTCTCGATCGGGTCGCTGGGGGCGCTTCTGGGGGCCGTCATCGCGAACCGGGTCGCCGGGCGCCTCGGGGTGGGCCCAACGATCGTGCTGTTCTCGGCCATCGGCGGGCCGCCGGTAGTCCTGTTCGCGCTCGCCCCCGTGGGGACGTCGCAGGCGATCCTCATCGGGCTCGTCGCGCTCGTGGCCTTCTTCGGCGGCCTTGCCAGCGTCGTCTACAACGTCGCCCAGGTGAGCTTCCGGCAAGCCATCACGCCGACCCGTCTCCAGGGCCGGATGAACGCCACGATGCGCTGGATCGTGTGGGGAACCATGCCGATCGGCGGGATCATCGGCGGACTCATGGGGACCTTCGCCGGCGTCCGCGCGACCATCCTCGTGGGCGGGATCGGTGCGTCGCTCGTGTTCCTGCCGGTGCTCTTCAGCCCCGTCCGGGGGATCAGGACGATGCCCGAGCCGGTGGAGGAGGACAGCGTCGTCTCGGGCGTCAGGTAGATGCGACCCGGCCCCGCTTCGGCGGGCCGCGCCGGCCGCCCTCAGCGGGCCGCGCCGGCCGCGGCGAGAGCCGGGATCAGGCTCCGGTCTCCCGGTCGCGCATCGGGATCCGCACGCCGCGCTCCCTGGCGACGTCGATCGCTCGCTCGTAGCCGGCATCGACGTGGCGGATCACGCCCATCCCCGGGTCGGTGGTGAGCACGCGCTCCAGCTTCTGGGCGGCGAGATCCGTGCCGTCCGCCACGACCACCATCCCGGCGTGCTGGCTGTAGCCGATCCCGACGCCGCCGCCGTGGTGGATGCTCACCCAGGTCGCGCCCGCGGCGGTGTTCACCAGCGCGTTGAGGAGCGGCCAGTCGGCGACCGCGTCGGTGCCGTCGCGCATCCCCTCCGTCTCGCGGTTGGGCGATGCCACCGAGCCCGAGTCCAGGTGGTCCCGGCCGATGACGATCGGCGCGCTCACCGCGCCCGAGCGCACCAGCTCGTTGAAAGCGAGCCCTGCCTTCGCCCGCTCGCCGTAGCCGAGCCAGCAGATCCGGGCGGGCAACCCCTGGAACGGGACCCTGGCCTGGGCCATCTCGATCCAGCGCCGCAGCCCGGCATCGTCCGGGAAGAGGCGCAGGACCTCCGCGTCGGTGCGCAGGATGTCGGCCGGGTCGCCGGACAGCGCTACCCAGCGGAACGGTCCGCGGCCCTCGCAGAACTGGGGCCGGATGAAGAGCGGCACGAACCCCTCGAAGTCGAACGCGTTGGCCACGCCCGCCGCCTGGGCCTGCGCCCGGATGTTGTTGCCGTAGTCGAAGACGATCGAGCCGGCAGCCTGCATCGCGAGCATCGCGCGGACGTGGGCGGCCATGCCGGCCATCGAGCGGCGCTCGTAGACGTCCGGCTGGACCCGCCGCAACGCGACCGCGTCCTCGAGGGTCATCTCGGGCGGGACGTAGCCGCCGAGCGCGTCGTGGGCGGACGTCTGGTCTGTCACCGCGTCGAAGCGTTCGTCGCGACGCACAAAGTCGGGATGCGTCTCCGCAGCGTTCCCCACGAGCGCGATGCTGAGGGGCTCCCCGGCGGTCGCCGCCGTGCGCGCCCAGGACAGCGCCTCGGCCGGATCGTGGGTGAGCCGGTCCACGTACCCGATCTCGTGCCGCCGTCGCGCCCGCGCCTCGTCGACCTCGACGCAGATCACGACGCCGTCGTTCATGGTCACGGCCAGCGGCTGGGCGCCGCCCATCCCGCCGAGCCCGGCGGTCAGGACCACGCGGCCGCGGAGCGTCCCGCCGAAATGCTGGCGAGCCAGCTCGGCGAACGTCTCGTACGTGCCCTGGAGAATCCCCTGGGTCCCGATGTAGATCCAGGAGCCCGCGGTCATCTGGCCGTACATCATCAGGCCGGCCCGCTCCAGCTCACGGAAGTGCTCCCAGGTCGCCCACTTCCCCACAAGGTTCGAGTTCGCGATCAGGACCCGGGGCGCCCACGGATGCGTGCGGAACACGCCGACCGGCTTGCCGGACTGGACGAGGAGCGTCTCGTCGTCGGCGAGCGCGCGGAGCTCGCGGACGATCGCGTCGAACGCCTCCCAGGAGCGCGCGGCCCGGCCGGTCCCGCCGTAGACGACGAGCGCGTCCGGGTTCTCGGCCACTTCCGGATCCAGGTTGTTCATGAGCATTCGAAGCACGGCCTCCTGCTGCCAGCCGCGGCAGGTGAGCTCGCTGCCGCGCGGCGCGCGGACGGGCCGGGCGCCGGGAAGGGGCGGGGCGCCGGTGGCGCCGGGGATCGTCGTCATGGCCACAGTGTCGCGCGATCGGATCGTCTTCGCGCGTCGAGCACAACGGACGGTGCATGGCGCGACGTCATACTCACCGAAGAGAGCGGAGCGCCCCGCGCGGGGCCGTGCATCGCGCAGGAGTGGAGACAGCGGCAGGCTGGATGACGGCCCGGATGTGCCAGAGTCAGCCGATACGGATAGCCTGGGCCGTGACGCGTCAACCCAAATGAGGAGGTACGCCCGGTGCGTGGTGCTCGATCTCGCGCGCTCGTGCTGTTGGCCCTCGTCGCCATCATGACCGCCGCGACTCCGCCAACCGCCAGCGCTGCGACGATGCGGCGCACGTGGACCGCGACGATCTCCGGCGTCGGCACTAGCGGAACAGCAGCCAGCGGAACCGTCGTGCTGGTCCGTTATTGGGCGGGGGACGGCAGCTTCTCGACGCAACTTGGGGGATTCCGCCCGACTGCGACGTATGCCGTGGCAGTCTACAAAGGTACCTGTTCGAAGCCGACGGTCCTGCTTCGGCTGCCGAACCTGACCACCGATGCCAACGGGAACGCGGCGGCCGCCGGCTCCCTCACATCAGCCCGTATGGCGCCCGTCTGGAGCACTGCGGCGAACGGGGCCATTGCCCTCCGCATCAGCGCGGGCGCGGACCTGTACTGCGCGCCGCTGAGATACCCGATCGCGACGCGGGTAGCCATGCCAGGCATGGGCATTGACCTGCCGGTCGTCTTCCAGACCGGCAACGCGTTTCCGTGGTGCAACGTGGCGATGTACCTAGCGGGGGTGTCGCAACCCGGGGAGGCCGGTGTCTCGTTCCTGTACGCACACGCCCGGACCGGCATGTTCCTCCCCCTGCTCACGGCCTCGCTGGTCAACAGCGGCAGCCGCATGATCGGGATGAAGGTGTATGTGTGGACCAGCGACGACCACCTGTACACGTACCAGGTGATCCGGGTGCTGCGTCACCAATACACAATCCCGGATATCTGGTCGCTCAGCAGCCAGCAGGTTTGGCTCCAGACCTCGGAGGGACCGTACGGCACGTACAACAAGCTGATGGTCGTTGCGAAGCGGATCGCTGTGGCCACCGCGAGCGACGCGGCTGCGCATCCCAAGGCACGGCCCATCGTGTGCGGCCTGTACGGGTAGCGGCCTGCCAGCCGGACCGGACGAGCCGACCTCCATGCGCCGGGCCTGCGTTCGTGCGGTGATCCGGTACGCTTCCTGCCATGCGCATTCTCAGTGTCCGGCGCTGGGCCACGCTGGACGCCGAACAGCAGGCGCGCATCCTGGCCCGGTCCACGGCCGCCATCTTCGAGCCGGGACTGGTCGCGTCGATCGAGGGGCTCTTCGCCGACGTCCGGGCGCGCGGCGACGCCGCTGTCGTGGAAGCGACCGAGCGGTTCGACGGGGTCAGGATCGACCCAGGCGACCTCCGCGTCCGGCCCGAGGAGCTGGCCGCCGCTCATGCCGCGATCAGCCCCGCGCTGCTCGCAGGGATCCGCGAGGCGATCGCGAACAGCCGGCTGTTCAACGAGGCCCAGGTCCGGGCGACGGCGACGGGCTGGCGCGAGGAGGTCCGGCCAGGCTTTCTCGTCGGCGAGCAGGTGGCGCCGATCCCCTCGGCCGGGCTGTACGTGCCCGCCGGCAAGGGAACCTTCCCGTCGGTCCTGTGCCAGATCGGCACGCCGGCCGTGGTGGCGGGCGTTCCGGAGATCGTGGTGCTGGTCCCGCCGATGCCCGGCACCGGCGCGGTGGACCCCGCGACACTGGCGACGGCCCAGGAGCTGGGACTGACGAACGTCTTCCGGGCCAACGGCCCGGCCGGCATCGCGGCGCTCACGTTCGGGACGGCAACCTTCCCTCGAGTGCGCAAGATCGTGGGGCCGGGAAGCCCCGCCGTGACGGCGGCGCAGGTGCTGGCGCAGCGGTTCGGCACCGCGACGAACATGCTCTGTGGCCCCTCGGAGAGCCTGCTGATCGCAGACGCGTCCGCAGATCCGCATCGGCTGGCCCTGGACCTCGTCAACGAGGCGGAGCACGGCTCGGACTCGGCCGCGCTCGTGGTGACGGACTCGCCGGCGCTGGCTGCGGCCCTGGAGCCCCACGTGGCGGCCGCCGTCGCGTCGCTGCCGGAGCCGCGGCGCACCTATGCGACCGCGGTCCTGGGCGACCTCGGCGGCGTGCTCCTGTTCGACACGATGGACGACGCCGTGGCGTTCGCCAACGAATATGCGGCGGAGCACTGCCAGGTCGCGACCGTCGAGACGGAGGCGACGCTTCGATCCCTCCGCTACGCGGGCGAGGCGTTGCTGGGCCAGGGCACGCCGATCGGCGCGAGCAGCTACACGATCGGGATCCCGGCGACGCTCCCGACCGGCGGCTACGCGCAGGTCAACGGCGGGGTCACGGCGCGCACGTTCCAGACAACCATGTCGATTGCGCGGCTTTCGCCGGCGGCGCTGGCCGGGTTGGCCGGCCCGACGACCGCCCTGGCCGATCACGAGGGATTCCCGGCCCACGCGAACGCCTTTCGGGGTCGCGGCCTGGGCTGAGGCGCGGGGCCTTCGCGGCAGAGCAGCACCGCGCTCGGCGTCCGGGCCTAGAGGTCGAGCACGAACCGAAGGGCGGCGTCGAGGCGATCGATCGCGGCCGGCGCAAGTCGCGCGAGCGGCCCGTGCAGCACCGCCGCCGGCACCGTCACGATCTGGTCCGCCTTCACCCATCCGTCGCGGTCCAGCCCGGATTCCGTCCGCGTGACCGGGACCCGGTGTGGCCGCGGGTGGCCATCCGTCGGAGTCGCGCTCGTCATCGGGCACAGCACGACCGTGCCCGACCGGGAGAACCGGTCGCCCTGCACGACCACCCCGGGCCGTCGACCCGCCTGGACATGGCCACCGACATCCGGGAACTCCAGCATGAAGATGTCGCCCTTCCGTGGGCCCGCCTGCGGGGCGGCGCGCCCGATGCTCACCACTCCGCCTGGGCCAACAACGCGGCCGCGTAGGGCAGGAACACCTCCGCGGCGCGGATGCTGTCTTCGCGGTCCGCGTCGAGAGCCGAGTCCAGCCCCACCTGGTCCTCTCGGTCGAACCGCTCGCGGAGGGCCGCGGCAACGATGGCGCTCAGGGACGTTCCGTCTCGACCGGCCTCTTCGCGGGCCCGGGCTGCAAGGGCGGGCGGCAGGCTGAGCGAGACTTTGTCGACCAACTCCCTGCCGTACGGGGCCGCTGCCTCGCGGACTGCTCTCTTCGTGGTAGCACCATCGGTACGACTTCTCATGGCAACATGGTACGACCAGCCGTCAAGAGGCCGCTCAGACGCACTTTCAGAGCTCGCGGCGCACCACCGGGAAGTGCTCGTCGTCCACCGCGACATGAAAGCCGGCCCGGACCCAGAAGGCGGTCGTCGCCGCGCTCGTCGCGTGGGGCCGGGCATGCGCCTCGGGGTACGCCTCGACTGCGAAGAAGCCGCGGCTCGCCAGGTCGTCGCAGACCGCGCCGACCAGGCCCAATGCGAGCCCGCGTCCGTGCGCCGCCTCGACCGTGGCGATGCAGGTGATGACGGCCGGCAGCGGCGCTGCGGGCAGCTGCGGGTAGAGCTCGCGCAGGCGGAGGGCGCGCGGGTACGCGCTCAGGGGCCCGAACTGGGCGAAGGCCACCGGCCGCTCGCCGTCGTGGTCCGCCAGCAGGAGCACTTTCGCGTAGCTGCCGAAGACGCCAAGGCCCCGCCCCAGCAGGCCCAGCTTGCGCGGCCCGCCGGCAGGCACGCCGGGACGTGCGGGACGTAATGGCGCGAAGGGGTTCGGGTCGGCAGCCTCGTCGTCGCCGGGCGCGAACGGGTTCGAGCCGGACCGGCCGGCGCCGGTCGGGGCGAACGGGTTGGCGGGCTGCTCGTCGCGGACGGGGGCGAATGGGTTGGCCGGCTCGCTGCGCGGCGCGGACCCGGCCTGTCCCGCGGCGAGCGCCGCGGCCAGCCAGCCGGCTCGGTGCGCCTTCGAGCCGCGCTCGCGGTCCTCCCAGTAGTCACAGGTCCGGTGATCGAACGCCGGGTCGGCGCAGGGCGGGAGAAGGCCGAACGTTGCGGCGTCGATGACGTCGACGATTCGGATCGCGTCCACGCCTGCAGGGTACCGCGTGCGATCGAGCCGGAGTGGACCGGAAGCGACCAGCACGCGCCGCGAGCTTGGGAGCGCGCCGTGATCTCCGGACGGCTCGGCGCACTCGCACAACCGTCCGACCGGCCCTTGCCGGGTGCTCGCCGGGCGGCGATCGTCTGTGCATGAGCTCCTCGCCCGGGCCGATCGCGGTGCCGCCCGCCGTCCCGCCCGCGGTCCCGCCGGCAGGCTCGATCGCGCCGCTACACGCAGCCGCGCCGCTTCCGCCCACGCCGGAGCCGGTTGGTATTGCCGGCCTGGCCTCCCGCGCCAGCCGGACGGCCTTCCGCTACGCGAACCGCTGCGCGATGGTCCCGCTCCACCGGGCCGGCCTGGCCGCATGGCTGGGGAACCCGCTGACTGGCTGGCAGCTCCTGCTGATCACGACCGGCCGGAAGAGCGGCCTGCCGCGCGCGACCCCGCTCGGCTACCTGGTCGCCGACGGCGCGGCCTGGGTGATGGCCGGCTACGGCTCGTCGACGCTCTGGTACCGAAACCTGCTCGCCGATCCGGCGGTGGAGGTCCTGCTCCCGGCTCGCCCGCCGTTCGCGGCAGCCGCGACGGATGCTGCCGATCCGGCAGTGAGGGCGCGGATCATTCCGCGGCTGGTCCGGTCGATGGCGCTGCCGGGGACGATGGTCGGCTGCCTGCCCTGGAGCGCGCCCGGCGAACGCATCCTGGAGCTGACGGCGTGGGTCCCGCTGATCCGGCTCAGCCCCGCCGACGGGAGCGAGCTGGTCGCAGGGCCGGATGACCCGGGCGGACTGGGCTGGACGTGGCGGACGCTGGTCGCGACGTTCGCGATTCTGGCGGCGGTCCGAATGCTCCCTGGCCGTCGTCAGCGCTGAGGACGCGGCCGCCGCCGTTACCCGGCGTTGGGCGGGCCCGGGTCGGGCGCGTCGACGAGGCCGGCGAGCTCGCCGCCCCGGACGAGCGCGAGCACGGCAGCGATATCGGCGCCCATCTCGCGGTCAACGAGGAGCGGCGCGACCACCGCGCGGATCCGCCGGTGAGCTTCGGCGACCCCGCGGCCCGGGACCGGCGAGGGGATCGCGCCTGCCGCGCCGACGGGTGCGCCACGAGCAGCCGTCGCGAGCGTCGCCAGGCGGAGGTCGAGGGCCTGCGCGCCGACCAGCAGCTCGATCGCGATGATCCGCTCAACGTTCGCGAGGACGTCGCGGGCATGGCGGCCGGCGATCGGACCCATCGAGACGTGGTCCTCCTGGTTCGCCGACGTCGGGATCGAATCGGCCGACGCCGGGTGGACCAGCACCTTGTTCTCGGAGGCGAGTGCCGCAGCCGTGTACTGGATGATCATCATCCCCGAGTTGAGCCCGCTCGCCGGGGCCAGGAACGGCGGCAGGCCCCCGTTGAGCCGCGCGTCCACGAGGAGCGCCACGCGGCGCTCGGAGATCGCGCCCAGCTCCGCGATGGCCAGCTTCGCGAAGTCGAGCGCAAGGGCGACCGGCTCGCCGTGGAAGTTGCCGCCGCTGATCACGAGGCCGCCGCCCGTCGCCGCCACGTCCGGCGCCGTCGCGCCGCCCAGCGGGAAGACGAGCGGATTGTCCGTGGCGGAGTTCAGCTCCACGTCCAGGACCCTCCGCAGGTAGTCCAGCGCGTCGCGGATGGCGCCGTGGACCTGCGGCACGCAGCGCAGCGAGTACGGGTCCTGGACCTTGTGCGTCGAACCGTGGTGGGCCGCCATCAGCCCCGAATCCCGGAGCAGGTGGCGCATCTCCGCGGCGACCGCGACCTGGCCCGGGTGCGGGCGGGCAAGCTGGTAGACGGCGGCGTACGGCACGTCCGTGCCCAGCAGCGCCTCGACGCTCTGCGCCGCGGCCACCGATGCCGTCCGGGCCAGGCGGTCCGCGTCGGCGAGGAGGAGCGCCCCGAGCGCGCTCATCAGCTGCGTCCCGTTGAGGAGCGCCAGGCCCTCCTTCGCCTCGAGCGTGAGCGGTTCGATCCCGGTCTCGCGCAGCGCGAGGAGCGCGGGCATCACCTGCCCGCCCAGCTCGACCTCGCCACGCCCGATCAGCGGCAACGCGAGGTGCGCGAGCGGCGCGAGGTCCCCCGACGCCCCCACGCTCCCCTGGGCCGGCACGACCGGGTGGATGCCCGCCTCGAGGAACGCCAGGAGTCGGTCCACGAGCACCGGCCGGCAGCCGGAGTGGCCGAGCGCGAGGGTGTTGGCCCGGAGCAGCAGCATCGCGCGGACGACGTCCTGCGGCAGGGGCGCGCCGACGCCGACCGCGTGGCTCACCAGGAGATTCTCCTGGAGCCGGCGGGCGTCGGCGGGCGGGATGAACGTGCCGGCCAGGTCCCCGAAGCCGGTCGTGATGCCGTATACCACCTCGCCGGCCGCGACCAGCCGCTCCACCACGGCCCGGGCCTCGTCCATCCGGGCGCGTGCGTTCCTGTCCAGCCGCGCCGTTGCGCCGCCGCGCGCGACCGCCTCGACGTCCGCGATCGTGAGGTCGGCGCCCGTCAGGACCAGGACGCCGGCCGCGTCGAGGTCCGGCGCGCCGCGCGACCCGGACGCGTGGTCGTGGTAGTGGGGGAAGGGTCCTGGGCCGGCGGCGGGCGGGGTCATCGGCGCGAGCATAGTCCCGTGGTGGACCGCACATCCCGGACCGCACATCCCGGGCCGCCGGTGCGTCGCGTATCCTCCCCGGGATGCTCGCCTTCATCGACCAGATCGTCATCCCGTTCCTGGCGTCGCTCTACGGCGCCGTGGGCTACCTGGGCGTGCTGGTGGCGATGGCGATCGAATCGGCGATGATCCCGATCCCCTCGGAGCTCATCCTCCCCTTTGCCGGCTTCATGGTGTCCGACCCGGCGAAGATCGAGCCGCTGACCAACGGGCCCTGGAGCTTCTGGATCGTGGTGGTCGTCGCGACGCTCGGCAACACGCTCGGGTCGCTCGTCGCGTACGCGATCGGCGCGTGGGGCGGCCGGCCCTTCCTGGAGCGATACGGGAAGTACCTCCTGATCCGGCCGCACGAGATCGAGATCGCGGAGCGGTTCTTCGCCCGCTGGGGCGCCCAGACCGCGTTCTTCAGCCGGCTGCTCCCGATCGTCCGGACGTTCATCAGCTTCCCTGCGGGGGTGGCCCGGATGCCGATCCGGACGTTCGTCCTCTACTCGACCGCAGGAGCCTTCATCTGGTCGACCGTGCTCGTCTGGGCCGGCATCCAGCTCGGCGCGCGCTGGACCGAGATCCGGCGCGCGCTCCAGCCGTTCGACCTCGTGATCGCCGTGGTTGCGGTCGTCGGCCTTGCCGCGCTCCTCTGGCTCCGCCTGGGGCGCCCGCTGCCGGGGCGCCGCCGCGAGGTCTAGGCGCCCGGCGCCAGCTCCCAGGGCGATTGCCCGGGCGCCGCGAGGTGCGACGTGTCGTTCGCGACGAGCAGCCGGCCGTCCGTCACGCGCGCCCCGGAGGGCCAGCGGATCACGGTCAGGTTTCCCTGCCCCTGCGCGAAGCGCCGCCGATAGTCACGCACCGGGACGCCCATCGCCACGCACAGCAGGATGCGATTGAAGGAGCTGTGCGCCACGGTCAGCACGACCTGCTGGCCCTTCGTCATGGGTGCCTCCCAGGCAAGGAGGTCCTCGAGGAACGCGCGGGCTCGGCCCGCGACGTCGTCGCCGGACTCGCCGTCGGGGCACCGCAGCCCGGCCGGATCCGACTCCCAGCGCGCCCTGTACGGAGCGTCGGTGGCGTCGATCTGCTCGTACGTGAGGCCTTCCCAGCGCCCGTAGCCCATCTCGGAGAGCCGCGCATCCAGCTCCACGGGGCGATCGCCGGCGACGATGTGCGCCGTCTCCTGCGCCCGGCGGAGCGGGCTCGCGATGATCCGGTCGAAGTGCTCGGGACCGATCCGCGCGGCCAGTGCCGCGGCCTGCGCGCGCCCGGCCGCGGAGAGCCCGATGTCGATGCGCTGCCCGAGGTGCTGCTCGGGGTTGGAGCGGTCCGTCAGGCCGTGCCGGGTGAGGACGAAGGTCAGCATCGTCGCCGAACGATACGACGCGGGGTGCGACAATGCCGGTGAGCGGCGAGCAGCGCCGGCGGCCACGAGGATCCGCATGAGCGACACCACCCACGCCAACGACGAGATCCATGGCGCCCATTCCGGGGACGCGCCCCAGGACGCCACTCCCGGCGAGGGCCCCCACGCGGACGCGGCGCACGGCGATCACGCGCAGGGCACGCCGCTCGGACCCGTGGACTGGCTCGCCTGGGGCGCGGGGCTCCTCGGGATCGCGGCGGGCCTGGTGATCGCCGCCTGCCTCTACTTCTCCACGCACTTCTAGCCCCGGCTCGGGTTCTCGAGGATGGCGCGCGGCGAGTTCGGCCCGCAGAGCGACGCGGCCGACCGCTTCCTGGAGTCGCTCGATCGGCTGGACACGCCGGCGATCGTGGCCCTCGGGGCGGCGGGAGGCGGCGTGGTGGGCACAGACGACCTCGATCCACAGGTGCGCGCCCGCGCCGAGCTCCGCGCCGAGCTGCGCGAGATCGCCCGCCGCGCGGGTCGCCTCGACGCCATCCGCTCGATCGGCCAACAGGTGGAGCGCTGGGCCGGGAGCGCGCAGACCTGGTTCCCGGCCGGGGTTGCCGGCTCCAGCGAGCTCTCGACGTCGCTCCCCCCGCGCCTCGCGGCGCTCCCCGTGGTCCTCGACGCCGCCTACGGCATCGTCCTGGCCGACCAGCTTCGGGAAGCCGAGCTCGCGCTCCTCCTGGAGCCGTGGCGGGACCTCGCAGGCGACCCGTTCAGCCCAGGCGAGCGGTTCCGTTCGGCTGACGACGACGGGGGCGAGCCCGGGGGCAAGGAGGAGCCGGGGACCCTGGACGAGCCGGTCTAGAAGAGCCCCACCACGTTCCCGTCGACGTCGATGTCGATCTTCTCGCCGCCCGGCCGCGACGGCAGGCCCGGCATCGTCCGCATCTCGCCACAGAGCGGGGTGATGAAGCCCGCCCCCGCGCGGAGCTGGACGTCGCGGACCGGGAGGCGGAAGCCGCGCGGTCGCCCCTTGAGCGCCGCCTCATGGCTGAGCGAGTACTGCGTCTTGGCCATGCAGACCGGGAGGCTCCCGAAGCCGAGATCCTCCGCCATCGCCAGGGCTTTCGTCGCCGCCGGCAGCTCGTCCACGCCGCTCGCGCCGTAGATCCGGACGGCGATCGCCTCGATCTTCTCGCGCAGCGGCAGGTCGTCCGGGTAGAGGAGCCGGAAGTCGGCCTCCCCGGACGTCGCCGCGTCCCAGACGGCGCGCGCGAGGCCCTCGGCGCCCTTCCCGCCCTCGGCGAAGTGGGTGGCGACGACCGCATCGCGGGCGCCCGCGTCGATGGCGACCTGGCGGACCGCCTCCACCTCTGCGTCCGTGTCGGTCGGGAAGCTGTTGATGCAGACCACGGCCGGGATCCCGAAGGTCCGCACGATCTCGATGTGCGCCGCGAGGTTGGCGGCGCCTGCCCGGACCGCCTCCACGTTCTCGGTGAGCAGGGCCGGGTCCAGGGGCTTCCCGGCCACGATCTTCCCGACCCCGCCGTGCATCTTGAGCGCCCGGATCGTCGCCACGATGACGGCCGCGTCCGGCGCGAGGCCCGAGGTGCGGCACTTGATGTCGAAGAACTTCTCGGCGCCCATGTCCGCCCCGAAGCCGGCCTCCGTGCACACGACCTCGGTCGTCGCGAGGGCCAGCCGGTCGGCCAGGACCGAGTTGTTGCCATGGGCAATGTTGGCGAACGGCCCGCAATGGACGAAGGCCGGCCCACCTTCGAGGGTCTGGAGCAGGTTGGGCTTGATTGCATCCACGAGCAGGACCGTCATCGCGCCGGCGACCTTGAGGTCCTCGAGGGTGACCGGCTTGTTCTCGGTGGTGTAGCCGACCACCACCCGGCCGAGCCGGGCTCGGAGGTCCTTCAGGTCGGAGGCGAGGGCCAGGATGGCCATAACCTCGGAGGCGACGGTGATCATCGTCTCGGTCTCACGTGGCGAGCCGTTCTCGCGACCGCCCAGGCCGATCACGATCTTGCGCAGGGCGCGGTCGCTGATGTCCACGACCCGCGGCCAGGTGATCGAGAGCGGGTCGATCCCCAGCTTGTTCCTGTGATAGATCGAGTTGTCCAGGAACGCCGCGGCCAGGTTGTGGGCCGCCCCGATCGCGTGGACATCGCCGGTCAGGTGCAGGTTGAAGTCGTCCATCGGGATGACCTGGCTGTAGCCACCGCCGGCCGCGCCGCCCTTGATCCCGAAGACCGGACCCAGGGACGGCTGGCGGATCGTCACCGCCGCCCGCTTGCCGATCCGGTTCAGGCCCTGGGCCAGGCCCACCGTGGTGGTCGACTTGCCCTCGCCCAGTGGCGTGGGCGTGATCCCGGTGACCAGCACGTACTTGCCCCGCGGATTGGCTGCCTCGAGCCGCTCGATCGCCGCCAGCGGAACCTTCGCCTTGCGCGGCCCGTACTGCTCGATCTCGTCATCGTGCAGGCCCAGGTCGTGGGCAACCTCGACAATCGGGCGGGGCGTGACGGAACGAGCGATCTCGAGGTCCGATGGGAAGCTCATTGACGGATGACTCCAGCTGGGATGACGGAGGTGGACCGGGCGGTCGCAACCTGTGCCTCGTCGGCCTGCAGGACATGGGTCATGAGCAAGGC
>Ga0097691_1001011_pt1 | contig 21920 bp, 23 predicted proteins | sample NGESurdeep072012_8_FD_72858 | JGI IMG/M metagenome (GOLD analysis project Ga0097691, IMG submission 72858) | Arctic peat soil microbial communities from Barrow, Alaska - NGEE Surface sample 210-1 deep-072012 | ecosystem: Environmental > Terrestrial > Soil > Wetlands > Peat ... | reverse complement strand
CGATCTCCTTGTAGGCGAAGCCCTCGACATCGGCCAGGTAGACGGCGAGCCTGAAGTCCTCCGGGATCGTCTGCAGCGCTCGTTTGACGTCGCTGTCCGGCAGGTGGTCCAGGGCCTCGGTCTCGGCCGAACGCAGTCCCTTGGAGGTGTGCGACTCGGCGCGGGCCAGCTGGTAGTCCATGACCTCGGCCGCATCGGACTGCAAGGGTTGGCGCTGTTTCTTGCGATACGTGTTGATGTAGGTGTTCGTCAGGATCCGGTAGAGCCAAGCCTTCAGGTTGGTGCCGGGCTTGTACTGGTGGAAGGCCGCAAACGCCTTGGCGAAGGTCTCCTGGACGAGATCCTCGGCGTCGGTCGGGTTGCGTGTCGTGCGCAGTGCAGCGCTGTAGAGCTGGTCAAGGAAGGGCATTGCCTCCACCTCGAAGCGTACGACTCGCTCTGCGGGCGTCTCGGTGCTCAGGTCAAGGATGGACTCGTCCGCGTCCGCGGCGAAGGCCGGGGCATCGCCGTCACGAGTGTTCGGAGCGCTCATCGGCGCATTCTGATCAGCTGGCATCGCGAACCAGCCTAATGCCGATCGGGGACTCTGACGTTCGGGCACCCAGCCAATCGCGGGACCCGAGGTGATCGATGCCAGCTCGGCAGTCAGCAACACGTCACTCCTTGCATGGTGTTTCGTGGGCGAGTCACCTGCGTCAACACCGCAAGCCGCGCCGGACATTCCCCCGGCCCCCGGCCTGCCGTGCCCTCACCCCCCAATTCCTCGCCGATCTAGGCAGTTTGCCCGCCCCGGCCCGGCCGATCTAGGCAGTTTGCCCGCCCCGGCCCGGCCGATCTAGGCAGTTTGCCCGGCCCAGCCCGGCCGATCTTGGCAGTTTGCCCGCCCCAGAGCGTCATCCACATGGGGGTGGTGGTTCGCCACTGCCTCCACAGACTCAGGTATTGGTCTTGTGCGCCGATTCGACCTCGGCGATTCTCCAACAGGTGACTGGAGAAGGGGCGCAGGTGGACGGCATACGAACATGTGGGCAACTGCACGACGACGGATTGACCCGGCGAACGATTGACCACCTGACGCGGGTCGACGAACTCACTGGCATCCGCCAGCTGGAATCTGTTTCAGACTGCAGACTGGACAGGATCCATGCTGCCTTGGCAGTCGCTCCTGCTGACGCGGTCCTATCCGGTTGGGCGGCGGCCGTCGTACATGGGGTGCCGAGCGACTTCCTCGACGGGACCTGGGACGGCAAGGCGATGATGCCGGTCCAGTTCTCCGTGCCGGCCAAAGACGGCGCCCGTCGACGCCGCGGCGTTCGCTTGCACTGGAGCACGGTGCCACTGGAGCACACGGTCCGCTACCAAGGCCGACTCGTGACCAACAGTCTGCGGACGGCCGTCGATCTTGCCCGCTGGTCCCGGACCCCTGCCCGGGCGTTGGCTGCCGTCGACCTCAGCCTGCGACACGGGCTGACCACGGCTCAGGATCTTCAAGACTTCTTGCCCATGATGAAACGGCGCCAAGGAATGCCACTCGTGCGTGCCGCTGTCAGTGTAGGAACGGTGGACGCGGAGTCGCCCAAGGAGAGCGAATTACGTTACTACTGGCTGCAATCCGGGTTGTCAGCGCCAATCGTGAACGCCTGGATCTATGACCTGCGTGGGATGTGCATGGGCCGGGTCGATCTGCTCGAACCGGTCTCTGGATACGTCGCGGAGTTCAACGGACACTGGCACGAAATGTGGGATCGACCGGCCCTCGACGCCAACAGGAACGCCGGTTTGCGATCGCTGAACCTTACCCTCGACGAGTTCACCAGATTTGACGTCGGCGGCAACGGCCAATGTCTGCTCGCGGAGAGAATGCTTTCCGGGTACGCCAAGGCACAACAGCGAGACCCGCGCCATGATGCGTGGCTCTGTCCCGAGGCCGAGAATTGGGTACGGCAAACTGCCTAGATCCGCAGCGCGGGCACGGGCAAACTGCCTAGATCCGCAGCGTGGGCACGGGCAAACTGCCTAGATCCGCAGCGTGGGCACGGGCAAACTGCCTAGATCCGCGAGGAAGGTGCGGGCGGCATCGAGGACGTCGGTCGGGGTCTTGGTGAACGAGTGGGTGCCACGGGCCGGCATAACCTCGACCGCGGCTCCCAAGGCAGACCGGACCTCCTCGGGGGTGCCGAAGGGGTCCCTCTCCCCCTGTATGACGACCAGCGGCGTCCCCGCACCGGTCACCAGGAGTGCCTCCGAGGCCCGGGACCTGCCAGGCTTCCCGGGGGGATGCAGCGGGAACGACAGTGCCAGCACCGCATCAGCTCGGACAGCGGCAGCAGTGCGACAAGCCACCCGGGCTCCGGCGCTGCGACCTCCGACAACCAGCGGCCGGGGCAGCGCAGCACGCCCGGACGTCAGCGCCGCCAGAACCGCCAACCAAGCCACGTCGAGCTGGGCCGGAGGCGTGGCAACCTTGCGCCCAGCGACCCGCCACGGCTGCTCGACCAGGATCACAAGCCATCCGTCAGCGGTCAGAGCCGTCAAGGCCTGCAGGTCGGCAGACCACGACGAACCCCCGGCGCCGTGCCCGAGCACCACGGCCCCGCAAGGGCCAGAAGGACGCCAGAGGTGCGCACGCGCCATACCCACGGGCGTGTGGATCTCCTTGACACTCCTGCGAACTGGCACGCCCCTCACTCCCCGATGATCTCGCCCGTGGTCGGGTCCACGACTCCCACCAGATCTGAACGCGCCGCAGGAAGCAGCAGCTGAGAACCGTTGTTGCCCGACGAGTTGACTGCGGCTCCAATCGGATAGGCGTCGAATCGCCCTGGCTCGGAGAACTCCAGGTAGGCCTTGACCACCGAGAGATCGGTCTGCGCCGGGTCGAGCCAGCCGCGCCAGTCGGCACGCTCGAGGACCAGCGGCTGCCGGTCATGAATCCGGTCCAGCCCAGACTCGGCCACGGTGGTGATGATCGTGTACGTCGCAAGCCAGGCGTCGGGGTCGTCCTCGGCCAGGGACTTGTCGTGCCAGAACTCGTACAGCCCGGCCATCGCCAACGGCGCACCATCGGAACGGTGGATGAAGAACGGCTGCTTGCGCGGTTTGCCTTTGGCGTCAAGGGCGGTGGGGCTCACCTGCCATTCGTACCAACCGTCGGCCGGGACGAGACATCGACGCGCTGCAGCCGCGCGGGCGAAGGAAGACGCAGTCAGGAGCGACTCCGAACGGGCGTTTGTCATCCGCGGCCCGACCTTGACGTCCTTGGACCAACTCGGCACAAGTCCCCAGGTCAACAAACGCAGTTGGCGCGCCGGAGCGGCGTCGACGTCGCCCCGAACCGCTCGGGTCAGCACCACCGGCGCCTGCTTGGTCGGTGCAATGTTGAAGTCGGGCTGACCCGCCGGCGGGCTCTGGGGAGCCACCAGGATGCTCCGCGCAGGCAGCCCGGTGCGATCCTCGCCGACCTCGAACTCCTCGACCAGGTCTTCGGGGCGCGAGCTGGACGCGTATCGACCGCACATGCCCTCAGACTAGATACGCTCGGACGCCGGCGAGCAAGTACGGTAGGACTCGCAGGAACGACACGAGGAGAGCTCACATGACCGTGGTTCGACGGATTGCCCGACCGATGATGGCCGCCGTCTTCGTGACGAGCGGTCTGGACACCCTGCGCCACCCGGCCAAGCCCGCCCAGGTGGCAGCGCCGATGATCAAGGCGCTGTCCGGGCCGCTGAACCTGCCCGACGACCCCGAGCTGCTGGTCCGCGCAAACGGCGCCACGATGCTGGTCGCCGGCACCATGCTCGGTCTGGGCAAGTTCCCCCGACTCGCTGCGCTGACCCTGGCTGCCACGCTCATCCCGGCCACCTATGCCGGCCACGCCTTCTGGGCCGTGGAAGACCCGACGTCCCGCGCACAGCAGCGGACCCACTTCCTGAAGAATGTCGGCCTGCTCGGGGGCGTCCTGCTCGCCTCCGTCGACACGGCGGGCCAACCCGGCTTGGCCTACCGCGCCAGGCGCGTCGGCTTCGAAGCACGTCGCCAGACGGCGTTGGCCAAGCGCGAGGCGCGCCACGCGGCCAGGTCCGCACGACGTGGGGCCAAGAATCTCGTTGACTGACTGGTTATCGCCGAGCACGACCGGTCCCATCACCGCCACGGTGGCGTTGCCCGGGAGCAAGTCGCTGACCAACCGCTACCTCGTCCTGGCTGCCCTGGCCACCGGCACGTCACGGCTGCGGCGCCCCCTGCGGTCACGCGACACCCTGCTGATGGCCGCAGCGCTGCACTCGCTGGGCGCTTCGGTGACCGATATTCCTGGCGGCGAACCTGGCTGCGACGACTGGCTCATCGCTCCGGCATCTTTGACCGGCTCAACATCCGTGGACTGCGGACTCGCCGGCACGGTGATGCGATTCCTGCCACCGGTCGCAGCGCTCGCCGACGGTCCGGTCGCCTTCGACGGCGACGCTCGGGCCCGGAACCGACCCATGGCACCGCTCATCGACGCGCTGCGTGCCTTGGGCGCGAGGATCAGTGACGACGGTCGCGGGACGCTCCCCTTCACCGTCGAAGGATCGGGCCGTATGCCGGGCGGCTCGGTCACCCTCGATGCCTCGGCTTCGTCCCAGTTCATCTCCGCACTGCTGATGGCGGGGCCGCGGTTCGAGCAAGGCGTGACCATCCGTCACGACGGCAAACCCATCCCAAGCGAGCCGCATATCGAGATGACCGTCGAGGTGCTGCGTGACTGTGGCGCCATCGTCGACGACTCCCAAGCCAACATCTGGCGCGTGGAGCCCTCGGAGATCTATCCTCTCGACGTCGAGGTCGAACCGGACCTGTCCAACGCCGCCGCCTTTCTGGCCGCAGCAGTTGTCGCGGGCGGCAGTGTCCGGGTCCCAGGGTGGCCCCAGCACACTACCCAGGCGGGGGACGCGATCCGCAACATCTTCGACGCGATGGGCGCCGACGTGCTGTTGGAGCGCTCCGGCCTGACCGTTACCGGCGACCGGCAGATCAGGGGACTCGATGTCGACCTGCACGACGCCGGCGAGCTGACACCCGTCATCGTCGCGGTAGCGGCCCTGGCCGACTCCCCTTCGCGGATCCGAGGAATAGCACATCTGCGGGGGCACGAGACCGACCGTCTGGCCGCGCTCTTCACGGAGGTCAACGCTCTCGGGGGATCCGTCGACATGGCCGAGGACGGTTTGCGAATCACGCCAAAACCATTGCAGGGCGGGCTTTTCCACACCTACGGCGATCACCGCATGGCGATGGCAGGGGCCGTGCTGGGCTTGAGGGTGCCCGGCTTGGTCGTCGAGAACGTTGAGACGACGGACAAGACGCTCCCCGAGTTCGCCGCCCGATGGACACACATGGTCAACGGCGACGATCTGGCCGGGGCATGAGTCCGCGCGCGCGTTCGTACGACGAGAGCGACGTCAGGATCAGGCCAAACCCCCGAGGCTCTCGCCCCCGAACCAAGGATCGCCCAGCACATGACGATGCCATCGCCGGTTTCGTCACCGGCGTGGACCGCGGGCGCTACACCCTGATCGTCCACGGGGGCGGCGACCACGTGGTGGTCGCGATGAAAGCCCGCGAGCTCGGACGCAAGAGCGTCGTCGTCGGTGATGAGGTGGCCATGGTCGGCGACACCACGGGCGGCGCTGACTCGCTGGCCCGGATCGTGCGCGTTCAGCCACGACGCTCGGTCCTGCGCCGGACCGCCGACGACACCGACCCCGTCGAGCGCATCATCGTGGCCAACGCCGACCAGCTCGTCATCGTGACAGCCCTGGCCGACCCTGAGCCGCGACCCCGAATGATCGATCGTTGCCTGGTGGCGGCCTACGACGCGGGTATGGAGCCCCTCCTGGTGCTGACCAAGGCCGACCTGGTCGACCCGGCACCCTTCCTGGCCAACTACGCCATGCTCGAGGTCCGACACCTCGTGACGTCGCGCGACCCCGTGACCCGCGACTGGATAGGTCTCAAACCGTTGCAGGACATGCTGATTGACCGCATCAGCGTCTTCATCGGCCACTCTGGCGTCGGCAAGTCGACCCTGGTCAACGCCCTGGTCCCCGGGGCAAAGCGTGCCACCGGGGTCGTGAACGACGTGACGGGCCGTGGTCGGCATACGTCGTCCTCCGCGGTGTCCCTGAGGTTGCCCGACGGCAATGGTTGGGTCGTGGACACTCCCGGCGTGCGATCGTTCGGCCTCGCGCATGTCGACCTCACCCGGGTCATCCAGCACTTCCCCGACCTCGCGCCCGGCACCGAGCAGTGCCCTCGGGGGTGCACGCACGACGAGGAGGAATGCGGCCTGGACGCCTGGGTGGAGGCGGGTCATGCCGGCGCAGCGGGGCGGTCCCGTCTGGACTCGCTTCGTCGTCTCATGAGCGCCCGCTCGCCGGAGTCCGACGACTGAGGACTCTGGCAGTCCTGCCGGTTATCACTTGTTGGTAGCGGCGACGATGCCCTTCCAGAGAGCGTCGGCACCGGTGTGACCGACCCTGACCGTCCACCAGATCACGAACACCCCGGCCACCGACGCCAGGACCGCACCCATTGTCGCTCGCTGCGACCTGCGCATCACCGCGACGACGAGCGAGGCGAGGAACATGGCGAGCGCGAACCAGATCAGGTTCCTGCCGATTGCTGCGTGCTCCTGTGCGATCTGACCGCCGAGCCGCGCCTGCAGCGCCAGGCCACTCTGCCGCGCGACGAATGTCATAGCGACCATGCCGGCATCGATGACCACCACGGGCCAGGCGGCCGCCGCGCGCCATCGTGGGACGAATGCGACCACGGCCGTGATGATTGCCATGAGTGGCAGCAGCACCACCACGCCGTGGACCACCAAGGCGTGGATGGGCAGGCCCAGCACGGTGTCGAACACAACGCTCACCCTTTCGGTGGTTGCCGGGCAGAACATGTCGTATGTCGGAAACAACGAGGCGCCGGCCTCAAAGGTTCAGGACGCCGCACGAGTAGTTGTCGTGGCTCTGGTTCGTCCAGTTCTTCCGTTGGGGGCGCCCTGGAGTCACACGGATCGTGGCGGTCGCCCCGTTGTTGTTCTCCAACGGCTAGCGTGGCGAGGTGCCTGCCTATGACGATGACCTGCGCCTCGCGCACGTGCTTGCCGATGCTGTGGAGCGGATCACCGTGGCACGCTTCCGAGCCGAGGACCTTGTGGTCGAGTCCAAACCCGATCTCACCCTGGTCAGCGACGCCGACCGAGGGGCCGAGGAGGTGATACGCCACCAGCTCAGGCGCACCCGCCCGCGCGACGCTGTCGAGGGCGAGGAGTTCGAGACCACCGGCCATGGCCCGCGGCGCTGGGTCATCGACCCGATCGACGGGACCCACAACTTCGTACGAGGCGTCCCGGTGTGGGCCACTCTTATCGCACTCGTCGACGACGGCCAGCCCGTCCTCGGCCTCGTTGCGGCGCCGGCGCTGGGCCGCCGGTGGTGGGCCGCCAACGGCTCTGGCGCGTGGAGTGGTCGTAGTCTCTCGAGCGCGAAGCGCATTGGTGTCTCTAAGGTTTCGCAGATCTCTGATGCCTCGCTTTCCTACTCGAGCATGGGTGGATGGAGGCAGCACGACCGCTACCAGGAGTTTCTGGACCTGGCGGATGACTGCTGGCGGACCCGCGCCTACGGAGACTTCTGGTCGTACATGCTCGTCGCCGAAGGCGCTGTCGATATCGCCGCCGAACCGGACCTGCAGGTCTATGACATGGCCGCACTCGTGCCCATCGTCACCGAAGCCGGTGGCCGCTTCACTTCGTTGGACGGAACGCCAGGGCCCTGGGGCGGCAACGCAGTAGCGACAAACGGTCTGCTGCACGACGAGGTCCTCGCCCGCCTCGGCTGAGACCCACCTAGGCAAAGTGCCTAGATCCGCGGGCACGACCCGGGCAAACTGCCTAGATCCGCGGGGTGGGTGGGGTGGGTCAGGCGGGGAGGATTGCGACCTCGCCACGACTGAGCCCCCGCACCCCCTCGGCATACAGGCTGGCATCACCCACGATGATGACGGTCCACTCGCCGGTGACATAGCGTCGATAAGCCTTCGTCAGGACCTGGGCATCGACGTCCGCGAGGGCGCGCAGGCTGGCGGTCGTGAACTCCGTGGTCAGACCTTCCAGCGAGAGCCCGGCAGCCTCGTCCGCGACGGTATCGGCGGTGGCATACCGACCGGGCGCCGTCCTGCCGATGAAGTCGACTCCGGCCTGGGTCTCAGCCTCGGTGAAGCCCTCCCGGGCCTTGTCCAGGATCTCCAGCAAGAGCCCCAGCGCCTCGGTGGTGGAGTCCGCGCGCACCGAACCGCTGGTCAGGAACACACCACCATGCCGGCGCGGACGAAAGCCCGAGCGGATGCCGTAGGTGAATCCCTTGTCCTCGCGCAGAACCGCGTCGATCCTCGCGCTCGGGGAGCCGCCCACGACGAAACCCAGCACCTGGTATGCCGCCCAGCCCCCTTCGACGCGGCGATCCGGTCCGGGACAACCGATATAGAACTCGGTCTGGACCGAGTCCGGACGGTCGAGGAACACGATCCGTGCCGCGTCGGCAGCCCGAGCAGCCTCGGGCGACTCAACGGCCTCGAGCGCCGCTCCCCTCCAGGACCCCAGCGCATCCTCGACCTCGGACACGACGTCCACCTGGCTCAGATCTCCGGCGACGACCAGCGTGGCACCGCAGGGCACGACATTGGCGGTGTGGAACGCGGCCACATCCGCGGGCGTGATCGCCGAGATGGTCGCCTTGGTTCCCGCGCCCGGGCGTGACGCTCGCTCGGCGGGGTCGAAGTATGTCGAGATGAACTCCAACGCCGCTCGTTGACCAGGCACCGCATGCTCATGGTCAATCTCCGCCAGCCTGATCTTGATGTGGCGCGAGACCTCGTTGCCAGGGAACACAGGCTCCCGCACGGCCTGGCTGAGCAGATCGAGCGCCTCACCAAGGTTCCGTTTGGGCACATCGACATCGACGATGAGGCCCGACTCACTGACCCCCGCGCCGAGGGCAATTCCCTTGCGCTCCAAGAGCTGAGCGAACTCCTCAGCCGTATGCCGGGCCGTTCCCTCGTCAAGGGTCCGCGCCATGATCGTGGCGATGCCCTCGCGCTCGCGTGGCTCACGGTCAAGCGGCATCGGGACGGCGAGGCGCACCGAGATGACGTACTGGCCGGGAATGTCGTAGCTGACCACGCCCAGCCCGTTGGCGAGCTCCGCCCGCTGCGCCTCCGGGAACGACCAGGGCTCCGGTGCGCTCACTTCGGGCCGCTCGACCACGCTCTCATGCTGGGTCACTGGGCAACTCTCTCCTGCTTGAGGTAGGCCACCACGGCACGCGACTCCGGCACGAGCCACCAGGCGGCAGCCTGCTGCACCTCGGCAGCCGTCACCTCGTCGAGGCGGTCCAGGAATGTGTTGATGTAGCCGGAGTCGCCATGCAGCGCCACGTGATGGCAGATGTGGTCGGCGCGCTCCTCCTGGCTGGCCAAGGATGAGAGCCAGCCGCGCTCGCTCTGCGCCTTGGCCGACTCCATCTCGACGTCGCTCGGTCCCTCGGCCGCGAACCGGACCAGCTCCTCGCAAGCGGCTGCCTCGACGACGTCCGCACTGCAGCCATCGGCGACGTCGATCCCTATGAACCCCAGCGAGACTCCGTCCACCAAGCCCATCGTGTGGGCCGAGACACCGTTGGCGATCTGCTCGCGTCGGACCAGTCTCTGATAGAGCCGTGAGGTTGCCAGGCCGCCGATGATGTCCATCGCCACTGAGGAGGCGAAGAACTCGGGGGTGTTGTCGACCGGCAGACGGAAAGCCACATGCAGACGGTCCGATGGCACGACCTCGATGTGCTCGTCACGAAGGGGCCCGGGCAGTGGAGGCAGCGGGTAGGCCAGTGCCCGAGCGTCAGTCGCGATTGTCGGCAGAGAGCCGAAATACCGTTCTGCTGCATCGAATCCCTCGTCCGGCGTGAGGTCGCCGACCAGCGTGAGAACGGTGTTGTTGGGCCCGTAGTAGCGGCGGAAGAACTCGTGCACGTCCTGCACGCTCGCCGCGTCCAGGTCCTCCATGGAGCCGATGGTCGCATGGTGGTAGGGGTGGTCCTTGGGAAAGATCGCTGCGTAGATGTCGATGATCGCGTTGCCGTAGGGCACGTTGTCGTAGCTCTGCCGCTTCTCCTCCTTGACCACGTCGCGCTGGTTGTCGAGGTTCTCCTGGTTGACCGCGTCCAACAGGTAGCCGTGTCGGTCGGCCTCCATCCACAGGGCGAGGTCCATCGCCCCGCGCGGCACCGTCTCGAAGTAGTTCGTCCGGTCGAACCAGGTGGTGGCGTTGAGTCGCCCGCCGGCCCCCATGATGGCTGAGAAGTGCTCCCCCGAAGCCACATTGCGCGAACCCTGGAACATGAGGTGTTCGAACAGGTGCGCAAAACCGGTGCGACCCTCGACCTCGTGCCGCGAGCCGACCTTGACCCACAGGTTCACGGTGACGTTGGGAACGCTGTGGTCCTCGCTGACGACAACCCGCAGACCGTTGGCCAGCGTCCGTTCGGCGATCTGATAATCGAGCGGCATGCGCCCCACACTAGGCGACGTCGTGCTCAGGGGCTTGCAGCGTCGTCACGAAAGTCTGCGACCTGCTCTTCGCCCCAACACGTAGCCCACGATCAGCGCCACGGGCCCCAGCGCACGAGCGGCATAACGCGTGAGGAGAACGTGGCCGACGGTGCGGAGCAGGTTCACCTCGACGTCGACCGCAGGGGCGACGTGAACGGGCGGCCGGTATGCCGCAGCCTCGGGACTGCGGGCGGCCGCACCACCGGCGGGTTGCGCGGGTTGCACACCCGCGGCCGCACCACCGGCGGTTTGCCCGGGTTGCACACCCGCGGCCTCACCACCGGCGGGTTGCGCGGGTTGCCCAGGTTGTGTGGGCTGCGCACCAGCGGCCGCCACAGGTCAGACCCACGGCGAAGGCATCCTCATCGCTGACGCCGTAGCGCTGGAGCACGGGTTGCCCGTCGGCCACGACCTGCTCCGCCAGCTCGTAGACCGCGCCCTCGACACAACCCCCGGAGACCGAACCGACGGCACTCCTGTCCGGGCCGACCAGCATGGACGCGCCCGCCGGGCGTGGAGCGGAGCGCCATGTCCCGACGACCGTCCCGACGCCGATCGTCTTCCCGTCGCGCCACCAGGCCATGAGCTCAGGCAGGACCTCACGCATGTGACACCACCTTCAACAGCGCAGCGAACGACGCGAGCGAGTGCCCGGCCACCAGTTGGTCAACGTGTGGCAACACCGCGGCGATTCCACCCTGAACCGGTTGGTACCCAGCCTTTCCGCGATGGGGGTTCATCCACACGACGGCATGAGCGAGCCGCTGCAGGCGTGCGACCTGCTCCCCGAGCAGCCTCGGGTCGCCGCGCTCCCACCCGTCGGAGGCGATGACGACGACCGAGCCACGCGCCATACCGCGTTGCCCCCATCGCCCCGTGAAAGCTCGGATCGACTCTCCCAACCGGGTGCCACCAGACCAGTCCGGGACAATCTGTCCCGCAGTCTTGATGGCTTCCTCGGCATCACGAAGCCGCAGTGCCGTCGTCACCCGGGTCAGCCGCGTGCCGATGGTGAAGACCTCGACGCGGCCCGGCACCGCTTGGGACATCCGGTGGCCGAGCCGCAGCAACGAGTCGGCATACGGCTCCATCGACCCGGAGACGTCCACGAGGAGCACAATCCGTCGGGGCCTGGTCCGGGGGCTGCGATGACTCAGTGGCCCCGGCTCCCCCGCCCGCTTGAGCTGTTCGCGAAGTGTGCGCCGGGGGTCGATCTCACCGCGATGGGACGGCCCTCGCCGCGGGCTGCGTCGGCGGGGAGGGTCGATTCGAAGTCCAGCGAACAACGCTGCCAGCGAACGGCGTTCGGCCGCCGACAGCTGGGCGATATCGCGATGTCGCAGCACCTCGCTCGTGCTGACGAGGGCCCGGACGACCTGGTCCTCGCCCTCGTCACCGGCCGTCGCCTCAGGCACCAGCGAGGCCCGCTGGACCGAGCGCGTCGCGGGCTCCCCGCGCAGACGGGGCAAGCCTTCGGCACAGAACCAGGCCCGGAACGCCGCGTCGTAGCGTTCGAGGTCTTCCGGTGAGGAGCAGAGGGTGGCGCGGCCCGCCCAGTACACCCCCTGACGGTCACCGGCGTCGGCGAGCGAGGTCGCGCGCAGGAATGACTGCGTGCGATCCGCTGTGACACCGACACCGCTGTGGCGGACCGTGCGGGTGAAGGCCACGAGCATCTCGTCGGGCGCCAGACCAGCGGCGCCAACCACGGTTCCCCTGCCCAGCACAGGGCCCCTGCCAACCACCGTGCTCTCGCCGACGCCGATGCTCTCCACTATCCTCAACCGGCCAGGATCAGGTCCAGGGACTCGCGCACCCGGTCGGCGTCCTCGCGGTACTTCAGGACGGCACCAAGGGTGGCGCTGGCGGTCTCGAGGTCGAGGTGGTCGCGCCCGAGCTGGTGCAGCGCGCGCGCCCAGTCCAACGTCTCGGCCACGCCCGGGGGCTTGAGCAGGTCACCCGAGGCCCGCATCCGCTGCACCGCCCTGGCCACCTGTTGAGCCAGCTGCTCAGACACCTCGGGCAGCCGGCTGCGCACGATCTCGACCTCACGTGCCAGGCCGGGGTGGTCGATCCAGTGATAGAGGCAGCGTCGCTTCAGCGCGTCGTGGAGCTCACGCGTGCGGTTGGATGTCAGGACGACCACGGGCGGTTTGTCGGCCCGCACGACGCCGTACTCGGGGATGGTCACCTGGTTGGTCGAGAGCACCTCGAGCAGGAACGCCTCGAACTCGTCATCTGCACGGTCGATCTCGTCGATGAGCAGGACCGCGTTCTGCTCGCGCAGCGCCCGCAGGATGGGCCGGTCGAGCAGGAACCGGTCGGCGAACAGCGAGGCCTCCAACGCCTCGGTGTCCACCCGGTTGGTCGCCGGGCTGGTCGCCTCGACCGCCCGCAGGTGCAGGATCTGGCGCGGGAAGTCCCAGTCGTAGAGGGCCTGGCTGGCGTCGATCCCCTCGTAGCACTGGAGCCGGATCAGCGGGGCGTCCAGCAGCATGGCCAGCGCCTCGGCAAGCGCCGTCTTGCCCGTGCCCGGCTCGCCCTCCAGCAGGAGGGGCCGCTGCATGGCCAGCGCGAGATAGGTGATCGTGGACAGGCCCTCGTCAGGCAGATAACCGGTCGCCCGCAGCCGCGTGGAGACGTCCTGTGCTGACTCAGGTGCGTGGGCCATGGGCCAACATTAGGCGACTTGAGGTCTCAGGTCAGTGGATCTTTCTGCAGCCGCCACCTCACAGACGGGCCACCACCCTTGCCAGGCCGGCCAGTGCCACGGCATTGGCCCCGAGGATCAGCCAGACCACCAGGGTGATGCTCTGGTCGTAGGCCAGCCCGAGGGCAGCGCCCGCGACCAGCAGGCCCAGGCCACGGACGAACGCCAGCCAGCCGAAGGCGATCGATCGTGCCGCCGGCGCTACCAGCTCGGTGACCACCGCCTTGACCGTCGAGTCCAGGACGCCGTTGACGACTCCCCAGACAGCCACGCCGAGCCAGACCAGCATCGCACTGTGGCTGAACGCAATGGCCGCACCGCAGGCCGCGATCGGCACGACAAGCAGGACCTTGGGGCCGCGCCGGTCATAGATCCGGCCCATCAGCAGGCCGCTGGCACCGTCGACCACCATTGCCAGGGCAAACACCAACGGCACCTGCGCATTGGTCAACAGGTGCTGCGTCACCGCATGGAAAGCTAGCAATGGGAACGAGGCGATACCCAATGACAGCACGGCAACTGCGCCGACGTACTCCCAGAGCAGGGGCGGCAGAACGACCCGGGCGTTCCCGTCGCCCTGACCTTCGACACCCACCCCGGGAGGTTGCTTCGCCGATGCCTCCACCTCGTATGCCGCGGGGTCCGGGACGCGATGGCGAAGCCAGAACAGCAGGGCGAGCACGACGATGCCGGGGACGATGAGGACACCGAACGCGAGCCGGTAGTCGTCCGCGCGTTGCGCCAGCACTGCGGCCAGCAGCAATGGCCCGGCCATGGCGCCGAGCTGGTCCATCGCCTGATGGACCCCGAAAGCCGTCCCTCGCCCGGTCTGGGTGGAGGCATGGGACAACAGCGTGTCCTTTGCAGGGGAACGCACCGCCTTGCCCAGACGCTCCGTGCCATAGAGAAGCAGGGCCGGCGCCATCACGTTCGTCGCCCCGATCAGGGGGACGCTGAGCACGGTCAGCGCGTAGCCGACAATGGTCCACGTCCAGTAGTGCCGACTGCGCTGGACCAGGTAACCGGAGACCACCCGCAGGCCGTAACCGATGAACTCCCCTGCGCCGGCAACGGCTCCGACAACCGTCGCGGAAGCCCCGAGGGTCGCGAGGTAGGGCCCGATGATGCTGCGCGCGCCCTCGTAGACCATGTCGGCGAACAGGCTGACCAAGCCGAAGCACAGGACGAAATACCATGGCCGCAGCTGCGGTCGCCCAGCGTTAGTTGTTGTGGCGCTCAAAAGGCTTGCCGAGGGTTCGGCGCTGGATGCGAATATCGTCGTGGATGCCGTACGGCACCGGCAGATGCCGCGCGTCCAGCTCGGCGGCGTAGGCCTCGAGCGCGAGCAACAACCGGGTCCTCGTGCCGGCGATCAGGCTCTGGGTCCCCAAGGGTGCGCGACGCGCCACCACCATCGCGGCTCGCGCGCTGACGACCTCCTGGAACAGCGCCGCCAGAGGGTTGGACCCCGCTGACGGGTGCGCCGCGCTCGGGGAAGGCATGAGTGGCTCTGTCTCTGTTGGTCGAGAACCGACGTCGCCGACGGGTATCGCCGACACCATCGAGCGTACGCCGCCGACCGGCACCCGGCAGCCGACTGCAGCAACAGAGCGGACCGCAATGACAGTGAAGCCGGGCGCCGACAGGTTTGCAGCTATGCGGGCTTGGCAGCTCGGACCTGGGCGGTTGCGCCCTGCTGCGGAGCATCGTCGCTGACGACCATCGCCCGGCAGTCGGCGATGCTGGCCGCGAGCAGGTCGACAAGCTGCTGTTCGACATCTGGCGCGCACGCCTGAGCAATGGCTTCGACGGCCAGGCCGATGATGTGCGGCGCGGTCCGGGAGCGGAAGGTCCGTTGCGACAGACGTGACCCGCCGGGGAAGCTCCGGGCCCACGACTCAGCCTCAGGCACCTGGGCCAGGACCTCGCGACTCTGCGGGCTCAGGGAGTCAGGGTCGCGGCCGTCGAGATCGGCAAGGAGGCGCTCGCAGGCGATGACAGCGGTGGCCAACACGTGCTGCCGCGGCTCGGCGGCGATCGGCAGGGCGGCCAGGGCCGAGCGCAGGGCTATCGCAGCGTCCACGTGAAGGTCGTCACTGGTCAGACCGATCACCGACGGGATAAGGGGTATCAGCTGGGGCCGCAGCCGATCGGAGAGGGTGTCGTTGACGAGCCTGGCCATGCCGGCCAGCAGCGGGTGGGTGCACGCCGGATGATCGCTCCAGCGCTCGCCCGCGAGGAACGAGGCCATCTCCATGAAGCAGGCGCCTCGGCGCAGGTTGCGGTGCTTGCCGCGGGACAGGACCGGCATCAGCTCGGGCGCGGTGACCATGGCGGTCATGGGGGCCTCCCGGTTGGTTGGGACGTGAATCTTCATATTCTGCGACGAAATCGCCAGGTACGCCATCCCGCAGCCGTCAGGTCGGTCAGCCCAGCTGATCCGGTTCGTCGCGTTCGTCGCGCTCGGCCCAGGCCAGCAGGGTGTCCAGCGGGAACGCGGCGTCATCGATGCCTTCGTGGAGGTCACCCAGAGCAGCAAACCGACGTGGGACCGTCGCGATGGTGCAGTCCTGCGGTAGGACGTCCTTGACCTCCTCCCAGGCGATCGGGGTCGACACCGTGGCTTCGGGCACGCCGCGCACCGAGTACGCGCTGGCGATGGTGTGATCCCGGGCGTTCTGGTTGTAGTCGACGAACACTACCCGTGGATCGCGATCCTTTCGCCACCACGTCGTGGTCACGTCCTTCGGCGCTCGGCGCTCCACCTCGCGCGCGAAGGCGAGGGCTGCTCGACGTACATCTGCGAAGCCCCACCTCGGCTCGATCCGCACGTAGATGTGCAGACCCGACCCGCCCGAGGTCTTCGGCCATCCCACGGCGCCCAGCTCATCCAGCACCTCGTGAGCGACGTCGGCAACGCGACGGACCGTGTCAAAACCGCACTCCGGCATGGGGTCCAGGTCGATGCGCCACTCATCGGGGCGCTCGGTGTCCGAGCGTCGGGAGTTCCAGGGGTGGAACTCGACCGTGGACATCTGCACCGCCCAGATGACGCTGGCCAGCTCGGTGACGCACAGCTCGTCGGCGTACCGGTTGTAGCGCGGGAAGCTGACACGGACGGTCTCGAGCCATGGCGGGGCGCCGTGCGGTAGCCGCTTCTGATGGACCTTCTCGCCGCTGACGCCTTCAGGGAAACGGTGCATCATGCAGGGCCGCTCCCGCAGCGCGCGGACGATCCCCTCCCCGACGGAAAGGTAGTAGCGAGCCAGGTCGAGCTTGGTCTCGCCCCTGCCCGGGAAGTAGACCCGGTCGGGATTGGAGATCCGCACCGTGCGGTCACCGACCGCCAGCTCAACCGACGGTGACGCTTTGCCCGTGGTCGCCATGACCACAATCTAGCCACCCTCCAGCTAGTGCAGGAGCTGCTCGACGGCTTGAACCGCAGTCCAGCCAGTGGGGTGGTCCGAGAGCATCTTGGCGACGCCGCCCAGGTCCGCGCCCAGGGTGACGATGGGCACCTCCTGGTACCCGGCGCGGCGAGTCTGCCCGAGTCCGACGTTGGCCATCAACCCGTTGCACAGGCACTTGCGTCCGACGGTGTCCTCAACCGTTCCACCCTTGCGGACATAGATGTGAACAGGCTCGGCCGGGCAGCGGTAGCCAAGGACTCCGGGCTCGCGCTCGAAGGGGATGCGAAGGTAGCTCAGGTCGCACAGTCGCGGTCGTTCGGCGTACGTGTCTGCCTCGGACATGGTCCCCGGCAGGGACGCCACCTTGAACGGGAACCCGGTCGGAGAGGCCAACGGGTCGGTGCGGACTTCAAGCTGCCCCGCGCCCAGCTGGGTGAGGAGCTCCTGGCGAAGAGAGGGAGTGAGCCCCGACTCGGCACTCAGGGCGAACAGGGTGCCCACCTGCACGCCCGCGGCACCCGCCGACAGCGCATCCCTGACCTGGGCGGCGGTCGTGAAGCCGCCGGCCAGCCAGAAGGGAAGCCCGACCTCGGCGACCTTGGCCAGGTCCGCGTCGTCACGCGGACCGAACACCGGCTGCCCGTCCTCATCCAGAACCAGGCGCCCGCGCGGAGGGGCATTGTGGCCACCCGCCCGCGGCCCTTCGATGACAAAGCCGTCCGGCCTCGTCGCGTCCTCGCGCGCGAGGTAGGCGGCGAGCACGTGCGCGGACACGATCGCCAGGAACTTCGGCCGATGCAGGGGAGGCAGACCGCCCCCGGTCAGGTCATCCGGGTCCAACCCGACGGTGTATGCCGTTGTGGACCCGTCCACATGCAGGCTCAGCGAGCCGGGCTCGTGACACGCCAGACGGTCCAGGAGCTGGGGGATCTCGCTGGGAATGCCAGCCCCCATCAGGACGTAGTCGACACCGGCGAGCATGGCCCCGTACGCCGCACTCGGCGTGGCCATCTGGACCTTCTCCAGGAAGTTGATCCCCACCACGCCGTCATGGCCCTCCTTGGCAAGCCACACCTCGGCGAAGTAGGCCACTGCCGACAGCTCCAGAAAGGCTCTGCTCGGGCGCAGGCTCAGCTTGGGGACGGGCGGGTAGGGCTGACCCGGGGTCCTGCCGCCTTCACGGAAGTAGCGGTGCAGGACCCGGTGCGCCATGGCCGGCACCGGAAAGTGCGCCAGGGCGCGGCGAACATCGCCATCCACGTCGCCATCCTGGAGCCGCCGCGCGATCACGACGTCAAGTGCCGTCCCCGAGACCACGCCGAGCTGTCCGGTCTCGGACACGGCCTTCGCTAGCTGCCACGAGGAGACGGCCACGCCCATCCCGCCCTGGATGACGATCGGCAAGGGGCGTTCGGCGGGCGGGGATGGGCGGGTGGGGCGGCCACTCGTCGTCAACGGCATGCGCGAAACCTCCAGGAGGACCTACGGGAACGTAACTTACTTTACCGTAGGTTAGCCGAAGACGGCGCATCACAGTTTGGGACCTTGGTCCCGACGTCCGTCACACCGGGGCTCTTCTTGAGGCGGCGCGGGTCGGGCTCAGCGGTAGAGAAGCGATCCCGGCGTCGTGAGAAGCTCGCCGGTCTCGAGCCAGGTCTTCAGGCCGGAGAGGATCATCGGCCAGCCGCCGTAGAGCTCGTTGTTGGCGCCCTCGCGCAGCTCGTCGTGGGTCACGGTCAGACGGCACGAGTCGCCGACCGGCTCGATCTCCCAGGTGATCCTGGAGGTTCCCTCGCTCTTCACGTCGTCGCTCCAGAGCGCGACCATGCTCTGGACCAGCCGCTTCGGCGGGTCGACCTCGAGGTTGACGCCTTCGCCGAGGAGACCGTCCGCGGACGGCGCACCCATCTCGAAGCGTGAGCCGGGAGTCCAGTCCGAGGTCACCTTGGCGCCGAACTGGTACTTGCTCCTGATCTCTGGGTCCGTGATCGCTTCCCAGAGACGCTCCGGGGTCGTGCGGATGTAGATCTCGAAAACCTTCTCCATCGGACTCTCCTGTCTTGATCGTGCGAGCGCCAGGCGCAGCCGCCACGGCTCGGCGCTCGTGCTGGCCCAACGGTCGAACGAGCCTGATCGCCGTGGGATCCGTGGCGTCGCTTCCATGTCCCAAAAACGATAGGTGACTGTTTAGTCACATGTCAACGGTGTTCCGCAAGTCAATCAAGCTTGAGTGCTTTGTCGAGGTCGGCGCAGAGATCCTCGACAGCCTCGAGCCCCACCGAGATCCGCAGCAGGCCGGGGCTTGGGCGGGCCTCCGCCCGGACTGGCCGGTGGGTCAGTGAGGCTGGATGCTCGATCAGGGTCTCGGTGCCCCCGAGAGAGACCGCATGGGTGATGAGCTCGCAGGCATTGGCAACCGCAGCCGCGGCCGGGAAACCGCCAACGACGTCGAAGGCGATCACCGACCCGGGACCGGCCATCTGGCGACCCACGATGCCGTCAGGATCGCATCCGGGCAGACCGGGGTAGTGGACAGCGTCCACCAACGGGTGCGCGACAAGCCAGTCCGCGACGCGTTGGGCACTGGCCTGCTGAGCGTGCACCCGCACTGGCAGCGTCTGCAGCCCGCGGTGCAAGAGGTAGCCACCGAGCGGATGAAGAATGCCTCCGGTGATGGCCCGCACCCGACGCAGACTCGCGGCCCATTCCGGACCTGCCGCGACGACGCCGCCCAGCACATCTCCGTGGCCACCAATGAACTTCGTTGCACTGTGCAGAACCAGGGCCGCACCATGACGCATCGGTTGCTGCAGAACAGGTGTGGCAAATGTGTTGTCGACCAGGACCGGAACATCTCCGGCCTGCTCGCAGACATCGTGCAGGTCCAGCAGATCCAGGGTGGGATTCGCCGGTGTCTCGACCACCACAAGGCCGGTGTCGGGTCGCAGGGCGTGCGCGATCTCCTTCGGGGCCGCCCAGGTGACCTCGACGCCGAGCAGACCGTTGTCCAGCAGGTGGTCGGAGCCTCCGTAAAGCGGTCGGACCGCCACGACATGCCGCTTGCCCGAGGAGCTCATGGCGAGCACACACGCGGTCAGCGCGGCCATACCCGAGGCGAACGCGACGGCCTCTGCGCTGCCCTCGAGCTCGGCGAGAGCCTCCTCGAAGCGGGCGACGGTCGGGTTCCACAGACGACCGTAGACATGGCTGCCGCCCGGGATCGGCCGCCCACCGGTCGCGAGAGCCTCATACGAGTCGCCGCCGGACTCGACGTCGGCCAGAGGGTTGGTGGTCGACAGGTCGATCGAGGGCACATGGACGCCCAGACCGGCCAGATCACGTCGACCGGCATGCACCGCGGAGTCTCGATAGCGTTCATGAGTCCTCCTGCAAGTTCGACCTGACTAGCCAAGTCTCGAGACTGTAGGAGCCAACAAGCAAGGAAGACGCATTAGATTTGACTCAGAGCGTCATCAGCCGTCATCCATTCGGCGAGCGCAAACCCGGAGGCGACATCTGTGAACAACATTCGACCCCCTGTCCTTGATGACATCGACCGTGCGATTCTGCGACTGCTCGCCGCCGATGGCCGGATGTCCAACCTCGCGCTCGCATCCACGCTGGGGATCGCGCCCTCAACCTGTCTGGGGCGGGTCCGTGCTCTACGTGAGAACGGAATCATCCGCGGCTATCACGCCGACATCGACCTGACCCTTGTCGGTCTGCCCATCCAGGCCATCATTGCCGTCCGCATGCAGGCTCATCACCGCGAACAGATCCAGGCCTTCGTCACCGTTGCACCTCACCTGCCGGGTGTGGTCGAGGTGTTCCACGTCGCCGGAGGAACGGACTACCTGCTACACGTTGCGACCACTGACACGACCGCGTTGCACGACTTCATCCTCGAGCACTTTGCCGCGAGCCCGGCCATCCTGCATGCGGAGACGAGTCTGGTCTTCCGTCACCTGAGGGGCACCAACGTGCTACCAGCTGACTGACCCTCGTGACGGACCGGGTCAGCAGCAGCGGGGCTGCGTGCTCTTCTCCTTGTGATCAGCCCGGTGTCGCTCGAAGTCCCGGCGCGACATCGGCCCGACGCCGTCGCTGAGACAACGCTCCAGGTACTCGTCCCATTTGGCCTCGCCGGTCGCCTGTTTGAGGTACCAGCGGATCCCGCGCCCCGCCTTCAGGGCGGCGGTCCTCATCGCCGTCTTCCGGAACCGGCCAGCTCGCGCTGGGAGGCTTCGTACTCACGGACCGCTTGCTTCTCCTGCGCGGTGGCGAGGAATTCCGCCGGCGCGACGAGGTGCGAGGGCACGGGCGGGACCTCGACGGTCGGAAGCCCACCACGCTTCGCCGCTTTGAGCCAGATGGGGATTGCGCTGGCGACCACGATGAGGGTGAGCAACGCGAAGAGGGCCTGAAGGACACCGTCAACCGTCACGTTCGTGATGATCTGCTGCATCTGGTCCATCGTCTTCGCGGGCTTGAGCAGCTTGCCGCTGTCGAATGCCGCCGAGTAGACCGACCGCTGCTGGAAGAAGCCGATCTTCGCGTCGCCGGAGAACACCTTCTGCCAGCTCGCGGTCATCGTGGTGGTCAGGTCCCAGGCGAGAGCGATGCCGGGAATCCAGGCGTACCTGGCCTTGCCGTGCTTGAACATCAGGGTCACGCACAAGGTAAGGGCGATGGCCGCGAGCAGCTGGTTGGAGATGCCGAACAGCGGGAACAGCTGGTAGATGCCACCGATCGGGTCGGTCACGCCGATATACAGCATGTAGCCCCACAGTGCGACGACCACGGCGCTGGCGGACCAGGAAGCCGGTTTCCAGGAGATGTTGGCGTACCTGGGCCAGACGTTGCCGATCGTGTCCTGCAGCATGAAGCGGCCGACGCGGGTCCCGGCGTCGACGGCGGTGAGGATGAACAGCGCCTCGAACATGATCGCGAAGTGGTACCAGAACGCCGCGAGGCTTCCGCCGAACGCCTTGGTGAAGATCAGCGAGATGCCGAAGGCGAGAGTAGGCGCGCCACCGGTGCGGGAGATCAGGGTGATTTCGTGGATGGACTGTGCCGCGGCGGTGAGGTCGGCCGGGCTGATCGTAAAGCCCAGGGTGGCGATGAACTCCGCGGCGGAACCCGGCTTGCCACCC
>Ga0097691_1001010_pt1 | contig 21923 bp, 16 predicted proteins | sample NGESurdeep072012_8_FD_72858 | JGI IMG/M metagenome (GOLD analysis project Ga0097691, IMG submission 72858) | Arctic peat soil microbial communities from Barrow, Alaska - NGEE Surface sample 210-1 deep-072012 | ecosystem: Environmental > Terrestrial > Soil > Wetlands > Peat ... | reverse complement strand
CCCGTTCAGAAACGTTCCGGTGGTGACGATGAGCGAGCGGCAGGCGTACGCGTCGCCGTCCTCCATCGCGAGGCCGGCCACGCGGCCGTGGTTGACGAGCACCTGGCCCGCTCTGCCGATCAACCATTCGATGTTCGGCTCGGCGTCCAGCGCGCGCTCAACCCAGCGGCCGTAGATCTTCTTGTCCGCCTGCGCGCGCGGCGACCACACCGCGGGGCCGCGGCTGCGATTGAGCAGCTTGAACTGAATCCCGGTCGCGTCGATCGCGCGGCCCATCAATCCCCCGAGCGCGTCGATCTCGCGGACGAGATGTCCCTTCGCGGTGCCGCCGATCGCGGGATTGCACGGCATGTGCGCGACCGTGCCGCGCGACAGCGTGCACAGTCCGACGCGCGCTCCGAGGCGCGCCGCGGCGTACGCCGCCTCGCATCCGGCATGGCCGGCGCCGATCACAATCACGTCGAATTGCTTCTTCATAAAACCGATCAACGACGTTCAACGCAGAAACCGCGGAATACGCAGAGTGGTTTCTTAAGAAAATTTCTCTGCGGTTTCAGCGAGTTCTGCGTTGAACGTCGTCTTCATTTCCCAACACAAAACCGCGCGAAGATGTGCGCGAGCAGATCGTCCGGCGCCCGGCGGCCCGCGATTTCTTCGAGCGCCGCGCGCGCGTCCTGCAAGTCGGCGAGCACGAATTCTTCCGAGAGCGATCCGCCGTCGGCGAGCGCCGCCGCGCGCGCGCGCCCGAGCGCGTCGTGCGCCCGCTGCACGAGCGCGATGTGACGCACGTTGGTGAGCTCGGGCCGATCGACGAGCGGCTCCGCATCGAGCGCCTGCGCGATGCGGGTGCGCAGCGCATCGAGCCCCTCGCCGGTCTTGGCGGAGATTTCCACCGTGTCGTCGCGCCGCCATGCCGGAGGAAGATCGGCCTTGTTTGCGACAATAAGTCTTTTGTTATCAGTATATTGAATAAAATCGTCTGGCTCGAGACTCTGCGACCGATCGACGATGAAAAGTGTCAGGTCTGACACAACCTGGGCCTGCCTCGCGCGATCGACGCCCTCGGCTTCCACGACGTCGCCTGTTTCGCGCAAGCCCGCGGTGTCGATGAGCGTGACGCGCAGGCCGTCCAGATCGACGACCTCGGTCACCAGATCCCGTGTCGTGCCGGGCGCGTCCGCGACAATCGCGCGCGACGCGCCGGCGAGCGCATTGAACACGCTCGACTTTCCGACGTTCGGCTTGCCGGCGATCGCGATCTGGAGCCCTTCGCGCACGAGCCGGCCGCGCCGCGCGCCGACGAGCAGCGCGCCAAGCCGCGCGATCAACCGATCGATCGCCGCCGCCAGCTCGCCGGCCTCGACGAAGTGATAGCCCTCTTCGGGAAAATCGACCGACGCCTCGAGTCGCGCGATGAGATCGAAAAGCGCCGCGTCGATCTCGCCGATCGCGCGCGTGAGCGTGCCCTGCAGCTGATCGAACGCGGCCCGCGCCTGCAGCGGCGTCGCGGCGTCAATCAAGTCGGCGACCGCTTCGGCCTGCGTGAGATCGATCCGGCCGTTGAGGAACGCGCGCAGCGTGAACTCGCCCGGCTCGGCGAGCCGCGCGCCGCGGTCGATCGCCGCCGCGACGATGGCCCGCAGGACGACCGGGCTTCCATGCGCGCTCAGCTCCACCACATCGTCTCCCGTATAGGAAGCCGGAGCGGGGAAGTAGAGCGCGACGACTTGATCGATGTCGTTCGTTGTGTCCGCGTTCCTTGTCCCGCCGAAGCCGCGAAGCGGCGAAGGCGGAAGGCGGACTAACGTGAATGTTGCGTGACGCGGCTCGAGCGGCGCGTCATGCGCAATCAACCGCCGCGCTACCGCGTGCGCGTCCGGACCGCTCAGGCGCACGACGCCGATGCCGCCGCGCCCCGGCGGCGTCGCGATCGCGACGATCGTGTCGGTGGTGGAAAACATGGTGGCTGGTGGCCACCTATTTTCTTAACGAGATGTGAACCGTTTTCGAGAACGCGTCGCCGATGCTTTCCGTGGTCACCCCGGGCACTTCCGCCACGGCGATGTGGACGAGGCGGCGTTCGTACGGATTGAGCGGACCGAGCTGCTGATCGACGCCGCTCTGCTTCACTTTTTCCGCGATCAGCTTCGCCATCTGCGTCAGCTCGACGTCCTTGCCCTTGCGATATTCGAGCGCATCGACAAACACGCGCTGATCGTCGGGAAGGCTGCGTCCGTACGCCATGTCGACGACGTGCTGCAGCGCCTTGAGCGGCTCGCCGCGGTGCCGCACGAGGAGCTCGGCCTCCTCGCCCGCGATGTTGAGCCGCGGGCCGTTGGCGGTCTGTTCGACGCCGACGGTCGCCTTGATTCCCAGCGCGGCCGTGAACTGAACAAGAAAGTCGACGATCGGTTGCGTGGTGTCTGGCATGGCTATGTCTCTCGCGCGGCTGCGTCGGTCTTGCCGCCGCCGACGCGCTTCATCTGCCGCTCCGCGGGCGGCCTGATGTTGTGCACCTTCGGCGGCCCGATCAGGTAGTTGGTCAAGTACTGCTGACCGATGCCCCACAGGTTCGCCATCAGCCAGTAGATCGCGACGCCGGCCGGCGCCCACAAAAACATGAACGTGAAGACGACCGGCATCAGCATCATCATCTTCTGCTGCGCGGGATCGGCGCCGACCTGGGGCGTGATGCGCTGTTGCCAGACCTGGCTGACGCCCATCAGAACCGGTGTGATGTACAGCGGGTCGTGCAGCGAGAGATCGTGAATCCACAGGATGAACGGCGCGCCGCGCAGCTCGATCGCCGTCGAGAGCAGCGCGTAGAAGGCGAAGAGCACCGGCATCGTCAGCAGCATCGGCACGCAGCCGCTGGCCGGATTGACGCCGCGCTCCTTGTAGAGCGCCATCAGCTCCTGGTTCATCTTCTGCTTGGCCGGGTCGGTCGCCTTGAGCTTCGCGTAGCGATCCTGGATCGCCTTCACCTGCGGCTGAATCTCCTGCATCTTCCGCATGGACACGACGCTCTTGTGGCGCAGCGGGAACATGATCGCGTTGATGATGACCGTCAGGAGGATGATCGACCAGCCGTAGTTGCCGACGTACCCATTGAGCCACTTGAGCGATCGCAGCAGCGGCACGACCAGGAAGGCGAACATGCCGAAGTTGATCGCGCGCACGAAGTCGTGGTCGATCGAGAAGAGCACGTCGAAGTCCTTCGGCCCGGCGAAGAACTTGATCGGCGCGTCGCGATGCACCGGCTCGATCGCGTAGGACACGAGGTCGCGCGCCGCCTCTTTCGATCCTTCCGGCGGGGGGATCGAGATCGGCTGATAGGTGATCCGGCTCTCGCCGGGGAAGATCGCGGCGGTCATGAAATACTGATCGTCCACGCCGGCGTACTGGAAATCGCCTTCGTACGACGCCTGCTTCGCGATGTCCTTCGGCGCCAGCCGCTGAATTTTTCCCGCCGCGGCGTGTAGCCCCTCGGCCTTGACCGTGAACCGGCTCACTTCCGTCACGATGTCTCCGACGGCCGGTCCCCACTGAATGATCGGCGCCAGCGCCTGGTCGCCCTGGGTGACGACGCTGTGGAACGTCACGATGTACGACGTCGGGTTGAAGTGAAATTCCTTGATCGCGTGGATGCCGGTGCTGTCGCGGTACTCAAACCGCAGATCGCTCGGCGCGGACGCCGCGGCGTCCCCGGCCGGCTCCGCCGTGACGGCGTACAGCCCGCTGTTCAGCGTCGCCGTCACGCCATCGTCGCTCACGCGGAGCGAGAAGGGGAGCGGCTGCGTGTCGGAGAGCTCGCTGGCGACGATCTCGAGCGGCTCTTTCTTCTGATCGAGAAAATGTTTGAGCCGCCAGCTCTTGAGGCGCGCGCCGCGATTGGTGAAGACGGCGACGACGTCGCGCGTTTCGACGCGGACGTCGCGCTCGACGACGGCGCCAAGGAGCGTCGCCGCGGCCGGCGCGGTGGCGCGTGTGGGAACGGTCGGATTCAGCGCGGCTTGCGCGGCGCCACGCGCGTTGCCCGCCCCGGTTGTGGTGCCCGGGGTCCCCAGGGCCGCCGGTTTAGGCACCGGTTTGCCGACCAGCGCCTGGTAACCCCACAGCACCAGAAACGACAAAAAGATGGCGAGGAGAACGCGGCGTTCCATCAGCGCTTCACCGGAACGGGATCATGGCCGGCCGCGCACAAGGGGTGGCAGCGTGCGAGACGCCTGGCGGCGAGCCACCCACCGCGGATGAGCCCGTGACGCGCCAGTGCCTCGGCGGCGTAGTCGGCGCACGACGGCAGAAAGCGGCAGGAGCCTCTAAAATACGGTGAAATAAGCAGCTTATAGCCTTTAATAAGGGCGAGGGCGAGCGCCACCAACACGGACCGGTGTTCGTTATCGCCGTGGGCGGAGTCGCCGTTCGAGTGCGTTGAGGTAATCAGCTTCAAGAACAGTCAGGCTGGCGTCGAGCAGCTCGCGCTTGGGTACGACCACGACGTCGAGGCCCGAAGCGACCTTGTTTCGACGGAAGACCTCTCTAATCAATCGTTTAGCGCGGTTTCTCTCGACCGATCCACCCAGTTTCTTGGTCGCCGCGATTCCCAGCCGGCCGATCTTCAGCGTGTTGGCCAGGACGAAGATCGTGCTGTAGCGACCGTGGATGCGTGCGCCCTGTGTGTAAATCTGCTGAAATTCGGCGCGGCGGCGGATCCGTTCCTGGGGCCGGAAAGCGGCCGGTGCCACTGTTATTCGCTGCTGACCGTGAGACGTTTGCGGCCCTTGGCTCGGCGTCGTTTCAGCACGAGACGGCCGTTCTTGGTGCTCATCCGCACCAGAAAACCGTGCGTTTTCTTGCGGTGGCGGGTATTCGGTTGGAACGTGCGCTTGCCCTTCATGAGGTCCCTTCGGTAAAACGAACCCTCAATGTTAGCGAAGGCGTTCCGAAGGTGTCAACGTTAATGGGTTGTGTTACAGTCGGCCTCCTTCTCAATTTCGACCTGAACCACCAACCGACCCCATGCGTGTTTGGTCTCCTCCCAGAGTTTTCCACACCTGTGGAAAAAACTGTGGAAAAGCCCATTTTTAAGCCCAATGGACCTCTGGGACCAGATTCTTGCCCGCATCGAAACCAAGGTAAACCGGCATAGCTTCTATACCTGGTTCAAGCCGACCAGCTTCGTCGCGGAAGATAGCACCTCGGTGACGGTGCGCGTACCGAACCCCCTGTTCAAGAGTTGGCTGACGAAGCACTACTCGGGCGTGATCGGCGAAGCGATGGACGAGTTGAAGAAAGGGGCGCTCGTCGTAACTTTTGTGTCCGATCAAGGCGACGGCGCGACGGTCGCGGCGCTCAGCCCAGACGAGGTCGCGGCGCTCGAAACAACCGCACCGCCAGTGACGATGCCCGGTCCGGTCGGGTTGAATCCGCTCAATCCGCGTTACACGTTCGACACGTTTATCGTCGGGTCCTCCAATCAATTTGCGCACGCCGCGTCCCGCGCGGTCGCCGAAGCGCCGTCGCGATCGTATAACCCGCTGTTCATCTACGGCGGGGTCGGCCTCGGCAAGACGCACTTGATGCACGCCATCGGACATTACGTCCTGCAGCACGATCATCAGCTGAAGCTGACCTACATTTCGTCCGAGCGCTTCATGAACGAGATGATCAACGCGGTCCGGTACGATCGCGTGATCGATTTCCGCGAGCGCTATCGCACCGTCGATGTCCTGCTGGTCGACGACATCCAGTTCCTCGCCGGAAAAGAGGGGACGCAAACCGAGTTTTTCCACACCTTCAATGCGCTCTACGACTCACAGAAGCAGATTGTGCTCAGCAGCGACTGTCCGCCGCACGAGATTCCCTCCCTCGAGGAGCGGCTGCGATCGCGCTTCGAGTGGGGACTCATCGCCGACATTCAATCGCCCGACCTCGAGACGAAGGTGGCGATCTTGAAGAAGAAAGCGGAGACCGAGGCGGTGCCGCTGCCAGACAATGTGGCGATCTATATTGCGGGACGCATCAAGTCGAACATCCGCGAGCTCGAGGGATCGCTGATTCGTCTGATCGCGTATGCGTCGCTGACCGGCCAGGAAATCACGTTGCCGCTCGCTCAAGAGGTGTTGAAGAACATTCTCGAACACGAAACGAAAGCGGTGACGATCGAGCTGATTCAAAAGTTCGTGGCCGACTACTACAACCTGAAGATGGTTGACCTGAAATCTCGGAATAATTCGAAATCTGTTGCGATGCCTCGTCAAATCGCCATGTATTTATGTAAGGGGCTCACGCATGCCTCGCTGCCCGAGATCGGACGCAGCTTCGGCGGCAAGCATCATTCGACCGTCATTCACTCGATTCGGAAGGTCGAAGATCTGCGCAAAAAAGACGGGGATTTCAACACGCTGATGGGCAATTTTCTCGAAGGATTCCGGTAGACGCGCGGTTTTCCACAGCCCTTCCGAAGACGGATTGCGGAAAACTTCCGGACGGCGGACGAGCTTGGTGGACCCGGTTCCAGCCCCGGTTTTGAATCACGTTTTTTGCACAATGTAAATCATTCAAAAACAAGCACTAACGGCCACATCGAGCTTTTCAACACACCCTCTCTTCCTATATAATTTCTTATTCTCGAATCTTTCCTCTCCCTTAGGGGATCGCGGGCCCAGACCCCCGCCTTTCGAGGTCAGCACAGCCATGGAACTTGTCGCCCGCAAGAACGACCTTCTGCGAGAACTGCAACTTTTTCAGGGAATCGTGGAACGAAAAAATACCATTCCCATTCTCGCCAACGTGCTGATGGAGGCGAAGGGCGACGAGGTCCGCTTTCTGGCCACCGATCTCGAAGTCGGACTGCGCAGTAAATGCGCCGCATCGGTGACCAAGCCCGGCTCGCTGACGATTCCAGCGAAGAAGTTTTACGAGATCATCAAGTCGCTGCCTGAGACCGACATTCGCATCGCCGAGGACAAAGGCGGCGTCAAGGTCGCCGCGGACCGGTTCGACGCGCGGATGCAGACGCTTCCGCGCGAGGACTTTCCGACGCTGCCCGAGGCGAGCGCGACGCCGACCGCCACGCTCACGAGCGCGTCGGTCAAGGAGATGGTCTCGAAAACGCAATTTGCGATCACCGGCGAGGACACGCGCTATTTTCTGAACGGCGCGCTCTTCGTGCTGCGTCCTGACTCCATGAGCCTGGTCGCCACCGACGGCCATCGTCTCGCGCTCGTCACCGTGCCGCGCGACGGCAAGGCGAAGAAGGACGCCGAGGAGATCAAAGCCATCCTCCCGAAGAAAACGCTCGGCGAGCTCGGACGCCTGCTCGCGGAGGGCAACGAGGACATCAAATACGAGCGCGGCGAGAACCATCTTTTTTTTGGCGTCGGCGAACGCATGCTCATTTCGCGGATGATCGACGGACAGTTTCCGGCGTACGAACGCGTCATCCCGAAAGGCAACGACAAGCACATCGAGTTCGAGCGCGATCGGCTGACGAACGCCGTCAAGCGCGTGGCGCTGCTCTCGAACGAGCGCTCGCGCGCGGTGAAATTTCAGCTCGAAAAAGGCAAGGTCGACGTCACCTCGAGCAGCCCCGACCTGGGCGAGGCGCGCGAGACGCTTCCGGTGGAGTACACGGGCGACGCGATGCAAATCTGTTTCAACGCGCAATACGTGCTCGACTTCATGTCCGCGGTCACGACCGACGTCGTGGCGCTCGAGCTCAAAGACGAAGTGAGCCAGGCCGTCCTCAAGCCGGTCGGCGCCGAGGGGTACGACTACACCTACGTCATCATGCCGATGCGCGTTTGATCGGGCGGACACATCGGTGTCAGCCCAGGAACCCATGAATCACACCGACCCACACGAGACGCCGGACGACAAGCAGCCGATCACGCCGGAGGTGCCCGCGGGCGGCAACGGACACGGAGGGAACGGCGCGAGCGAAGACTACGGCGCCGACAAGATCAAGGTGCTCGAAGGCCTCGACGCGGTGCGCCTGCGGCCCGCGATGTACATCGGGTCCACCGGACCGTCCGGGCTGCACCACCTCGTGTACGAAGTCGTCGACAACTCCATCGACGAAGCGCTCGCCGGCTTCTGCGATCAGGTCAACGTCACGATTCACATCGACGGCTCCCTCACCGTGATCGACAACGGCCGCGGCATTCCGGTCGATCAGCACACGAGCGGCAAGTCGGCGGCCGAGGTTGTCCTCACCGTGCTGCACGCCGGCGGCAAGTTCGACAACGACAGCTACAAGGTGTCGGGCGGCCTGCACGGCGTCGGCGTGTCGGTCGTCAACGCGCTGTCGGAAACGCTGGATCTCGAAATCTGGCGCAACGGCCAGGTCTACCAGCAAAGCTACGAGCGCGGCACGCCGGCGGGCGACCTCGAGATGACCGGCACGACCAAGCGCCGCGGCACGAAAGTCACCTTCAAACCGGACGCGCAGATTTTCGAGACAACGGTGTTCAGCTTCGACACGCTGGCGCAGCGGCTTCGCGAGCTCGCGTTTCTGAACGGCGGCATCCTCATCACGCTCGATGACGAGCGCGACGGCAAGAGCCACAAGTTCCACTACGACGGCGGCATCGTCTCCTTCGTCCAGCATCTGAACAAGAACAAGGCGGCGGTCAACGAGAAGCCGATTTACATGCGCGGCGAAAAGGACGGAATCGACGCCGAGATCGCGCTGCAATGGAACGACGGCTACGCCGAAACGCTCTATTCGTTCGCCAACAACATCAACACGCACGAAGGCGGCACGCACCTCTCGGGATTCCGGGCCGCGCTCACGCGCACGATCAACGTCTACGCGGGCAAGAACAACCTCGCCAAAGACCTCAAGGAGAGCGTCAGCGGCGAAGACATCCGCGAAGGGCTGACGGCCGTCATCAGCGTCAAGATTCCGCATCCCCAGTTCGAAGGGCAGACCAAGACCAAGCTCGGCAACACCGAGGTCAAGGGCATCGTCGAGACCATCGTCAACGACAAGCTGGGCGCGTATCTCGAGGAGAACCCCGGCGTCGCCCGTAAGGTGATCGGCAAAGCGATCGACGCGGCCCGCGCGCGGGACGCGGCGCGGAAGGCGCGCGATCTCGTCCGCCGCAAGGGCGCCCTCGACGGGAGCTCGCTCCCCGGCAAGCTCGCCGACTGCCAGGAGCGCGATCCGGCCCTCTGCGAGCTCTACATCGTCGAAGGCGAATCGGCAGGGGGGTCGGCCAAGCAGGGACGCGATCGTCGCTTCCAGGCCATCCTGCCGCTCAAGGGCAAGATTCTGAACGTCGAGAAGGCCCGCTTCGACAAGATGCTCGGCAGCGACGAAATCAAGACGATGATCGCGGCGCTCGGCTGCGGGATCGGCGCCGAGGATTTCGACCTCGCCAAACTCCGCTACCACCGCATCATCATCATGACCGACGCGGACGTGGACGGATCGCACATCCGGACATTGCTGTTGACGTTCTTCTACCGCCAGCTCCCGAAGATCATCGAGAACGGCTACGTCTACATCGCGCAGCCGCCGCTCTTCCGCGCCAAGCGCGGCAAGTCGGAAACGTATATCAAAGATGAACGCGAGCTCGAGGCGTTTCTGGTGAAGCGCGCGGCCGAAGCGCGCGTCGTGAAGATCCCGTCGGCCCATCGGGAAGTCTCCGGGCCCGAGCTCGAGAAGCTGCTGCAGAAGATGATCGCCCATCAGAAGCTGCTGCAGACGATCGAGCGCCGCGGCCACCCGCGCGAAATCGTCGAAGCGCTCGTCGCCGCCGGGGCCGATCGCGAATACTTCGCCGACAAGAACAAGCTCGACACGCTCGCGCGGGCGCTGACGACCACGCTGAGAACCGTCACCGTGCAGCGCGACGAGGAGCACAACCGCTACCTGCTGCAGGTCGAGGATCGCGCGACGGGGTACCCGCGCCACCACACGATCGGCGTCGATTTCGTGACGGCCGGCGAATACCGGACGCTGCTCGCCAACCATCGCGACATCCCGGCGTTCGACGGCGACATCATCGTCACGAGCGCGGCCGGCGCGTCGGGCGAGGATTCGGAGGAAGGCGGCGCCGCGGCGCCGGCGCCCGAGGCGAAGGCGGCGAAGCCGAAGCCTGCCGACGTGCGCCTGCGCTCGATCGACGAGCTCGTGGACTACTTCATCACCGCCGGCAAGAAAGGCATCGCCGTCAACCGCTACAAAGGGCTCGGCGAGATGAACCCCGATCAGCTCTGGGAGACGACGATGAATCCCGAGGTGAGGACGCTGTTGCAGGTCCGCGCCGAAGATCACACGGAAGCCGACCTGATGTTCACCACGCTGATGGGCGATCAGGTCGAGCCGCGCCGCAAATTCATCGAAGACAATGCGTTAGACGTAAAGAACCTAGATGTGTAGCCCCTAGCCACCACTATGAGCGAGTTCGCCGCGCACCAGCACCCCGTTAACATCGAAGACGAAATGAAGCGGTCGTACATGGATTACGCCATGAGCGTGATCATTGGACGAGCGCTGCCCGACGCGCGCGACGGCCTGAAGCCGGCGCATCGCCGCGTGCTGTACGGCATGAAGACGATGGGCCTGTCGGCGACGCGCGGCTACCGCAAGTGCGCGAAGATCGTCGGCGAGGTGATGGGCAACTTCCATCCCCACGGCGACGCGTCGATCTACGACACCCTCGTCCGCCTCGCACAGGATTTCAACATGCGCTACCCGTCGGTGGACGGGCAGGGCAACTTCGGATCGATCGACGGCGACCCGCCGGCCGCCATGCGGTACACCGAGGCGCGGCTGAAGGCGCTCGCCGACGACATGATGGCGGATCTCGACAAAGAGACCGTCGACTTCACGCCCAACTACGACGAGACGACCGAAGAGCCGACCGTGCTGCCGACGCCGTTTCCGAACCTGCTCGTCAACGGATCGGCCGGCATCGCCGTCGGCATGGCCACCAACATTCCGCCGCACAATCTGCGCGAGGTGATCGACGGCTGCATCTGGGTGATCGAGCACACGCACCTGGCGGACGCCGAAGCCTCGGCGGCGCTCACGCGCGTCGAGAAGCTGAAGCAGCTGCTGCGGCTGATTCCCGGGCCGGACTTTCCGACCGCCGGCTACATCGTCGGACGCCAGGGGATCGTGCAGGCCTACATGACCGGGCGCGGCTCGATCATGATGCGCGCGAAATCGACGACCGAGACGAACAAGAAGGGCGATCGCGTCTCGATCGTCATCACCGAGATTCCGTACCAGGTCAACAAGGCGAAGCTGATCGAACGGATCGCGGATCTGGTGCGCGAGAAGGTCATCGAGGGCATTTCCGACCTGCGCGACGAATCCGATCGGGACGGCATGCGGATCGTCATCGAGCTGAAGCGCGGCGAAATGCCGGAGGTGATTCTCAACAACCTCTACAAGCACACGCCGCTGCAATCGAGCTTCGGCATCATCATGCTGGCGATCGTCGGCGGGCGGCCGAAGGTGATGACGCTGCTCGAGATGGTCGAGAGCTTCGTCGAGTTCCGGCGCGAGGTGGTGCGGCGGCGCGTCGAGTTCGAGCTGCGCAAGGCCGAGGCGCGCTACCACATCCTCGAAGGGCTGAAGATCGCGCTCGATCGGCTCGACGCCGTCATCACGCTGATCCGCGGATCGAAGACGGTGCCCGAGGCGCGCGACGGCCTGATGGCGCAGTTCGGCCTGTCGACGATTCAGTCGCAGGCCATTCTCGACATGCAGCTCCAGCGCCTCACGGGGCTCGAACGGCAGAAGATTCTCGACGAGCTGGCGGAGCTCCTTCAAACAATAGAACGGCTGCGTGCGATCCTCGCCAGCGAGCGGCTGCTGATGCAGATCATCGTCGATGAGCTGAAGGCGGTGCGCGAGAAATACGGCGACGATCGCCGCACGGTGATCATCGAGGGCGAATCGGGCGAGTTGAGCATCGAAGACCTGATCACCGACGAGGACATGGCGATCACGGTCAGCAACACCGGCTACATCAAGCGGACGGCCATCTCGACCTATCGCAATCAGCGCCGCGGCGGCAAAGGGCGCATCGGCATGCGGACGCGCGAGGAGGATTTCGTCGGCCATCTCTTCGTCGCCTCCACGCACGCCTACATCATGATTTTCTCGGACCGCGGCCGTGCGTACTGGCTGAAGGTCCACGAGATTCCGGACGTCGGGCCCGGCGGCAAAGGCAAATCGATCGCGAACCTCGTGTCGATGGAAGAGGGCGAGAAGATCGCGGCGCTGCTGACCGTGAAGGAGTTCGACGACAGCCACTTCGTCGTCATGGGATCGCGGCGCGGGGTGATCAAGAAGACCGCGCTGTCGGCGTTCAGCAACCCGCGCGCCGGCGGCATCATCGCCATGGGCGTCGAGGACGGTGACGCGGTGATCACCGTGCAGCTCACCGACGGAACCGGCGAGATCTTCATCGGGACCCGCAACGGCATGGCGATTCGCTTCGCGGAGACCGACGTCCGACCCATGGGGCGCACCGCGTACGGCGTTCGCGGCATCTCGTTGAGAGACGACGACTTCGTCGTGGCCATGGAAGTCGTCAAGCCCGGCGGGACGCTGCTGACGGTCACCGAGCAGGGCTTCGGCAAACGCACGGAGATCGAGGAATACCGGGTACAAACGCGCGGCGGCGTGGGTATCATCAACATCTCGACGAGCGAGCGGAACGGCCTGGTGGTGGGCGTCGCCTACGTGCAGGAGGGCGACGAGCTGCTGCTGATCACGCAGCAAGGCATGATTCTCCGGATGCAGACCAACGACGTCCGCGCCATCGGACGCGCGACGCAGGGCGTCAAATTGATCGACATCGAGGGCGACGACAAGGTCGTCTCCATCGCGCGTCTCGTCGAAAAAGAAGAGGAAGAAGGGCTCGACAACCCCATCTGAGTCATTTCCAAGGAGGTGCGGAATGTTCCGGCTGAAATCGGTCGCCCTCTTCGCCGTGTGGCTGGCCGCCCTGGTCGGCGCCGCCTGCTCGAGCGCGCCCGAGCAGCCGATCCTCTACCAGTTCTTCACCGCGTCGCGGCTGGGCGACAACACCTCGCTCGAGAATTTCGCCACCGTCGCGTTCGAGCCGCACACCGACGGCACCGTCAACAGCTTCACGATCACCGGCGTCAGCCCTGAGCGGACGGCGCCGCTACACCTGAAGGCGCTCGGCCAGGCGCTCGACGAGGTGAAAGCGGAAGACGACGAGTTCACCAAACGCAAAGTGGAATACCTGGGCGCGAATTCCGAGGCGGTCCATCGCGTGCTGAAGGCCGAGGCCGAGCACGCGACGTTAAAAGGCGAAGATGCCGACGTGCAGGCCGCCTGGACGAAATTCCGCGAGCAAGGCACGGACATGACGCACAAAGTCGCAGAGGCGCGCCACAGACTCGCCTCCGAGAGCAGCATCGTCGCTCTGAGCGTCGCCAACCCGTCCGCGCCTGTCGATCCGACGAAATACGATGGCGAGATGGTGTCCAAGGACATCACCGTCTCCGCGTCGATGAAGTTGCCGAGCGGCGAGTCGGCTCAGAAGCCGTTGGTGGTGACGATGCAGCGCGCGGTGTTGAAGAGCGACAAGACCATCACCGGCCGCTGGATCATCACGGGCGTGAAGGATCCCTCGGCGCCGGCGGGCGCCAAGACGTCATGATCTCATGACGGGGGGCGCTCCAGCGTGTCCGTCGTTTCCACGCTCGCGACGATCCACTCGCCGTTGCGCTTGACCATCCTCAGGTGCGCTTCGCGGGCATCGACCGTCGGCTCACCCGTGCGCGCGTCGTGCCCGGATATTTTCGCGGTCAGATAGACCTTGGCGCTCGCCGCGTCTGCCGCCATCGTCACCTGTACGTCGACGAACTCGATGGCAAGACCGCCCGGCGGCGGCGTCCAACTCCCGATCGCCGCCAGCACCGCCTCACGCGAGATCGATTGCGGATCGGCCGTGCCGGACCGGATTTCCACTTCGTCTGCAAAGTAGCGGCGCAATTGCGCGAAGCGCGTGACGCGGCCGACGTCGCTGTCTTGCGCGGGGATCGACAGCGTGTCGGCCAGTCCCCGCAGGCGATTCCTGACGACGCGCTCCTCCGAAGGCCACCAGAAATAGACGGCACATGCGATCACCGCCAGGGACACGAGAAGAACAGCTGCCCGGCGCATCACCTCAAAACAGCATCTTTCCGACAACGCGGGTGCGCGTCGTCGTTCCGAAATCGTGATTCTGCGCCGCCATCGCCCGGTTGTCGCCGATCAGGAAATACTCGCCGTCGCCGAGCGTGAACGCCGGGACGTTCCACGGCGCTTTGTACACCACCGCCGGCTCGACGAGCGGCTCATCGTTGACGAGCACGACGCCGGCGATGATGGCGATGCGCTCGCGCGGCAAGCCGACGATGCGCTTGACGTAGACGACATGCTCGCCGGCCATGCGGATCGCCACGGCGTCGCCGCGAGCCGGTTCCCGCCACCAGTACGCGGCGCGATTGGCGAAGTTCAGCCCGCCGTCCTCGTAGGTGGGGAGCATGCTGATGCCGTGCAGCCGCACGGGAAGCAGGACGAAGCCGAAGAGGACAATCGCCGACACGATCAGCGCCGAGGCGCGGATCAGCGTGAGGCGCGGGTTCCGGCCCAGAATGAAGTGCGTCACGCGGATTCCAGGCGCGCGTATTTGGCGCGAAGCGTCTTCACGCCGACGGCGGCGAAGCGCACGACAAGTTTCGTGTCGTCCGTGAGCGCCTCGACGCTGACGACGCTGCCGACGCCGAACTGCGGGTGGCGCACGCGCATCCCCGGCCGTAGCGCGAGGCCGGTTGACTGATCCTCGTCTTCGTACGCGTAGGCCGGCGCGTCCTCGCGCGCGCGGCCGCGGCCTTTGCCGTACGGATTGGCGCGAGACTCGTAGTGCGCGAAGTGGCCCTGCTGGCCGCCTGGGAAGGACGAGAAGCTCGGCGCGATCCGATCGACCAGCTCCGCCGGCACTTCGTCGATGAAGCGCGACGGCTCGCTCGACTGGTACTCGCCGAAGATGCGCCGGCGCGCGGCGCCCGTGAGCACGAGCTTGGCGCGCGCCCGCGTCATGCCGACGTAGCAGAGCCGGCGCTCTTCCTCGAGCTCCTCCTCGTCGTCTTTCGATCGCGAATGCGGGAACAGGCCTTCCTCGAGCCCCGCGAGAATCACGACCGGGAACTCGAGCCCTTTGGCGCTGTGGAGCGTCATCATCCAGACCCGCGCGTTCTGCGAGCCGGCCTCCTCATCGGCGTCCGAGAGCAGCGACAATCGGTCGACGAAGCCGTTGAGCGACGGCTCCGGCTCGCGGCTCTCGTATTCCCGCGCCGCGGACACGAGCTCGGCGAGATTCTCGATGCGGCCTTCGGCGTCCTCGCTCCGTTCGTCGCGCAGATCCTGCAGGTAGCCGCTCCGGTCGAGCATCTTGCCGATCGCGATCGAGACCGGCTCGCTCCGGGCCACGTCGGTGAGCGTCACGATCAGGTCGCGGAACACGGCGAGCGAGGCGGCCGCGCGCGGGGTGAACGCGCGCTCGTCCAGACCGCGCACGATGCGCGTCCAGAGCGAGTTCGCGGACACGGCGGGCTGCAGGCCCGCCATGAGCAGCGGCAGGTCGTTGTCTCCAGGGCCGCTGCCGGCGCCGCCGACCGCGCCGTCGATTGACACCTGCTCGACCGCGTCCATCACACCCTTGCCGACGCCGCGCGACGGGACATTGATGACTCTTCGCACGCTCACATCGTCGTGCGGGTTGATGACGAGGCGCATGTAGGCGAGCGCGTCCTTGACCTCTTTGCGCTCGTAGAAGCGGACGCCGCCGATGACCTTGTACGCGACGCCTTCGCGCATCATCGCGTCTTCAATCGCGCGCGACTGGGCGTTGGTGCGATAGAGGACCGCGACGGTCGCGTCCACGTCTTCGGCCAGCGCCGTGCGGGCCGTGCGCGTGATGAAGTCGGCCTCCTCGAGCTCGTCGCCGCCGCGGAAGTAGGTGATGCGATCGCCGCCGCGGCGATCGGTCCAGAGATGCTTGTCCTTGCGGTTGCGGTTCTGGCTGATGACGGCCGATGCGGCGTCGAGAATGATCTGCGTCGAGCGGTAGTTGCGTTCGAGCTTGACGATCGTCGCTTCGCCGAAGTCCTGCTCGAAGTCGAGAATATTGCGCAGGTCCGCGCCGCGCCACTTGTAGATCGACTGATCCGGATCGCCGACGACGCAGAGGTTGCGGTGGATTTCGGCGAGCCGACGAATCAGCAGGTACTGCGGCCGGTTGGTGTCCTGGTATTCGTCCACCATGACGAAGCGAAACTGCTGGGCGTATTTCGCGCGGACGCGCTCGGACTGCTCGACGAGATCGACGGTTTTGAGCAGCAGATCGTCGAAGTCGAGCGCGTTGCTGTCCTTCAGCGTCTGCAGATAGTACGCATACACTTTCGCGATCTGCTCGTCGCGCCGGTTCCAGGCGGCCGCGTCCGTCATGGCGTCGGGCCCTTCCATCCGGTTCTTGGCGCTGCTGATGCGCGACAGCGCGGCGCGCGGCTGGATGAAGCTGTCGTCGATGTGCAGCTGTTTCAAGGCCTGCTTGACGACGGAGAGCTGGTCGGATGAGTCGTAGATGACGAAGTCACGCGAGAGGCCGATCGCCGGCGCCTCGCGGCGCAGCAGACGCGCGCAGAGCGCGTGGAACGTCGACACCCACATCCCGCTGACGTCAGAGCCGAGCAGCGCCTCGACACGGGCCCGCATTTCTTCCGCCGCTTTGTTGGTGAAGGTGACCGCGAGCACTTCGGCGGGGGTCGCGTGGCCGTCGCCGACCAGATACGCGATGCGGCTCGTGATGACGCGCGTCTTGCCCGATCCGGCGCCCGCCAGGATGAGGAGCGGTCCGTTGATGTGGAGAACCGCTTCGCGCTGTTCAGGATTGAGGGAATCGAGGAATTGCACGCACCTTCATTCTACCGTGACTGACTTTGCGAGATTCCTCGGCTGATCGACGTCGCAGCCGCGCCGCACGGCGATGTCGTACGCGAGCAGCTGCAGCGGCACGACCATGACGATTGGCGTCAGCAGCTCCGGGGCCTCCGGCACCTCGAGCACGAAATCGCTCTTGGGGTCGAGAAGCGACGCGAGCTTCGTGTCGCCGCGCGTCGTCACCGCGACGACCGAGCCGCCGCGCGCCTTGACCTCCTGGATGTTGCCGATCATCTTCTCGAACACGGCGTCGTGCGGCGCGAGCGCGACCACCGGCAGGCGCTCGTCGATGAGCGCGATCGGCCCGTGCTTCATCTCGCCGGCCGGATAGCCTTCCGCGTGGATGTAGGAAATCTCCTTCAGCTTGAGCGCCCCTTCGAGCGCAATGGGATAGTTGATGCCGCGGCCGAGATACAGGAAATCAGTCCGCGTCTGCAACGCCGCCGCGACCTCGTCGACTTCAGGCGCGATCTTCAGCGCCTGCTCGAGAAGCTGCGGGAGCTGCAGCAGCGCGTCGATGTGCGGCTTCGACGCCTCGTCGGAGAGCGCGCCGCGAATCTGGCCGAGACGCAGGCCCAGGAGGTACAGCGCGACGAGCTGCGAGGTGAACGCCTTGGTGGACGCCACGCCGATCTCCGGCCCCGCGTGCGTGTAGATCGTCCCGTCGGTCTCGCGCGTCGCCATGCTGCCGACGACGTTGCAGATTGAGATGCTGCGGGCGCCTTCGCGCTTCGCCTCGCGCAACGCGGCGAGGGTGTCCGCCGTTTCGCCAGACTGCGTGATGACGACGGCCAGCGTCTTCGACGAGACGATCGGGCTGCGATAGCGATACTCCGATCCGTAATCGACTTCAACGGGCAGCCGCGCGAGCTGCTCGAGCATGAACTTGCCGACGAGCGCCGCGTGCCACGACGTCCCGCACGCGAGAATGGTGACCTTCTCGATGCCGCGCAGCTGCGCGTCGGTGATCTTCATCTCCTCGAGAAACACCTTGCCGCTGTCCTGCGAGACGCGGCCGAGAATCGTCTCGCGCGCGGCCGTCGGCTGCTCGAAGATCTCCTTGAGCATGAAGTGCTTGTAGCCGGCCTTCTCCGCCATGATCGGATCCCAGAGGACGCGCTGCGTCGCTTTGGAAACCGGACGGCCGAAAAAATCGGTGAACGCCACGCCCGTGCGCGTGACGATGGCCATCTCCTCGTCGCCGAGAAACACCACGTCGCGCGTGTGGCTCAGAATCGCCGGGATGTCGGAGGCGACGAAGAATTCGCCGTCGCCCAGGCCGATGACAATCGGCGGCCCGTTACGGACGGCGACAATCTTCTCGGGATCGTCGGCGGAGAGGAGCACGAGCGCGAAGAGGCCGCGCAGGAACGTCAGCGCCCGGCGGACCGCGTTCTCGAGGCCGTCGGTCTTCATCTCGCGCTCGACCAGATGCGCGACGATCTCCGTGTCCGTCTCGGTGACGAATGTGTGCCCCTGGCTCTGGAGCTCGTGCTTCAGATCGAGGTAGTTCTCGATGATGCCGTTGTGGACGACGACGATCCTGCCGGTGCAGTCGCGGTGCGGATGCGCATTTTCCTCGGTGGGGCGGCCGTGCGTCGCCCACCGCGTGTGGCCGACGCCGTAATCACCCGTAATCGGGTGCTGCCTGATGACCTCCTCGAGCCGCGAGAGTTTGCCCGCGCTCCGCCGCAGCTCGACGACGCCGTCGTGCACGACCGCCACGCCCGCCGAGTCGTACCCGCGGTACTCGAGCCGCCGCAGTCCGTCGATGAGGATCGGAACGACTTCTCTCGGTCCGATATATCCAATGATCCCGCACATGGGTGATCCTCGAAATTAGGAAGCTAGAATTAGGAACTATTCCGTTGTCTTGCTCTTCTTACCCTTCTTCTCCACCCAGCCCTCGATGTTCCGCTGCTTGCCCGCGCTGACCGCGAGCGAGCCGGCGGGCACGTCCACGCGGACCGTGGTGCCGCTGCCGACATACGCGCCCTTGCCGACCGTCACCGGCGCGATGAGCTGCGAATCGCTGCCGATGAACGCATCGTCTTCGATCACGGTCGCGTGTTTCTTCACGCCGTCGTAGTTGCACGTGATTGTGCCGGCGCCGATGTTCACGTTCGCGCCGATCGTGGCGTCGCCGAGATACGCCAGGTGCATCGACTTCGATCCGGGCCCGAGCACGGTCTTCTTCAGCTCGACGAAATTGCCGACGCGCGCCTTCTCGCGGACGTCCGCTTCGTTTCTGAGATGCGCGAACGGCCCGACGCTCGCGCCGTCCGCGATCGAGGCGTTGGTGACGACGCAGTGGTTGAGCACCGTCACGCGATCGCCGATCCGCGAGTCGACGATGCGGACGCCGCTGTGAATCTCGCAGTTCGCCCCGATGATCGTCCGTCCCTCGAGCGACACGCCGGGGCGGATGATCGTGTCCGCGCCCACCTGGACGGCGGCGTCGATGTAGGTCGTCGCCGGATCTTCGATCGTCACGCCGGCCGCCATCAGTTCGTCGTTCTTTTGCTGTCTCACGATTCGGCTCACTTCCGCCAGCTCGCTCCGGCTGTTGATGCCGCGGATTTCGTCGGCGTTCGACACCGTCACGGTTTCGACGCCGAGACCCCGCTGGCGGTACACCGCGACCAGGTCGGTCAGGTAGTACTCCTGCTGCGCATTCTGCGGCGCGATGGTGCGCACCGCGTCGAAGAGCCCGTCGAGCGCGAAGGCATAAATGCCGGAATTGATCTCGCGGATGTCCCGTTCCGCCGGGCTGGCGTCGCGTTCCTCAACAATACGTGCAATCTGCTCGCCGGATCGGACGATGCGGCCGTAGCCGCGGGGACGGTCGACCCTCGCGGTCAGCACTGTCGCCGCGGCGCCCGTGGCCGTGTGGTGATCCAGCAGCCGCTTCAGCGTTTCCGGCGTGAGCATCGGCACATCGCCGGAGAGCAGCACGAGCGTTCCGGTCTGGCCGCGAAGCGCCGGTTCGGCCACAAGCAGCGCGTGTGCGGTCCCCCGCTGTGGTTCCTGGACCACAAACGTGAGGCCTGGGCGGTCCGGCAGCGCAGCTTTCAGCAGCTCCGCCTGGTAACCCACGACGACGGTCGTCGTCTTCGGCTGGAGCGCCGCCGCGGACGCCAGGACGTGGTCGATCATGGGGAGGCCGGCGACACGGTGCAGCACTTTCGGCCGTGCCGATAGCATGCGCGTCCCTTTGCCGGCGGCAAGGACGACGATGTGAGTGTCCGGCATCTTGTCTTCTGTCAGTCCTTGGTCCTTGGCGTCCTTGGGTCCTTAGCGTCCCTAGTCCTTGGGGCTTGCTTCTTCCAATGACCAAGGACCAAGGACGGACCAAGGCCAAAGGACCAAGACCCAAGGACTAGATTATCGCGCGGTTCGCGGCCGGATCGGGCGGCGGCGGTCGGGACGGCCCGTCGAGGGTGTGCCGAGGGCTGCACGGAACGAGTCGTCTGCGCGGAGCGGTTCGAGATCGGGATCCTGCCGCGCGACGGCGCGGTTCTCGTGATTGAGCGCGATGGCGCGCTCGAGATGCGCGATCGCTTCCGTGTGTTCGCCGCGCTGCGCGTGCGCGACGGCGAGCATGTAGAGCGCGTGATCGTTGTCGGGATCCTCGTCGCGCACGAGACGCAAGTGGGTGATGGCTTCATCGTAGCGGCCGCCGTTGATCGAGAGCGTGGCGGCGTAGAGCCGCTCGTCGACGGTCTTGGGCGTCGCTTCGCGCGGCGCGGCCTGGCGCCGGCAGATGTTGAGATACGACCGCACGCGCTCGTGCAGCTCTTTCTCTTCGGCGTATTGCCGGAGCACCGACTCGAAGATGTCGGCGGCGCCGTTGTAATCGTGGCGTTGGAGCGCCGCGAGCCCGCGCTCGTACAGCGCGACCGCTTCGACGTAGGTGGAGCGGCGCTGTGCGGGCGCCGGCGCCGGAGACGAGGTGGCTTGCGCCCTGGTCGGTTTAGGCGGCGGCTGCCGCGGCTTCGCCATGAAACTCCTGCGCGCGCGAGGACGCGAGGCGACATTTCGCGCCGAAGGCGGCGGGTAAAGTAACAGAAGGACGTTGCCTGGTCAAATGGTCATTCGACCAATTTCTTGGCCTTCTCGATTGCATCGTAGACCTCGTTGGGCGAGCGCTGATACTTCCTGGCGAGCGCGTTAATCGCTTTCCGGCGCGGCAACTTTAATTGTTCTGTCATTTCACCAAATTCAGACAGCATGTCCGAGCCTGACGGAAGCGCAGCTGGTATGTTATCTGTCGTTTGACCAATTTCGATAACAACTGTGAACTCACCACGCGGCTCCTTGAGCTGGTCAAGCACTGAAGATATTGGTCCTCTGACCCATTCCTCGTGCGCCTTCGTAAGCTCACGACCCACAGCGACGCGGCAATCACCGATCGCCACCTTCAACTGTTCGAGCGTCTCTCGAATGCGGTGCGGCGCCTCGTAAAAGACCACCGTCCGACCCGCGCTACGCAGCTCGGCGAACCACTTTTTTCTGGCTTTCAACCTAATTGGAGGGAATCCGAGAAACGTGAACGTCTCGCTGGAGAGCCCTGACGCCGCCAACGCTGCGAGCGCGGCGTTGGCCCCCGGAATCGATTCGACGCGAATGCCCGCGTCGATCGCGTCGCGAATCAGACCGTGTCCAGGATCGGAAATCGTCGGCGTCCCCGCGTCCGACACGAGCGCCACGCTCTCGCCGCCCTGAAGCCTCGCGATGAGCGACGCGGCTTTCTTTCCCTCGTTGTGTTCGTGGAAGCTCGTTGTCGGCGTCGAGATCGCGTACCTCGTCAGCAGATGCGCGGTGCGCCGCGTGTCTTCCGCCGCGATGACCGCCACCTCGCTGAGCACCCGCAGCGCTCGGGCCGTGATGTCCTCGAGGTTGCCGATGGGCGTGGCGACCACGAACAGCGTGCCGGGCATTG
>Ga0097691_1001009_pt1 | contig 21929 bp, 20 predicted proteins | sample NGESurdeep072012_8_FD_72858 | JGI IMG/M metagenome (GOLD analysis project Ga0097691, IMG submission 72858) | Arctic peat soil microbial communities from Barrow, Alaska - NGEE Surface sample 210-1 deep-072012 | ecosystem: Environmental > Terrestrial > Soil > Wetlands > Peat ... | reverse complement strand
CGCCGCTGCGGTCCAGCTTGGCACCGCGTTCCTGCGCTCACCCGAATCCGGAGCCAAACCCGCACACAAGGACGCGCTGGTCAGCCAGCAATTCACGCGCACCGTCGTCACCCGAGTGTTCTCTGGGCGTCCCGCGCGGGCGCTGCTCAATGACTTCATTGCCGAACATGAAGGCCACGCACCGGCGGCCTACCCACAGGTTCACCACCTGACCAGCGGATTGCGAGCCGCCGCCGGCGAGGTAGGAAACCCCCAAGGCCTCGCCCTCTGGGCAGGTGTTGGGTTCCGGAAGGCCTCGGACGAACCGGCAGCAAAGATACTGCGCGAGATATGGGCCCAGACGCGAACCCTCCACGCCCCCTGACTCGGCGGTTAGCGGCCGTTAGGCACTGGCTCAGGCTGGCTGGCACCGCCCGTAGTCGTTCAGCGGCAGTACTTCCGTACAGGGATCGCCTGTGGTGACCGTTGGTCTGGCGGCAAGTAGCAGCCGCTGATCCCCGGTTGCCGTTCGGTATCTGGGATGTCCCTGCCGGCGCTCATCGCTTCGCAGGTTCGCGTGCAAGGATTCAACGGTGATTAATGATCAGCCAACAGTGATTAATGATCAGCCAAAGGTGGTTGCTGTCAGTCGCGACGGTGACCACCGGTTCAGCAAGCCACAGACCCTGGAGATTTTTCTGTTGGCCGGGCTGGGCGTGCACGGTGATGCTCACGCCGGGACCACGGTGCAGCACCGCTCACACGTCGCCGCAGATCCGACCCGGCCCAACCTTCGACAGGTGCACCTCATCCACGCCGAGCTGTTCGCTGAGCTTGGTGAGCAGGGTTTCGACGTCCAACCGGGTCAGCTCGGCGAGAACATCACCACCGGGAATCTGGATTTGCTCGCTCTGCCCTGCGGCACGCAACTGCACATTGGGCCCGAGGCGGTTGTCGAGGTCACCGGACTGCGCAACCCGTGCGCTCAGATCAACGCTTTCCAGCCGCGTCTGCTCAACGCTGTTCTTGGTCGTGATGGCAACGGCGAGGTGGTGCGGAGGGCCGGGATCATGGGCATGGTGGTAACAGGCGGCCGGGTCATGCCGGGGGATGGCATCATGGTGCGCCTTCCCGCCGAACCGCACCACGCACTCGAACGTGTGTAGTCCAGCTCGAGATCGAGGAAACCGACCAGGGCCAAACGCGAGATCGCCATCGCGCGGGCCATCGACAGCAGTAACCGGCTGATCGCGGGCGGTGCCTTGGACTTCAATTCTGCACCCCCAACCATGACGAGACCGTGTTGTTCGTCCACGACGGATATGGCCTCCTGCCCAATCAGGCACCCCCACGAAAAGGAACCAGGATGACGCACCTCACCGCAGGACCCGCATTCCCGACGGGCACGATCCTCGGCTATCCGCGGATCGGCCGGCGTCGCGAGCTGAAGAAGGCCGTCGAGGCATTCTGGGCCGGATCGATCACGGCCGAAGAGCTCGAGACGCGTGCAGGCGAACTGCGCGCGGCCACGCGTGAGCGCCTCGCCTCGATCGGTCTCGGTCGCACGGATTCCTCGATCCCGGAGAGCTTCAGCTACTACGACCAGGTCCTGGATGCCGCGGTCACTCTCGGCGTCATCCCCTCTCGGTTCGCGTCACTGGTCGATGCGAACGGTCGTGTCAACCTCGCCGGCTACTTCACGCTTGCGCGCGGTGAGGGAGACCACGCGCCGCTGGAGATGACCAAGTGGTTCGACTCGAACTACCACTACCTCGTACCGGAAATCGGCCCGGAGACCGTGTTCCGGCTCGCCTGCGATCGCCTCGTGCACGAGTTCGAGGAGGCCAAGGCCGCCGGATTCCTCACGCGCCCGGTGATCGTCGGCCCGGCCACATTCCTGCTGCTGAGCAAGGCCAGCGATGAGGCACCCGAGGGTTTCCGGCCCCTGAGCCGCGTGACCGAGCTCGTCGCGGCCTATGGCGAACTCCTGGCACGCCTGGCCGCGGCGGGCGCGCACTGGGTTCAGCTGGACGAGCCGGCCCTCGTCAGCGAAAGCGTTGCGGACCCGCGCGAGGACGTCCTCGCGGCGGTCGAGGCCGCGTACGCGGCGCTGGGCGGCGCATCCGATCGTCCGCAGCTCTTCGTCGCCGCACCCTACGGCAGCCTAGATGACGCGCTGCCCGTGCTCGCTGCCTCGCCCGTCGAAGCCATCGGGTTCGACCTCGTTCGTGGCACGATTCCAACCGGGCTCGACGAGCCGACGAGCAGGGCGCTGGCAGCCAAGACCATCGTCGGTGGTGTGATCGACGGACACAATATTTGGCGTGGTGACCTCGAGGCCGCGTTCGGCACGCTCACCGAGCTGCTTGCGCTCTCACCTGTGATTGCCGTCTCAACGTCGACCTCGCTGCTACACCTGCCCCACGACGTCGACGACGAACCGCTCCTCACTGAGGCCATCACAAGTTGGCTGGCCTTCGCCGACCAAAAGGTCGGGCAAGTCGCGACGCTCGCGACAGGACTGGCCGGCGGGCCTGAGGCCATCCACGGGGAGCTGAGCGCGGCCTCTGCTGCTCTGGCTGGACGTCGGTCGGCGCCGGGCGTGCGCGATGGCGCCGTACGGGCACGCACCGAGGCCCTGACTGCAGAGGACTTCTCCCGTGGCGAGTACGCGGATCGCCTCGCCGCGCAGGAGGCGGCTCTTGACCTGCCTCTTTTGCCCACCACGACGATCGGCTCTTTCCCACAGACCGGCGACATCCGTCGCACCCGCGCACAACTGGCCCGGCACATCCTGAGCGAGGCCGAGTACGTCGGCCTCATGCAGGCCGAGATCAAACGTGTTGTCGACCTGCAGGAGGAGATCGGCCTGGACGTCCTCGTGCACGGCGAGCCCGAACGCAACGATATGGTGCAGTACTTTGCCGAGCACCTGGACGGCTTCGCCGTCACCAAGAACGGCTGGGTGCAGTCCTACGGAACCCGGTGCACACGCCCGTCGATCCTCTGGGGTGACGTGTCCCGGCCCCAGCCGATCACCGTCGACTGGTCAAGGTATGCGCAGAGCCTGACCGCTAAGCCAGTCAAGGGCATGCTGACGGGCCCCGTGACGATTCTCGCCTGGTCGTTCCTGCGCGATGACCAGCCACTCGGCGAGACGGCACGCCAGGTTGCGCTCGCCCTGCGGGACGAGATCGCGGACCTCGAGGCCGCCGGCATCCGCATCGTGCAGGTGGACGAGCCCGCCCTGCGCGAACTGCTGCCCCTCAAGCGGAAAGACCACGAAGGCTACCTCGACTGGTCGGTCGGCTCCTTCCGCCTGGCCACCTCGGGGGTGCGTGACGAGACGCAGATCCACACACACTTGTGCTATTCGGAGTTCGGCGTCGTCATCGACGCGATCCGCAACCTGGATGCCGACGTCACAAGCATCGAGGCCGCCCGCTCACGCATGGACGTCATCGCAGACATTCGAAAAAGCGGCTTCGACCACGGCATCGGACCGGGCGTCTACGACATCCACTCGCCGCGCGTGCCAAGCATCGCCGAAGTCACCAAGCTCCTGGAGACGGCGCTCGCGTCGATCCCCGCACGCCAGCTCTGGGTCAACCCAGACTGCGGCCTGAAGACCCGCGGCTACGCCGAGACCCTCGCATCGCTACAGAACATACTTGCCGCCACACGCTCCGTACGCGAAAGGCTCGCGCCGTCCGCCTAATGAGGCTCTCCCGGCATCGATGCGCGGCATCCTCACGGGCGGGGCACGTTACGCAGGTTCGAGCGGGCCATCGCCATGACCTCACCCATCCCGCCGCCAAGGATCTCCTTGCTCATTGCGGTGGTGAACCCGGCGATCTGCTTGCCGGTGATCTTAGGTGGCAAAGCAAGCGCGCGCGGGTCGGTGACCAGGTCGACGAGCGCGGGGCCCGGCTGCGCCAACGCGTCCCGCAATGCTGCCCGGACGTCCGTGGGCTTCTCGACTCGCACGGCATAGATGCCCATCGCGCCTGCCACGGCCGCATAGTCGATCTTTGGGGAGTCTGTCGCGAAGCTTGGCAATCCTTCGACGAGCATCTCCAGACGCACCATGGCAAGGGTCGCGTTGTCGAACAGCACAATCTTCACCGGCAGCTCGTAGTGCTTGAGCGTCACGAGCTCACCCAGAAGCATCGATAGCCCGCCGTCGCCGGCCATCGCAATGACCTGGCGTCCCGGGTGGGCCAGTGCTGCGCCGATCGCGTGCGGTACCGCATTGGCCATCGAGCCGTGCAGGAACGAGCCGATCACCCGCCGCCTGCCGTTCGGTGTGATGTACCGCGCCGCCCAGACGTTGCACATGCCCGTATCCACCGTGAATACCGCGTCCTGGGAAGCTTCCTCGTCCAGTGTCACGGCGGCATACTCGGGATGGATGGGGGTGTGGCGCTCCACGTCCTTGGTGTACGCGCCGACGACACCCGACATTGCCCTGGTATGCCGGCTGACCATGGAGTCGAGGAACTGTCGGCTCTTCGCACTTTCCACGAGTGGGAGCAACGCGCGGACCGTTTCCCCGACGTCGCCCAGAACAGCCAGGTCCATGCGTGTGCGCCGCCCCAGCCGGGTCGGCTCGATGTCCACCTGGGCCGTGCGGACGCCGCCGGGCAGGAACTGGTCATAGGGGAAGTCGGTGCCGAGCATGAGCAGCAGGTCCGCACCCTCCAGGGCCGCCTGGCAGGCGCCGTATCCGAGCAGCCCACTCATGCCGACGTCGAACGGGTTGTCGTACTGGATGTGCTCCTTGCCGCGCAGGCTGTGCCCGATCGGGGCAGCGATCTTGTCGGCTAGGGCGATCACGTCGTCGTGTGCTGCCGCGGTCCCTGCGCCCGCGAAGATCGTCACGTTCTTGGCCCCGTTGATAGCGTCAGCCAGTGCGCGCACGGACTCGGCCTCGGGGATCACGCGGGGCGTCTTGGGGCGTGTGAGGATGTCGGGCGCAGCCTGACGTGCCTCGAGGTCAGCGACGTCGCCGGGCAGGGTGAGGACCGCGACGCCGGGGGCACCATAGGCGTGGTGAATCGCGCTGCGGATGACGCGCGGCGCCTGGGCTGCGCTCGAGATCATCTCGGAGTACACGGAGCACTCGGTGAAGAGCCGATCGGGGTGGGTCTCCTGGAAGTACTGCGTGCCGATCTGCTCGCTCGGGATGTGCGAGGCGATCGCGAGTACAGGGACCCGTGAGCGGTTCGCGTCGTACAGGCCATTGATGAGGTGCAGGTTGCCGGGACCGCACGACCCCGCGCACACGGCGAGGGTGCCTGTGAGCTCAGCCTCAGCGGCAGCGGCGAACGCGCCGGCCTCCTCATGGCGCACCTGCACCCACTCGATGCCGTCGATGCGCCGTACTGCGTCCACAACAGGGTTGAGGCTGTCGCCCACGATGCCGTAGATGTGGCGTACCCCTGCGGCGACCAGCTGGCCCACCAGTTGATCAGCAACGGAACGGGTGCGGGCCATGAGAGCTCCTCGGGTTGACGACGGGATCCTTCAATTATCCGCCGCCGCCTTGATCATCGATGCCAATGATCACATCCTCGTTGCCGGTTGCCTATGGGTCGTAGGAGGGTTGTGGATCCGAACTCTGGGCGTTGACCTGACGCCAGAGTCTGCGATCGTTCGCGGAGTCCGGCGGCGGAGTGTTTCTTGGCCGGAGGTTCAAGCAGTGGTCCGAGTCAAGGGTGGGTGGTGCGTCCAGTTAATCCTCGAGAGCGGAGAGGCGGTGACGCTGCGAGCACCGACGCTGTCAGTGTGGGGCTCCGGCGGTGCTGAGTTCGAGGGGGACTTCCACCGCATCGGCCAGTGGTGGTTGGCACACCGTGGCGAGTCGTGGCGCCCCGTGCGCCCTGAGGCACCCAGCCTGCTCGTGCAGGAATAGGACGCGAGAAATTCAACGCTGAGCGCGCCTTGACTGGCACTCATCACGCCATGGTTCACCTCATACCGGTTGGCGGATACACGCTGATGAACCTTGTGACGGGGCGGGATCTGGACACGACCGGATCTCAAGCATGGCCGGTCGTATTTTGTCGACCGTCCACCGTCCCGATAACCGCAAGAAGAGGCGCGCCAGGCCAGTCCATGAGGGTGCTGCTCGCAATTCCTTGTTGCTCTGGTGAGCCACCGCCCAGGCGAAGGCGGAGAACGTCGGCGAGGGAACAAAAAAGGAACAAACCCAGCCCCACCGGACCGCACTAGACGAACCAGACGCACCGCTATCGTGCTCAGAATGCCACCGCCCGTGCTCAACAGCACGGCAGCGAACTGTGGTCCCCCGTTCGGGACGAAGAGGCCGCAGGTTCAAATCCTGTCACCCCGACCATCGCCACAGGTCTCCGACCTGCGCGAATGCCGCGCTTCGGTGGCCTGCGTTCCACTCCAGCCCTCCAGCAGACGCCCCGAAGGAACAAAAAAGGAACACGAGGGAACCCCAGGGAAAGCCGGGGCCGACTTCGACAGGCAGAAGAACACCCGGCCTCCCCGCACGACCTTGCAGACCCCGGGGCACGGCAGGGTCCTTCTGGACACTGTGATCCTCCGTCGGCAACGAAGTGGCCTTTCGGTCGAGACGTCCGCCGGCCAGGAAGAAATGCCAATCCGAAATCGGCACCTTCGTCAGGCCCGGGACCGTCAGCGAGCCCCCCCAACGGCGGAAGATCCAGTCGGCCGTAGCGCCCTCGGCGCGGCTATGCCCGGGCGTTCAGATGACGCTGGGTTGCGACCTCCGGTGCGCGCGTGGGCGTGGTCTGGCAGTCTCGTTGGTATGGATGAACGTCGACTGGACGGCGGTTTCGACGGCGGAGCCACCGTCGTCGACGAAACGGTGCGCCGGATGGCTGGGCCGTGGTCGCCGTCGGTTCACCGGCTGTTGGCCCATCTGCAGGACCGAGGGTTCGACGGGGCTCCACGGCCGTTGGGTGTCGACGACCTCGGTCGCGAGATCGTCAGTTACCTGCCGGGTCAGACGGTCGGCAGTCGCAGCCCTTGGCCGGCATGGACTCACAACGACGAGGCTTTGGTGCAGGTTGCTGGATGGCTGCGCCCGTTCCACGATGCGGTCCTGGACTTCGATCCAGGGAACGAGGCCGTGTGGCGCGAGGGTGGGATCTGGTCCCCGGGGATGTGATTGGTCACAACGACACCGCGCCGTACAACGCCGTGTGGAACGACGATCGCTAGGTCGGGTTCGTGGACTGGGACATGTCCGGGCCGCTCGCGCGGGAGTCAGACCTGGCGTGGGTGGCGTTCTCATGGGTGCCGCTGCACGCCCGGAACGTGGTTGAGGCCGAAGGATTCACCCATTTCAGCGACCGACGCAGGCGACTTGAACTATTCCTTGCTGAGTACGGCGGCGACCTGACCGCCGATGGGTTGCTCAAGGTGTTGCGGCGCAAATTGCGGGACAACATCGATGCAATGCGTGTGACGGCACGCTCGGGCGACGTGACGTACCAGCGGATGCTGGAGCATGGCGTCGACCTCCGCCTTATCCGCGCTCTCGAGGAACTGGACGACGTTTAGGTGCAACGTGCTGTCGATGGAGCTCCCTCGCGGGGCGATGATGGGTCATCGGCGTCGCTCGGAATGCGGCATAGCGGACAAACACAAACAGCGCCTTCTACCCCTTTCGCGGCGGAATGACGCATGTCGTCCACCCGCGCGGATCGCGGCATAGAGCGGATGCGAGCCACCGGTCCTGGCGGACTCCAGTACTGCCCGAGGCCCAACTGGCAGTCGCGCCTCCCAGCAATCCCGCATCATCAGGGCCGAGTCAGTCGGTGCGGCCGGAACCGACTTGGCACCTCGTTCATCGCCAGGGCTGCGGCGTTGTCCCCATCACAAACCGTCATGAGAGGTCCCGGATCGGGGAATTTCCTCTCCTCGAAAGTCTTGTCGTCGGGAGTCGAAATCACCCAGTCCAAGGCCTGCTCCATGATTGCCGCGTTGACCAGATCGGCGAAGCGCAGGGAGTTCGCCCCGTCCAGGCGATCGACCTCCAGCGGGCTAGCAAGCGGGGCGTCTTCCAGGGGACCCCACCACAGCGCGGCGCGTGGGCTAACTGGCAGGACGATCTCGAGCGCGACACCAAGCCCTCGCGTCGCAGTGGGGCGAAAGTGGACGACGCGACCAACGTCGCGCCGGAGGCGCTTCTTCTTCCTCTGCTCCTTGGCGATCCGAGCTTGGACCTGCGAGTCGGTCAAGAAGCAGTCCGGGTGGTGCTCGCCATCGTCGGACCCGGTATTGACAATCACTGGCTCGTCGCCGACGAGAAACCGCGGTCGGTCGAGTACGACGAGAGCCATCGGGCGACAGGCGATCACCGGCACCAGGTGTTCCGCAGCCAAGAAGGAGGCCCGGAGCGAGTCGTTCTGATGCGGAACCAGCGAGATCTCACGAAGTTCGGCGTCTGGTACCCGCCCACTCGCCATGGTCTTCGCGAACCACTCGCCTTGGAGCTCGAGTTCACGCCGGCGTCGTGTCGTTCGCACGACTTGAAACGAGACCAAGGACGCCATCCAGTACAAGTCGTCTTGACCAACCTCGGGGGTGCGGGTGAAGGGTGACATGATGCGACCGACGATCTCAGCGGCTCGCGTCTCGACCTCCGATAGGAGCGTCTCAAACGAGGAATCAAGCGACCCGTTGAGATCGATGAACGTGTAGAAGTCCCTGATCCCGAGGTCCCTGACGTTGCGCGTAGAGAAGGAACGGTCCAGGCGGCCGTACACACGCACCTGGTCATCGCGCGCCCAGCGTTGCAGCAAGAAGCGAGGCACGGTGTGGTGAACGGAGCCAACGTGGCCGCGCGGATCCACCTTCGCCACCCACGTCCGGGCCTGTTCGTCTGCAACTGGCAACTCGCCCACGGCCGCCCCGAACGCCTCAGCCACGGTTCGGGCACGCATCTCTCGCACAGCGCGCGGCGGCACGGTGCCGGGTCCCCCTTTTGCATCCACCGCCTCACCGTATGGCGTCGCACTGACACCGAACCGCACGCCTCCGGCATCGCCAAGCCACCAGATCGCACGGAATCCGCTCATCGGCACGAGCGCCGACAGCGGAAGAGGATGTTTGCGCATGGGTCGGGCAGACTGTGCGCCATGTGGCGGCGGCGTGTGGCGGGCGGGGACGCGGCACGGACTCCGAAGCAGGTGTGGGCCGAGTGGATGGCTGCCAACGACGAAGGTGACCTCGACCGGGCTGATCTGCTCGCGGCCGAGATGACCCGAGTCGCGCCAGACTCGTTCTTCGCGTGGTTCGAGGCTGGCCTGCATGCGAAGGCGCGGCGGAACTGGCACCAGAGCGCGGATTGGAGCGCACGGGCGATGGCGCTGTTCGGTGACGACAAGGCCAAAGAGTTCGACGGCGCGAACCCGGCAGCCTGGAACTCACCTGTGCTGCCACTACGCGATCCGCACCCTGATGCGGGACGCCGCCCAGGCCGCCGGCCGCGACCCGGACCGTGTCTCGTTCGTCGCCGCACTGCGCATCTCAAGGCGATCCATCGCCCAGCAGGGCGCTTTTCCCCCCTGACGCAGACAACACCATCCGGCGTCTTTGGGCCCACGCCATCGGCGAACTCATCCGCCGGCTCCTACCCCGGCGAAGACCTCGCGCCAACCCCCGTGTCGTCAGACGCAAATACACCAAGTGGCACGTCAAACGATCCCATCACCGCAACTGGCCCCAACCCAACCGGCTACCCGACAAGGCGGTGGTGATCTAATTGAACGGTATTGGGTCTAGTCGGGCAGCTGGACGTACCCCTATGCTCTCGCTGTGATCACAAGCGAGCAGCTTCGTCGTGTGCGGGAAATTGTCGGCGACCTTTCGCGTGACCATCCGGTCATCGCTTCGCACACGAGGCTCCAGCGAGCTGTGTCGGCCCAGGTAACCGGAGATCTGAGCATCGACGACGTTGCAGCTATAGCGGCTGAGACGGCACGGGTGCTTGCCGACTTCGAGCCGCTGTGGATCGCCGTAGAACAGCTCAGCGATGCATGGGACTACAGGGACACCGAACTCGCTCGTGAACTGATCGACCGGGATCGCGAGGGCGTCGCCGACGCCGAGTACGAGCTGCTCACCGCGGCCGGGGTCAGTCCGGAGATCGCGGCGCTCATCATCAATACCGCATTCTTGTGGCCTGCGGAGCCTCGCGACCAGCAGAGAGGTATCAACCCCAACGAGGCGCGAGCGGCGCTGCGAAACACTGCAGATGACCTCGAAAATGCCCGTCGCGAAGCCGAAATTCGGGACATCCAGGAAGAGGCTGACGAGCGTTCACGGGACCGGAGATTGCGCTACAAGCTCAAGCGCATCGGACGGATCATTCATGTCGGGGGCGGAGGCGTACTGGTGCTGGTGGATGCCGGTGCGATGACTGCGGCCGTAGTCGCCAATCCACTTGCGCTCGTTGGCGCTAGCGCGGTAGCGGTGGTCAGCATCGGCAAGGGCAAAGACTTGATCAAAGCCGGCATCTCGCCGACCTTCGGAGACGATTGACGGTCACAAGGTCGACGTATTCCGCCTGCGCGGAGGCGGTCTTCCCAGTCGGGAGCGAAGACCGAACGCTGTCCTCCGTCGGCCGCGGGCATGCGCCTGATCGTCGGACGCACTATGTCCCGGTTGAATGTCAACGCCGCCGCTCCGGGGTCAGCTTTCAGGTGACGCCGACATTGAACCCAGACAATGGAGACTGGTAGCTGGTCCCAGCTGGTCTACGTGGGAAAACGCGCTGCCGTTACGTGGCCTTTTCGGCGCCCTTGATGCTTCGTTTCCAGGCTGAAGCGGACGTTTTCGTCGGTTACCCAACGCCCATGACGCGAAGGACTCGACACGGCACCTTACCGACGGGAACGCCTGTGATCGCTGGAATCGATGTCGGACTGACGTGAAGCACGGTCGCCCTGGGGACCTCACCGTCGATCAGGCCCTGAAATGGGCGCTCGAGAGCGTGCGCTACCCAGTCAGACTCGCGCGGTTGGGGACCCAGCCTTCGAAGGCAGCCACGCGGACTACCTCCGCGACCATGACCCCGAATTCGTGTCGACGACTGTAATTCGCGACACGCGAGCCCGCGGTCATGGCCATACGTGAGAGGCGAGGGCCGTAGTTATCGTCCGCTGTTGAGTCGCAGAAATCGTCACGGCATCTCGACAGACGCTCAGGAAGAACTCGTCGCTGTCGATTTCGTTGATCGCGGCAGCCAGACCCGTTGGGGTCAACGGCGGGTCAAGCAGGAGGCCCGTGCCGCGCGGCAGCAAAGCAACAGCAGCGCCACGGCGTTGCTTGATCACCGGTACGCCAGCGGCCAGGGCTTCGACCATCGCAATGCCGTACTCCTCGATGGACGTGCTGATCAAGGCCTTTGACTTGGCCAGATACGTGTCGCGAGTCGCGTCGTCGACGAAACCGACGTCAACCCATCGGAACTCGACGACCGACATCGACAGACCCTCGGCTTCAAGACACCATCAGAAGCGGGCGGTCCGCACCAAGACCCTGCGCGTCCTGCGCCCCGACGTGAGCTCGAAGCGCTGCGGATGCTGTGCGACCGCCGCGAGGAGCTCACCCGACTCAGGGTCCAGACCGTGAACAGGCTCCACCAGCTGCTGGCCGAACTGGTCCCCGGCAAGGCCAAGAAGGACCTCACCGCCCTGCAGGCCAAGGCCATTCTCGCCACCGTGCGCTCCCGCGACATCGCGGGCAAGACCCGGCGCAGGATCGCTGCCGAGGAGCTCGCCGACCTGGTCGCTGTCGAAGCGAAGATGACGAAGGCCACCGCCGAGCTCAAGGTCCTGGTCAGGGCCCGCGACTCACGGCTGATGGACCTGCCCGGTGTCGGCCCCGTGGTCGCCGCCCGGACACTGGCCGACGTCGGCGACATCGCCAGGTTCGCCGACCGCAACCGGTTCGCCTCGTGGACCGGCACCGCACCACTGGACGCCTCATCGGGTGAGCAGAATCGTCACCGGCTTTCTCGGGCCGGGAACCGACGCATGAACCACATGATCCACATCGCCGCGATCACCCAGATCCGCCTCGACACCCCGGGCCGGGCCTACTACCGGCGCAAGCAGGCCGCCGGGAAGACCAAGCTCGAAGCGCTGCGCTGTCTCAAAGCGGAGGATCTCCGACGCCCTCTACCGCCAGCTCCTCGCCGACGCCGAACGAGCCGCACTCGCCAGCGCGCCAAGGGGTGATGGCACGGGCCCGGGAGGGCACTGCGGGGCGTCTCAAGAATCCAGCGCGGTCGACCTGCCCCCGCATATCGACACTTCGGATCAGCCACTTCCCGGACCCGTGACCCCGACGCTACAACCGCCCCGGCCCACCCGGAAGACCTCCCGACCGGGATCGCCTCAGACCACCGGTTGACAACAAAGGGGAGCCGGAAGGACACGGCGGCCGCAGACGAGATCGAGTAAACCCTCAAGTCCGCTGGGTATCCGACCTCTGATTCAGGCCCTGATGCGGGTCGGCAGGTCCACCCCATCTCCGCGTGCGCTCGCGGAGATGGGGCTTGAGCCGCACACATGACAGTCCGGGTCCGCGTGAGGCGTCTGGAGCACCAACTGCGGGTGGCCTGGGGCCACGGGCTGGCTACGGAGGATCCGGAAGCCGCTTGAGGGACGGCCGAGGCCGGTCGCGTAGTGCATGAAATCGTTGACAGCCCAGCCGGCGGTCATCGAGTTGAGCGTGATGACGCTCGGGGCCGCGACGTCGGGATCGTCTACGTACCGCTGGTTCCGTCGCTGCTGCTCGTCGCCGAGGACCTCCTCGGCAAGCTTGCTGAGGTTGATCAGGTCGTTGCATCGCATGCACCCAGCCACCGTGCCCAAGGATCGCACGACGCCGTACACGTCGAGCACCTTGCCGGTCGCCACCTCGGACACGACCTTCGAGCCGACTTGGAGGGTCGGGATGACGTACTGGTAGGCGAGCTGGTTCACGACATCGCGGGCGAGCATGGTGTCCGCAGCCAAGAACAAGAAGTCGCAGTCGGCCAACTTCCGGGCGACGTGGTCGTCGGCGACGTCTCCGAGCACAGCTTCCACCTTGGCAGCCGGGTTCGCGCCCCGGATGATCCTGCGCGCGAGGTCGACCTTCATGGTCGGGTCGTTCAGCCCGAGCTTCTTCATGATCGTCCCGAACCAGCCCGATCCGAACATGCCGGTTGCGTCGCGGAGCCGCGCTTCCGGGAGCCGGGACAAGTTGGTCGTGGAGACGAAGTCCGGATCGATGACGACGAAGTTGCCGACGCCGAACCGGCTGAGCGCCTGGATGATGAGCATCCCGATGCCCCCACAGCCGACGATGCCGACCTTCAACCTGCCGAGCAGCTCCTGTCCCGCGTCGCCGAAGATGAGCGTCTGGCGGGCGTACTGCATCGGCGTCACGGTGTGAGTCTGGGGAACATCGAGCTGATGTCCGTCAGTGAGGGCGGTCAACCCGTCTCCGACGACGACCGTGACCCCGACGGGCACTCGCTCGCCGTTGGTGAGCCAGATATCACCGGCCACCGCCCGGCGCGAGAGGACCAGGCCACCCACCGCCAAGCCGCTCAAGCGCGAGAGCGTCGGGTAGCCGCGCTCATGAGAGCCGAGGTCGGTCTTGGAGAACGAGACCTTGTCGGTGCCGCCGTGGTTGTGGACGGCCAGGTACACCAGCCCGGCGTCCTTGGCGCGGCGCAGAGTCCGAGTGACGAACTCACCCGTCAGGTGCCGGTGACCTCGGGTTCCGGGCACGTAGTCCACGCCGTCCAGGGCAAGTGCCACGTCTCGCACGAAGAGGTGGAGCTTGCCGTCGATCACGGCCTGGCCGCACAACAACGCTGCGCCGTGCTCGTCGGCGTCACCCGGGAACAGGTGCGCCTGGAGCTTGGTCCAGTGGTGGGCCCGGAACCGAAGCTGGATTCTCTGGACCCGTGCCAGCGGCCGCATCATCGGGTCACCAGCCAGTCGAGCACCTTGACGACCTTCTGGGCCGGGGTCTGCGCAGTGAACTTCCCCGCCCGGGTCCGGCGAGACAACTGAAGGACCGGCCGCGGCAGTTCCTCGGCCTGCCACTTGAGCTCGGTGATCGCGAACCCGTCGCCGAACCGAGCCTTGTCGCGCCGGGCCAGGTCCGCGCGGACGAACGCCGGGTAGACGTCCGCGCCCGGCAGGTTGAACGGCAGCAGGAACACCACGAAGGTGCTGTCCTGCACGTAAGGGCCGTCGGCCAAGGACACCGCGACCAGTTCGACCCAGAGGCCACCCTGACCGTCTGGGTACGACCGGATCGTGACGCCCGGGAACGCCGCCACGATGCTGACGAACGCCTCCCGGACGGCGCCCTTCACCATGGCCTCAGCTGTTGTCGTCACCGGGGACCGCCCAGAACTCGTCGTCGCACTTCACCTTGATGTGCTTCTCGTCCGGCACGACCTTCTGCTCGCCGTTGGGGAGCACCTCGGAGAGCACCCAGTCCAGCGCGACCTCCGGGACCCCCGCGGTCATCGCCGCCTCCTTGATCGACGCTCCGGTCTGGCGCCGGCCGTCGAGCTCGACGAACGTGTCGTTCACCTTGACGCCGAAGATCACCGTGATGAACTCGTCGCCGTCAGCCAGGTCGATGACCTTGCCGTCGACGTACACCTTGGGTTCGCCGTTCCTCTTAACCCTGGCCAGGTCGTACTTCTCGGGGTCGACGCCCGCGAGCCGCATCAGGGCGGCGGCCTCCTGGTCGTCGTCCCGGGTCGTGTAGCTAGTGCCGTTGATCGTGATCGCGAGCTTCTTACGGCTCTCGGTCTTGGGTTCCATGACTGCCCCTCGTGGGATGGCTAAAAACTTCCGGCGGGTACTCAACGGTTTCAGCGTACACCATGAAACGGTGGGGATCGAACTGGATGGTGCTAACAGAGAGTCGCTCCGACGCGCCCAGAGGCATCCACGGGAGACTCTCTAGGTGGAGTTGAAGGTGGTCGGGAGCAAGCCCCTCTCGGAGGCTGCCTTCCTTTCTGGAGAGGGGCCTGACCGCCTTGTGATCGACGCCACGATGCTCACGTTCGCCTGTCCACTGGATCTCGCCGGCATCGTGGCCACGGCGCACTGGGCGTCGAGCGATGCCATTCCGGTGACCCTCCGGCTCCCGCACAACCTCGACATGGCCTCCTACCTTCAGCGCATGGATGTACTCCGGCGAATGCCGCCCCGAACGCAGATTCGGGGTCGGGTTCCGCCGGATGCCAGGGCGGATCACCGTGGAAGCCTCATGGAGGTAACCCCCTTGGACGAGAAGAACGTCGACGACTTGCTAGAGCGCCTTGGGCCGCTCATCACGTCGTTCTACGGAGGACAGGCAGACGCGGGGGCCGTCGTCTTTCGAGCGTGCAGCGAGTTGATGGGCAACGCGACGGAGCATGGGGTGAGCGAGCATGGGGCCTTCATCGCAGTGCAGCTGCACTCGGGGAGCACCACCGCTGACAAGCGCCTCGAATTCGCCGTTTGCGATACCGGCGTGGGGGTCATGAACCACCTTCGCTCGAATCCGAAGTACGAGTACTTGACCAGGGACGAGTTGGCGATCGCCAAGGCCATGGAGCCTGGAGTTAGTGGCATCAAGGCCGACCTGCGGGGCAACGGACTAAGCGATGCCATCGAGCAGACCCGACACTTCGGTCGAGTCGACTTCCAGATACGGTCCGGAAGGGGCGAGGTCCGCGTCAAGGGTCACCCGGAAGGCCACTCGGAGCGCCAATTGAGTCGTCCAGACCAGACCAGCGGTACATGGGCGTGGCTAACTCATCGATTGCCGGCGCCGAGTGAGACTGTGATTCAATCGTCAAAATGAAACCGGAGAAACCATGACGCACTCGACCAGTTTCAGCGTCGTTCAGCTCGGCGACTACCCCGGGACGCGAACCCTCGGCCAAGACGGCCGCGCCCGCCTCGACGACCTCCTCGGTGAGCGTGAGGAAGTCGACTTGACCATCGACTTCGCCGGCGTCAAGGTCATGAACAACAGCTTCGCGGATGAGTTCCTCGCAAAGTTCCTGATTTCACAGAACTTCTCGGCCAAGGGCATCACGGTCAAGGTGACCGGCCTGACCCCCGAGAATCTCGACTCAGTCGTCGTGTGCGTAGAGCGTCGCGCGACTCAGGTGGTCGTCCTGGAAGAGGACGGCAGCCTTGACCTGGTGGGCGACGACAAGATCCTGGCCGACACGTTCAATCAGGCCCTCAAGCTCGGTTCCTTCAAGGCCAACGACCTGGCCGATGCGATGGGCTTGACGGCTCAGAACGCCAACAACCGCCTCAAGCGCCTCGCCGACGCCGGGGCACTTCGGAAGGCTCAGGTCACCGGCTCCACCCGCGGCGGCCGCGAGTTCGTGTACGAGACGTTGCCCGCCGAGGTGCTGGACTCCAACAACCTCACGCCCGCCTGAGGTCGGACCTTCTCACGACGCCCTCCAACTCGGGATCGGCCAGTCGCAGCGAACTCTGAGCGCGCCGAAGCCCGACTACCTGCGGCTGCACAGACGACAGTCGGACCCGGCGTCAATCTGGGCGCTGTGATGCCTGCCCCACGGTGGGCGATAGGCGGCGGAATGACGCGCCCATCGCGGCAGATGCGCACCACGGGGGGCGTCACGGCGCCAACACGGAAGGCAGGTATGTCGGGACTCCCAGGCGAAGCCCCGACGAGCCGAGGCGGAACGCTGCATGATTTGAGTCGGAGTCCAGTAGAAACTGTCTCCGGCGAAGGACCGAGTGAACTGCGGCTGCACCGACGAACGGCAGCGGTACCGACAGAGGAGGAGCGGACTCATGTGGGTCGATGCGGAGACGAAGGTCGACTATCTGAACTTCAGTGGCGTCGCGGACTCAGTCGTTGAGCTGATCGAGCAAGCTGGCGGCAAGCCGCTCTCAATCGGGGTTTCCGGGGCATGGGGTGTCGGGAAGTCCTCGTTGGTCACGCAGACCCGCGATGCCCTGGAGCGCCGTGACCGGGAGAGCGCAGCCGCGGAGAGTGTCTCGGAGGACGACTACAAGTCGAAGTACATCTTCGTCGAGTTCAACGCGTGGCTCTACCAGGGCTACGACGATGCTCGGGCTGCACTGTTGGACGCCATCGCGAGCGAGATGGTCCGCGTGGCAGACAAGCGTCAGACAGCGGGCGACAAGGCCCGCGATTTCCTCTCTCGTGTGGACTGGTTCCGCGTCGCCGGCATGACCGCCGGTTCCGCGGCGGCTCTGGCGTTCGGGTTGCCGCCTGTGGGGCTGTTGGGCCAGTTCTTCTCGATGGCCAAGCGCTTGGGACAGGGCGATGTGGACGAGGACCTCATCAAGGATGGTGAAAGGGTCGTCGGACAAACGGTCGACCAAGCGAAGGGCGTGGTGAAGGACAAGGACGACCCGCTGAACCCGCGCCAGCAGATCGCCGCGCTGCGTAAATCCTTTGAGGAGGCGCTTGCCGAGCTGGACGTGACGCTGGTCGTGCTCATCGACGACCTGGATCGCTGCCTCCCGGAGACTGCTGTGTCGACACTCGAGGCGATCCGCCTCTTTCTGTTCCTTGAAGGAACCGCCTTTGTGATCGCCGCCGACGACAAGATGATCAAGCACGCGGTGCGCAAGCACTTCGACGATCCCGACGACGACCTGGTCACGAACTACTTCGACAAACTCATCCAGATCCCCATCCGGGTGCCGACGCTGGGAACCCAAGAGGTCCGCGCGTACATGTTCCTGCTCTACGTCGAGAGCAGCTCGCTGGCCGCCCCCGAGAAAGAGACCATCCGGTCCGCGGTCTGCAACCAGCTGCAGGAGTCCTGGAAGGGCAAGCGGGTCGACCGACAGTTCGTCGCCGGCCTCGATGTGGAACTGCAGCCCGAACTGGTTGCACAGCTCGATACCGCCGAGCGGCTGACGAAGTTGATGACGTCCTCGACGATCGCCGGCAACCCGCGGCTCATCAAGCGGTTTCTGAACACGCTCTCAGTCCGGATGGGCGTCGCGGCCCGCCAGCGCATTACCGTCGACGAGCAAGTGCTGGCGAAGCTCCTGCTGTTCGAGCGACTGGCGCCGGAGAAGTTGTACGACGAGCTCGCGGCCGCGATCAACAATAGTCCGGACGGCAAGCCGACCTTCCTCGCCGCGATGGAGCCCCAGCCGGCCCCACCTCAGGGCCAGGATCAGTCTGTCGCGACCGAGGACCCGGACGAGCCGGCCGGCGCGAAAGCCCCAGTTGCGGCTGCAAAATCCAAGACCGGCAGGCCAAAGACCGCTCCCGTGGAGGCGACGGACCCCGTCGAGCCGCGGTACCGGCCTGGCTGGGATGAGGAGTTCGCCAAGGAGTGGCTTGCGCTCGCACCGCCCCTCAGCGATGTCGACATGCGCGGCGCGATGTACGTCAGTCGCGAGCACCAGCCAGTCATCACCGACGACGCCTCGCTCTCGGCTGAAGCGGCCGAGATTCTTGAAGCACTCCTGAGCCAGCCTGGACAGGCTGCGAGCCTGCGAGAGCAGATCGCCCACCTGTCGGCAGCGGACAAGCAGAGCGTCTTCGACAAGCTCCTCGAGGTAGCTCGTCGAATCGAGGAATGGGGTGCGCCGCCCATCCTGGTGGCCCTTATCGAGGTCTCGACCAGCATGCAGAACCTCGAAACCCAGCTCGCGGCCTTCATCGAAGGTCGCCCGCATGGCCAGATCAAAGCGGCGATCGTGCCACGGGTCGCTGCCACCTCCTGGGGCGCCGGCGTACTGGCGGCATGGGGCGCCAGCGGGGAGATCGCGCGGTCGGTGAAGACGGCCATCGTCTCGGAGAAGGAGAAATAGGGCGTGGGCACCTCGCAAAGCAGCACTGGCCCGGGCGCGGGCGTATCGCTGGTCCCGCCGTGGGCAGAGGAAGCGATTCCACCCACCGACGGGCAGAGCCAGGACGGGAGTCAGCCTCCGGCTCAGCAGCCGAACGTCCCCCCGCCGAGTGACCTTTCACCTCCGCGCCGGTTTGTCTCGACCAGACGACAACTCGGGAACTTCGCGAAGTCCGGTGACACCGGTGCAATGCGTGCCGGGGTCGGGCACTACATCACCAACGGGTACGGCGGCTCAAAGACCTTCGCGCGACGGATGGCCGGGACCGGCAACACCGCGTGGGGCCTGAGTCGTGCCCTCAACCCGTCCGAGCCCGGGTCACCCCTTGACCGCGCGCAGTTCGTGGGGAAAACGGCGAACGAAATTATGGACGCGGTCGTCGAGGCGGTCCGCCCCCACGACGGCACACAGGACGCCGAGTCGGCCCGGGAAGCCGTGAGCGAAGCGCTCACCGACCTCCTCACCGAGTTCCCGGATGCCGATCTGCTCGACCTGACCCCCGAGCAGCGCGAGTACGCATTGGAGAAGTTCGTCGCCAACGACGTCTTCAAAAGGTTTGAACTCGATGTCGGCAAGCAGGTCATGGACAAGGCACCAAACGCCGCACTGGGTCTGAAGCGCATGCAGGAGATCAAGGAGTACATGGCCGAGGTCGTCGGAGCCGCCTTCCGGGCCCGGTTGGCCAGCGGTGCCGAGTTGTCGCCGGGAACCGTAGCCCAGACGGTTAAGGCTGCTCTCGAGGACAGCTGCCGCGTTTTCGAGGAGTACACGGAATGAAGGTCACGGCAGAACTCGCCACCCTGGCCCAGCAGAGCGGCATCGGCGCGAAGACGACGCCGTCTCCAGATGCGAATGTGACGTTGTACGCGCGACCAAGCGCCGTTGAGACGATGACCGCCGGTGCGGCGATACTGAACACGGTCCGACGAGCGGGCCTGTCTCCTGCCACGCTGGCGTGGGACTTCGCGTCCATTGCGCTGGCCGCGGTGGCGGCCGACTTCGCCGAGTGGCGTTCCTCAAGTCCGGACGGGTGGACTCGAGAGTTCGAGGTCCAGGTTCCGGTCTCAGACCCGGACCTTTGGAGCACCCAGGCGGACCGGCTCAAGGATGCATTGTCGTTCCTGACCACCGACCGTTGGAGTTTCACCTTCACGTCCGGGTCCGTGCCGTTCGTGAAACCGAAGGGAAAGCGGCTCCAGACTCCAGACGCTGACTGTGTCGCCCTGCTGTCCGGAGGCATGGACAGCCTCATCGGCGGCATCGACCTAGTCGAGGCCGGCAAGGTGCCGTACTTCGTCAGCCACACGGTTCCCGGAGCTCGAGCCAACCAGAAGGCATTCGCAGCCAAGCTGGGTGCGAAGGTCCTGAACCTGAACCACAACGTGAATACCGGAGGGCCGAAGGAACGATCGCAGCGCGCTCGGTCGCTGATCTTCATCGCCTACGGGGTACTTGCCGTGACCTCGCTGAAGGCGTACGACGACGGCAAGACCGTCGACCTGTTCGTTAACGAGAACGGGTACATCGCGATCAACCCGCCTCTGACGCCGTTGCGCGTCGGCAGCCTGAGCACCCGTACAGTCCACCCTCGGTTCGTCGGCCTCGTTCAGGAGGTCCTAGACGGTGTCGGCGTCGAGGTGAACCTGGCGAACCCGTACAGGTTCAAGACCAAGGGCGAGATGCTCGAGGAGTGTCAAGACCAGACCCTGCTGCTTGAGCTAGCTCATCAGAGCACCAGCTGTGGAAGGTACCAGCGGTTCGGGTTCACCCATTGCGGACGGTGTTTGCCGTGCCAGATTCGGCGAGCAGCGTTCCTCCGATGGGGGAAAACCGATGCGACTAACTATGTATTCGGGCCACTGGGACAGCAGGATGAGTCCCATGCTGCTTTCGACGACGTGCGTTCGGTGGCGACCGCATTGAGCATGGTCCAGGACCACGGCCTCGATCGGTGGCTCGGCGCAACGCTCGCGAGCGTGCCGGTCGATGTCCGAGACGAGACGAGACGGATGCTCGCGCGGGGTATCCAGGAACTCGGCTCCCTGCACAAGAGCCTCGGGGTCACGTGACGGTCGACCTGCACTGCCACCTGGACCTGTACCGGAACGCTCCTGAAGTTCTTGCCGAGGTTCAGCGCCGCGGAATCGCCGTGCTGTCGATGACGACGACACCGACAGCGTTTCGTGGAACGACCCGGCTCGCCGAAGCCTGCCCCCAGGTGAAGACCGCGCTCGGCTTGCATCCGGAACTGGCGGGGCAGCGTGAGCATGAGCTCGACCTGTTCGACAAGTTTCTCGCAGAGACCCGGTTTGTCGGCGAGGTCGGCTTGGACGGCAGCCGGCGATTCGCAGCGACCCGCGAGACTCAACGGCGCGTGTTCGACCACGTCCTGCGCTCATGTGCGGATGCAGGCGGCCGAGTCCTTTCCATCCACAGCAGGTCCGCCGTTGCGGTCGTCCTGGATTCGCTAGAGAAGGCTCCCGACGCCGGCATTCCCGTCCTGCACTGGTTCACGGGAACGGCGAAGCAAGCGGAAACCGCCGTCGAGGCCGGTTGTTGGTTCAGCGTCGGGCCGGGGATGCTGCAGACACCCAAAGGTCGTGAATTGGTGGGTCTGGTCCCGCGCGAGCGGATCCTGACCGAGACGGACGGACCGTTCGCTTCTATCGATGGCGCCCCGGCGTATCCCTGGCACGTGGAGCATGCGATCGCGACGCTGGCTGAACTCTGGAACGTCTCCGTGAGCGACGCAGCCGCGCAACTCAAGACGAACTTCACGAACCTGATCGCCGCTGCCGGCCCGTGAAGGTGCTCAATGCTGGGAGCGTGTGACGCGTCGCGAAGATCTGGACCTTAATATTTCGCGTCAATCTGGGCGCTGTGATGCCTGCCCCACGGTGGGCGATAGGCGGCGGTTAGACGCACCGGCTGACCATCACTTGGGGCGGAGGGATAGGCATAGGGTCGGTCGGCATGGATGCCAACGAGCCCGGCCTCTTCGACCTGCCCGACCGCGAGCGGCCGGGCACTGCCAATCGGCCGCTGCGCGGG
>Ga0097691_1001007_pt1 | contig 21943 bp, 23 predicted proteins | sample NGESurdeep072012_8_FD_72858 | JGI IMG/M metagenome (GOLD analysis project Ga0097691, IMG submission 72858) | Arctic peat soil microbial communities from Barrow, Alaska - NGEE Surface sample 210-1 deep-072012 | ecosystem: Environmental > Terrestrial > Soil > Wetlands > Peat ... | reverse complement strand
CGAGCGCTGCAGGGAAGCCTATTTCAACGAATTCCCGGGCTACTACAAAACCTCCGACGCCGGTTACAAGGACGAGGACGGCTACGTCTATGTGATGGGCCGCACCGACGACATCATCAATGTCGCCGGTCACCGGCTCTCCACCGGCGGCATGGAAGAGATTCTTGCCTCCCATCCCGACGTCGCCGAATGCGCGGTGCTCGGCATCAAGGACGCGATCAAGGGCGAGGTGCCCTGCGGCTTCCTGGTGCTGAAGGCCGGCGTTACCAGAAGCCACGCCGAGATCGAGAAGGAGATCGTGGCGCTGGTGCGCGAAAAACTCGGGCCGGTGGCGGCGTTCAAGCTCGCGATCACCGTGGGCCGGCTGCCGAAGACGCGCTCCGGAAAGATCCTGCGCGGCACCATCAAGAAGATCGCCGACGGCGACCAGTGGGCAATGCCCGCCACCATCGAGGATCCCAAGGTGCTGGACGAAATCGGCGACGCGCTGAAGGGAAGGGTGTGAGAATCCGGCGAAATTGCCCCGTCGGATGATAAGCCTGACCTCGTCATGCCCGGGCTTGACCCGGGCATCCATCACGCTTCAAGTAAAACGCCTTGTTTTTGATGGATTGCGGGGGCAAGCCCGGCAATGACGAAGATTATCCCATGGAACCTGAGCATGCGACGTGACTTCGCGCGACCGTTTATTATTCTATCGCTCGTTGCGCCGCTGCTTGCGGGCTGCCTCGAGCGCGGACAGCCGACCATGGTCGACTCCGGCGGCGACGACGACGCATTCTGCCGCGCCAGCAATGCGGTCGGCTCGCAGCAATATGTCGCCTGTCGCAAGGATCGCGACGTTCAACGCAACAACGCCAACGCGCGCGCCGACCGGCAGCAGCGCAACCTCGGCGAATATATGCTGAACCATCCGGACCACCCGTAACATCAGGGAGCTTTTATGAACGAAGACGTCTTCAACACCAGCCTGCGCGGATTTCTCAAGAAGGTCGGCATCACCTCGCAGCGCGAGATCGAAAAGGCGGTGCGCGACGCGGTCGCGAGCGGCCGTCTCAAGGGCAACGAAAAACTGCCGGCCAAGATGGTTCTCACCCTCGGCGGCGTCAGCCTCACTCATGAAGTGACCTCCGAGATCGAGCTGGGTTAGACCGCGCAACACGCAAACGACCTCATCCCGGGGAGCGCGCCCTTGCGCGTGTCTCGAAGGATGTTGGGACTCATCCCCTCATGGTTCGAGACGCGCAAAGATGCGCTCCTCACCATGAGGTAATCATCGCTACAGGCGCGGAGGAACAGAATTATGGACGTCAAGGTCAGGGATTCAAACGGCGCGCGGCTCGCCGAAGGCGACAGCGTCACGCTGATCAAAGACTTGAAGCTGAAGGGTTCTTCGACGGTGCTGAAGCGCGCCACCGTGATCAGGAACATTCACCTCACCGAGAACGAAGACGAGATCGAAGGCCGCACCGACAAGGTCAAGGGCCTGGTGCTGCGCACCGAGTTCTTGAAGAAGGCGTGATCGCGATCATCGCGAATGCGGGACTGGATGCGATGGACGCGGGCGCGCGACGTGATCGCAGGGCGGGTCGAACGATCTTTTGATTCTAGCTGTCGAGTCCTGTTTTCAAAAATATTTCCTTTCCCGCTCGACCCAAATCAAATCTATATCAATTGCCGTCCCGTCCCTCTGGAGGGGCGGCTCGCGATCATCACGGACGCGGGGCGGGATGCGGTGGACGCGGGCAGCGTCAGGCGCGACACGTGATCGCAGGGCGGGTCTAAAAGGCCTGTGAGCGATTAAACGGCGCGCTGACGAACGATGCTGCTGCGGACGGCGAGGTCGTGTGGTCCTGGCGCCCCGACGCTGGCGTCAAGTTTGCGGAGGCAAAGTCGGCCCTACCGGGTGCAGACGCGCCATATCCGCCGACGACGGTGGCAAACAAGCCCGGTCACCGGGGAGAGCACGAAGGAAACCGTTAAAACCATTGCGCAGGGAATGCCGGGTGATCCCGGTGTGACCGTGGTGACTATGCTCGTGTGCTTTTTTCACATTGCACGCGAGGCTGCGGGCGCGGCGGGCGCCCGGCATTCCCTGCGCCCTCTGATGTTCAGATGGGCAGGACGTTCCGGCAAAAACTCGCGCGGATGTGCGGCGAGATCGCGAAGCTGTGTCTGCGATCGACGGCTGCTGTTTGAAAACCGAAACGCTGGCAATCATTGAATGCGAACGGTCACACTCCCAGCTGTCATCGTCCGCGTAAGCGGACGATCCAGTATTCCGGAGCGTCAGTGAAAGGACCGAAAGGCCGCGGCGTACTGGATCCCCGCTTTCGCGGGGATGACAACCGCCGTCGGAGCAGCGCAGTGCGCTACCGCACCGAGTGCGCCCATCTCCGCCGCCTACTCCTCGTCCGGCTTCTTGCCGCCAATCGTCTTCAGCTTGGCGAACACGGCATCGACGTTGAGATCGTCGCGCTGCTTTTCGCTGGGCTCGAATTCCGGCTCTTTCTTGGTGGTCTCGGAGGCCGGCAGCAGGGTCGCGCCGCCGTAGGCGGTATCGGTCGGCTTCTCCTTGGCGGCACCCTGCACCTCGAAGTCGAGCTCGATCTGCGAGCACAGGCCGAGCGTCACCGGGTCCATCGGGGTCAGGGTCGAGGCGTTCCAGTGGGTGCGGTCGCGCACGCTGGCGATGGTGGTCTTGGTGGTGCCGACCAGCCGCATGATCTGCGCGTCCTTCAGCTCGGGGTGGTTGCGCACCAGCCACAGGATCGCGCTCGGCCGCTCGTGGCGGCGCGACACCGGGGTATAGCGCGGGCCCTTCTTCTTGGCCTGCGGCGGCAGCGCCACCTTGCTCTCGCCGAGCTTGAGGCGATAGTTCGGGTCCTTCTCGCCCTTTTCGATCTCGTCGCGGGTGAGCTGGCCGGTCGAAATCGGGTCCATGCCCTTGATGCCCTGGGCGGCGTCACCGTCGGCGATGGCGCGGACCTCGAGCGGGTGCATCTTGGTGAAATCCGCCACTTGATCGAAGGTCAGCGCGGTATTGTCGACCAGCCACACGGCAGTCGCCTTTGGCATCAGCGGTGCATTGCTCATGGCAAATCTCCTTTGCGCTTCGCCCACCTCTTTTGGAAGCGAAGCCGTCTGGTCATCAGCGATGACGGGAATTACACCCTATATAAGCCGTCCGGGGCTAACGGCGCAATGGTTAGCTAATCGGCCTTGACAGGGCCCGAAAGCAGTCCCAAGTCCTCATTGGAATTGACCGTTCCCTGCCCGCCGGCGAGGGGTAATTCGGTCCGAGATTGCCCCCATGCAGGCCAAACCACCCCTGAAAATCGTGCTTTGCTCGCCGCGGGGCTTCTGCGCCGGCGTGGTGCGGGCGATCGACACCGTGGAGCGGGCGCTCACGATCTATGGCGCCCCGGTCTATGTCCGCCACGAGATCGTCCACAACCGCTACGTCGTCGACAGCCTGCGCACCAAGGGCGCGATCTTTGTCGAGGAACTGGCTGAAATCCCCGACAATACCAACGCGCCGGTGGTGTTTTCGGCCCACGGGGTTCCAAAATCGGTGCCCGCGGATGCCCAGGCGCGCAATTTTTTTTCGCTGGATGCGACCTGCCCGCTGGTCACCAAGGTGCACCGCGAGGCGGCGATCCATTTCAAGCGCGGCCGCGAGATCCTGCTGATCGGGCATTCCCATCATCCGGAAGTGGTCGGCACGCTCGGGCAGCTGCCGCCGGGAGCGGTGACGCTGATCGAGACCGCGCACGATGCCGCGACCTTCACGCCGAAGGATCCCAACAATCTCGCTTTCGTCACGCAGACCACGCTGTCGATCGACGATACCGCCGAAATCGTCGCTCTGCTGAAGGAGCGGTTTCCGAACATCTCCGGTCCGCACAAGGAAGACATCTGCTACGCCACCACCAACCGCCAGCTCGCGGTCAAGAAGGTGGCGCCGGTGGTCGACGCCCTGATCGTGGTCGGCGCGCCGAACTCGTCGAATTCGCAGCGGCTGCGCGAGGTCGCCGAACGCGAGGGCTGCCCGATCGCGGTGCTGGCGCAGCGCGCCGCCGATCTCGATTGGTCGAAATTCGAGGGCATCAGGAGCCTCGGCATCACCGCCGGCGCGTCGGCGCCGGAAGTGATCGTCGAAGAGATCATGGGTGCGTTCGCCGAGCGCTACGAATTGCATGTGGAGACGGTCTCGGCCGCGGAAGAGAATGAATTCTTTCCGTTGCCGCGTTCGCTGCGGCCTGACGCGGCGTAAACGCCATGGCGGTCTATACCGACGTCGCCGCCGACGAGCTTGCGGAATTTCTTGCCGCTTACGACATCGGCGAGTTGCTGTCCTACAAGGGCATCGCCGAGGGCGTCGAGAATTCCAACTTCCTGCTGCACACCACCGCGGGATATTTCATCCTGACGCTGTATGAGAAGCGCGTCGCGAAGGACGACCTGCCGTTCTTCCTCGGTCTGATGACGCATCTGGCCAGCCGCGGCATCAGCTGTCCGCAGCCGGTGAAGAACAAAAGCGGCGAGGCGTTGAGTACGCTGGCTGGCCGGCCGGCGGCGATCATCAATTTTCTGGAAGGCATCTGGCCGCGCAAGCCTAACGCCGTGCACTGCGCCGGCGTGGGTCAGGCGCTGGCGAAAATGCACCTCGCCGGCCGCGATTTTCCGATGTCACGCGCCAACGCGCTGTCGGTGTCGGGCTGGCGGCCGCTGTTCGATGAGGCGGCGTCGCGCGCCGATGAATTGCAGCATGGATTGCGCGATTTTGTCGCCGCCGAGCTCGATTATCTGGAGGGCGACGTCTGGCCGAAGAATTTGCCGCAGGGCGTGATTCACGCCGATCTGTTTCCGGACAACGTTTTTTTTCTCGGCGAGCGGCTGTCCGGCATCATCGATTTCACCTTCGCCTGCAATGATATGCTGGCCTACGATGTCGCGATCTGCCTCAACGCCTGGTGCTTCGAGAGCGATTATTCGTTCAACGTCACCAAGGCGCGTGCCTTTCTTGGCGCCTATGGCCGCGAGCGCGAATTGTCCGACGCCGAGCAGAAGGCGCTGCCGCTGTTGGCGCGCGGCGCGGCGTTGCGCTTCCTGCTGACGCGGCTGGTCGATTTCCTCAACGTTCCGCCGGGCGCCCTGGTGCGGCCGAAGGACCCGCTCGAATATGTCCGCAAGCTGCGCTTTCAGCAGGGCGTGGCCAGCATGCGCGATTACGGCGTCACAGCCTCGGGACTGGTGGCGTGAGTTCACTCCCGTCAGTCATCATTCACACCGATGGCGCATGCTCGGGCAATCCGGGGCCGGGCGGCTGGGGTGCGATCCTGAAATTCGGCGCCGTCGAAAAGGAATTGAAGGGCGGCGAGGCGCACACCACCAATAACCGCATGGAGCTGATGGCGGCGATCTCGGCGCTGGAAACATTGAAGAAACCGTGCACCGTCGATCTCTACACCGACAGCCAGTATGTGCGTCAGGGCATCACCGGCTGGATCCATGGCTGGAAGAAGAACGGCTGGCGCACCTCGGACAAAAAGCCGGTCAAGAACGTCGATCTGTGGCAGCGGCTGGATGCGTCGCTGCACCAGCATCAGGTGCGCTGGCATTGGGTCAAGGGTCACGCCGGCCACGACGCCAACGAGCGGGCCGATCAGCTGGCGCGGGATGGCGTTGCCATGGCGCGGTTGAAAATTTCGCTGGAGGATTGATTGTTAGTTCGTCATTGCGAGGAGCGAAGCGACGAAGCAATCCATCTTCCGCATTGCTACGCTATGGATTGCTTCGCGGCGCCTGTCATCGGGCGGCGCTTCGCGCCGACCCGTTGGCTCGCAATGACGAGCTCTTACAGCTGTCCCAGCAGCGTATCGCCGCCGGAGACCTCGACCTTGCCGGGCGCCGGCTCGAGATTGAGCTTCTTGACCACGCCGTCGTCCACCAGCATCGAGTAGCGATGGGAGCGGATGCCGAGGCCGTTGCCGGAGGCGTCGAGCTCCATGCCGATCGCCTTGGTGAACTCGGCGTTGCCGTCGGCGAGGAACACGGCTTCGTCGCGCTGGTCGGTGTCGCGCTTCCACGCGTTCATGACGAAGGCGTCATTGACCGAAACGATGGCGATCGTGTTCACGCCCTTGTCCTTGATGGCGTAGGCGTTCAGAAAAATGCTGGGCAGATGCATCTTGTGGCAGGTGCCGGTATAGGCGCCGGGCACCGCGAACAGCGCGACCTTCTTGCCCTTGAAGATATCGCCGGTGGTCTTGACCTGCGGACCTTCCGCCGTCATCACGCGAAACTTGGCTTCGGGCAGCTTGTCGCCAACTTTGATGGTCATCGTCAATTCTCCTTGATTGTGCGGGTGTTTCATAAACCGGGCAGGCGAGGGGCACAATATTCAGCGCCGCGGAAACAGCAATGGCCCCGCGGCTCACTGTTCTGTCATCAGCCGTGTGCTGCGAACATCGCTTGGTTCGCTCAGGCGGCCGCAGCCTTCTTTTCATCGCGCAATTCGCGGCGCAGGATCTTTCCGACATTGGTCTTCGGCAGTTCGGTCCTGAACTCGATCTGCTTTGGAATCTTGTAGTTGGTCAGTTGCCCGTGGCAGAATTTGGTGATGTCCTCGGCGGTGACGTTCGGATCCTTCTTCACGACAAACGCCTTAACGGCTTCGCCGGAGCGTTCGTCCACGACGCCGATCACGGCGCACTCCAGCACGCCGGGATGACTCGCGATCACTTCCTCGATCTCGTTGGGATAGACGTTGAAGCCCGACACCAAAATCATATCCTTCTTGCGATCCACGATCTTGGTGTAACCGTCCGGTGTCATGACGCCGATATCGCCGGTGCGGAAGTAGCCGTCCGCGGTCATCACCTTGGCGGTTTCGTCGGGCCTGTTCCAGTAACCCACCATGATCTGCGGGCCCTTGGCGCAGATTTCCCCGGGCTGTCCGTATGGCACTTCGTTGCCATCGTCGTCCCGGATCGAGAGATAGGTCGAGGGCACGGGAATCCCGATCGAGCCGTTGAAATCGGTCGCGGTAGCCGGATTGCAGGTCAGCGTCGGCGAGGTTTCCGACAGGCCGTATCCTTCCGCGATGCTGCAGCCCGTCAGCTTCTTCCACTGCTCGGCCACCGGGCGTTGCACCGCCATGCCGCCGCCGTTCGAGATTTTGAGCTTCGAGAAATCGATCTTGTTGAAATCGGGATGGTGCAACAGCCCGTTGTAGAGCGTGTTGACCGCCGGGAAGCTGTTGACCTGATACTTCATCAGTTCCTTGATGAAGCCGGTCATGTCGCGCGGATTGGGAATCAGCAGATTGACGCCGCCGGCGCGGACCGCCAGCAGGAAGCACGCCGTCAGCGCGAAGATGTGATAGAGCGGCAGTGCGCAAACGATGAACAATTGGTCGACATGCGGGGGCGCCGCCAGCGCGGGCTGCAGCCAGGCATCGTTCTGCAGCACATTGGCGAGAATGTTGCGATGAAGCAGCGTCGCGCCCTTGGAGACGCCGGTGGTGCCGCCGGTGTATTGCAGGAAGGCGACATCGTCGGGCCCGATCTTCGGCTTGTTGAGCTTCATGCTGCGGCCGGCCGCGACCGCGTCGTTGAATAAGACCGCGCCCGGAATCGAATACGGCGGCACCATTTTCTTCACCCGCCGCACCACCAGATTGACGATCATGCCCTTCAGACCGAGCATGTCACCCATACTGCCGATGATGACATGCTTGACTGCGGTCTTCGGAAGCACTTGCTGCACGGTGGTCGCGAAGTTTTCGAGAACGATAATAGCCTCGGCGCCGGAATCCTTGAGCTGGTGTTCGAGCTCGCGCGGGGTATAGAGCGGATTGACGTTCACCACCGCGTAGCCCGCGCGCAGCACGGCGGCGGTCGCTACCGGATATTGCAGCACGTTCGGCATCATCAGCGCGACGCGTGCGCCCTTTTGCAGGCCCTTGCTCTGCAAATAGGCCCCGAGCGCCTGTGACATCTCGTCGAGATCGCGATAGCTGATCGACTTGTCCATGCAGATGAAGGCCTTGCGGTCGCTGAATTTCGCAAAGCTTTCTTCCAGCAACTCGACGAGCGATGTGTACTGGGTCACATCGATATCGGCGGGCACACCGGCCGGATACTGCTTGAGCCAGATGCGCTCCATGGTATTCCCCCTTCCGGTTTACTTTCCCGTTTCTTGGGACGGGCCGCCTCGTTTTGGGCAGTATTGAGCAATGCGGCGGCCGATGGCAAGCGGCTGCGCGTAATCGGCGTATCGTCGACTGAAAGGGCCGGCCTGGCGGCCGAAACAGCCTTAAGTGCGTGGCGCGGCGGCGGTCTTTTGATCCGCCGGCTTGGCCTCGCTGGCCGTGTTCTTGGGTTTGGTCGAAGGCTTGCCAGCAGCCTTGGGCTTGGCCGGCTTCGCCACGGGCTTACCGGTCGCGGCTAGCGGCTTTTCGGCCGCTTTCGGGCTGGTATCCGGCTTGGCGTTCGCGTGTCTGACGGCGGCCGGCTTGGCCGCGGATTTCGTGTCGGACTTGACGTCCTTGCCGGTATCCTTGGCTTCGGTCTTCGGCTCTGCCGCGGTATCCGGCTTTTTCGCCGCGACCCGCGACTTCCTTCCCCGATGCCGCGTGGTCTGCTTTTCGGCGTCTTCGGCCACGGCGGCAACCAATGCGGAGCCTGTCCTTGTCGGACCGGTGTAAACCGGAATCGGCTCCGAGGGCGCGGGCGCCGCGGCCAGCAGTTCCGACGGCTTCGCCATCGGCGGCTGCAGCCCTGCGGTGAAGAAGGTGATTGCGGTTTCGCCGCTGCTTGGGCCGCCGGCATTGCCGGCAACGGTGTCCTCATCCTCGTCGCTGGCCGGCCGTTTGTGCTTGCCGCCGCACATTTCGTCGCGCAGGTTCGGCGGCGAGGCATCGATCGGCGCCAGATTGTCGACCGTGCCGCGCGAGGGGCGCAACCACGACAGCGTGTTGTTGGCAAAGCCGCGCTCAAGCAGTTGCGCGGCGCGCACCGCGCGCATCTGGCCGGATGAGGCGCCGAGCACCACCGCGATCAGCCGTTTGCCATTGCGTGTGGCCGACGCAACCAGATTGTAACCGGACGCACAGATGAAGCCGGTCTTGAAGCCATCGGCGCCGGGATAGCGTCCGATCAGCTTGTTGAAATTCTGCGTGACCTTGCGGCCGAAGCGGATCGAGGGAATGTGCACGAAATATTCGTATTCCGGCAGGTCGCGAATGATCGCGCGGGCAAGAATCGCGAGATCGCGCGCCGAAGTGATCTGACCGTCCGCGGGCAGGCCGTTGGGATTGACGTAGCTCGTCTGCGTCATGCCGAGCCGCTGCGCGTTCTGGTTCATGAGAGCCGAAAAACCGTCGATCGAACCACCGACGCCCTCGGCGAGCACCACGGCCATGTCGTTGGCCGACTTCACCAGCATCATCTTGAGCGCGTTATCCACCGTGACCTGAGTCCCCGGCCGGAACCCCATCTTGGACGGCGACTGCGCGGCCGCGACCGACGACACAGTCAGCAGGGTATCGAGTGAGACGCGCCCCTCCTTGACGGCCTTGAGCGTGACATAGGCCGTCATCATTTTGGTCACCGATGCGGGATACCAGGGATAGGTGGCGTTCTGGGCCTCCAGCACCTTTCCGGTATCGGCTTCAACGACCAGCAGCGCTTCCGCATGCACAACGCGCGGCGCAACAATGGCGACCGCTGCGACAAGAACGATCCAGTTCAACGATGACTTGCGAAGCCGCGGGCAGAGAAAATGCACTATCCGACTCCGGTCCTTTGAGACCCGCCTGCGAGAGGAGGTCCTTGAATGTGACGTTCGGGTTTCAAGCGCGTCCGGCGCCGTCGGTTACGGCGGATGCGAACTTATACCGGCTTGCTGGTCCGGAACAGAGGTTGTGCGATTAAATCGTGGACGAAATAGGTCGAATTTCGGCGATACTTAAATCTTGACAGCGTTGCTGCCGATCTCCGGTGCGGCAACGCTCGACCGCGCATTCTCCTGAACCATGAATTGGGCCCTTGCGAGTTCCGCAAAACGGCCGCCTTTCGCCACCAGTTCGTCGAAAGTTCCGCTTTCGATCACGTGTCCACTGTCGAACACCAGGATGCGCGTGGCGTTGCGAATGGTCGAAAGCCGGTGTGCGATCACGAAGGTCGTGCGTCCCTTCATCACCTCGTCGAGCGCGGCGTTAACCTTGGCTTCGGTGACGGCATCGAGCGCGCTGGTCGCCTCATCGAGGATCAGGATCGGCGGATCTTTCAACAGCGCCCGCGCGATCGACAGCCGCTGCCGCTCGCCGCCGGACAGCATGCGCCCGCGCTCGCCGGCATTGGTCTCGAATTTCTGCTCGCTGCGCTCGATAAACTCCAGCGCCTGGGCGCGGCCCGCCGCGATCCGCATTTCCTCTTCGGTGGCGTCCGGCTTGCCGACGCGCAGATTGTCCGCGATCGAACGATTGAACAGCAGCGCCTCCTGAAACACCACGCCGATATTCCGCCGCAGCGCCGTCAGCGTCAGGCCGCGGACGTCCATGCCGTCGATCTTGATGAAGCCCGACTGCGGATCGAACGCGCGATGCAGCAATGCAATCGCGGTCGATTTGCCGGCGCCGGTCGGGCCGACCAGCGCGACGGTCTGGCCGGGCAGCGCCGTGAAGGACAGGTCTTCGACCGCCGGCCGCTTGCCGTCGTACGAAAACGAGACATCGCTGAATTCAACCAGGCCCGAGAGCCGTCCGGTATTGATCGCGTCGGGCCGGTCGCGTACCGCGGGCACGGCATCCAGCACGTTGAAGAATTCCTGCAGCCGCGGCGCCTCCATGAACACGTTATTGATGAAGCCGACCACCTGTTCGAGCTTCTGGATCAACATGGTGGCGAAGCTCACGAACATCACGATCTCGCCGACGGTGGTGAGGCCCTGTTCGTGCAGCACAATGCCGATGGTGAAGATTGCCAGCACCGTGATAGTGGTCGACGCCCTGGTGATGACGGTGACCAGCGCCCACCACGACAGCACCGGCATCTGTACCGCCAGCAGCTTGTCGGCGACGAAGCGCAGCCCCTGCACCTCGGCATCGATGCGCACGAAACTTTGCACCAGCGCGACATTGCCGAGCGCATCGGAGGCGCGCGCGAAGAGGTCGCTGTAATGCGCCTCGACCTCGTTCTGCATGCCGTAGGTCTTGCGTACCACCAGCGTGGTCAGCACCGTGAACACCACGCACAGAACGAACAGCATGATCGCCAGCCGCCAGTTGATGTAAAGCGCCAGCGGCAGCAGCACCACCAGCGACATGATCGCGGCGAAATGCTCGCGGAAAAATCCGAGCCACAGTCGCCACAAAGAGTCGGTGCCGTTCAGCATTACCTTCATCAGGCGGCCGGAATGGGTGCCGGTGTGGAAGCTCAGCGGCAACTGCATGATGTGCTCGAAATAATTCGTCAGCACCGCCTGACGCTGGCGGTGCGCCAGTCGATCCGCGTGCAGCGCGACCGCGGCACTGCATCCGATGGTGAACAGGCCGAACGCCGCCCAGGCCGCCAGCAGCGGCCAGGCCGACGATGACGCGAGCGGCGCGGTGGACGGCTTGCCGGAGAGAACATCGACGATGCGGCCGAACAGCACCGGTTCGGCGAATTGCGCGCCGGCCAGCAGCAGATTGGCGCCGGCGAGAATCCAGCCCAGCCGTGCCTCTTTGCCGAGCAGCTCAAGGACACGCGTATAAAGGCGAAGCAGGGACATGCCGTGGGGACTCAGGGGTCGGCGGGGGCGGACGATCGTTCTGGAGGTGCATTCTAATCAGGGATCGCCGGGGAGATACAGTGCCACTGACTTTTTGCTCAATTGATCAGGCGGCCGCCAGGGGGCGGCAGGAAGGCACCGTCGAAAATATCCGCCGCGGATGGCCGCTTCTTGAACTTGAAATCTTCCGCGATTTGATCGATCGACCGGTCGAAGCGGGCCGGATCGATGCCGCCGATGCCGTTGCGTATCACTTCGCCGGTGAGGATGTTGTCGTGAATCACGGTGCGCAGGCGTTCCAGCTCAAGATCGCGCGATCCGCCGTCCATCAGGCTGGCAACCTCATCGGCCGCGCGGCCGGGCTCCGTGATGGCCAGGTGCGTGCCGGCAATCACCGCGCGCAGGAAACCCTTCACGGCCTCGGGCCTGGCGGCTGCGAACGCCGGATTGACGATCACGGCGAACCCGTAGGCCTCGCAGCCATAATCGGCGTATCGAAGCACCGCAAGGTCGTCGGCCGGAACGCCGCGATCCCTTAAGTTGACCGCCGATAGATATGAAAACCCGGCCACGGCATCGACCTGGCCCGCCGACAGCATCGGCTCGCGCACGGCGGCACTGATTTTGTTCTGCTTCACGCTTGCGATCTTGATGCCGTTTTGCCGCGCCAGCGCCGGCCATAGCCGGATCGAAAGATCGCCGTCGGCGACGCCGAGAGTTTTGCCTTCGATATCGGAGAGCGCGCGGATGCCGCGGCTCTTGCGGGCAACGATGGCGTAGGGCGATTTGTTGAACAGCACGAACACCGCCTTGATGGGCGGCGCGTTCGGCCTGTCGCGGAAGCGGATCAGCTCGTTGATGTCGACCAGCGCGAAATCGCTGGTATGAGCGGCGACGCGCGCAATCGCGTCCGGCGATCCGCTGGCGATATCGGTCGTGACCGCGAGACCCTCCGCGCCAAACAAGCCGCGGCTCGCCGCCAGCACAAAGGGGGCTGCGCTCGCATCGATCGGACGATCGAAGGAAAACTGGATTGCGATTGGTTGCCGAACTTCGCCCGCCGCCCGGCTCTGTGCCGCGCCGAAGCACGCAAGAGCAAGCAGGCCTATCAGCGAAGCCAGAAAGCAGCGGGCGGCAATGGTCTGACTTGCGCGCATGGGGGACCGGAAACCAGTTGCCGCGCCGGCTATGTTTGTTTCATGGCGCCCGAAGAGCGCCGGTGGCAAGCATTCTGTCGGATGAAATCTGAACGGCTGATGAGTAGCACGATTTCGCCACCTGTCGTTCAGTCTGGGTTCGGATTCGGGAACCTTGGATGGGCTCGGTCGTTGGCTGTGAGGGGTTAGCTACGTGAGGCCTACCAGGCCAGGCTGCCAAGGAGGACATCGAGATGTTCGCGCGAAAGGGTCTGTTTTCATCCATTGGCCGCACCGCCGTGATGGCGACAGTTGCGGCGGTGGCGCTGACCGTAGTCGAGCCGTCGCTGGCTCTGGCTGAATCCGCGCCGTCAGGCAAGGGCGTGTCGGCGGCGACCGCGACCAGCGGCGCCACAGACTTCAGCGCCCGGCGTCGTTATTACCGTGGCGGCGGAGGTGCTGCGGCAGCGGGCGCTTTTGCTGCAATCGTTGGTACCGGGATTGCGATCGCCGCCTCCCAGAACCGCCGCGATGACCGGTTTTGACTAGGTTCGGGCGATGAGTGATTCGCTCGACAGGCTTTATCTGGCGGTGATCGCGGCCAGGGATCTCGATCCGGCAATTTCGCGAACCGCACGGCTGTTTCAGCGCGGCCCGGCCAAGATGGCCAAGAAACTGGCCGAAGAAGCCATCGAGGTCGTGATCGACGCCGTCAATGGCAAGACCGACGCCGTGGTCCGCGAGAGCGCCGACCTTCTCTATAATCTCACCGTTTTGTGGGCGTCGGCCGGTGTGCGGCCCGAGGACGTCTGGCACGAAATGGAGCGGCGCGAGCATCTGTTCGGAATTGCCGAGAAGCTGCCGAAATCCGCCGTCAAAATGTCCAAGACATCGCCATCTCGGGTCGCACGGCGACCAATTGTCGCGCTTGAGAACCGCAATCTGCGCAAGCGCCACTAACGCTTTCCCGGATTTCCTCAAATTCCAGGCATGGACAAATCCTGCGCATGGTGGTTCATCGCGCCATGCTGAGACGGATCTACGATTGGTGTATCGACGCCGCGCACAAGCCATACGCGCTGTGGATCATGGGGGCAGTGTCGTTCGCGGAAAGCTCGTTTTTTCCGGTGCCGCCGGATGTGATGCTGATCCCGATGTCGCTGGCGCGGCCGGAGCGGGCGTGGCTTTACGCCTCGGTCTGCACGGCGACCTCAGTGCTGGGCGGCGTTCTCGGCTATGCCATCGGCGCGCTGCTCTACGATTCGATCGGACATTGGCTGATCGAACTCTATGGCTACGGCGACAAGGTCGAGGCTTTCCGCGCGGGCTACGCCGAATACGGCGCGTGGATCATCCTGCTGAAGGGTTTGACGCCGATCCCCTTCAAGCTCGTGACCATCACCTCGGGGTTTGCCAACTACAACATCGGGCTGTTCATAGCGCTGTCGGTGATCGCCCGTGGCGGGCGCTTCTTCATGGTCGCTATCCTGCTCAACCGCTACGGCGAATGGATCCGGGTACGGGTCGAGAGACATCTTGGGCTGTGGGTGGCGCTGGGAGCCGGCGCTCTCCTGCTCGGCTTTATCATCGCCTTTCGAATGTTCTGAAGGCAGCCGTGAAGTGCTTTGCCGGTACGCGGCTTCAGGTTACGGTCGATGTCACGCTTGATCGAGCCGGCAACCTCGTTGCGCAGTCCAGGACACGCGTCGCCACCGCGGTCCTCGTGTCGTCGATGTTGATGACAGCCGTTGGCGCCGCGTGGCCGCAGGCGGCGTCGCCGCCATCCTCTCTTGGCGTTCAGGCGCCGGCCCAGCAAGCCGCGCCTCAGCAAGGCGAGCCTGCACCGTCACCCCCTCCGCCGGCGCGCGAAGAGAATCCAGGCCTGTTCAACGAAATGGGAAAACTGTTCGAGAAATCCCTGTCGATCCTTCCGCCCCTGAAAAGCCCAAGTGAGACCATCGACGATCTGAACGCACGCGCGAAAGAGGCGGGCGACACCCTGTCGCGCTTGGCCAAGCCATCCTCCATGGTGGCGGGGCGCATGATATGTCCCGTTTCGGCAAACGGCGCGCCGGACTGCAAGGTCGGCGCCGATAAACTCTGCCAGACCAAAGGTTTCAAAGAGGGCAAGAGCCTCAACACCGATTCCGCGGAAACCTGCTCCGCGAAGGTACTGATCCCTGGCCCGAAACGAAAACCGGACGACTGCCGGACTGACAATTACGTTACCCGTGCGCTGTGTCAGTAGCGCCGGGATCGGGCTGTCCACAGCGCGATTGCCTTGTTGGTATGATGTCTGGCATCTTTAGATCGATGTGCTCCGCCTCCCCTGAATAACCAAAAGGATTTTATTGAATGTCCATGCCTGCCTTGTTCAAGGGCCGTCTGTCGATTCCCGTGATCGGTGCGCCGCTGTTCATCGTTTCCGTGCCCGATCTGGTGATCGCGCAGTGCAAGGCGGGTATCGTCGGATCGTTTCCGGCGCTGAACGCGCGTCCGCCGGCGCTGCTCGACGAATGGCTGGTGCGGATCAAGCAAGAGCTCGCCGCGCATGACAAGGCGCATCCCGACCGGCTGTCGGCGCCGTTCGCGGTGAATCAGATCGTGCATCGATCGAACAACCGGCTCGAACAGGATCTCGCGCTTTGCGAGAAACACAAGGTGCCGATGATCATCACGTCGCTCGGCGCGCGCGAGGAACTCAATCAGGCCGCGCATCGCTGGGGCGGCATCGTTTTTCACGATGTGATCAACCAGAAATTCGCGCACAAGGCGATCGAGAAGGGCGCCGACGGTCTGATCCTGGTATCCGCCGGCGCGGGCGGCCATGCCGGCGAAATATCGCCGTTCGCATTCGTGGCGGAGACCCGGCAATGGTTCGATGGACCGATCGCGCTGTCGGGCGCGATCGGCAATGGCCGCGCGATCCGCGCGGCGCGGATGCTCGGCGCCGACTTTGCCTATATCGGCTCGGCCTTCATCGCCACCCTAGAGGCCAATGCGGTGGAGGGCTACAAGCAGATGATCACCACCTCGACCGCGGAAGATATCGTCTATTCGAATCTGTTCACCGGCGTGCACGGCAATTACCTGAAGCCGTCGATCGTGGCGGCCGGCCTGGATCCCGACAATCTTCCGGAGTCCGACGCGTCGAAAATGAGTTTCGGCACCGACGCCTCGGGCGAGCGCGCCAAGCCGAAAGCCTGGAAGGAAATCTGGGGCAGCGGCCAGGGCGTCGGCAGCGTCGGCAAAATTCTGCCCGCCGCCGAATTGATCGCGCGGTTCAAGAAAGAATACGACGAGGCGATCGATCCGCCGCTGTGATGCAGAGCATCAAGCGAGCGCCTGCCCTTACAGGCAGCGATACGGATGCTTATTCAAGTTCGATTGGCTGGAACCGCCCGTTTTCATCAAGCGCCGTACCCCATATCTTGTGCGAAGCCTGGTGCTCAGCGCGGCCAAAATTGAGAGGGGTTCCAAGACCCATGTCGAGATTGCGCATACTCTCCAGATTGTCGATGAGCTTTTCGGTATCGAGCTGTGGTCCAGTAGGCTTTAGAGCCTGGATCAGGACGTTCGCCGAAACGTAGCCTTCCAGCGACACGTAATCCGGCGTCTCGCCAGGAAAATATTTGGCAAGGGCGTTCTTGTACTCGAGGACCACACTCGAATAACCGGCAACCGCCGGCACCACTTGTGTCACGATTACGCCAGTGGCGTAGCGCGCTCCGAGCAGCATCAATTCTTCGGAAAGGGCGGTGCTGCCCACGAACGACACGTTGGTGTAAATCATTCCGGGATAGAGGTCGCGCGTCTTCTCGATGAACTTTGCGGCGGCCCGATAGGTCGAAACCATGACCACGGCCTTGATTGGCGGCTTCTGCGATTTCAACTGATTGACCGCGTCCTCCACGTCCACGGTGTTTCGCTTGTAGTTGAGCCGCAGAATGGCGCTGTCGCTGACGCCGAGCGCACGAAACGCCTTCGCGACACCTGCGAATCCCGCATCGCCATATGAATCCTGCTGGGCGAAAACGGCGATCTGCCTGGGTTGCAGCCGTCGCAATTTTATCAAATAGTGCACGACGGCATCGGTTTCCTCCGCGTAGCTCGCACGATAGTTGAATACGTAACGATCGGGGGGATCACTGCGCAGGACATTCGCGCCTGTGAAGGCGCCGAAGAACAACATCCGCCGCTCGAGCGCGTAGGGCACCGCGACGATCGCGGTAGGCGTTCCGACATTTCCAATGAAGCCGAATACCTGGTCTTTCTCGTAGAGCTGTTTCATGGCGTCGACGGTCCGGGTCGGCTCATAGCCATCGTCAGCGGCGATCAGCCGGAGCATCCGGCCGTTCACGCCCCCGGCGTCGTTGACCCGATTGAACGCGGTGTCGATCCCGAGCTTCATTTGCCGCCCAAGTTCCTTTGAAGCGCCGGAAAACGGCGCCGCGATTCCGAACCGGATTTCTCGATCGGTTACACCGCGGACGTTGCTGACAGCTGGCGCTGCTGGCGCTAGCGGCGCTGTGGGCGCCGTGGCGGCGGCGGAAGACGGTCCGACAACAACACCCGACAAAGTTGGCGGGGCGATTGATTGTTCGAGATCGGCGAGCTGGCGGTCTGCCAGTCTGCAATCAATCCTTGCTGTTGTCACAGCGCTACGACCGTCGGCGACATTGCGATCGAGCAGCCGCGTAAGGTCGTCACGCTCGGCCTCGTTGGACGAGGCTTCCTTGATCACAGCCGCGAACTTGTCGACGATAACCTGAATTCGCGGCCGCGCGATGTCGGGGCAGGCCAACGCTGAACCAATGATCGGTCCGACGCGGCCTGCAAGGTCCCGTACAACGTCCGTCTTGTCGCCTGGTGCTGCGCCCGCGGCGCTTGCGAGCAGCACACCAAATAGAATCGTCATCCAACGAGGGGTCATAGCAAACTCCGCACCAAGGTCATGTTGGATCCTTGATCAGACATCGTCGCTTCTCCCCAGGTTTGATTGATCGGTTCCACTATTGAGATACTTCCGTTGAGTTAGGTTTCTGGCGCCATTGCACGAACTGCTGAAGCAGCGCTTCGGACTGCTCGTGCGTAATGACAGGCTGGCCGGTTCGGGTTGACGCCAGGATTGGCTGAAACTCGGAAAGGGCGGGTTTCGAGTCGTCGTCTCTCTGGGCTGGCCGATAGAGAGCGGTCTTTATCCACTGCAATATCCCGGAGGAGGCTGAAGCGCCGCCGTCCGCTTGCAGGGCATGATCCCGTGAAGCGGGGATCATGATGACAAAGAACAGCGCCACGATGGCTGAAACGCCGACGGCTGCAGCGAAACGGCCGGCAACGCTGATCAACGCCCTTTGCTGATCCATTTCACGCGCGAATCCAGGAGGCTCGTGAATGACCTCGGGGTCTAGTGGGTGCCACAAGGCTTCGGAAACCGCTTTCTCAAGCTGGGTATCGAGAGAGGCTGGAGGGGAGAGCGGCCCCGATCTTGTTTCGCGCGAGGGGGATAATGGCGACTCCGATCTTTCACGCAACCAGCGCGGTGCATAGTACGAGGGATCATTGGGGTTGAGATGGTCTAGTTCACTCAAGCTACTCATACGCTACTCCTCATAACGCTTGGGAATTGCGCCACGGTCACCGGTTGGCGGCCGCAGCAACGGGCTTGTCGACTTTTCTTTCCTTTGGACGGATGAGACACAGTTCCAAGCAATGAGGGCCGTCGCCGGGTAAAAATCCGCGGCAGGCCCGAACAAAGAGCAAAGTCTGGCTGGAGAATTTGAATCAAAGAGTCCGACGCCAGATGCATCGTGCGTCATGCGCATCTGTTGGCAAATAGATCGCGAAACTGCGGCGTCCCCCACCTCTTCCATTGTCTCTGTCCCCTGGCAACTGTCCGCCCGTGAACGAGCGGCGGAAATCTCCCCAGCCGCCGAGCTGTAAAGATAACCAAGATTTGATGGTACCGCGCCGCGACATCAATAAGTCCGAACCTCGACCAAATTGAGGTTAAGTTTTGTTAACCAACAATTTTGGTTAACGTCGGGCAGTCCGGGTAAGTATTGCGTTGACGGTTGTTGGCCTCGCAACGACCGGCTGTTTCGGAAACCCGACGCTGCCACAAAATCGACAAAACAACTTCACGGTTTGCAACGCCGCATCGCTAGAGTGACAGCAGAACAGGATTTTTCTTCAGCGCGATACGACCGGGCGGCTCTGGAGCCGAATAACCGGCGCCGTTAATCAACCGTTAACCAAGACCGCCGATCTTTAACCATTCGATAAGAAAGGCGAGTCGACCACCATGGACGCAATTGCGCAGCCAACACGTCAACAACTGATTCGGATGCGGGGCCGCTCCTACGTTGCGTTTGTGTTTTGCCCGGTCGTTCCGATCGTAGGCTGGCTTGAGGAAATAGACGCGACGCTCGCCCGCTCGCCCGGCTTTTTTGTCGGCAAGCCGGTGGTGCTTGACCTGTCCGCCGTGGACCTTAGCCAATCCGCTATCGCGCACCTCGTCACAAGCCTCGAACAACGGAATATTCGGATCCTTGGTATCGAGGGTGTGGACGCCGCTCACCTCACTACGAGCATGCCGCCTTTGCTGACAGGCGGACGCCACTGTGTGCTCGTGCAGAATGAACCGAAAAAGCCTGAAGCCAAACCGAAACCAATGTCTCTGCTGCTCGAAAACCCGGTGCGCTCCGGTCAGTCGATTGTCTTTACCGAAGGCGATGTGACAGTGCTGGGTTCGGTCGGTTCCGGCGCGGAAATTGTCGCCGGGGGGTCTATCCATATCTACGGAACGCTTCGTGGCCGTGCGATGGCGGGTGTCAACGGCAACTCGGCCGCGCGGATTTATTGTCAGAAAATCGAGGCAGAGCTTCTGGCCATCGACGGCTACTACCAGACTGCTGAAGAAATAGACGCCACCCTGTGCAATCGGCCCGCTCAAGCGTGGCTCGAAGGCGACATCATGAAAATTACACCGCTGAATTAACCGAGTAAGGAGGGTAAGAATGGCCAAAGTCCTGGTCGTGACGTCCGGCAAGGGTGGCGTTGGAAAGACCACTTCCACGGCCGCGCTCGGTGCGGCGATCGCGCAAATGGGAGAAAAAGTCGTGGTCGTCGACTTCGACGTCGGCCTGCGCAACCTCGATCTTGTGATGGGGGCTGAACGTCGGGTGGTGTTCGACCTCATCAACGTGGTGCAGGGCGTTGCAAAGCTCTCGCAAGCTCTCATTCGCGACAAGCGTCTGGAGAATTTGTGGCTGCTTCCCGCATCCCAGACCAGGGACAAGGATGCCCTGACGGACGAGGGTGTCGGGAGCATTATCGCGGACTTGCGCACCAAATTCGACTGGATTCTCTGCGACAGTCCGGCGGGCATCGAGCGGGGTGCGACGCTTGCGATGCGCTATGCGGACGAGGCTGTCATCGTCACCAATCCCGAAGTCTCGTCGGTGCGCGACTCCGACCGCATCATCGGAATGCTCGATTCAAAAACCGTGAAGGCCGAGAAGGGCGAGCGGGTCGAGAAGCATGTGCTGATAACCCGATACGACTCTGCGCGCGCGGCACGAGGAGAAATGCTCAGCATCGAGGATATTCTCGAAATTCTTGCGACGCCGCTGCTTGGCATCATTCCCGAGAGCCAGGACGTTCTGCGGGCGTCGAATGTTGGATCACCGGTTACTCTGAACAATGCCGCCAGCGCGCCGGCCCGCGCCTACGTCGACGCGGCGCGTCGTCTGATGGGCGAAGCTGTCACCATGATGGTGCCGGTCGAACGCAAAGGCTTGATGAACCGATTGCTGGGACGGAGGGCGGCATGATGAATCTGCTGCGGCTCCTCAGTGGCCGTACTGCTTCCGCGCCTGTCGCACGGGAACGGCTGCAGATTCTCCTGGCGCATGAACGCGGCTTGCGCGGGCAGCCTGACTTATTGGGACTGCTGCGGGCAGAGATCCTTGCTGTGGTCTCGAGGCATGTCGTGCTCGATCCGGAAAAGGTCATCGTCAGGATGGACAGGGGCAAGACCGTATCGACGCTTGAAGTCGATATTGAAGTGCCCAACGGCTTCGAAAGGTCGTTCGCGGCTGCTGGCTGAAGATCGGATATATGAGTAGGTGACAAACTTCACGCCGCGATCGCTCCGATCCTGGCCGGTGAAGTTTTTGGTTTTGCGAAGTGCTGCGCGAGGCTCGCAAGATCCAGCTTTGCGCCGTCAGGCGGCCGATGTAATCGCGGCCTCAGGTTCGATCCTTAACGCGCCATTAACCGTCTCGCCCCAACAATCCTGTCCGGAGGCCGTTCACCGCTGCACGGCGGGCCGCGCCAAAGACCGCCGGTCAAAGGGGATGCGACATGGATTTCGAGACACTCTTTGCAAGAACGCCGGCAACCCTCGACGAGATCAGGGCCCGTGTCGCCTACGCGCTCGAGCGGCATCCGCTGTGCCGCAGCGTGCAATTCGACATCGTCAGCATGCCCCGCACCAGCAAGGGCGGCAACTGGACCATCAGTCTGCGGTCGGTCGCGCCCGATGCGCTGTGGGAGGCGTCCGATATCGTCGCCGATATCCAGGAGGCCTACGATCTATCCGTTGCGGCCTGATTTTCGCAACTCTCCGGCTAGGCCCCCGCCGTCAAATTCGCCGCCGCCGCGGGGGCGGCACGATTCAGCCTTAATTAGTGCCCAGTTATCGGGAAAGTGACCGTGGTTCGCGCAAGGAAACGGAGAGCTGCTTGACGAGGGCATTTACCATCATCGCGCTGACCTGTTTCCTTGTCGTCGGCGCGGCCGCCGCCAGCATTCTCGGCCGCGACAGCGTGCCGGCGGCCCGGGCGGAAATGGCCTCGTCCGTCGTCAAAGGCCCGGTCTCGAACAGGGAAAGCAAGCAGGACAGGCTGGCGGTCGCCACCCTGGCGCTGGCATCGTTCGAACCGCCGCAGACAGCAAGCCTGAGCGAGCCGCTGCGGCTGGCCTATGCCTCCAGCACCCCTGCCGACATCGAGATGCCGAAG
>Ga0097691_1001006_pt1 | contig 21968 bp, 21 predicted proteins | sample NGESurdeep072012_8_FD_72858 | JGI IMG/M metagenome (GOLD analysis project Ga0097691, IMG submission 72858) | Arctic peat soil microbial communities from Barrow, Alaska - NGEE Surface sample 210-1 deep-072012 | ecosystem: Environmental > Terrestrial > Soil > Wetlands > Peat ... | reverse complement strand
CGGGGAGCATGGCTACTCGAAGGATTATCGGCCCGACCTGAAGCAGATGATTTTGGGTCTTGTCGTCGATGGTTCGGGCTCACCGATTTGCACGGAGATGTGGGTGTTTAAGTTGGGTTAGGGTAAAGAAATCGTTAATTGGTGCGTCGAAATGTCGATGTATGCGTATTCGAACGCCTGTTCTCCCGGCCGGGACGTCGCTCATGCGATGCCCTTAGTGCCGGCGGTTCCCGTGATCGATCCGAAAGTGATCGATTTTGAGAAGAGCGCCGAGGCGCATCGGCTGTTTGCGCTGGAACAGCTGGAGGTAACCTGGGAAGAGCAGACGGGCACGCTGTGGACATTCATGCGGCCGCGTGGCCGGCCGAGCTACAACCTCGACCTCCTGGAAGACCTCCACGCCGGGCAGCGCGGTATTTCGGCGGCATTTGCCGACCGTCCTGAGGACCTGCGGTATCTGGTGCATGGGTCACGCACGTCCGGTGTGTTCAATCTCGGCGGCGACCTCGACCATTTCTTGGCTAAGATCCGTGAGCGCGAGCGGCAAGCGCTGGTCGCCTACGGCGAGTCCTGCGTGCGCATCCTGCACCGGAACATGAATACGCTCGGGCTTCCGATGATCACGATCGGGCTGGCGCAGGGCGATGCCCTCGGCGGCGGCTTCGAGTCGTTGCTGTCGTTTAACGTCATTATAGCGGAACGCGGCGCCAAGTTTGGCTTCCCGGAGACCATGTTCGGCCTATTCCCCGGCATGGGCGCCTACAGCCTGTTGGCGCGGCGGAGCGGAGCGGCGTTCGCCGAGGAGATGATGCTCAGCGGGCGCATCTATACCGCCGATGAGATGAAGGACGCCGGCCTGGTGCACATAGTGGTCGAGCCCGGGCAAGGCGTCGAGGCCGCGCGTAAGTACATGTAGGGGAACAAGCGGCGGCACGCCGGCGCGCGCGCGGTCTTCCAGGCCGGCCGCGAGGTCAATCCGGTCACGCTCGAGGAGCTCGACCGCATCGTCCAGATCTGGGCCGATGCCTGTCTGCAATTGAGCGAGTACGATCTTAAGGTCATGCAGCGGTTCGTCGTCGCGCAGGACAAGTTGCAATACACGGTGCAGGCCGCCGAATAGGCGTTGCGGGTAAGGTCACTCCGCCGCCTGCACGCTCGGCAGCACGTAATCCTTAAACTGCTGGCGCAGCGTGATCTTCTGGATCTTGCCGGTGGCGGTGTGCGGAATCTCATCCACGAACACCACGTCGTCCGGCATCCACCATTTGGCGGTCTTGCCCTGCATGAAGCCGAGGATGTCGTCCTTGCTGGCGCTCTCGCCTTTTTTAAGGACGATAACCAGCAGCGGCCGCTCGTCCCATTTCGGATGCGCGACGCCGATCACCGCGGCTTCCGCCACTTTCGGGTGGCCGACCGCCAGGTTCTCCAGGTCAATGGTGGAAATCCATTCGCCGCCGGACTTGATCACGTCCTTGGCGCGGTCGGTGATCTGCATGTAGCCGTAGCGGTCCATGGTGGCGACGTCGCCGGTGTCGAACCAGCCGTCCTGCTCGAACACCGGATCGCCTGCGACCTTGTAATAGGCTTTCGCCACCGCCGGCCCGCGCACCTTCAAGCGGCCAAAGGTCTTGCCGTCCCATGGCAGCTCCTTGCCGGCGTCATCGGTGATCTTCATCTCGACGCCGAACGGCGGATGGCCCTGTTTCATCTGCACGTCGAGCCGCGCCTCGCCGGTGAGCGCCGCATGTTCCGGCTTCATGGTGCAGAGCGAGCCGAGCGGGCTCATCTCGGTCATGCCCCAGGCGTGCACCACTTCGACGCCATAGACCTCCTGGAAGGTCTTGGTCATGGCGCGCGGGCAGGCCGAGCCGCCGATCACCACGCGCTTCAAGTAGGGCAACTTGCCGCCGGTCTTCTCCAGGTCGTGCAGCAGCATCAGCCACACCGTCGGCACCGCGGCGGTGAAGCTCACTTTGTAGGTGTCGAGCAGTTCGTAGATCGAGGCGCCGTCCATCTTGGCGCCCGGCATCACCAGCGTGGCGCCGACCATCGGCGTCGAGAACGCCAGCGACCAGCAGTTGGCGTGGAACATCGGCACCACCGGCATCACCACGTCGCGCGAGGAGATGCCCTTGGAATCCGGCAGCGCCGCCATGAAGGCGTGCAGCACGTTGGAGCGGTGCGAATAGAGCACGCCCTTGGGATGGCCGGTGGTGCCGGAGGTATAGCACATGCCGGCGGCGGTGTTCTCGTCGAACGACCGCCAGATAAAATCGCCGTCCGCCTCGGCGATCCAGTCTTCGTAGGCGACGGCGTTTTTCAGCGTGGTCTTCGGCATGTGCGCGGCATCGGTGAGCACGATGTAGCGCTCGATGGTGGGCAGCTGGTCGGCGATCTTCTCCAGCATCGGCACGAAGGTGAGGTCGGTGATCAGCACGCGGTCCTCGGCGTGATTGACGATCCACGCGATTTGTTCGGGGAATAGCCGGGGATTGACGGTGTGGTAGATCGCGCCGATGCCGAGGATGCCGTACCAGACCTCCAGGTGCCGCCAGGTATTCCAGGCCAGCGTCGCCACCCGGTCGCCCAGCTTGATGCCGTCCTGCTCCAGCCGCTGCGCGACCTTCAGGGAGCGGGCGCGGATTTCTCTATAGTTGGTGGTGTGGAACGGGCCTTCGATCGACCGGGTGATGACCTTGCGCTCGCCGTGAAACGTGGCGGCATGGTCGATGATGCGATGAAGCAACAGCGGCCAATCCTGCATCAGCCCGAGCATGGCATTCCCCTCCTGGACGATAGCTTTTTGGGCCGGCGCCCCTCGCTGGCCGGCGCCAAGGTTAGCTCCCTCGGCGGGCAGCGCAACTCTCTTGCCGCGAGCACAGCACGCTCCCTCTCCCCGCTGGGGAGAGGGTTGGGGTGAGGGGGGCCTAGGACTCTCGATAGGCTGTAACCCCTCACCCGGATTGCTTCGCAATCCGACCTCTCCCTATGGGAGAGGTGAAGTGAGCCTGCCGCGCCATCCCGTATAAATGCCGTAATCCTGCCCGACATCCGTCTGATGCGGTGGCTAGTGGCGATCCTTTGGCTCGCGGGAGCGATTGGCGGCCTGGCCGCCGCCGAAGACGTGCCGCTGCCGCGTCCGCGCCCGCCGGTCTGGGTGGAGCCGCTGACGTTCCGCGAGGCCGCCGGCCCCGATTTCAATTCCGCCGAGGTCACCAGCCAGCCGTCCGAATGCCGCCTGCGGCTCGAACAAGTCGCCGCCGTCGAGCCGATGCCGCGCCTGATCGGGCCGGGCGCCTGCGGCGGCCGCGACATGGTGCGGCTCGACGCGGTGCTGCTCGCCGACCGCACGCGCATCGAGGTCAAGCCTTCGCCGGTACTGCGCTGTGAGATGGCGGAATCGCTCGCCGCCTGGATCCGCGACGAAGCGGCGCCGCGCCTGAACGCGATCGGCGCCGTCCTGCGCAGTGTCGACAATTATGACGACTTCGAATGCCGCGGCCGTAACCGGGTGTTCGGCGCCAAGATCAGCGAGCACGGCATGGGCAACGCCGTCGACGTGCGTTCGTTTTCGCTCGCCGACGGCCGCGTGGTCGGCTTGACCGACATGACGGTCGCAAAAGATTTGCGCGTGGCCTTGCGCGCGAGCGCCTGCCAACGCTTCACCACGGTGCTCGGGCCCGGCGCGGACGGTCATCACGAAGGCCATATCCATCTCGATCTCGCCGAGCGCCGGCAGGGCTATCGCATCTGCGCGTGGGACGTGCGCGAGCCGCCCGTCGAGGTCGCGGAGGTGGTACCGTTGCCGACGCCGCGGCCGGCGATCGCCGCCGCCCGTTAAGCATTCCCGCAAACTCTGAGTGCGTCTCCATTTTAGCATCACAGTTCCGGGGTTAACTCTCCTGCATGATCATCGACGCACCTAGCCAATTCCGCCAACCGGCGCAGCCTTCCGGCGGCGGCGTGACCCGCCGCGGCCTGCTCAAGGCTGGGCTCGGATTGACCGGCGTTGCCGGCCTGGTGATGCCGAGCACGGCGGCCTATGCGGCGGTGGAAGCCGCCAACGACCTCATCATCACCGACTACCGGCCGGTGCCGCCGGGCTGGCCCGATACGCATCGGCTCAGCATCACCGTGGTCGCCGACCTGCATGCCGGGGGCCCCAATATGGGGTTAGCGCGCGTGCGTCAGGTGGTCGATGCCGCCAATGCGCTCGGCTCCGACCTGATCGTGATCCTCGGCGATTATTTCGCCACCCACCGCTTCGTCACCGAGCGGGTGCCGCATCCGGTCTGGGCGGCCGAGCTTGCCCGCCTCAAGGCGCGGCTCGGCGTCTATGCCATCCTCGGTAATCACGACTGGTGGTACGACATCAAGGGCGTGCGCAGCGCATTGGCGGCGGTGCGCATGCCGGTGCTGGAAAACGACGCCGTGCTGCTGAACGATGGCGGCCGTCGCTTCTGGCTGGCCGGGCTCGGCGATCAGCTCGCCCATTGGTTCGGACCCAGCCATTTCCAGGGCGTCGACGATCTGCCCGGCACGCTCGAGCGCATCACCACCGACGACCCGGTGATCCTGCTGGCGCACGAGCCGGATATTTTCACAGCGGTGCCGCCGCGTGTTGCCCTGACGCTGGCCGGCCACACCCACGGCGGACAGATCGTGTTGCCGTTCATGCAGCCGCTATGGACGCCGTCGGAATACGGCGCGCGCTTCGCCTATGGCCACATCGTGGAGCAGGGCCGCCACATGATCGTGTCCGGCGGTCTCGGCTGCAGCAAGGTGCCGCTGCGGCTGGGCGTGCCGCCGGAGATCGTGCGGGTTACGCTGGGTGCCTAAAAGCAAAACGGCGCCCGAAGGCGCCGTTTTTCCCAGCCCCTATCAACTTTAGTTGAACAGACCGCTGCTCGACGCCACCTGCGGACTGAACGGCGAGTCGCCCTGGTGCGGCGCCAGCACCACCACCACGGTGCCCTGCTTGACCCGCTTGTAGAGGTCGATGACGTCCTCGTTGGTCATGCGGATGCAGCCCGAGGAAATCGCCTGGCCGATATATTCCGGCTGGTTGGTGCCGTGGATGCGGTAGAGGGTGTCCTTGTTGCCCGCGAACAGGTACATGGCGCGCGCGCCCATCGGGTTCTGCGGGCCGGGACTGACAAAGGCCGGCACGTCCATGCGCGCCCGCTCGCCGGGGGTCGGCGTCCACGATGGCCATTCGGTCATGTGCCCGACCTTGGCCACGCCCGACCAGGCCATGGCTTCCTCGCCGACGGTGACGCCGTAGCGGATCGCCTTGTTGTCGGCCATGACGTAATAGAGATAGCGCGCATCGGAATCGATCAGGATCGTGCCGGGCGCTTCCTTGCGGTGATATTCGACGATGTGCCGCCGATACGGCTCGGGGAGCGTCGCATTCTCATAAGGCGCCGCCGCCAGCAGCTTCTTGTCTCGAACGGTCAGGTTCGCTTCCGACGCCGGCTCGATCGTGGACTGCATGCAGCCGCCGAGCAGGACGCCGACGCCGAACAGCGCCACCAATACCCCCCTTGCCGCCATTTCATCCTCTTTCCTGGTCGCCTCGCCGGGCGACCGCATTAAAACTCGTCAGGCCGCAATTAACCGAAAAATCCGCGCGATTGCTACGATTTCCGGCATTTCCACAGCAGCTTGTTGCAATCTGTTGCACGAATGCCGCACTGTTCCAACAGGCCGCCCGACCAAGCCTAAAAAGACTTTGCCGACAATACGTTAAGAGAGAGTTTACCATAACCGTCCGAATATGATCGAAATCGACGCGAATACTGCGACGATTCCTCAAATGTCACGATAGGACACGAATTGCCGCGCAATTTCGCCCCAGTCAACCGCCAGATATGACCTCTGAGGACACCCAAGGACGGATTGGAGAGTAAGACAATGAACACAACAAGAGCGATGGAGCAGAGCCAAGACTCCCAGCGCCAGTGCAAGAGCCTCGACGATCGTTATGGCAAGATCGGAATTTCGGCGGTTGTCGCCGCGCTTCGCCACCAAAGCGGGCAGCGCAACACCAACGAGACCCGCACCATCCCCTACGACAGCGACTGAGCCGCCGGGCGAGTCGGCTGCCGTTTTGACGGCCAGGCTACCACCCTTCGCATCACCGCCACGCTGACGCGCGCGGCCGCGGCGACGGCATTTATTATCTTGCCTGCAGCCGCGTGATCGGGTCATGAGAGACGACCCGATCGGCGCATGATCCCGAAAAGCATGTCCTCGACTTGATCGGGGATGGGAACCGGTTTTCGGATAAGATCATGCGCAAAAAATAGCGTGAAACTATGCTTTCGGTCTACGTTCCGCGTGGCACATCGCTCGAGCGAATTCCGGTCGAGCCCGGTCAGTCTCCGTCGCCGGCGGCGGTGTGGATCGATCTGGTCTCGCCGACCTTGCAGGAAGACAAGGTGGTCGAAGCCCTGCTCGGCATCGCGGTGCCCACGCGCGAGGAAATGCAGGAGATCGAGGTCTCCAGCCGGCTTTATATCGAGAACGGCGCGCGCTACATGACCGCGACGCTGATGTGTCAGTCGGATACGGCGACGCCGAAAACCACCCCGGTCACCTTCATCCTGTCGAGCCACCGCCTGTGCACGGTGCGCTATGACGAACCGCGTCCGTTCGCCATCGTCGAGCACAAATTGGCGCGCGCCTGCTCGCCCAAGGTAACGGGCGAGATGGTGCTGATGGATTTGCTCGACGCGGTGATCGACCGCGCCGCCGACATCCAGGAGCGCATCGGCGCCGAGGTCGACCAGGTCTCGCATTCGATCTTCGAGCCGGATGACGAAGTCGCGCCGCCGTCCTACAATGACGTGCTCAAGGCGCTCGGCCGCAAGGGCGATCTCACTTCCAAGGTGCGCGAAAGCCAAATGTCGGTCGGCCGCCTGCTGTCGTTCCTCGCCAACGAAGCGGAAGGCATGAAATGGGCCAAGGACGCCCGCCTGCAATTGCAGTCGATGCAGCGCGACGTGACCTCGCTGTCCGATCACGCGACTTACTTGGCCAACAAGATCACCTTCCTGCTCGACGCCATGCTCGGCGTCGTCAACATCCAGCAGAACGCCATCATCAAGATTTTCTCGATCGCGGCGGTGGTGTTCATGCCGCCGACGCTGATCGCCTCGATCTACGGTATGAACTTCCACCACAACATGATCGAGCTCGAGTGGGAGTACGGCTACCCGTTCGCGCTGATATTGATCGTCTTGGCGGCGGTGCTGCCGCTGGTGTTCTTCAAGTGGAAGAAGTGGCTGTAGGCTTTCTGAATTGTCATCGCCGCCGCTCAGTTCGCGAGCTCGCGGACAAGACGGTCCGCTCGATAAACCTTGGACAGTGCTTCCCGAATCGCGCCGACGTTGACCGCGATCGTGCGATTGACGGCCGCGTTATAGCCGTAGTCGCCGCCAAGCGACTGCATATTGCTGTCGAACCCGAGACCAACAACCTCGCCCGCCTTGTTGATGACCGGCGAACCGGAGTTGCCGCCTACGGTGTCGTTGGTCGTGACGAAATCGAAAGGTTGGCGAGGGTCGAGCGCGGCGCGCGCGGCGATCCAGTTGTCAGGCAGCTTGAATGGTTCGGCGCCGGTGGCGCGCTCAAACAATCCGCCGATATTCGTCATCGGCTCGATCGTCCGCCCATTTTGCTGGTAGCCCGCGACTGCGCCGTAGGACAATCGTAGCGTTTTGGTCGCGTCCGGATAGATCGAGGTGCCGTACACCTTGAACATCAGTTGCGCGAGCCGCCCGTACCATTTGCCCAGCGGCGCTTCCACATTGTTGTCGTAGTCCTTGCGGACGGCCCGCACATCCGGCTCGATGGAGCGAACAAACACGATCAGCGGATCGGTCGATGCAGCGATCGCGGCCTGGCCACCATTGAGCAGTTGCGTGCGAAGCTCGATGCTTGCGAGTTTTGTCCCTTCGACGAGTTCCGCCGCAAGTTGCTGGGGCGATTTCTTTCCGAGGACTTTTTTGACGAATGGGTCGTCGGGCCCGAGCGCTTCCCGCAGCTTGGTCAACGAAAACGTGAGCGTGAATGTTTCAAGCTCAGGGTAGATGGGCGCAATCGACAGCAGCAATTGCCGCTGTTCCGGAAAACTCGCATCGGTATATTCCGGGAGCCGCATTTGATCCGGCTTCGATAATTCCGCGGCGTGCCGCACCAGCGTCTTGGCGAATCCAAACAATTGCGAGCGGAAGCCGTCTCCGCGTTCGGCGAACCTATATCGATCCAACGTGCCGCGGTAGTGAACGAGCGTGGCGCTTATATTGTCCCACACCGCTCCATACTGCGCGCGCAATGCCGCATCGGCATCGACCTTGGCGCGCAATGTCCGTTCGGCGGCCGCGCGATTCCTGATGATGGTCGGATCGACCAGCGCGGCGTAGCCCCCCTTGTCGGCTTTTAGTGTATTTTCGATCTCCAGCAGCTTGTCCCTGGCAATCCGAGCCTGCTCGGCGCCCCGCATCGAGAACGCGGTGAGCATGCCGCGGAGTTCCGATTCCTGAAAAAAGTAGAGTGGCATTATTCGGTCGCGCCAAAATTCGAGATGCTCCGCCGTTTGCAGTCGAAAGGTCTCCCATGGGTGACCCGACGTAAATGTCAATTCGCCCGCTTTTGCGTCGGCCGCCGCGTAACGAAGAAAGTGCGTACGGCTGTCAAGGGAAACTCCGTCGCGATAGACCCGCAGAAAAGTGAGATCGAGGGCGTATCGCGGAAATTCGAAATTGTCGGGATCGCCGCCAAAATCTGCGATCGCGTCTTCCGGTGTAAACACCAGCCGCACGTCCTGATAACGTCGGTATTTGTAGAGATTGTAAATGCCGCCTTTATATAGCTCGACGACGTCGCACCGTATGTTCTCATCGTTGCCGGAGCATTCGTGGGCAATCGCCGCCTTTGCAGCCTTCATGGCGTCGGCGAATGCCTGCCCGTCCTTGCCGTCAGTGGATTTCCTGACGCGGTCGGTCACATCGCGAATATCGATGAGTTGGTTGACCTCGATTTCAGGGCACTTGACCTCGTCTTTTATTTCGCGGGCGTAGAATCCCGTGACGCTGAAATCCTTCGTCGCCGTAGAGAGCTGCTGGATGCAGCTGCGGGCGCAATGATGATTGGTCTGCACCAGGCCGTTCGGCGACACGAAAGCTGCCGAGCACCCGCCCGCCAAACGAACCGAGGATAGGCGCACGTGATCGAGCCAACGCTGATCCGGCCTGAAGCCGTAGGCCTTCGCGATCTTGTCGACCGGAACATTGTCGAACGTCCACATACCCTCCTCGGCATGGACCGGCAGAAGAGATGCGGCCAACAAAAGCGCGGCAGATATTGTCCGGTATCGAAGCATTTTTAATTCCCTTAGGGCCAATTTATGCGCCAGATTTGAGCAGCGTAGCGGCCTCGCAACGGCGCCGATCCCAAATCTTTGCTCGTTTGTAGCTCTTTTCCAGAATATCGGCGGAAAGAGTCGCTGCACGAACCGATTGAATTTCAGTTGTTGCACCATCCTCGGAAGCGCCGCAATCGAGTCGGCGGGCGTGGCCCAGCAATAAACCGTATATCAGTCTGCGCAACATCGTGATTTCGGTCGTGGCCTATGTGCCCGTGTTGCTGCTGAGCGCCCTTGGGCTGTTCTGCGCGCGCCGCAATCTGCGCCGACTGTCGCCGATACTGCCGTTCGGGCTCGGCTATAGGGGCACACGGCCTCGGCATCGCCCTAGGCATCCGCATTGCGCTCCCGATCGAATAGGCTTAAAAAAGTTTCTTGACTTTATTCCTACACGACTATATTCCTACACGCATCCCGGCTCACTGAGGGCGTCTTCGCGAGACGTTTCGAGGATGGAGCCGGGTGCGGCGCCTGCTGCTGCGGCTCGTAACCGCGGCACCGGGAGGCCTCGGGTCGCCGTCCGCCCCTACTATGGGGGGCTGCCTTTGATGGCTGGACGCGGCACGGACGAAGGGCGGCGAAAGCTGCCTGGATCGGGGAGGGGAATCCCTCCCGTCCGCGCCCGGAAGCACGGCCCCGGGGACTGAAATCGCCGCAGTGGAGCGCCGAGAGGCGCGCCTCCGTCACCACGGAGGCGACGAGCCTCGCCAGGCGTGTCGGGCGGCTTCGCCAGCCGTCCAGGAGGCCTCGCAAGCCTCCGCGTTTCTCGGCGCTCCGCTCCCTCAAGGGGGCGCAGGATGGAAGACGGCGTACCCGGCGCCGCAAAGAATACGGGCGGCGGAGTGTTGGCTATTTGAAATTTGAATCGGATGAATTCGGGCGACGCAACACACTCGTCGTCATGCTCGGGCTTGACCCGGGCATCTATGATGAGACGCCGCGAATAGAAGTCTTACGTAAGTTTCTTGTTGCCGAGTTGCTTCATGGATTGCCGGGTCAAGCCCGGCAATGTCGGCGGAGCAGATCAAACATGCTGCCCGCCGTTGATATGGATCTCGGCGCCGTTCACGTAAGAGCTCGTCTCCGTGCACAGCACGTAAATGATCTTGGCCACCTCGTCGGGCGTGCCCAGGCGCTGCAGCGGAATCTGCTCGACGATCTTCTCGGTGCCGGGCGACAAAATCGCGGTGTCGATCTCGCCCGGCGCGATCGCGTTGACGCGAATGCCGAGGCGGCCGAAGTCGCTCGCCATCTCGCGCGTGAGCGAGGCGAGCGCCGCCTTCGAGGTAGCGTAGGCCGCGCCGGCGAACGGGTGCACGCGCGAGCCGGCAATGGACGTGACGTTCACCACCGAGCCCTTGACCGCCTTCAGCTCGTTCACCAGCCCGCGCGCCAACATGATCGGCGCGAAGAAATTCACCTGGAACACGTGGCGCCACACGTCGGCAGTGGTATCGAGCGAGCCGAGCCGCTTGCCGCCGTCGCCCTTGGGCGAGATCGCCGCGTTGTTCACCAGCGCGTGCAGCTCGTGGCCCTCGATCCGCCGCCTGATCTCCTCGATGGCCGAAAGGGTGTTGGCTTCGTCCGCCAGATTGACCTGGACGTGATCCTCGGGTCCGGCCTCCCACGGGCAGTTCTCCGGGAACGGATGGCGCGAGCAGGTGATCACGCGCCAGCCGGCGGCCGAGAAGCGCTTGACGGTGGCGTGGCCGATGCCACGGCTTGCTCCGGTGAGCAGCAAGGTGCGGCGCGGCTGGTTCGATGACGAGTTCGGCATTGCGTCTCTTTGTGTTTGCGCATGATCTTGTCCGAAAACCGGTACCCACTTTTCGGGATCATGCGCGATTCTAGCTCACGGATAGAGCCGCGTCTTGCTCCACGGCGCGCTTAAGGTTTCCCGGGCGAATTCGATGCGGTCGTGCAGCCGGAATGGCCGCTCGTGCCAGAATTCGATGCGCAGCGGCATGATGCGATAGCCGGACCAGTTCGGCGGCCGCGGCACGGTGACGAGGGCATATTTGGCGGCATAGAGCGCGACCGCCTTCTCGAAGGCGAGCCGGCTTTCCAGCGGCGCGGACTGTTTGCTGGCCCAGGCGCCGATCTGCGCCTGCTTCGCCCGGGTGGCGAAATAGGCGTCGGCCTCGGCCTCGCTGACGCGCTCCACGTTTCCGCGCACGCGGACCTGCCGGTTGAGCGATTTCCAATGAAAGACCAGCGCCGCCTGGGGGTGGACGTCCAATTCCCGTCCTTTTTGGCTGTCCATGTTGGTGTAGAACACGAATCCGCGCTCATCGACGCCCTTCAGCAGCACCATGCGGGCATTCGGCAGTCCGTCGGCGTCGATAGTGGCCAGCGTCATGGCGGTCGGATCGCGCGGCTCCGAGGCTGTCGCCTCGCTGAGCCAGGCGGCAAACAGCCGCAAAGGCTCGTCCGCCGCGGTGAAATCACCACTCGTTAACCAACTCGGGTGTTCTATTGGAGCCGTATCAGACATCGTTTCCGGAGCGCTCGCGTGGCCGTTGGCATCACCCGTTGTTCCCAATGCCGCCTTTATAGTGGATGCGCGCGCGCGCGCCTATGGCGCGCCCTGCCGTTGGCCGCGGGGCTGACGCTGGGCTTGGCCTGCGGCGGCTGCGGCATCTCCACCGGCCAATTCGACTCGCTGTTCGGCGGCTCCGATAAATCCGACACCACCACCTCGATCACGCCGCCGCCCGGCGCCAAGGGGGCCGGCGAATTGCCGCCCGACGGCGATCTGGCCTATGCGCGGGCCGCCGCCTCCGACGTGCTCACCCGCGGCGGCAAGGATGCCAGCGCGCCGTGGGAAAACCCGCGCACCGGCGCGCGCGGCACCGTCACCCCGATCGCCTCCGCCTATACCCAGGACGGCCAGACCTGCCGGGATTTCCTGGCGAGCTATATCAGCGGCAGCTCGCAGTCCTGGATGCAGGGCGAAGCCTGCAAACAGGACAAGGGCGTCTGGGAAATACGCGCGCTCAAGCCTTGGAAGCGCTCCTAACGGCTAGACCTAGCCGCGGACCGCGTTGCATCCGGGCCGTTTGAACCCCACATTGAGCATCGAGTCGCCGGCATTCGACCGGCCGGCAGGGGCTTTTCACGGGAGTTCGGACGGATGCGCGACCCCTACGAGATCCTGGGGGTATCGAAGGGTGCGAGCGAGGCCGAGATCAAGAGCGCCTACCGGCGGCTCGCCAAGAAGCTGCATCCCGACGCCAACAAGCACGATCCCAAGGCGGCCTCGCGCTTCGCCGAGCTCAATGCCGCCTATGAGATCGCCGGCGACGACAAGAAGCGCAAGGCGTTCGACAACGGTGAGATCGACGCCGAGGGCAAGCCGCGCTTCCAGGGCTACGAAGGCTTCGGCGCGCAGCCGGGCGGCGGGCGGCCGGGCGCGAGCCAATTCGAAAGCTTTACCTTCGGCCATGACGGCTTCCAGCGCGCGCCCGGCGGTGGCGGCGGCGGCGGTGGTGGTGGTGGCGGCGGCGGCTTCGAGGACATCCTGCGCAACATGTTCGGCGGCGCGACGCGCGGCGGTGCGCGCGGCTTCCGCACGCAGTTCGAGCCGGAGGATTTCAGCGCGCCCGGCGGCGGCCAGGATTTGCATGCCGAGATGACCATCAGCCTGCCGGAAGCCGCCAAGGGCACCAAGACCCGCGTGCATCTTCCGACCGGCAAGGACGTCGAGGTGAAAATCCCGGCCGGCCTCACGACCGGCCAATCGATTCGCCTCAAAGGCCAGGGCTGGCCGAGTGCGAATGGCAAAGCCGGCGATGCACTGATCACCGTCCATGTCGCGCCGCATCCGCTGTTCACGCCGGACGGCGCCGACTTGCGGCTCGATCTCCCGATCACGCTTTATGAAGCCGCGCTCGGCGGCAAAGTTCGCGTGCCGACCCTCGATGGCGCGGTGGAATTGGCGATACCGCCCGGCACCAATTCGGGCCGCACCTTCCGTCTCAAGGGCAAAGGCCTGAAATCCAAGAGCGGCGCCGGCGACCTGCTCGCCACCGTGCGCATCATGCTGCCTGAGGGCAGCGACGACGAGTTCGAGGCGCTGATGCGCAAATGGCGCGAGGGCAAGCCCTACGATCCGCGCAAGGATTTGGAGTAATTATTTTCGTCATTCCGGGTCCGCGAGCTTCGCTCGCGTCCCGGAATGACAACCTTGAGTCCTACGACTTCCGCGCCCCGCTCTTGTCCACCTGTTCGTAGACCGTCTTGGCGACCTGCTCGAGCCGGTCGCGGTCGGCCGGCCCGCTCACCGCATAGGCGACCTTGTCGTCCACCCAATAGAACGCGGCGAAGCGTTGGCCTTCCTTGAAGCGCAGCGCGGTTTCCGGCGTTGCCGCCTTGGCGCAATAGATGGTGAAGCGCTCGCCCGAGGGGCCTTCATACATATAGAATGCCGCGGCTCCGGTCGGTCCCGGCAATAGCCGGCCGCCGACCAGCTTGAGGCCGATCGATTGCAGATCGGGAATGCGCAGCTCGGAGTCGAGCCGTTTCGACAGCCACTGCGTCATGTGCGTGCGCTCGCTGCCCGGCACTTCGACCGGATGGCGCACCTCGACCACGTAGAGCTTGTAGGCTTCCAGTGCATCGGCAGTGATGGCGTCGAAGTTGCTCGGCGCGGCGGCGGTTACCCCGCGCGCGGCCCAGCCGGCGCCGCCGCCGATCAGAAAGGCGGCGACCGACGCTGCGGCGGCGTAACCCAGCCAGCGGCGGCCGCTCGATCGGTCCTGCCGCAGCAGCCGGTCGAGTTTGAGCCGCTCCGGCACCGGCTCGCCGGCGACCGCGCCATAGCGGGCGCGGATGCGATCGGCCTGCGCCCGCCAGCCGGCGACCAGCGCGGCATGTTCGGGATGCGCGGCAAGCCAGGCGGCGACCGCTTCCTGGCGGTCGGCCGGCAATTCGCCGTCGACATAGGCATGCAGTTCTTCTTCGGTTACGGGTGAATCGCTTGTCGTCATGGGCTCACCTTCTCTCTCATTTCACGCGGCGCAGCGCCGGGCGCCCGCCGTCAAGAAAAATTTTGATCTGGGCGCGGGCCCGCGCCAGACGCGACATCACGGTACCGATCGGTACGCCCTGCACCTCCGCGACTTCGCGGTAGCTGAGGCCTTCCAGCACCACCAGCAGCAAGGCGTTGCGCTGGTCCTCCACCAAAGTCGCCAGCGCGCGTTCGATGTCGCGGCCGCCGCCTTCCGGGCCCGCCAGATCGGGCGCGTCATTGTCCTCGAGCGACGAGATCATCGGCCGCCGCGACAGCGAGCGCAGCCGGTTGCGGTTGAGATTGGTCAGGATCGTGTACAGCCAGCTGCGTATCTCGCCGCCATGAAACAGATGTTCCGAGCGCAAGGCCCGCACCAGCGTGTCCTGCACCAGGTCGTCGGCGATGTCGGAATCCCGCGTCAGCGCCCGCGCGTAACGGCGTAGCGCCGGGATCGTCGCCTCGACATTCTGCCCGAACGTGGCCAATCAGGCCTCCTTCACCAAACCGCATGCCTTTCGGCACCGCCAATCACTAGAAAAAACCCCTCAATCGCGATCATATTCCCGGAAACGAATTGAATTAACAGTGACAAACGGTCGAGCCGGACGCATTGCTTGATGACCCCCTGACCCTATGCCATACGAAAGCAGCCGGCGCTTACCGGCATGACGGGAAAGTTAATGCCGGAAACCTCGGGCCTGATGCGCGGCAAACGCGGGCTGATCATGGGCGTGGCCAACAACCGCTCGATCGCCTGGGGTATTGCGCGCGCCTGCCGCAATCATGGCGCCGACCTCGCCTTCACCTACCAGGGCGAGGCGCTCAAGAAGCGCGTGGAGCCGCTGGCCGAGGAGGTGGATGGCCTTGTCGTTGGGCATTGCGACGTCACCGATCCGGCGAGCATCGACGCGGTGTTCGCCAACGTCAAATCGGCCTGGGGCTCGCTCGACTTTGTCCTGCACGCGATCGCGTTTTCCGACAAGGATCAGCTCGACGGCCGCTACGTGGACATCACCGAGGACAATTTCATCAAGACCATGGTGGTGAGCTGTTATTCGTTCACCGCCATCGCCCAGCGTGCCGAAAAGTTGATGACCAATGGCGGCTCGCTGCTCACGCTGACTTATTACGGCGCCGAGAAGTGGATGCCGCACTACAACGTGATGGGGCTAGCGAAGGCCGCGCTCGAATCCTCGGTGCGCTATCTGGCCGCCGATCTCGGCGTCAAGAACATCCGCGTCAACGCCATCTCGTCGGGGCCGATCAAGACGCTGGCCGCCTCCGGCATCGGCGATTTCCGCTATATCCTGAAGTGGAACGAATACAACACGCCGCTGCGGCGCAACGTGACGCTGGACGATGTTGGCAAGACCGGGGTCTATTTCCTCTCCGACCTGTCGAGCGGCGTGACCGGCGAAATCCACCACGTCGATGCCGGCTATCACATCGTCGGCATCAAGCATCCCGACGCGCCGGACTTCACGGTCGATTAATGCCGGGCACGGCAATGCCGCGGCCGACCATCTATTACATCCGCCACGGCGAGACCGACTGGAACGTCGCCGGCCGCCTGCAAGGCCGCCGCGACATCCCGCTCAATGCGCGCGGCCGCGCGCAAGGCAGCCATTGCGGCGAAATCCTGCGCGACTTGTTTGCGCGAGCCGGCCACGATCCCGCCGGACTCGATTATGTATCGAGCCCGCTCGCGCGCGCCTGCCAGACCATGGAATTGGCGCGCGCGGCGCTCGCTCTTAGCGTCGACGGTTACCGGCGCGAGCCGCGGCTCGCGGAAATCGCCTTCGGCGAATGGGAGGGCTTTACCATCGCGCAATTGCACGTGCGCGACCCGCAGCACATCGCCCAGCGCGAGCACGACAAATGGCATTTCGTGCCGCCGGGCGGCGAGAGCTACCAAATGGTGTCGGCGCGCATCGCTGAGTGGTACGAGAGCTTAGCGACCGACACGGTCGTCACCGCCCATGGCGGCACCGCGCGCGGGCTGATCGCCCATCTCGGCATCGTCAAGCCGGCCGCCGCGCCTTTGCTCGATATTGCGCAGGGGGTGGTTTACGTTTTCGAGGGCAAGCGCCTCACGCGCCACGTCTGATTTGACCGCCGCCAGGCTGCGGGTTACCACACCGGCGAAAGCGGAACTCTTAATGTCGTTCAACACGTTCGGCCATCTCTTCCGGTTCACCAGCTTCGGCGAAAGCCACGGGGCGGCGATCGGCTGCGTGGTCGACGGCTGCCCGCCGCGCATCCCGCTCGAAGCCGCCGACATCCAGGCCCATCTCGACAAGCGGCGGCCCGGCCAATCGCGCTTCACCACCCAGCGGCAGGAGCCGGACGCGGTGAAGATCATGTCCGGCGTGTTTACCGACGAGACGACGGGCAAGCAGGTGACCACCGGCACGCCGATCATGCTGCTGATCGAGAATGTCGATCAGCGCTCGAAGGACTATTCCGACATCAAGGACAAATACCGGCCCGGCCACGCCGGCTACACCTACGACGTCAAATACGGCATCACCGATTATCGCGGCGGCGGGCGCGCCTCGGCGCGCGAGACCGCGGCGCGGGTCGCTGCCGGCGCCGTCGCGCGCAAGATCGTGCCCGGCCTGACCGTGCGCGGCGCGCTCATCCAGATGGGTCCGCACAAAATCGACCGCGCGCGCTGGGACTGGAACGAGATCGGCAATAATCCGTTCTTCTGCCCGGACGCCAAGCAGGCGAAGTTTTTCGAGGCGTATCTCGACGGCGTGCGTAAGGCCGGCTCGTCCTGCGGCGCGGTGATCGAGATCGTGGCGGAAGGCGTGCCGGCGGGTCTCGGCGCGCCGGTCTATGCCAAGCTCGACGGCGATCTGGCCGGCGCCTTGATGGGCATCAACGCGGTCAAGGGCGTGGAGATCGGCGACGGCTTTTTAACGGCGGCGATGAGCGGCGAAGACAATGCCGACGAAATGCGCATGGGCAATGAAAGCAAGCCGGTGTTCCTGTCCAACCACGCCGGCGGCATCCTGGGCGGCATTTCCAGCGGGCAGGCGGTTGTCGCGCGCTTCGCGGTCAAGCCGACCTCGTCGATCTTGACGCCGCGCAAGACGGTGGACCGCTACGGCCGCGACACCGAGATCGTGACCAAAGGCCGCCACGATCCGTGCGTCGGCATCCGTGCGGTGCCGATCGGGGAGGCGATGGTGGCCTGCGTGCTGGCCGATCACTTTCTCATGCAGCGCGGCCAAATGGGCGAGGGAACGGCGTGGCCGTTCAAGCCCGGCGCTTGATGTCGTGTCCGAGGTAAAGCCCGTGCCCGAGACCCACAGTCGAGTCGAAGCGGCGATCAAAGCCTTCGCCAAAGGCGAGATCGTGGCCGTCACCGACGACGACGATCGCGAGAACGAGGGCGACCTGTTCGTCGCCGCCTCGCTCTGCACGCCCGAGAAAATGGCGTTCATCATCCGCAACACGTCGGGCATCGTCTGCGCGCCGCTCGGCGCCGAACTGGCGCGCCGGCTGCATCTCGATCCGATGGTGGCGGAGAACGACGCTCCGCTCGGCACCGCCTTCACCGTATCGGTGGACGTGCGCCATGGCCTTTCCACCGGGATTTCGGCCGAAGAGCGCTGCAACACCGTCCGTGCGCTGGCCAATGACAACAGCGGCGCGTCCGACTTCGTGCGCCCCGGCCACGTGTTCCCGCTGATGGCGCGCCAGGGCGGCGTGCTGATGCGCTCGGGCCATACCGAAGCCTGCGTCGATCTTTGCCGGCTCGCCGGCCTTGCTCCGGTCGGCGTGCTGTCCGAGCTGATGAAAGACGACGGCACCGTGATGCGCGGACCGGACGTCGCCGCCTTCGCGAGCAAGCACAAGCTCACGCAGGTTTCGATCGCCGAGCTGATAGCCTACCGGCAGAACCGCGACAAGCTGGTGGAGCGGGTCGCCGAATTCCACGTCGCCTCCGAGATCGGGCCGCTCAACGGCTATGCCTATGTGACGCCGTTCGACCGCGTGCATCACATGGCCTTCGTCTATGGCGAGATCGGCGACGGCAAGGGCGTACTGGCGCGCCTGCACCGCGCCGACGTCATCGGCGATGTGTTCGGCGGCGCCAAGCCGATCCACGCGGCGCTGGCGCGTTTCAAGGCCGCCGGCCGCGGCGTCATCGTCTATTTGCGTGACGGCACCGCCGGCGTGCCGGTGGCGGAAATCCCGCATGAGGGCGACACCGGCGCCGACGCCGCGCGCTCGCGGCAATGGCGCGAGATCGGCCTGGGCGCGCAGATCCTCAAGGACATCGGTATTTCCTCGATCCGGCTGCTCTCCTCCAGCAAGCGCACTTATGTCGGCCTCGGCGGCTTCGGCATCGAGATCGTGGGGACCGAAACGCTGGAAGGCTAAGCGCATGATCCCGAAAAGTGGGTACCGGTTTTCGGAAAAGATCATGCGCCAGGCAAAATGACGGTCTTTTTTTCGCCCCAGCCCTATGCCAGCATTTCGATATGGGGCGACGCGGTCTTTATAGTGCCATCGCCAGCGCGCTGACGGCGGCGGCTTGCGCGCTCGCCGCCTCCGCCACGCCGAACCTGCCGCACCTCGCCGACAAGAGCCCGAGTGCCATTGCGGTCGATGTCGAACTGGTGATCGCGGTCGACGTCTCCTACTCGATGGACCCGGACGAGCAGGCGCTGCAGCGCGAGGGTTACATCATGGCGCTGACCTCGCGCGAATTCATGCAGGCGCTACGCGAGGGCGCCAATAGCAAGATCGCCATCACCTATTTCGAGTGGGCCGGCCAGTTCGACCAGAAAATCATCATGCCGTGGCGGCTGATCGAAGGCCCGGAATCGGCCGACGCGGTCGCCAACGAAATCGCCGCCGCGCCGTACCGGCGCGCCTCGCGCACCTCGATTTCCGGTGGGCTGACTTTCGCGAAGACTTTGTTCGACCATAGCGGCTATCGCGGCTTGCGCCGGGTGATCGACGTGTCCGGCGACGGCGCCAACAATGCCGGCCCGCTGGTCGTGCCGACGCGCGACGACGTGCTGGCCGCCGGCATCACCATCAACGGGCTGCCGATCATGCTCAAGCGGCCCTATCCCGGCACCATGGATATGGAAAACCTCGACGTCTATTACGAGGACTGCGTGATCGGCGGGCCGGGCGCCTTCGTGGTGCCGATCCGCGAGCGCGCGAAATTCATCGAGGCGACGCGCACCAAGCTGGTGCTGGAAGTCGCCGGCCGGCAACCCGAGCCGCGCGTGATTCCCGCTTCGTCGCAGGCACCGCGCATTTCCTGCACCATCGGCGAGAAGATGTGGCAGGACCGTTGGGGCGGCCGGGGCTTGGATTTTCAGTGAATTACCTCTCCCCGCACGCGGGGAGAGGTGAAATTGCGCGCGTCCCTATCTTTCGAACTTCCCCACCATCTCCACGTGGAACGAATAGCGGAACTGATCGACCGGCGTGACGCTCACAAGCTTGTAGCCGCCGTCGACCAGAATGCGCGCATCGCGCGCAAAGGTCGTCGCATCGCACGACACCGCGATCACCACCGGCACGGCGCTTTTGACCAGTTCGCGTGCCTGTGCCTCGGCGCCCTGGCGCGGCGGATCGAATACCACGGCATCGAAGCCTTTGAGGTCCGCGGCCATGAACGGGCGGCGGAACAGGTCGCGCGCTTGCGCCTCCACCGGCTTCAAACCGCTGGTGTTGGCCGCCGCGCGCTCGAGCGCTTTGATCGCGCTCGCCTCGCTGTCGGCGGCAGACACGCGCGCGCGCTCGGCCATTCTCAGCGCAAATGGGCCGATGCCGCAAAACAGATCGGCGACGCGTTTTGCGGCACCGACATGGTCGAGCACCAGCCGCGCCAGCGTTGCTTCGCCCTCGGCGGTCGCCTGCAGAAACGCGCCCGGCGGCAGCGGCACCTGGGCGCGCCCGATTTTCAGCAGCGGCTGCGCGTCTTGCGCCACCAGCTCGCCATGACGGGTGATGCGTGCGAGCTTGTGCTTTTCGGCGACGCCGGCGAGCGCCGTCGTGCGTCCGGAGTTAAGCGGACCGGAGCCGCGCACGTCCACATCCATGCCGGAATCGGTCGCGGTCACCTGGATATCGAGCGGCTTGTCCGCCGGCTTGAGGATTTCGGCGATCGCCCAGGCCGCCGCGATGGCGCCGTTTAGGCCGGGTGCGAGGATCGGGCAGCTATCGATGGCGACGATGTGATGCGCGCGCGGCGCCGTGAAGCCGACTTCCAACAGGTCTTTGGTGCCGCGCCGCGCATGCAGCACCGCGCGGCGGCGGCCTTGCCCATGCGCGTCGATCAGCGGCTCGAGCGGCGCGACCAGCCCGGCAGCGCTGAGCGCCTCCGCCACCAGCCCGCGTTTCCATAAGTGATATTCGGCCAGCGACCAGTGCTGCAGGGCGCAGCCGCCGCATTGGCCGAAATGCTTGCAGATCGGGATGGCGCGCTCATGGCTCGGCTTGTCGACATGATCCAGATGCCGGCGGTCGGGATGGCCGGCGACCGGCTCGACCGTCACCGTCTCGCCCGGCAATGCATAGGGCACGAAGACCGGCCCGGCCGGGGTATCGGCAACGCCGTCGCCGCGATGCCCGAGGCGCGCAATGGTGAGTTGTTCTGTCACTTGGCGGCTCCGAGCAGAAATTCGGCATTGCCGTCGCCGCCGACGATCGGTGAGGGGATAATGCCTAGCACACGCCAGCCGAGCGAGGCGACAAAGTTCGAAATGTCGTCGCAGACCGCGGCATGTACGGCCGGGTCGCGCACGATGCCTTTCTTGGCCTGGGCGCGGCCGGCCTCGAATTGCGGCTTGATTAGCGCGATGAGTTGCGCGGGCGGTTTCGCCAAGGCAAGCGCGGGCGGAAGCGCCAGCTTGAGCGAGATGAAGCTGACATCGACGGTGACCAAATCCGGCGGCTCGTTCAATTGGGCCGCGGACAGCGTGCGGATGTCGGTCTGCTCCAATGACACGATCTCAGGTCGCCCGCGCAGGCTTTCATGCAACTGTCCGTGCCCGACATCGACCGCGTAAACGCGCTTGGCGCCGCGTTCCAACAAAACTTGCGTGAAACCACCGGTGGAGGCGCCGACATCGAGGCAGATACGTCCCTGCGGATCGAATTTGAAATGATCGAGCGCAGCGGCGAGTTTCACCCCGCCGCGCGACACGTAAGGATGCGCCGGCGTCGCGCTCAGTGCGGCGTCCACCGCGATTTCTTCCGACGCCTTGCGCACCGGCGCCGCGTTAGCGGTGACCAGCCCGGCCGCGATCGCGGCCTGCGCCTTGGTGCGGCTCGGAAACAGGCCGCGCTCGACCAGCAGTCGATCGGCGCGTTGGCGGGTGGACATATAGCGCAGATCTTACGCCAGCTTCACGGTCTCGGCGGCGGCGTCTCTGCCGAGCGCCTCGAACACCTTGGCGACGATGCCGCGGGCGTCGAGGCCGGCCTTGGCGTACAGCGCGGCGGGCGTGTCCTGGTCGAGAAACACGTCGGGCAGCACCATGGTGCGAA
>Ga0097691_1001005_pt1 | contig 21968 bp, 17 predicted proteins | sample NGESurdeep072012_8_FD_72858 | JGI IMG/M metagenome (GOLD analysis project Ga0097691, IMG submission 72858) | Arctic peat soil microbial communities from Barrow, Alaska - NGEE Surface sample 210-1 deep-072012 | ecosystem: Environmental > Terrestrial > Soil > Wetlands > Peat ... | reverse complement strand
TTCTCAGTGTCACGCTGTTCGAGAAAACGCCCATTTTACGGGCACTTCAGAATAGCAACTCCCAATCTGATCTACTCGATTATTCCAATCAGTTGATTCTGTTCAACTTATAGCCGGACAGGAGTGATAAAAAGATGCTGTCGAAACGTTTGAGCCGACGGTAATAGGGCAGCTGTTGAACCTCACGTCGAGGCGCTTCGGTGATCTCCATGCAGCGCAGGATAGAACACAATCAAGAATTAGGGGCTAGCACGTCCTAGTCTCATTCTGCCCGAGTGGTCTCCTAGAGTTTCTTGTTCGCGTACATCCAATTGGCGGATGAGAAAACGTCGACGCCGCATCATATCATCGAGCGATACCGCAAGAGCCGCGACTGGCGACTGTTCGAAAAGGAGTACGTCTACCATCACTGTCCACCTGCAGGAAAATCCTGGATCGATCTTGGTTGTGGGACGGGCGAAATAACCACGCAGCTCGCCAGCCTGGGTACTAAGCGGGGATCGCAATCGACGTGGACCCCGGACTTCTTGAAATGACCAAGAAGCAAGCGATTCTCTATGGGTTAGACGATCGCGGCGCGGTTCTCGGCGGCGATTTGCAGTATTGCATCACTTCCGCAATAGTTTAAACGAAGCCATACCAATTCAAGAGCTGGATTAAACCCGGGGGTACGTTCATTTGCGTCCAACCCGTATCGTCTTCGAGTTCTCTGGAGTGGGTGCGCAACCATTCCGGCGTTCCTGTGCCGGCGCTCGATCCCGGCGAAAGGCAATTGACCGAAGCGGACCTTCGTTCCATTGCGGATCATTTGCGCGCTCGACTCGAACTTACTTCCGAGTCTTGAGTCGCCTCGAAAAACTGTGGCCTAGAACTGGTTTCATCGATACGGCGCGAACTGATTAAACCATTGGTTTCAATGGCTAAGAACCGTTCATGAGTCCGCTTCTAGTGCAAGCTGTCCGTTGCGAGGAGTTGATCGGGTCTTCCTCGCCCTGCCTGGTTCGACAGGGCTTTCCGGCACAGTAATTCTCGCTGGTCATGTGGACTGAACACTTGCCACCAGCTATTTGGCGGATAACGGCTAATCGCTTATTGCTTCGCCTCCGGCGCTCCGGCTGGAGTTTGGGAGTGGTGAGGCAATTTGATTCCGGATTCAGCCGAATAGGCTGAGGTCAACTTTGATTTGTCGACGCCAGCAACCTGCCCGTCGGTGGTCTCCATCTTCGCAGGATAGCTCAGGCGGTATTCACTGCCATTCGAGTTCTTGGGTTTCACATCCGTAGAATAGTTGTGCGGCGGAAGTGCATAGACCTTATCGCCGGGTGGCGCATAGAAGACGTTGCCCCGAAAGCGCGAATTCACAGGCGACGGGTCTCCCATGTAGCGGGACAGAACATAAGGAAATTGTCCCACCATACCCGCAGGCCCGTTGATCTGGCGGCAGAACGCGTTGTCGAGGATCCAGACATTGTGGGTACTGGAAACTGGTGGGTTGAAAGGTGCTGCGGCATTGAATTCAATCGAACCCTTGCAGTAGCCAAGGTTGGGCGGTGGGACTACGGTGTTGTGCTGCACGACTAAATCCGTCACTTCTTTGTTGATCAGGCCGCCATAAGCGTAGCCGGTCGTATATCCGTTCTGCGTGGTGTCGCCCAGCAAAATCAGGTTGTTGTAGATAACGATCCGCTTCGCTTCGCCCCGGTTGGTGCAGCCGTTCGCTGGATGGCACTCGTTATCAAATTCTGTGATGTCGAAGCCAGAGCTTACGTTTTTGAAGATATTGTTGGTGATCGTGAAGTCGTCCACCACCGCTATCAAGCCGCTTTGGCCGGTTCGCACGGTGAGCATAAGTGAAAATCCCCCCTGTGCGGCGGGCCAGATATTTTCGAGCAGGTTTCCGTCGATCAGGACACGGTGGCCATGCTTGAACTCCAGATTGTTCTTAATCAGCATCGTCTGTTTAGAGCCAGTGCTCAGTGCTACCCAACTCAAAGGCTTGTAAAGGTGATTATTACGGACTTCAACGTCGCTTAGTAACCACGGAGTGTTTATCCCACCAGCCCCGCCGAACGCTAGGTCCTCCGACGCTGCGGACAGGAAGTTATTGACGATCTTCATGGGACCGGGAGAGTACCATTCTCCAATAGCCTGGGTGTCGAAGCCGGGCAAATGGACGTCGGAAATGTAGCTGTCAATGATCGCGATGTTGCTACCGTTAGCGCTCATCGCACGGCGAAGATCCATGGTTGGCGAACCATGAAGGTAGCAGCGATCCACTGTGATTGAGTCAATCAAGGGCTGGTTCGGCTGCTGGTCCATCGACAGCAGCGCGTAGCTAAAGCAATTCGCCGGTGGATCGGCCAAGGGCTGGCAGCCATACGTTGAAGCCGTGAGCAACTCCAAGCCGACCAGCCTGTAGTGATTGGCTCCGGGGGGCACGGAAACCGCGCCGGTTACGTTCGGCGTAACAATTTTCGGCATCGAGGCCGCATCGTCTGGAGCCACGCGGGTACCGGGTGCTGGCAGACTGGACAGTGCGGACCCGACAATATAAATCCACTTATTGAGAGGGTTCGCCTTTACGGGAAGCGTGAAATTACCTTGATAGGTTACGCCGGCATCCAGGACGATGGTGTCTCCCGGATTGGCTGAATTCAGCGCATTCTTGAAATCGGCGCTCGAATGTGCGGGCCAAGTGACTCCAGATGGAGGGTTAAAGGTCGTATCGATGTAGGTTAGAGGAAGTTGTGCGACAGGTGGCTGCGCTACGCCTACAACGGTATAGAGCAGTAACAAAACAAAAAGAAAATGCCTCGCCATACATCTCCGGGGAGAATTTGCCGACACATAACCATAATACAGCATTGTTGTGATGCCCGCACTTGAAACGATTCAGTCGTGCGCTTATCTTCTGGCAATTGTTGTTCAAGACTCTCCTAGGCGACCACGTTTGAAGGCCCTCAACGGTCGCCGCACCGCCGCACCAAGTTGCAGAAATCTGGAGGTTTCGAGAATGGCCATAGCCAAGACTTGCCCCATATGCAGCTACCAATCGATTGATCGGATGAGGATGAATGAGTCCTTGCGCCTCGGAAAATGAGGGGCGGTACACCTGGGATGCGCCCTGCTCGCATACCACGGTGGTATGGCCACGTGTTCTTGACCGTCGCTGACCCTCCGAGCACAGACAAGTTCAGTGTGTGAACCGATGTTGTAGCCGAGAACCCGACAACGGTGACCAACAGCATCGATAACAGCTATACGCCGCTTTCGCACGGCTGCTGGACAAACGGACCGGAGGTGGGGCGATTGCTCGAGAGTACTCCCCGGGCTCGCATGAGCACTCACTGATTCAAATCGAAGGGCACATGCAAGCGCAATGGCGGACTAGCGCGAAGGAGCTGTAAGGTCAGATTCGAGCTTCGCAGTGAATAAGGCGGCACCGGCCGGATTCAGGTGAAATTGATCACGAAAGAGCGCGGCGCCCATGGCACCCGCCTGCACCGGAACCAATACTCGGACACCAGCATCTTTCGCCGCTGACGCCAATACGTCGGCATGTTCCTCCCTCAGTGCAGGTGGAACCACGATCGTCAGACGGCTTCCATACTCTTCGCAAAGCGCCTCTGCGAAGCCGGAGATTTACGAGGCATTGGAAGAGAGCGGAGTAAGGTATGCTATTCGCATAATAGGCCGGCACAATCATCGGTCCAGGAACGCAGATCGTGTCACACGTTCTGATTCCAGGCGGCGGCCACCAGCATAGTCGCGATACAAGTGGAAATCTTACCCAGGCCGGGCATGGCGAGATCACGATTGGGAACAGGTACTAGATCGGCGATGGTTCTATACTCATGGCTGACATAGGGGAAGACCGCACGATCGGAGCTGCGGCGGTGGCTGCGAAACCTATTCCGTCAGGCGTAGTGGCAGTCGGGAATCCTGCCTGCCCGTTGAACCGTTGAATATATCTCGAGGATGAAAAACGTGTCGACTACCAGAACTGAGCTTACCGCGGTCGGGGGTTCCCGTCGAACAGCGCCAGTCCCGGTGTTGCTCATGGTTAGAGAACTGGATCAAGGTGGCGTAGAACGAGACGTTGCCAAAATTGCAGTCTACCTCGACCGGACCCGATTCGTGCCGCATGTAGCAACGTATAACGCCCACGGAATGCGATACGAGGAGTTGAGGTCAGCAGGTGTCCCAATCCTGCATCTCCCCCTGCGCAGTTTGGCATCACGCGAGGCGATTTACTCGGGATTCAGGCTTAGGCGCTACATTCGAGAACATGGCATCAAAGTCGTTCATTCCTACGATCCGATCGGAATATATGGACTGGTCATAGCTCGAATGGCGGGAGTTCGGATTGTGATCGGCAGCCAGTTGAGCTATAGGAACCTTTTTGATCCAAGAACGCAGAAGCTGCTGCGCTGGGCGGATCGATATTCGGACGCCATATTCGTCAATTGTGAAGCCATTCGAAGATATATGGTCGAGGACGAACATGTGCCCGCCGACAAGGTGGAATTGTGCTACAACGGCGTCATCACGACTGAATTCTTCCCTGCCGAGGAGCCGAGGCCAGCGGAACTGGCGCCCGCCGACTTGGTGATTGGAACAGTATGTGCGCTTCGGTGGGAGAAGGGACTACCACTGCTGCAAGAGGCATTTGCAAAGTTGAACTTCCCTGACCGAAAGCTTCAGCTCGTAATAGTCGGGAGCGGCGTTGAGCTTCCCCGCCTGCAAGAGAATGCCGTCAGACTGGGGATCGGCGCCGCCAGCGTTTTCATGCCGGCACAGCGGAGCGTTGCTCGCTGGATGCGAGCAATGGATATCTTCGTGCTGCCGTCGCTCTCGGAGGCATTTTCCAATTCGCTTTTGGAAGCCATGGCTTGCGGCTGCTGCGTGGTCGGCTCCCGCGTGGGCGGCACACCAGAGTTAATTGGTGAGAACTCGCGCGGTCTTCTGTTTGAACCCGGAAATTCCCAAGACCTGGCGAATCGGCTCACCCAGCTTATTGAGGACGAAAGTCTTCGAGTGGAATTCGGACGCCGGGCCGCACAGCATGCAAGAGAGAATCTGTCTATTGAGTTAGCGGCTAAACGAACGGCGGACATCTACGACCGGCTACTGGATCGGCTGCGATCTTAAGTCGGGCCGGAAGTTGCCTGCAGGCTTGTTCGGATTGCCAGCGGAGCAAGATAGAGGAGATCGTTCATTTGACGGCAGCTCCGAGTGGCGCCTCCTGCAGTTGGCCTTTTTCGGGTCTCGTCCTCCATGGAAGGACCCGCGGCACGTCTCCGATGATCTACCCAGCAAGCCCGAATGCTCAGAAATGGCAACTAAATACGGAGCAAAATGATAGCGGTTCAGTTCAAGAACGCACGGCGAGTACTGGTCGCCGGGGATGTTTTTGAGAACGACTGGGCTGCCACGCGGAGGGATTTCGCCATCGTGTTGACCGTGCGCACCTTAGGGGGACTCTGAACAAGTACTCCGATTTCCACCGATCTGCAGGCTGGAGTGAGAGGAAATTTGGCGGAGGGCCTGTAGAGCGATGCAGCAACAGACACTGGCGATGGCGAACGCGTTGTGCTTCAGTGCGTCGAGGGCTTCAACCGGTTCCACGGCGCAGTCCAACAGCAGTTTCAGACGGGATCATACACAATGGTACTACGCTCGGTGGTGCGAGGCGCGTGATAACTTGCCTCTGAAGACGCTCACCACTGACGACGGAAACCATTCCAACCTTAGCATTTACCAGTACCAGTGACCATCCAATTCAATTTGCTGGGCCGTTTTTCCACAAAGCAGACACACTACTCCCGGTTTAGCCTGGGAAATTGATCGCTCGGGTCGTTCACTGATGCATTGGTCGTAATGCGGTCTATTTTTGCTCCAGCGCTTATAATGAAGGCCAGACTTGTGCTTTCGATGCCAAATGGCTACGCTGAGAGACGCTTCCAGCAGTGCATCCGTAATGATCCGGGAATACCCGGCCAGTTATCTTCCTGCGTCGTGCTTGGCGTCTAGCGGTTGATTCCGAAGTACACCCGGTTGCTTTCCCGTCCAAGTAATTTCGGGGCAGAGCCGCTATGGAAAGTGAGGCACAGTAAGAATGGGGTCCGACAACACTCTGCCAGTTCCTCAACCGGCGATCACGTGGCCGGAAGGCAGGAGATTTGCGTTCACGGTTTTTGACGATCCCGATGGGCAGTCGATGGAGACGACGCGGCTGGTCTACTCGTTTCTGGCCGACTTGGGATTCCGAACGACGATTGGAGTCTGGCCCCTGGACATCCGCCGCGAACCCAACTCGGGCGGCGAGACCTGCGCCAATCTGGAGTATCGCGGCTTTCTGCAGCAGCTTCAGGCCAGGGGTTTCGAGATTGGTTTTCACAACGCCGCCCCGCACTCCAGCACGCGCGATGAAACCATCGAAGCGCTGGACCTGTTCGAAAGCTATTTCGGGCAGGCCGCGGTTACGATGGCGAGCCATTACAACGCAGACGCGATGTACTGGGGACCGGCGCGCTTGAGCAGTTGGCGACGCAGCATTTACAACCTAGCCACGCTGGGCCGAACGCGCAACCGCTTCTTCGGCCAGGTCGAGGGGCATCCGAGTTTCTGGGGAGATGTCTGCCGTGATCGCATCCGCTACTGCCGTAATTTTGTGTATGCCGACATCAATACGTTACGCATGAATCCGTGGATGCCATACGTCGATCCCCTGCGGCCGTATGTACGCTACTGGTACTCGGCGTCGGAGGGCAACCAGGCGCCGGCGTTTCTTAATACCTTGCAAGACCACCACCAGGACCTGCTGGAGGAACAGGGTGGAGGGTGCATCATGTACACTCACTTCGGCCACGGGTATGTGCAGGATGGCAAGCTCAATCCGCAGTTCAGGCGAACGATGGAACGGCTGGCGCACAAGAATGGCTGGTTCGTGCCAGTCTCCGAGCTGCTGGATTTTCTCTTGACGACAAAAGGCCCCACGACCCTCACGGACAGCGTCAGGCGGAAGCTGGAAAGGCGCTGGCTGTGGGAGAAACTCTTCCGCGGTACTTCCTAGACAATTCATTCCGCTATGCCCCTGCGATTCATCCCATTTGAAAAAGATCACGGTCCCGCCGCTGAGGCATTCAATCAACGGATGATTCATGGCGATGCCCCCACAGACTTTCTTCTGCCCACGGGCCTGGGGAAGATCAGAACCACGCCGGACGACCCGATTCAATGGACGCAATATCTGGTGCTTGACGGTGGCGAGGTGCGCGGCGGAGTGCTGGCCATGGACCAGCCTGGCTGGGTGAACGGCCATGTGGTTCGTGCCGTGAACTTCCAGTCACCGCTGTCGGAAGGCATCGTGAATTCCAAGTATTCCATCGTCGCCATGCAGATGGTGAAGTTCATGCAGAAGCAGGCCGAAGTCGTGTTCATGGTGGGGATGGGCTCGGCCGATCGGCCACTACCCAAGCTGCTGGCTGCTTCCGGATGGTCCGTGCGGCCGATACCATTCCTGTTTCGCGTACATCGCACGGGGAACTTCCTGCGCGAGCTGCAGATGCTGCGGACGTCGCCAGTGAAGCGCATCGCGGCACAGGCAGCGCGGCTCACGGGCCTGGGCGCAGCGGGCCTGACCGTAATGCAGCGTCGACGGAGCACGGAGAATGGCTCGATACGGCAGGTGAATGTCTGGGGGGATTGGGCGGACGAAATCTGGCGGCGTTGCCGCGATCGTTGTTCGTTCGCAGTGCAGCGCGACCGCCGCACCTTGGAGAGCCTCTACCCGGCCTCCGACCCAAGAGTGATAATTCTACTGATCGAGTGCGACGCCAAGCCAGTCGGATGGAGTGTCTGTTTCAATGCGGCGTTGGCAAACCATCGCCACTTCGGGAACCTGCGCTTGGGTTCGGTTCTCGATTGCGTGGCCGATCCGGATGCCATGACGCTGACTGCCGTGCTAACCGACCGCGAGATGGCGTCGCAAGGCGCCGACCTGTTAGTGGTGAATCACAGCCATGCGGCCTGGGTGCAGGCCTTTCGTTCGGCGGGCTTTCTGGCAGGCCCATCGAATTACCTGCTGGCGACGTCGAAGCGGCTGACTGAACTGGTTCGCTCTCAGCAAGAAGGCGAAGCGCGCATGCACGTCACCCGAGGCGACGGCGACGGGCGAATCCACCTGACGTAACGGTGGCACTGCATTTCCGCGTTGCTGAAACCAAACCGAGGGTCCTGCACAGCGTCGATCGAGTTGCCGTAACCTCCAAGGAAGGGTGCAGACCTTGGAATTGGCCTCAAGGCTGCCGTGGGCAATGCCGGCGGTACCATGCCTGACTATTGATGGGACATGCCCGCGCACGCGCGAAGCGGCGGATAGGTGAATCGCTGGGTTGTCTATTCCCTGACCGGAAGAGCTGATAGATAATCGGAAATTGCCTGGTAGGAAATGAGATCGCCCAGACTCTCAACGTCGAACTCTATGCCAAACTCTTCCTCGATTGTGGTGACCAGGGTAGCGGCGGCTATGGAATCCCATCCGGCTACCGTCTCCAGGCTGGCGGTGGTGATTTGTGGTTCGGGCAGGTTGGGAAATACAGCAGAAAAGCACCGGCTAAGCCGGGCTTTAATACTATTCACCCTCAAGCTCCTGAATCTGGAGATAAACGGCAGGACAGTTCTCGCGTAACTGCTCTCTGGAGATGGAAAACACCTCGGCGACGGAATGACCGACCAATCCACCCAGAAATTCCTGGACCGGCTGATTCCGCTCGGTCTTTGAGTAGTCCAATGTGACTTGTTCCGCGCCAAACTTCTCAAATACGCGCAGCAGGCATCCGTGCTCGATTCGCCGCGAGAATGCTCTGCAACTCATCACCCAATGATCGATGGCCAGGTTGCTGCCGTCCACCCGCCCGGTCAGGACCGCGATCTTGCCCAGCGGACCATATTTGTCTTCGTAGGAAGCCAACATGAGAAACACATTTGGGTCACTCAGATACTGGTGCCACGAAGCTTCGGTATGGCGCTTGCCGTTCAAATTGAACTGGTTGGTCTTGTTGACAAGTTCAAGGGCACGAGGATCGGGTGGTTTTTTCAGGAAGCTAAGCGACAGTTTTCCGGCCGCTTCCTGGAGAAATCGCTCGGGGGTATAGCCTTCGATTCGGCTAGCTTCCGTGATGGCGTGAGAAGTACGGATGCTCTCCAGTCGAATGGAGTCTTCGGCGGAAACAGATCTCTTGCCGAACATGTCACGAAGCTGGCAGAGGAGGTCATAGACAGCCTTGTCGTCGTTTTTCGGGAAGAGGACACACTCAACATCGGGGTGAGATGACTTTACTTCCGCAAGTTCCAAGGGGCCGTCGTCGACAAAAACGACACTATCGGGAGTTATATTCCATGCTTCAATAATTCTCCGCACCGATTCAGACTTGGGTCCCCAGCCAGCCTCCAGGGGAAATATCCGCTTACGGGTAAGAAGTGGCTGTCGGGAGCGGAATGCTTCTTCGACAAGGGCAGGGTCGTTCTTGGTGGCGACGCCTATGAGTATGCCTGATTCAGCCAGTGACGCTAGCAATTGCTGATATAGTCCGTGCTTTTGCGCGTGGTGATCGAGATCCCAACTAATACCTTCGGTATTCACTTCACCAAGTATGCCCATCCAGAACGTATTATCCAGGTCGGTAATGAGTCCCTTCTTGGCTGGCGGATCATTGACAAGAGTAGCAAGTAATCCGGCCAACTTGTCGGTGTGACTCAAACTGTAGGGAAAACCCGTGTTGAGTTCAGACTTCGCGTCGAATCTCTCCTCTAACGGCGATAGTTGATCGAGGCGTTGTGAACTGACGATTCGGATCGATGATAGTTCCGCGAGTTTAGATAATAGAGTCGCTCGTACGCCTTGCAGGTCGGTTTCCAGATGGCTGGAAAGCCATCCTGGAGTGAATGCTACGGGTGGGATGGGGAGGGTGGGCAGAGCGACAACAACCGTGTTCTTCTGAGCGACGGATCCCAGAGCCGTTATGACCCTGATGGCCTGGTCGCGAACTGTCTGGACAAAGTCGCCCAGTTGCCCTGGGTTCCAACCGCCGAGCAGTCGGATCCCCAGCCGCGGATCGAGGTCCTGCCACTCCACGACCGCCACGATAGTGGAATTCTGCACTTTCGCCAGACGTTCAAGGTTGCCGGGCAGGTCGCCAAATGCTCCGGTGGAAATCGTCACTCGACGAGCGGGAAGTGCGCCGCGCAAATGAGCGCCAAGAAAGGTCAACAAGTGTAACGGCGTGAAGCCACAGGCCAGTTGAACCTCAAGGACTGGCAACTCAGGGGCGGGATTGTGCTTCAGTACTTCGAGGGCTTCGACCAATTTCACGGCGCTGTCCGATAGCAATTTCAGACGCGATCATAGCACAATGATGCCACGCCCGGCGGTGCGAGGCGTGTGACAACGGGATGTATAGAAAGAACAAGAATCCGTTTCACAAAGAAAAGCGGACAGATGGGCACATGTTGGGCCAATGGGTATTGCCTGGAACCTTGGTGACAAGAATGAGCTCAGTCGCAACTACGGCAACCAAGCGTTGGTCTTGGTGGCGAAGGGGCACTGGAGCAGGCGATGGCCCTGCACAACAAGGATGAAGCGACATGGCTAGCGGAGAGCAAGTCATTGACGGTCTTGATGGGGCCGGGAGAATACAGCTCTCGGATAGCCTAAGAGTCTGTGACGATCGGCAGAGGAGTTCCTCGCAACACAGCTACATGGGTGCCCGAGTCTACCCTGAGGTGATCATGGTAAACTGGCGGGGTGTTTCGAGGCGACATACCGGATTTTCTCGCGCTGAAGTGGGTTCCTATTGCTAGGCACGGGATGTCTTCTCCTGCGAGAACAAGCCGGTGACTGGACCGATCCAGCAGCGCCGATCGGGCGGCGAGCGCATAGGTTATGCCTGCCGAGCCACTTCTGCAGCATGGTCCCGACCCCGCAGCAGTTGGGCAATAGTAGATTTATGTGCGGTATAGCGGGAGTTCTGCACACCGACGGCAGCTCTGCCGACGCGCGGGTGATCCGCGCCATGACGGACATCATTGCGCATCGTGGTCCCGATGGTTCCGGATTTCGTGTACAGGGGGAAGTAGCCCTGGGTCACCGCCGCCTGAGCATCATTGACCTGGCCACTGGCGGCCAGCCGATGTCCAATGAGGACGACTCGCTGTGGATCACCTACAACGGCGAAATCTTCAATCACGCCGTCGTGCGTCCCGAACTCGAAGCCGCCGGACACCGCTACAAGAGCCACTGCGATACTGAGACGGTCATTCATGCCTACGAGCAGCATGGCGATCAGTGCCTCACTCAATTCCGCGGCATGTTTGCCTTCGCCATCTGGGACGCAAATCGCAAGCGGCTGTTCTGCGCGCGCGACCGCCTGGGCATCAAGCCGTTTTACTATTTCTGGAACGGCCGAACGTTCGCCTTCGCGTCGGAAATCAAGGCGCTGCTGCAGCATCCCGAGATCAGCGCCGATTTCAACGAGCCGTTGCTCCCCGAATACCTCGCCTTCGGATACACCAGCGGCGAAGAGACATTGTTCAAGGGAATCCGCAAACTCATGCCGGGGCATACCCTGACGCTGAGTTGCGGTAGCAACCCGAAGCTCGAGATCAAGCAGTACTGGGACGCTCCCTGCCCGACCGAGTTCGAGGATCGGCCGGACGAGCAATGGATTGCCGAGTGCCGCGCACGCCTGGAAGAAGTCGTCCGCATGCGGCTGATGAGCGATGTTCCGCTAGGCATGTTTCTGAGCGGCGGAGTCGATTCCAGCGCCATCGCTGCGCTCATCAAGCGCATGGCCGATGGCCCGGTAAAGACGTTTTCCGTCGGCTACAACGAATCCAAGTTCAGCGAACTCTCCGAGGCCCGCCAAGTCGCCGAGCAAATCGGAACTGACCATCATGAAGTCGTCGTGACCATGGACGAGTTCTTCAATGCACTGCCGCGCCTGGTGTGGCATGAGGACGAGCCCATTACTTGGCCTTCCAGTGTCTCGCTGTACTTTGTGTCGCGGCTGGCGTCGGAACGGGTGAAGGTTGTCCTGACCGGAGAGGGTAGCGATGAATTATTCGGCGGTTACGGACGGTATCGCTTCTACCAGCTCAACCAGCAATGGATGCGCGCCTATCGCGGAGTTCCCATTGGAATGCGCAACGCCATCCAGAATGCGGTGGCTGGCTCCCCGCTGCTGTCGGCTTCGGTCCGCAGGAAGCTCGGTCACACGGTTCTGGGACGCGGCGCCAACATTGAGTCGCTGTACCTGAACAATTTTTATTGTGCGTTCGGAGCCGAGGAGCAAAAGAAGTTGCTGAGCGCACACTTCGACGCCGATCCCTACGCAAATTTTCTGGGACGATGGCAATCGGTTGCGCAATCGCCGACCTTGCCCCGCCTGCTCTATGCCGACCAAAAGACGTATCTGGTCGAACTGCTGATGAAGCAGGACCAGATGAGCATGGCGTGTTCCATCGAAAGCCGAGTGCCTTTCCTCGATCATAAGTTTGTGGAATTCGCGGCGTCGGTGCCTCCCCACATGAAGCTGCGCGGCAAGCATGGCAAGTACATCATGAAGAAAGCGGTGGAAGATCTGCTGCCGCACAATATCATCTATCGCAAGAAGATGGGCTTTCCGACCCCAATTACCGCGTGGCTTATGCAGGATCAGGCCAAGATCATTCGCGACTATTTGCGCGATCCCGATGGATTGCTCGCAGCGTACGTGAACTTCGAGTACCTCGACGATCTGCTCGACAAGCATGATCGCGGCCTGCACGACGCCACCGATCGAATCTGGCGCCTGCTGAATCTGCAGGTCTGGGGCGACATGTACCTGACGGGCCGTCGCGAACAATTCTGGGAAGGCCTGATGCCAGTCGCAGCCGGCAGTGTCCAGGTCGCATGAGAATCCTGTGGGTCAAATCGGATTTCCTCCACCCGACCACTCGTGGAGGTCAGATCCGGACGTTGGAAATCGTAAAGCGGCTGCATCCCCGCCACGAGGTTCACTACATCGCCTATGACAGTCCTTCGCAACCCGAAGGCCTGCAGCGTGCCAGTGAATACTGTAGCCATGCGTATGCGGTCACGCTTGATGTTCCGCCGCGGGGGTCACTCAAATTCGTAGCGCAACTGGCGCGCAATCTGACTTCGTCATTGCCGCTTTCCCTGAGCCGTTATTGCTCGGCGGCGATGTCCGAACAGATCTCCAGAGTCCTCAGCGCTGTGCCATTCGACAGCGTGGTTTGCGATTTCCTGGCGCCTGCGCCTAACTTTGCCGATATGAGCGGCGTGGTGCTGTTTCAGCACAACGTTGAATCCATGATTTGGCGGCGTCACGTCGAGCAAGCACCCGATCCGGTACGCAAGGCTTATTTCAAAATGCAAGCTAATCGCATGTTCAATTGGGAACGTCGTATGTGCCGGGCTGCAGCGCGAGTGATCGCCGTGTCGCCGCAGGATGCAACCGTCATGCGAGAACTGTTCGGCATCGAGGCAGTCAGCGTGGCCACCGGCGTGGACTTGGACTACTTTCGCCGTCCGCCCGACGCGCCGCGCAAGGCCGACCTGGTTTTCGTTGGTTCGATGGACTGGCTGCCCAATTCCGATGGGGTAAACTACTTTGTTCGCGAGATTTTGCCGCTGATTTGGCAGCGCAAGCCGGATTGCACGGTGGCAGTTGTCGGCAGGTCGCCGTCTTCAGCCATGCAGGCTTTGGCGCAGCAGGATTCCCGGATCCACGTAACGGGCACGGTTCCCGACGTCCGGCCCTGGCTGTGGGGAGCCAGCGCATCGATTGTCCCTTTGCGCATCGGCGGTGGGACGCGGCTGAAGATTTACGAAGCCATGGCCGCCGGTACGGCCACAGTTTCAACCTCGATCGGCGCTGAGGGTTTAGATGTATGCCATCCGGGAAACATCCGGCTGGCCGACACGCCGGAATCGTTCGCTGACCAGTGCGTTGCCTTGTTGCAGGATGTCCCGCAGCGGAAGTCTGTTGCCGACGAGGCACTGGATCTGGTGACGAAGCGGTTCTCGTGGGACATTATCGCCGCCGAGTTCGAGAAGTTATTGCTGGTTGGTAATCGCGCAAGCGCGACTGCGTTAGCCGCGGGCTAGTCGAACCGCCGTGACCTAACGCCGCTGCATTAACAAGATTTTTCAGGGTGTGGTGCCCGGAGAGTTAAGACAGAATGAACCGACCCATGGACGCAAAGGAAGAACGGCCCACAATTGCGGTATTTGGACTTGGCTACGTTGGCTGCGTAACTGGTGCCTGCTTTGCCGAACTGGGATACCGTGTCGTCGGCGTGGATGTCGATGCCCGCAAGGTCAAGGCCATCCAGGACGGGCAGTCGCCATTCTACGAGCCCGGGCTGGAGCCGCTGATTGGCAAGCACATCGCCAGCGGTTTGTTGTCGGCGACCCTTTCGACGGCGGACGCCCTGCGTGACGCGGACTTCGCGTTCCTGTGCGTGGGCACTCCGTCAGCTCCCAATGGCAACCTCAACCTCGACTACTTGCGCAAGGTCTCTGCCGACATTGCCGCTCACCTTGACGGTCGCTCCAAGCCGCTGACGGTGGTGGTGCGGAGCACGGTTTTTCCCGGCACCTGTGATGAAACGGTTGCCCCGGCGATCGAGCCCAGGGCGGTGGTGGTGGCTAATCCCGAATTCCTGCGCGAGGGAAGCGCTGTCAAAGACTTTATGGAGCCGTCGCTGGTGGTCGTGGGCAGCCACGACCGCGCGGCCGCCGAGCGCGTTGCGTGGCTATACTCTGGACTGCCGGTGGAAACATCCGTGGTCGCCTTGCGCACGGCAGAGCTCATCAAATACACCTGCAATACGTTTCACGCCTTGAAGATCGCCTTCGCCAACGAGATCGGGACGCTGTCCGCATCACTGGGACTGGACGGCACCGAGGTGATGGAAACCGTGTGCCGCGACACCAAGCTCAACGTTTCTGCTGCCTACCTGAAACCGGGATTCGCGTTTGGGGGCTCCTGCCTGCCCAAAGATTTGCGCGCCTTGATTTACCGGGCGCGGCAACTTGATCTCGATCTGCCTCTGCTGAACTCCGTGCTGCCCAGCAACGAGTCGCACATCACGCGAGCCTTTCGCCGGGTGATGGACATGGGCTGCCGCAAAATTGGCATCTATGGACTGGCCTTCAAGCCCAATACCGACGACCTGCGCGAAAGCCCGGGCGTGGCCCTGATCGAAATGCTGATCGGCAAGGGGTGCGACGTTAAGATTTACGATCCACACATCCAACTTGACGCGATTTACGGCAGCAACCAGGCGTTTCTGCTGAGCTCGTTGCCGCACATCGGCCGCTCCATGGAGAAGAGCCTGCATGGGATACTGGACTGGGCCGAACTGATCGTGGTGACGCAGGACCCAACTGTTGAAGCGCGCAAGGTCCTTGCGGAGTCGCCCGTCCCAGTGATCAACGTGGCTAGCGCCGAGCCGGCCCTGGCCGCCAAGTTGGAGGCAGTCTGAAACCCTCCCCTGCATGCTGTCTGTGAACTGAGGTCCCCGGAATGCGAAGCGTCAGGGAACTCACATTCCGACTGCGCCAGGAAGCAGCCAACGCCCTCCTCTATCTATCTTCACCAAATTTAGGGCTGTCGGCGACCGCTCCGCTCGATGTGTTGCCTGCTCCGAACTCCATCGGTGAAGCACTTCGCGATACCGACTACGCTCGCGAACTGGTGAGCCTAGCAGACGAAATCGTGCAGGGCCGAATTCCTCTCCTGGGCGATGTGGTCGACTTTGGAGCGACTGTCGCATGGCGGCGCGACCCGCAACGTGGCATTGAAACCCAGCAGAAGTATTTTCGAACGATCCCCTATCTCGATCTGGAGGCGGTGGGAGACCACAAGCTGATCTGGGAGCTCAACCGACACCAGCACTTGGTTTTGCTGGCGCAGGCCTTTGTCGTCACCGGACGGGACGAATACTCCGCCGCAGTGGTCCGCCAACTGGAGCACTGGTGGACGGAGAACCGGTTTCAGCGGGGGATGAACTGGGCCAGCGCGCTCGAGGTCGGGTTTCGCGCGCTGTCGTGGATATGGATATGGCATCTGGTGGGCGAGAAAGTGTCGGCTTCCTTCCGACAACGCTTTCTCGCCGAACTCTATCGCCATGGACTGCATCTCGAATACAACTTGTCGATCTATTTCTCGCCCAATACGCACCTGCTCGGTGAGGCTGTGGCTCTGCATGCTTTGGGACGCTTGTTCCCCGCCTTTCCGCGGTCCGAACGCTGGCGCAAGTTGGGACGCGAGATCGTGTGCGGCCACATGAACACTTGCGTGAAGAGTGACGGGAGCTACTTCGAACATTCCACCCACTACCATGTGTACGCGCTCGACATGTTCGCGTTTCATGCCGTACTGGAAGACGTTCCCGCATCCTACCGCGAAGGACTTGCAAGAATGGCGGAGTTTCTCGCCTCGATTACCTGCGAAAGCGGCGAATTGCCATTTCTTGGCGACGACGACGGAGGCCGCTTCTTCTCCCCCTACGGACCGCGATCACGCTTCGCCCGCGCAACCCTGGCGACGGTATCTTCGCTGCTCCACAGACGTTTCTTCGCGTACTCGAGGCATGACGCGGAAGCGATCGCGTTGTGGTGGCTTGGGCCGGAGCGCTGCCAAAGCCCGCAGGGCGATCTGATGGCAATTCACTCCCGCCGGTTCGAGGACAGCGGAATCGTAGTCATGCGACGCGGGCCAGTCTGCGCCGTGTTCGATGCCGGGCCGTTCGGTCCGTGGAGCGGCGGCCATAGTCACTCCGACACGCTATCGCTAGTCGTCACGAGTGGCGATTGTGAAATCCTCGAAGATTCTGGCACCTATAGCTATATGGATCCCGAATGGCGGGGCGTATTCCGCGGATCGTCGGCTCACAATACGATTCGCATCGATGGCTTCGACCAGGGCACTCCCGACGGTCCATTTCGCTGGGCGCGGAAGCCGGAAGTGTCATTACTTGAGTTTGTCTGCGACGTAGCGCGCGATCGCGCGGTCGCAGTGTGCCGCTACCAGGGGTTCTCGCATACCAGGACAGTCGAGTTTGTGAACGGCAGCGAGTTTGAGATCATGGACGAAATCGAGGGTCCGGAGGGTGAGCACCTGGTCGAGCAATTTTGGCATTTCGCGTTGGGCCCAACAGCATCCAATGCGGGCACATGGAGCATTGGGGACATCGCGGAATTCGCCGTCGAAGGTGGTAAGTTGGAAAGCGGTTGGCGTTCCCGCTGCTTCGGGTTGAAGGAGGCGGCGCCGGTCATCGTGGTGCGCCGCACAACAGCATTGCCGCTCACGCTGCGAGCGCGCTTGGTACTAAAGATTCCGTAGAGATTCGCGCGCGCCCATTTGCCGATTACGCAACCGCTGCGCTGAATGTATAGAATCATAGATTGGCAAGAATGTGGTTGTGGCGGCCACAAACGTGGTATCGGCACTTTGGGACACAGGAGATCGATTCATGCAGGTAGTGGAGAAGACCGTCGGCACATTTCAAGCACTGAAAGACAAGATCGAGAAGAAATCCGCGCACGTCGGAATTGTCGGGTTGGGTTATGTCGGATTGCCGCTGGCGGTAGAGTTTGCCAAGGCGGGTTTCCACGTTACCGGCATCGACCTGCAGCAGTCGCGCGTTGACCGCCTGATGAAGGGCGAATCCTACATTCAGGATGTCCCCAGCATCGAAGTTGCCCAACTGGTTAAGGAAGGACGCCTCGACGCAACCACCGACTTTTCCGTGGTCCGCGATCTCGACACCATCAACATCTGCGTGCCTACTCCGCTGCGCAAGACCAAGGACCCCGACATGAGCTACATCGTGTCGGCCTCCGATGCTATCGAAAAGTACTTTCATCCCGGCCTGCTGGTGATTCTGGAATCGACTACCTATCCGGGCACCACCGACGAACTGCTGCTACCGAATTTCGAGAAAAGTGGACTCAAAGTCGGCGAGGATTTCTTTCTGTGCTTCTCACCCGAGCGCGTCGATCCCGGTAACCCCGTGTACCAGACCCTGAACACGCCCAAGGTGGTTGGGGGTATTACACCTGCTTGCACCGAAATGGGCAGAGTATTCTTCTCGCAAGCGCTGGAGAAGGTTGTCCCGGTCAGCAATACCCGCGTGGCTGAAATGGTGAAGCTGCTGGAAAACACCTTTCGCATGATCAACATCGGCCTGGTAAATGAGATGGCGCTGATGTGCGACGGCATGGGAATCAACGTCTGGGAGGTAATCGACGCCGCCGCCACCAAGCCGTTTGGTTTCATGCCCTTCTATCCCGGGCCTGGACTGGGCGGCCACTGCATTCCCATCGACCCGTTCTACTTGTCGTGGAAGACCAAGCAGTCGGGTATCGAGGCGCGGTTCATCGAACTCGCGGGCTATATTAACGGCAACATGCCGCATTTCGTGGTCGGCAAAGTGCAAGGCGCGCTTAACAATCACGGCAAAGCGGTCAAGGGCTCGAGGGTGCACGTCGTCGGCGTCGCTTACAAGCGCAACATCGACGACATGCGGGAGTCGCCGGCGCTTGACGTCCTCCTGCTGCTGAAGAAGCTGGGAGCAGAGGTCAGCTACAGCGACCCCTACGTGCCGACACTCAAGCTGGATGGCCTGGACCTGAAGTCTCAGGAGGCGCAGGTGTCAGCCCGCGCTGCGGATTGCGTGGTCATTATCACCGACCACACGGATTTCGACTACAAGGCGCTGCTGGATTCTTCAAAGCTGATCGTGGACACGCGCAACGCCATGCGGGGCATCGAGTCAGAAAAGATCGTGCGCCTGTAGGGCGAGGTGAGAGGCAGAACCAGGCGCGCTCACTTTCCTGGCGCGCTCAACCACCCATTGACGGCCAGCCAGTTCCGTAATAGTACGGGCCATTCACCGAGCACGGGATCGCCGAGGTCCAGGCCGACGCCATGGGGACCGTTCTGGAATACGTGCAGTTCACTGGGAACATGATTTCTCTGGAGCGCAAGATAGAACAGGACAGCGTTGTCTTGCGGAGGCAAAGCGTCATCCTGGCTCGTCGAAAACAGAAATGCGGGAGGCGTTTTAGGCGTCACCGCCATGTCGGGCGAAATTTCTGCACGCAACTTCAGGCTGTCGTTGGGGCCGAGCAGGCCCCGGTTTGCCATGTCCCGGAAGCCAGGGTTGGCCCAGCCTGCTACATAGGAAATCAGCGGATAGCCCAGCACCATGAAATCAGGACGGCTGCTGACGCGATCGATCGCGTCAGGCGCGGACGGATTTGCTTCGGTGTAGTGCGTCCCGGCCATGGCGGAAAGATGTCCTCCGGCGGAGAATCCCATGACGCCGATGCGGTCAGGCGCAATGCCAAACTCGGCTGCCCGATTGCGCACCACTCGAATAGCCCGCTGCATGTCCTCAAGTTCGACGGGATAGCGATACTTCGGTCCCACCCGGTACTTCAGCACGCACGCCGTCACGCCGAGTGAGTTGAGCCAGTTGGCGACCTGCCGGCCTTCGTGATTGTCGGCTACGAAGAGATAAGCGCCTCCGGGTGCAACGATTACCGCTGTGCGCGCAGCCTTCGCCGGGTCGGTGATGAAGGGCCGATAGAGCGTGATCGTCGGCACGTCCTCGGGAGTCGTGCCCACCGCTCCCGGCGCCTCGCCAGTCCACAAGCGCTCGGTGATTGGCTCAGTATTGAGGTCAGGGTGCTGTTGTGCGATCGCAGTCGCCGCCAGCATGCACAGCATAATAATCGGTACAAGACGCCGACGATTCATCGCAGGTGGTCCTCCTGAATCTCACTGCCGAGAATACAGCTGCGGCGCAGCCCACGCTATTGGCAGAGAATTTTTCTGTGATGTCCACATTTATGAATGCCGCAGCTAAACTGGATTCGCCATGCGAAGCGAAGAAACACAATCGGCACCCACCTCTTTGGTTCGAGCTTGCGTAGTCATATTCTTGCTTTCGGTTTTCCCATTCACGTCAGCGGCACAAACCCTCACCGCCGCTGAGGCAATCGCGCGCATCCAGAAGCATTACGCGGTTCCCGTTCCTCACGACACCGTGGATACCATCAAGGCTGGCGATCCATCCACTCCGGTTACCGGCATTGCGACAACCTTCCTCGACACCATGGATGTGCTGCGTGAAGCTCAGCGCCGCGGCCTCAACCTTGTAATCTCGCACGAGCCCACGTTTTACAACCACCTTGATGACGCCGCCTTTTTCGCCAGCGATCCGGTCTACCGGGAGAAGTTAGCGTTTATTCAGCAACATCACATGGTCGTCTTCCGTTTTCACGACCAGATGCACGGAGTCTCACCGGACCCCGTTGCTGTAGGGCTCGTCCAAGCCATGGGCTGGCAGAATTACATGAATGACGGCAATCCGTTCCAACTGACCATTCCGCGGACCACACTCCTCGGGCTGTCCCGCGAGTTGGCGAAAAGATTGAACGCCCCGACGCTGCGCATTGTCGGAAATCCTGATCTCCCGATTACCCACGTGGCTCTTCTCCCCGGAGCTGCCGGATCGCAAAAGCAGATCCTCGTATTGCGTTCCGATGAAGTGGAAGTCCTCCTCGCGGGCGAAGTGCCCGAATGGGAAACCGTCGAGTACGTGCGCGACGCCAGTGCCCAGGGCCGCCACAAAGCTCTGATCCTTCTGGGTCACGCCGTTTCGGAAGAGGCCGGCATGAAACAGTATGCCGAAGATCTTCGCGCCCTTTTTCCCAACGTCAAAGTGCAATTTGTCGCCGCCGGCCAGCCCACGTGGAACCCGGACCATCCCCCGGCCGGTGCGACTACCAAGGCCCCCGCAAAATAAGCAGGGTAGCAGCGCAACTCGCTTCTACTGGGTGTTGGGTTGCCGCTTCCTGTGCGGTTGTGCGATGCTCACCCCGACCACGCTACTCCTAGCCTGACCACGAGGTGAGCATGCCCTGCAATCCTGAAGAACTGAGACACGTCCCGCTGTTTGCCCTGCTGGATGACGAGGAAATCGCCATCCTGGCCAAGCAAGTTGAAATGAAGAAATTCGCGGCCCGCCAGCGCATTTACAAAATGAGCGAACCTGGCGGCCGTGCCTACATCCTGATGGCTGGCCGAGTGCGGGTGACGATGGTGGATGACGACCAGCAGGAAGTGGTAGTCGATGAGCCCGGCCATGGTGAGTTCTTCGGCTTTGCGGCCATGCTGGAGCAGACGCCGCACCAGACGACAGCCATCGCGCTGGAAGAGACCACGTGTGTCGAGATCGATCGCGATGACATCGCCATCCTACTGCAGAAGAAACCAATGGCGGGCATGGACATGCTCGCTGTGCTGGGCAGGCAGTTTCACGCTTCGCAACAGTTGGTGAGAGTCCGCGCCAGCCGCAACCCGAACGAGATCATCGAAGAAGCGGAGACATTTGGCGAGCGCATCGCCGACCGGGTCGCCTCTTTTGGTGGATCGTGGACCTTCATCATCACGTTTCTTTTCGTGCTGGTCATCTACTCCGGCTTCAACGTCATGCTAGGCCACAAAGCCTGGGACCCGTATCCCTTCATCCTGCTAAACCTGTTCCTGTCGATGCTGGCGGCGCTGCAGGCTCCGGTCATCATGATGAGCCAGAACCGGCAGGACACCAAAGACCGTCTGCGCGGCGAGTTGGACTATGAAGTCAACCGCCGCGCCGAATCGGAAATCCAGGGCCTGGCAGGCAAGCTGAACGTGCTGACTGACAAAGTGGGCGACGTTGAGGAGTTGATACGGGGAAAACTGAGCACATCGGGATCTGGTGATTAGAGCATTTTCTCTAATAGTGTAGACTTACTTTGGCGAGACTCTGCGGCGAGTGAAGCGATGGCGAAGCCATATGGGGATGATCTGCGCCGTAAGTTTCTGTTGGCCTACGATCAAGGCGAG
>Ga0097691_1001004_pt1 | contig 21978 bp, 16 predicted proteins | sample NGESurdeep072012_8_FD_72858 | JGI IMG/M metagenome (GOLD analysis project Ga0097691, IMG submission 72858) | Arctic peat soil microbial communities from Barrow, Alaska - NGEE Surface sample 210-1 deep-072012 | ecosystem: Environmental > Terrestrial > Soil > Wetlands > Peat ... | reverse complement strand
GGAAGACCGGAGGGACGCGGTCATCCTTTCCGCCGTGAGAATGAATGTGGGCACGCGTTCGAATCATAGTCTGGGACTCCTTCGACTCAGTCTCCCGAGACGACGAGGATCGATCCGGCCGAGAAGGCGTTGAACTCCGGCGCGTACATCGACTGCACGGTCGCGGGCCCCACGCGGAACGTGCCCGCCATGTTCGCGCGCAGGCGGTACTTGAACGTGTACTGCCCCACCGGCAGGTGCTCGAAGAAGAAGTTCGTGGCCGAGTCGCGGGTCTCCTCGTACCAGGCGATCCCCAGGTCCCACTTCCAGCGTGAGACCGCGTTTTCCGGCTCGAGGCCGGCCGCGCGGGGATCTCGCAGGTGAACGTACTCGGCCTCGTGCTTCGTCCTGAGAGAGATCTGAACTTCGATCTCGTCCCCCGGCTTCAGGATCGCGCCTTCGGCCAGCAGCGTCAGGACGAACTCGCGCCCGTTCGTCGCGCGCCGGAAGTACCTGCGGGAGACCGAGAAGAAATCGCCGCGATCCTCGGCGGGCAGCTTCTCCGTCGAGTAGTGCCACGCGGCCGACGCGAACGCGAATCCCTTGCTCTCCTTCTCGACGACGACCGTCGAGGTCGTCTTTGGGTCTATTTTGTCGCCGGGCACGACGACGCGGTTGTTCTTCCCGGAGTACGTGGCCGGGTCGAACGTGAACGTGACCTTCTGCGTCCCGACGGTGACGGTCGCGTTCTCGGGGATCCCGAGCGCGCCTTCGCGCTTCAGGTAGTGGACGAGGGCGTAGATGACCTCGGCCGTCGCCCGCGTGGACTTCCACTGGTTGAGCTTCTTGTTCAGAAGCAGCCACTGGACGAGGCCGTCGGTCTTCGCGTTGTCCGGATCCAGCTCGAGGAGCGTGCGCAGAGCGAACGCGTGCGTCTCGATCGTGTCGTTGTACCAGAGCCACGAGCGGTCCTCCGGAGCCCAGAACGTGCCCTGCTCGTCGTTCGACTTCGCCGCGTCCATCACGGACGCCCACACGAGCCGCGCATCCGCCGGGCGGCCCATCCGTTTCAAGGTGAGCGCGAGATAGCCCTTCAGATAAGGCGAGTGCTCCTTCCAGTGCTTGAACGAGTAGTCGAGCATCTCCCGGCGCTCGGCTTCCGTGAGGGCGCCATTCGTCCAGGACGCGTCGGGGTACGCCGAGACCACGTAGTTCAGGAACGTGATGAACTCCCCGCATCCGTTCTGCGCCATGCAGCGCTTCCACTCCGTGCGGTAATGCTCGGCGACGTAAGAGAACGCGCGCTGGACCATGTCCTTCGGCACATCCACGCCGAACTCGGCCGCCTTCGCGAAGCCGTGGAGGAGGTAGAGCGTCATGTACGGCGACGGCGGGCCGCCCGGGAACCACGGAAATCCGCCGACGGACGTCTGCGCCTTGCGAAGGCGCGCAAGCGCCGACTCGCGGTTCGCCTGCGCGACGCGCGGGTCGAGGACGTCGACCGTGCCGTTCGGCCCCGCGTCGCCGCCCCGCGACGTCGCGAGCCAGGGCGTTTCCTCGAGCGCCATCTTCCGGTTCGGATCCAGCGCGTCCCAGCTCTCGAGAGGCGTCGTCCGCTTCGACATCTCGGCGGCCATCCTCGCGACGGCCGGATAGTCCTTGTAGACGCTCGAGACGATGCCTGTCGAGACGAAGCGGTTGAGCGTCTGCTCCGTGCACTCGTACGGGTAGTTCACGAGGTACGGAAGCGCCTGCAGGACCGTGTAGAAGAGCTGTGCGTCAACCGTGACGACCATCTGCTCATTCACGAGAGTCGGGTCGTCGTTCTTCGCGAGGTCGTCGAAGCGAAGGGTCTTTTTGTCCTTGTTCCTCAGCGTGACGAACCGCGACTGCACGAGATGCATCCGGCCCGGCAGAACGGGCAGCGGCCGCACTTCGCCGTCCGACAGGTCGCCCGCCGTCGCGACGGCCTTGAAGGCGACCGTCGTGAGGCCCTTCGGTGCCGTGACGGGGAACGTCAGGCTCGTCCCGCCGCCGGCAGGCGCCGTGAAGGGCTTCGACGCGCCGTCGGCGAGGCCGAACGCGGGGAGGAGGCTCTTCCCCGTCGACGGGTCGGTGATCTCGAACGCGAGCGTGCCGCTCAGGGGCTTCGCCGACGCGTTGTTCACGACGACCTTGATCTCGGCCTTGTCGCCCTCACGGAGGAAGCGCGGGATGTACGGCCTGACCATGAGGTCCTTGACGGTCTTCGTCTCGGCCTCGGCCGAGCCGCCGCGCAGGTCCTTCGTGACGGCGTGGACGAAGACTTTCCACGACGTGACCGAATCCGGCACCGTGAATTCGATCGAGGCCGAGCCGTCGGCGCCCGTCCGAAGGTGCGGCTGCCAGAACGCGGTCTCGGAGAAATTGCTGCGAAGCGCAGCGCCCAAGTCGTCCCCGGTTGTCGCTGCCTTGTCGGTCTCGCCATCTTTCTTCTTAGAAAGGGAATCGACCTCCTCGCTGCGTGCGTCCCTCGCACGAGTCATCTTTCCTTCCGCGACGGCGCCCTGAGCGAACCCGTCGCTCCGCACGACCATCGACTCCATGGCCATCGGCGCCGCCGGGGCAGCCGCGTTGTAGACGCCTCCCATCATTCCGCGTCTTCCCGGGCCGCCGATCCCGTATCCGCTTTCGAACTTGAGGCGGTCCGGATAGAGGGACGGCGCGGACGGCGGCGGCGGGAAGCCGCTGCTCGTGAGCCAGAGCGAAGGCGCCTGGCCGAGCGTCGCGCGGACCACGAGAGGCGTCGCGCGGTTCGGGAGAAGGAACAGCGGGCTCGGCGGCCGGTGGGGCGCGAAGACGTCGAGGCTTCGGTCGTACATGTACGCGAGGAGCTCGGCGGTCTCGGCGAGCGGGTGTTCTCTCGTCGCGCCCTTCACGGTCACGCGCCAGGTCTCGGTCTGGCCGGGCCGCAGGCGGTCGCGGAAGGTCGAGAAGGACACCTTCAGCTCGCGGTCGTCCCAGGGCACGAAGACGGTCTGCGTCTGTTGCAGGAACTGGTGGTCGCGCACGGCGGTCAGCGTGACGCCGAGCCCGCCGCGGTCCTCCTCCGTAATGGTCCGCTCGATCACGACCGGGTCTGTTCCGGCCTTCAGGACGCACCGCTCGAGGAGCCGGCCCGCGCGCGCGACGTCGAGGAACATCGTCTGCTCGCGGAGGCCGGACGCGACGAAAAAGCGCGCGACACCGCCTACCTTCACGGACGAGGATTCGGCGAGGAGGACGATCGGCAGCGCGGGAGCCACCTTGCCGCCCGCGACGAGGAAGTCCTGCGCCATCTCGTACTTCGCGCCGAAGTCGTCGACGGTGGAGTAGCGCATCCGGAAGGCGCCCGCCGGCAGGGCCGGCAGATCGAGCTTCGCCTCGCCCTTCGCGTCGTGCGTGGCCGCTCCGGACGCCGCCTCGGCGCCGTCTTTCCAGGCGTGCAGCCATTCCTCGACGGAGTAGCCGGTCGACCAGCGCGGGCGGAGGATGTCGCCGGGAGTCTGGAGGCCCGCTCCGCCAGCCTGCGCGGCAGCCGACTCGCCTGATGTGACGGCGTTTTCGGATTTCTTAGAAGGAAAGTCAGCCGGAAGCAGCGTCTTGTCCGGGGGCACGAGCCGCAGCAGCCGCCACGTTCCTTTCCCAGCGCGCGGGACGCCGTCGAGATCGGTCCGGATGATCGCCGCGTCTCCCCTCTTACCTTCTAAGAAAAATCCGGTTTCTTTCTCCAGTCTTGCCTTCACGCTCACGAACCCGAGACGGAACGACCGCTCGGCCGAGCGCGTCTCGCCGCCCTCGTCCGTGACGTCCGCCGAGAGCCGGTAGCGGTACGTCACGTCCTTGCCCGCGCGCTCGTCGGCCTTCGGCGTGAACGTGACGGAGAACTTTCCGTCGGCGCCGAGCGCGGTGTTGCCCGTTGCGACGGTCTCGAGTGAAGCCGCGCGTCCCGCGCCCAGCCAGCCCCACCACCACCACGACGGGTACTCGGGCTCGCGCGTCACGCGCCACGTGACGTTCCCGTTCGTCACGGGGAGGCCGAAGTAGTAACGCGAATCGCCGCGGAACGTCGCGGGCCGGTTGAGGCGCAGCGGGTCCTTCGACTCCTCGAGCGTCGTCTCGAAAGTGGGCCGCTTGTATTCCTCGACCCGGATCGACGCGGCGCCGCCCCAGTCGCAGCGCACGTTCCACGCGCCGAGCGCGCGGCCCACGGGAATCGCGAACTCGCCGGCGGCCGAGCCGTACGCGTTCGTCGTGACGGTCTTCGACTCGACGGCCTGGCCGTTCGCATCGACGAGCGAGACGGAGACGGTCGCGGCGGGCGCGACGCGGAACTTCGCCTGGTCCGCGCGGCCTCGGTAGACGATTGCTTTCCAGAGCACCTTCTGGAGCGGCCGGTAGATGCTCCGGTCCGTGTAGACGAGAGCCGAGGCGGTCTCGCCGGGCTCCGTCCGCGTCAAGAGCGACATGTAGCTCGAATCCAGCGCGACGTCGTCGCCGCGCCGCGCGACGAGGAACGTCCCCATCCGGGTGTCCGAGGATGGGTCGAACGTCACGAGGCCTTCGAGTCCGGCCGTCGCATCCGCGATCTTCCGGTGGCCCTTCTGCCAGTCGTATCGCCAGAGCGACACCATCGCGCCGGGCGCGGGCCGCCCCGTCCCGCCCGTGAGAGCCCGAGCCTCGACGCCGCCCGCCGCCGTCTGGCGCACGGTGAGGACGAGGTCCGTCTCGATCGTGCCGACCGCGCGGAGCGGGCCCTTGCCGGGCGCGAAGCCCCTGTCGGCGGACGCAACGACGACGTGGAGGCCGCGCCCGAGCGCTGGCGGCGTCACGAACGTACGGTGCGACTTGTAGTCCGGCATCGGCGGGAGCGCCGTCTCGAACGATGCGACGGGTGCCTCCTTCGCGACGAGGGCGTCGAGCTCGCGGCCCTGCGGGAGAAGGTTGTAGTCCTTCGCCGCGCCGATGCGGGCCTCGAGGTCGACCGCGTACGCGCGGAAGTAGAGGGCCGGGAGGTTCCGGTGCGTGATCTCGATCGACCGCCGGCCCGCGCCGTCGGCCGCCATCGCGGCCATCTGCCAGTCCGGCGCCTCGATCTGGCCGACGATCGCGCGGGCGCGGTCGGCGCCGAGCGATTTCGGGTAGGCCTGGATCGCCTCGAGCGCGAGGGTGCGCGCCCTCACGAGGTTGCCGGGCTTGTCCTCGGCGCGCGTGAAGTCGGCGAGCTGCGCCTTGCCCATCGCGAACCACGGCACGCCGGCGTAGGCCGGGAGCTTCGCGGCGAGGTCCCGGCGAATCGCGGCGCGGTCGCCGGTGTCCGTGAGCGCCGCGTCGAGGCGGCGGAGGCGCTCGAGCCGCGCCTCGAGCGCGGCCTCCAACTCGCCCGCGGCCGCGTGCCACGCCTCGAGGTCGTCGAAAACCGCTCCGAGCTTGAGGAGTGGGTGCGCCGCGGGATCGTCGAGCTTCACGAGCCTCGAGACCGCCGGGTCGCCGGCGACGAGCGCCCTGGCGTCCAGCGCGAAGACGGCGTTCGCGTGCTCGGGACGCCAGAAGGACGAATCCGAGAGGAGTGAGGCGAAGAGATACGCCGTGGCGTCCCGGAGCGTGTCCCGGATGCCCTTCGGGTAGTTGTTTGGGACGAGGAACTCATCGAGCGCGGCGACGCGCGCTTTTCCGAGCGCCTCGCGGTCCTTCCAGACGTCGACATAGGTGCGGACGGCCTCGGCCGCGATCTCCTCGCGCGTCCAGGCCTTGAGGTCCACCGCCCCCGTCGACGCCACCTTTTCGCGCTGCCCGATCTCCCACGAATAGGCCTGCGCGTAAGTGACGAGCGACTGCGCGTAGAAGAGCCGGAGTGTCGTGCGCGGCAGGAGGCCCTTCGGCCAGGGTTGGTCCTTCAGGAAGCGGACGGAGGTCTCGTACCCGTGGAGCGCCGTGCGGAGCTGGACCTCGCGGACGAGAGCCTTTGCCTCGTTCGCCTCGTTTCCCGCGGCACGCGCCGCCTCACGGATCTTCCCGGCACTGGCGGCCGCCTCCTCGAACTTCTGCTCGGAGACGAGCCGCTCGACCTCCTTCCACGTCGGTGGGCCGCCGGTCACCGGCGCGCCAGGGCGCGCCAGCGCGATCGCGCCGGCGGCCGCGAAAGTCAGGGCGCCGAGACCGAGAAGCGAGAGAGGGCGGGATGTGGGTCGCATGGATCCTCCGCAAATCTGAGACCCAGGTTCCGGGAGAAGGTTCCCGGGAGCGCTACCGCATCAGCCGGAACGCGGCGACGGCCTCGAGCTTCCGGCCCTTTCGCTCCGCCAGCATACGGCGCGCGAGGCGGCGCACGAGTGAGGCCCAGTCGGGCGTGCGTCCGCCGGCGGCCTTCCGGAGGATCTCCAGCCAGTTCTCGGGACGAATGCCGCGCACCCCGGCTCCGCGACCGAGGATCAGCTCCGCCCATTCGGGGCGCGGCGAGCCGTCGAATCCCGTCGCGGTCACTTCGACCCCTGTGCCGCGGCGCAAGACGTAGAGAAGGCCCGCCCCCGAAACGCCCGCTTTTTCGATCAAGAGGAGCCCGGTGCGGCCGCGCGCGCCCTCCTCCAGCTCGCGGAACAGCCCTTCCACCAGCGCATGGCCCGAGGCGAAGAAGTCGAGGTCTTCCTTGCGCACCGCCTCGTCGCGGTCGAACGTGCCCAGCCAGCGCGCGCCGCCGGCCACTCCCGGCAGGTGCTCGACGAGCGCGTCCGCCCCGAACTCCACATACCACGTGCGCTTCCCCACCCGTTCGGCGGTGTCGAAGCCGTGGAGATCCGAAGCATCGAGGACGAAACGCTCCATGCGCTCGTCGAGGTCGGCGGGCACGCGGGCGAGAATCTGGGCCGCTCTCTCCGCCGCGTAGCCGTCCTGGTGCAGGTGGTGGTAGACGGCCTTCTGCCGCGCGTCGGCCGCGCGTCGCATCTCCTGCGCGAGAGCCTCGATCGGCAGCGCCTTCCCGACCTTTGCGAACCGCTCGGCCTTGAGGATCGCGGCTTCCACGTCCGCCAGCGAGCGCTCGAGCCCGCCGAGCGGCGACGTGAAGAGGCCGATGCGCTCGTAGAGATCGACGACGTCGCGCTCGAACCCTCCGGGCGGACGGAAATAGACGATCTCGACCGGCATTGACCGGTTGATCCTGTCGAGCCGGCCGATCCGCTGTTCCACCGCGGCCGGGTCGCGCGGCAGGTCGAACAGGACGAGGCGGCGGCAGAACTCGAAGTTGCGGCCCTCGCCGCCCGCTTCCGTCGAGATCAGGATCGACGGTCCGTCCGGCCGCCGGAACTCGGCCACCTCGACGTCTCCGCGCTCGGGCGTGAGCTCCTCGTGAAAGATCGCGACGCGCTTGCGGGTAGCGGACTCCAGCCGCTCCTTGAGGGCCGAGAGCGTCGTACGCTCGTGGACGAAGACGAGCGTCTTGGCCGTGCCGAGAGAGCGCCAGATCTCGTCCTGCCGCGCGATCCACGCGACGCGCGGATCCGCGGCGTCTTCCTTCTCGTCGCCGGTCAGGCCGGCGGCGGCCGGCGCCGTCTCGAGATCCACCGGCGCGGGCACGCGCGGCTGGAGCCCGCCGATGTCCACGCGCCGCGTCGCGCTCGTGCATGGCGGCAGCGGCTCGCCCCGTTCGAGCGCTTCGAGAAAAGCTTCCTCGGATGTATAGGCGTCGGGCCGGAGCAGTTCGAGGAGGCGGAAAAAGCCGTGGGCGTCCGCCTCGAGCGGTGTCGCCGAGAGAAGCAGCACGTGCCGCGCGACGCGCGTCAAGGGCGCGATCGCGCGATAAGCGTCGCTTCCCGCATCGCCCTTCGCGCGTTCCAGGCGGTGCGCCTCGTCCACGACGAGGACCTCGAACCCCGCGGCCTCGGCCTGCTTCGAAAGCGCGGAATCCTCGAGGAAGTCCTCGAGCGCCACGATCGCGTGCCGGTGGGCCTCGAAGGGGTTGAAGCCCTCGCCGTGGTCCTTCACGACGTCCTCCCGCCTCTTGCGGTCGAGGAGCACGAACGTCTGGTGGAACTTCCGGTACAGCTCGCCGAGCCACTGCACCGTGAGCGTCGCAGGGGCGACGACGAGCGCCCGGTCGGCCCGGTCGGTACGCAGGAGGCGCGAGAGGATGAGGCAGGCCTCGATCGTCTTGCCGAGGCCCACCTCGTCGGCGAGCAGCCAGCGCACCGGGTCCGTTGCGGTGGCCCTTTCGGCGACGTCGAGCTGGTGCGGGAAGAGCGCGATGCGCCCGCCGAGGAAGGAGCCGAGGCCCGCCGCCTGCCGGATCTCCGAGAGCCGGAGCCCATCGAGCCGGTTCCGGAACGCGGCCGCCCGATCGGTCTGGAGCGCGGCGAGCCGCTCGACGGGATCGTCGGGGGGCGCGAGCGGCCACAGCAGGACCGGATCCACGGTGCGCCCGTCGGCGAGACGCACTCCGGAAGGCCCAATGGCGTCCACGACGACCTCGCCATCCTCTCCTTCGAGCCGCGCCTTCTGGCCGGCGCCGAGCGGCAGGGGGCGCAGGGCCTTGTCGTCGGCCGCGAGCGTCAGGTGCGTCTCGGTCAAAGGAAAGAAGACGACGATGCGGCGACCGTCCACCCTCTCGACGCGCCCAGGCCCGAGGTCGGGATTGAATTTATGGAAAAGCTTGTCGTTTTCGCGGAAGGCGGGCACGCGACCGCGATCGTAACCCGTCTCAGCGGAGCGCTTGATCGAGGTCGAGAATCAGGTCGTCCGGGTGCTCGAGTCCGACCGAGAGCCGGATGAGGTCCTGCGGCGTCGTCGAGCTCGCGCCTTCGCTCGTGGCGCGATGCTCGATCAGGCTCTCGACGGCGCCGAGCGACGTGGCGCGCACGAAGAGCTTCGCCTTTCCGACAGCGGCGATCGCCGCCTCGCGGCCCGCCTTCACGTGGAAGGACATCATTCCGCCGAACCCCGACATCTGCCGGGCGGCGACGGCGTGCCCGGGGTGCGACGGCAGGCCGGGGTAGTTCACGCGGGACACCGCCGGATGCCTCTCCAGGGCGCGCGCCACGGCGAACGCATGCGCGCTGTGCGCGGCCACGCGCACCGCCAGGGAGCGCAGTCCCCGGAGGACGAGCCACGCGTTGAACGGCGCGAGAACGGCCCCGAGGATGTGACGGACGTGCATCGCCTTTTCGAAGCTCTCGTCGCGGCGCTTGAAGATCAGCGCCCCTCCGTGCACGTCGCTGTGGCCGCCGAAGTACTTCGTGACCGAGTGAATCGCCACGTCGGCGCCGAGGTCGAGCGGACGCTGCAACGCGGGGGTCGCGAACGTGTTGTCCACGGCGGTGCGCGCTCCCGCGGCGCGCGCGATCTCCACGATCGCCGCGATGTCCGAGACCCGGAGAAGCGGATTCGAGGGCGTCTCCACGAAGACGAGCTGCGTGGCGGGAGTGACCGCCCGCCGGACGGCGGCGAGGTCGTCCATCGCGCAGAAGCTCGCCGTGAGGCCCCACCGCGGCAGGAACTCCTGCGCGGCGACGCGCCAGCCGTAATAGGCGTCGTCCGGCAGGAGAACGTGCGCGCCAGCGGGCAGCGTCTGCAGCAGCGACACTCCGGCCGCCATCCCGGACCCGAAGACGAGCGCGCCGGCGCCTCCCTCGAGCGGGAAGAGCGCGTCCTCGAGGAGCGACTGCATGGGGTTCGACTCGCGGATGTAGGTATGGCCGCCCAGCGGCGTCATGTGGGCGTCCCGCTCGAACGTCGTCGAGAGATAGATGGGGGGCGCCACCGAGCCCGTGGCGGTCTCCGGTCGCCTCCCCGCGTGCACCGCCAGCGTCTCGAACTTCATTTCATCGTGCGGAGCGTCGGTCTGTGGCACGATTCCCTCCGTGAAACTTCGGCCTCTCTTCTTCGCCGCCGCCACTCTGACCGCTTTCCCTCTCGCGGCGCAAGCCCCCGCGCCGTCCAAGCCGGACGTCGGAAAGGGCCTCCAGATCGAGCGTGAGCGCCTCGCGGCGTACCAGTGGCGGCTCAAGACGGAGATGAAGGTGGATGGCGTCTTGCGCGTCTCGCGCACCGAAAACGTCCATCTCGGCCCGAACGGCGAGCTCGTGAAGAAGATCGTCAAGTTCGACAAGTCGATCGCGCCGACGCCCTTCCCCGCGAACGATCCTCGCGCCCGCCTCGCGCCGCCCCCGTCGAACACCGAAGAGGACACCCTCTTCGAACAGGCTCAGTCGCTCATGCAGTTCTACGCGCGCCTGTCGCCGGCGCGCGTCGCGGCGTGGGCCGAAAGGGCCGAGCTGATGCCGCCGGACCCCGACCGCGCAGGCAAGGTCCGCCTCCACGGCCGCGGACTCGGGAGAGTGCAGGACGACGCCGTCCTCTACCTCGATCCGCAGACGAAGATCGCGAGCGAGATCGAGGTCAAGACCACCGTCGATCCGCGCATCGTCGACATCGCGTTCCTCAGGGCCACGTTCGAGCCCCTTCCCCAGGTGCGGGCCGATCTCCCCGCCGTGTGGGTGCCGAAGAAGATCTTCCTGAACATGAACCGCGGCAAGCGCGCGGTCACGCTCGAGATGGAGACGTCGGAATGGCGGTCCTGGACGGGCTCGTAGTCGGCGGGTCTAGCTCTCCCGCATTCAATGGCCGCGCTGGGAAATAATTCGTGCGCTCAGGAGTGGGCCGTCTGACGAGACCGTCACGATGCTTCTGGAAAAACCATGACAAGAAAACGCCCGAAGGACGGAGCCGAGGTCGTAGGTGTTCATCTGCATGTATGGAAGCCACGGCGTCCCCCTCAGGATGGAAGCTGCGGCGTGAACGAGTCTCGAACGCGCCCGAAACCAGCGCCCGACGCCGAGGGAACGCGATCCAGAGCGGTAGAAGGTGATGTCGACGCTGCAAAGTCCCCCCGGGGCGACGAGCGACAGCAAATGACGGAGGATGCGATTGCCCGAAGACGGCGGAACGTGCTGGAAGACGAGGTGCGCGCACACCAGATGAACCGAGGACGGCGGAACGGCGGGAAAGTCATTCAAGGTGAGGAACTCGACGTTGCCCACGTGGGCGGCCTCGCAGTGCATTCGTGCGCGGGCCAGCATGCTGTCTGCAGCGTCAACGGCCATGACGCGCCTGGCGCGTTGGGCGAGCGGAATCGTGAGACGACCTACGCCACAGCCGAAATCAAGGACGCTGTCGAGGGGGAGGTCAAAGTGGAACAGGGACTGTGCCTCTCGTAAGAGATCCCGCACCTCCATTTCGCCTGATGCGAAGAATTCCTGCAGGCGCTCGGCCGTGACGTTCGCCAGAAGGAAGTCCGGATTCGTGAGGACTGCAAAATAGGGTTCGAGAGAGCCGAGTTCCTGCCATGCGCTGCCTGCATTCACCGAAGGCATCTTCTGGAAGGTGTGGAGGAGCCTGCGAAGCGGGAGCATGAAGGGAGCATAGCGACCTCAGGCGGCAGCGGCGCAGCGCGGCCTCCAGGCCAGTTCACATTGAACTAGAGCGACGCCACGCCCTCCGGATTGTTCCGGAGCAGGACCGTCAGTCCCACGAGGACGAGCAGCGTCCCATTCCCCACGAGCACCCACGGCGCCGGCATCAGCGTGGCGAGGAAGCCCGCCGTGAGGTTGCCGAGCGGCATGGCGCCGCGAAAGGCGAGCGAGTAGACGCTCACGACGCGGCCGCGCATCGCGTCGTCGGCGTTCTGCTGCACGAGGGTCATGAACATGGCGAAGACGATGACGATCGCCGCGCCCGCGCCGAAGAGGAGCGCGTACGAAACCCACGGGACCCTCGAGAGGGCGAACCCCACCGCGAGCGCCCCGAAGGTCATCTGCATCGTCACGGCCAGTGCCCCGCGGCGCTTCACGTGGCCGAAGCCGGCCGTGCCGAGCGCGCCGCACACGGCGCCGATCCCGAACGCCGCGAGAAGCGCGCTGTAGCCCTTCGCATCCTGCCCGAAGACGTCCTTCGCGAACACCGGCAGGAACGTGACGAGCGGGAACGCGCAGAAGCTCCCCACGAACGAGAGGCCGATGAGCCCACGGAGCCCGCGCGCGTCGCGCACGGCGACGAGGCCCGCCTTGAGGTTTTGAAGGACACTTCCGCTCGCGGCGCCGGTCGGCGCCCCGCGTTTCAAGAGGAGGAGGGCGACGATGACCGCGAAGAACGAGAGACCGTTCAGGCCGAAGCACGCCGCCGCGCCCAGCTTGTAGAACGCGATGCCCGCGAGAACGGGGCCGATGACGCGCGCGAGATTGAACTGGATCGAGTTCAGGGCGACGGCGTTCGGAAGGTCCTCCCTGTCGACGAGCGTCGGCACGAGCGCCTGGTACGCGGGGCCGCCGAACGACTGCGCGAAGCCCACGACGACCGCCAGCACGAGAATCATCCAGACCTGGATGTGATTCGTGAAGATGAGGCCGGCGAGCAGGAACGCCGTCGACAGCTGAACGACTTGCGAGAGGAGGAGGATTCGCCTGCGGTCCCTCCGGTCGGCGAGGACGCCTCCGAAGAGAGAGAAGAGGAGGAACGGCGTCTCCTGGAGGAAGGCCGTGAAGCCCAACCACGACGCTGAGCCCGTCATCGTCAGGACCAGCCAGTTCTGGGCGACCGTCTGCATCCACGTGCCGACGCTCGACAAGAACGCGCCGGTCCACAGCAGGCGGAAATCCGGGTACGTGAACGCCTTGAAGACCCGCGTCAGCCGCTCGCGCACGGCGGGCAGTCTCGCACGAACCGCCCGGCCGGAGGCGCAGTGCTACATTGGCCCGGAATCCGGACCCTCGGAGGTCTCCATGGACGACGACCGCACGAAACCTCTCCCCCCCGGGAAGCCGGGCGAAGCGTCCCAAGCCTCGCACGAAGAGCGCGTCCGAGCCGCCTTCGACGACCTCGGCGCGAGCCTGGGCGACCGGGCCACGCCCGAGGCGCGCGCCTCCGTCGAGAACCTGCGCGCGGCGGCGCTCGACAAGGATGCCGCCCGCCTGCGCGCGCATCTCGACGACGTGAAAGCGAAGCACGGCTGGCTCTGGGAAGAGCTGACGACGCACCCGCGCGTCACGGCCCTCATGAACGAGCTCGCCTTGATGGGCCTCTGAAGACGCCCCGATCCTCCTCGATCCTCCTGCACGGGGAGCGGTACGGCTATCAGAGGGCGGGACGCGGCCCCCTCGTGGTGCTGCTCCATGGGATCGCGGGCACCTCCGCCACATGGGACGCCGTCATCCCGCGCCTCGCCGAGCACTACGACGTCCTCGCCCCGGACCTCCTCGGACATGGCGAATCCGCGAAGCCGCGCGGCGACTATTCCCTCGGGGCATACGCGAACGCGTTGCGCGACCTCCTCGAGGCGCTCGGGAAGAACCGGGCGACCCTCGTCGGACATTCGCTCGGAGGCGGCATCGCGATGCAGTTCGCGTATCAGTTCCTCGGGCGCTGCGAGCGCCTCGTTCTCGTCGACAGCGGAGGCCTCGGCCGCGAGGTGCACCCGTTGCTCCGCGCGGCCGCGCTCCCGGGGGCCGAGCTCGTCCTCCCCTGGCTCAGCACGACGACCAGCCGCGGCGTAGGCGCCCTCGTCCGGGGCATGAATCGCCTCGGCATCCGTGCGGGCCCCGACCTCGACGAGACATGGCGCAGCTTCGTCTCGTTCCGGGAGCCCGCGGCACGCCGGGCGTTCATCCAGACGGTCCGCGGCGTCATGGACCTCTCTGGCCAGCGCGTGATCGCGAACGAGCGCCTCTATCTCGCCGAGGGCCTCCCGACCCTGATCGTGTGGGGCGAAAACGACCCGCTCATCCCCGTGCGGCATGCCCGCGCGTCGCACGAGCGCATCGCGGGGAGCCGGCTCGAGATCTTCCCGGAAGCCGGCCACTTCCCCCATCGCGACGATCCCGAGCGCTTCGCCAAGGTGTTAGCCGACTTCATCCGGACGACGAGGCCGCTGCATGCGAGCGCGAAGCGTTTCGGCGACCGCCTGCGGGCTGGCCCGGGCGCGCCCTCTGCGCCTTCTACGCCTTCTTCGGCTCCCGCTTCTTGAATACCCACGCCATGGCCACCCCCAAAAGGTACAGCGCGCACATGGGCAGCGCGAAGGCGCACTGCGTGGGGATGTCGGGAGTGGGCGTGATGAGCGCCGCGATGATGAAGATGATGAGGACGGCGTAGCGGAACTTCGCGAGGAGCCATCTCTCCGTCACGACGCCCATGCGCGCGAGGAAAAAAATGAGGATCGGCGTCTCGAACACGAGTCCCATGCCGAGGAGCAGCTTCGACGTGATGTCGAGGTACTCGTCGATCTTGAGGACGGGCGTGAAGTCCTCGCCCGTCGCCACGAGGAACTTCGCTACCATCGGGAAGCCCACGGCGTAGCCGAAGTATCCGCCGCCCACGAAAAAGAGCACCGACAGGATGACGAACGGCCACACCCACTTCCGCTCGTGGCGGTAGAGGCCTGGCGCTATGAAGAGCCAGAGCTGGTACAGGATCACCGGGCTCGCCACGAACACGCCCGCGAGGAGGGCGATGTTGATGTAGAGCATGAAGGGCTCGGTGAGCTGCGTGTACGCGAGCTTCGTCCCCGGCGGCAGCGCCGAGAGGACCGGTTTCTCCAGCCACTGGAAAATCTCCTTCGCTTTCCACCAGCACAGGAGGAAGCCGACCGCGATCGCGAGCGCCGAGACGAAAAGCCGCTTGCGGAGGTCCTCGAGGTGCTCGAGGAACGACATCCGCGGAAGCTCGTCCTCCGGGCTTCCCCGCCGTTCGTCGTCCGTCACGAGGGTTTGGTCGCCTCGATCGGCTTTTCCGGAGCGCTCTTTTCCTGAGAGACGGCGCCCTCGGCGAGCACCGGGGCCGGCGTCCCGGGCTTTTGATCCGTCTTCGGCGGGTCGTCCTTCGCCTTGAGGTCGGCGCTGATGTTCGCCTTCTCCATCTCGTCCTCGATCGAGCGCTTCAGATCGTTGGACGCTCGCTTGAATTCCCCGAGCGCCTTCCCGACCTGCTTCCCGATTTCGGGCAGTTTCTTCGGACCGAAGAGGAGAAGGGCCAGAAACATGATCATCATCAGTTCCGGCATTCCGAGATTGCCCATCGAGGCGCCTCCTGAGCGCGCCTGATGCTCCGACGGGCACCTAGGCGAAGTCAAGGAACGCTTCCCGCGCGTGCTACGCTCGAAGCGTCCTGGGAGGGCCCCCAAACGTGACCGATTCCCCCGTTCCGAGCCGCCGTTCCCGGCGACATCTTCTCGTCGCCTCCGTCTTCCTCCTCACGGTCACCGTCGCCGGCGGGCTCGCGGGCGGGCGCCTCGGCGCCGCCTCCGACGCGACGAACCCCGGCTTCAAGGAATATTCCGACATCCTCGCCACGGCGCGCGCCTGGTACGCCGACGACGTGCCCGCGAACAAGCTCGTCTACGCGTCGATCCACGGCATGCTCGGCACCCTCGACCCGCACACGAACTTCCTCGAGCCCGAGGAATACTCCTCGATGGTCGAGAAGCAGCGCGGTTCGTTCTACGGGCTCGGCATCATCATCAGCAAGCGCAACGGCAAGGTCACGGTCATCACGCCCGTCGAGGGCTCGCCCGCCGCCCGCCTCGGCATCCGCGCGGGCGACATCATCGACCGCGTCGAAGGGCAGAGCATCGACGACCTCCCGGTCGACGCCGTCGTGAAGAAGCTCAAGGGGCCGAAGGGCACGAAGGTCGCGATCACGATCCTGCGCCCCGGCCTCGACGAGCCGCTCCAGATGACGATCACGCGCGCGGAGATTCCGACCAATTCCGTGTCGTACGCCTCCATGCTCGAGCCCGGCGTCGGCTACATCCGCCTGAAGGACTTCACGCACACGTCGGCCCCCGAGCTCCAGGAAAACTGGGACAAGCTCGAGAAACAGGGCATGAAGAAGCTCGTGTTCGACCTGCGCGGGAACCCCGGCGGCCTCCTGGATCAGGCCATCGCGGTGTCGGACTTCTTCCTCGCAAAGAACGAGAAAGTCGTCGTGACGCGCGGTCGCAACGGCGCGCAGGAGCAGAGCTTCTCGTCGCCCGGCAAGAACAACCACGCCCGCATCCCCGTCGTCGTCCTCGTGAACAAGGGCTCTGCGTCGGCGTCCGAGATCGTCGCGGGCGCGCTGCAGGACCACGACCGCGCCGTCATCGTCGGGCAGACCACGTGGGGCAAGGGCCTCGTGCAGTCCGTCTACAACCTCTCCGATGGCGCGGGTCTCGCGCTCACGTCGGCGAAGTACTACACGCCCTCCGGCCGCTGCATCCAGCGGGACTACAAGGACGTGCTCGAGTACCTTTCGCCCGAGGACGAGGAGGGCGGCGACAGCGAGGAAACCGGGCCCGCGCGCGATGCGGCCTCCTCGCAGAAGAAGGAAGCCTTCCGAACGGACGCCGGCCGCACCGTGTTCGGCGGCGGCGGCATCACACCCGACGTCTTCGTGAAGTCCCCCAACCTCTCGCACTTCGCGGCTACGCTGTATGCGCGCGGGCTCTTCTTCGAGTTCGCCGTCGACTACCGCGCGAAGCACCCCAACGTGCCCCGCGACTTCCAGATCACACCCGCGGTGCGCGAGGAGTTCTACGCGTTCGTCGACGCCAAGCCCAATCTCGGCCTCGAGACGAAGACCAGGACGACTTACGAGGCCGAAGCCGATCCCTCGATCCTCGACCAGGCGATCCGCGAGGAGCTCATGACGGCGGCCTACGGCCGGGAAGCCGGCTATCGCGTGAGCCAGGAAGGCGACGTCCAGCTCAAGAAGGCGCTCACCCTTTTTCCCGACGCCGAGAAGCTCGCGATGGCCCACCAGCAGATGCAGCTCGCGAAGAACTCCGACCTGAAGGGGCCCGTGAAGCCGTAGGAGCGGCCGGGGCCGCCGCCCGCACGAGGAACCACCACAAGAGGAAGGCCGCCGCGTAGCAGCCCACTAACCGCCAGAAGTGCATGGCGGTGGCCCAGAGGTTCCGGCTGAACGGGCCGTAGTGCGCCGCGCTCCACGCGCCGAGGCGCGTCGCATAGAACGCCTCGACGTTCACGACGACCGCGAGCACGTGAAGCGCGAAGAGGACGAGGAGACTCACGGCGACGCCCCGGACCGCGCGGTCGCGCAGCAGGCCCCGCGTCGTGGCCGCGAGCGACAGGAACAGGATCACGTCGAACGTCAGGTCGTCGACGGGCAGGGACGGGCGGTCCGAGGTGGACGGAAAGTCCGCGCGGTCGATCCCGAGGCGCCGGTCCTCGGCATAGAGCCGCGTCGCACGCGGCCGCTCGACCGCGCGAATCGCTCCCTCGGCCATGCCCGCGAGGAGGCGGTTGTAGGCCGGCGTCGCCAACCACCAGAGCGCGAGGCCGGCCAGAAAGCCGAGAAGGACTCTAACCGCGAGCTTCAACCGGGCCTCCGCCGCCCGCGAACCGGCTCCAGGCGAGGAAGATCCCGACGGCCAGCAGAATGAGGGCCGTCTGCCAGACCGCCGCGTGGAACAGCTCGAAGACGTTCCGGTAGTGCACACCGAGCCAGAAGAGCGACACGATGCGGAACAGGTTCACGCCCTGGATCACGGCAAGCCCGGCCGCGATGCCGAGCGCGCGCTGCTTCGGCGACGCGGGAAACGCGAGCATCGCGGCGACGAGCAGGAGCGCCGCTTCGATGCCGTTGCAGCCGTTCTTCACGTCCACCGCGAACGCGGGCGACTGAATGACCGTGCCGAAGGACTGCGTCTTCTCGCCGATCACCGCGAGGAGCACGGTCGAGACGCGCACGAGGAACTCGGTGAAAGGCACGACGACGTGGTCGTTCACGGGCTGGATCGCGACGAGCAGATAGAACGCGCCCAGCGCCACCACGAACCGGAGAAGGAACTTTTTCTGGGCGGGTTGCATCGGGAACTGGAAGGATAAAGCAAACGGCCCGGCTTTCGCCGGGCCACGTCTTCAGATTCCCGGAAATCCTTCAGCGCACGAGCGTGTTGTTGTCCACGATGAAGCGCCGCGTTCCGGCGGATCGCACGCTGCCGCGCGCGTCCGTCACTTCGATGAGAAGGTCGTGCTCGCTGTTCGAAATCTGCGTCGTGTCGAGATAGAAGCGGAAGCGCGCCGCCTCCTTCTGCGGATAGCTCGGGTACTGGAGCGCGATGTCCGGGCTGGCGAAGCCGAGCTCGGCGTAGTCCACGCCGCGCACCGCATCGATCTGCGCGACGCCGTCGATCAGGATGCGCACCTTCACGACGGAGTCGAGGTCCAGCGCCCAGCCGATGACCGGGAACACGCCCCCGATGAACTTGTAGTTCGTCGGATCGTCGATCGAGCCGATCGGCGGCGGGTCGAGGTTGCCGGTAGCGCACTCCATGACGATCGGCACTTCCTTCAGGAGGGACCCGGAGTCCTCCTTGTCGAGCGCCTTGATTTGCAGCATGTGGGCGCCTTCCTTGAAGTTCTGCTGCGTGAGGAGGTAGCCCACGTCGACGAAGAACTGGAAGCCCACGTTCGGCGCCTGCTGGAAGCCGGGGTACAGGACCTCGATGTCCGGCCGGTAGTAGCCGTAACAGTCGACGAGGGCATTCGCGAGGAGGAACTCGCGGTGGCAGTCGATGCGGCTGTCCTTGATGGTGACGCCGTCCATCTCGAGGATCACGTGCGAGACGCCTCCGCGCTCCTGCGCGACCGACGTGTCCATCGCCCAGCCGGTCACGAACATGAGATAGCGCGCGTCGGTGATCGTGCCGATGCCGGACGGGGTGCCGTGGCCCACCGGGAAGCAGTTGCCGAACCACGTGGAGTTCAGGAGCGGGAATTCCACGTCGCCGAACGGCGCGAGATTCGGGGAGTTGTTGAAGATCTGCACCCGGCGCGAGCCGAGCAGGCCCTGCTGGCCCTGATCGTCGACGGCCTTGACCGTGACCGTGTGGACGCCGTTCGCGTAGCGCGTCGAGTCGATGTTCAGGATGAATCCCGCGACGATCGCCTGCGGGTTGTCGGGATAATTCGCGGCGACGTCCGCGCGGTAGATACCGGTCACGGCCTGCCGCTCGATGAGGCCGTCCACGAACACGTCGACGTGATCTACCTTGCGGTCGTCGAGCGCCCAGCCCGCCACCTCGAGGACGCCGTTCGCGCTGACGCCGCTGTCGGGCAGCGGGAAGTCGACGCCTCCGAAGGGCGGCTGGTTCCGGGCGTTATCGACCTTGACGGCCCGGGGCGTCAGGAAATACGAGCAGCCGTCCACGTCGGTTGCGCGCACGTACACCGTGTGGGAGCCGTTCGAGAAGAGAGACGCCTTGAAGGAGGCCTGATACCCCGGGTTCTTGCCGGCCGTCCCGCCGTACTGCGGGAAGAACTGGATGACGTCAGGACGCGGAAGGTTGATGTTCGCGCCGCCCGCCGCCGAGACGCGATTCGCCTCGTCCGTGCCGTCCACGAAGACATCGATGTTGGACACCAGGTTGCCGTCGAGAGCGAAGCCGATCACCTGCACGTAGCCGGAAACGGTCGCGCCGTCGACCGGAACGTCAATGGATCCCAGCATTTGCGACTGACAGGGCAGTGCCAGCGACCCCGCGCGCATCGCCTGCGCGGACGGTGCCGCGAGCAGGACCGCAGCCGCGGCGATCGCTGGGAGGATGAGGGCCTTCCGCTTCATCACGAGCCTCCGTGCATCGAGAGATTCCAGAGATACGCTCGGTCAGGACCGACAAATAGAGAGATTAACGCAAATCGAGTTTATTCCCCACGAAAGGCTCTGTCAAATAGGGGGTTACGGTCAGATGAGCCCGCCGGTGCGCGCGAGAACGCGCACGTGCTCCACCGCGGCCGCCGCCGTGGCCTCGGGGTCATAGCCGCCCTCGAGCAGCGACACGACACGCCCTCCCGCGAACGTCTCCGCCACGTCCTCGAGGGCGCGCGTCATCCACGAGAAGCCCTCCGTCGTGACCCGCATGCCGCCGATCGGATCGAGGCCGTGGGCGTCGAAGCCCGCGCTCACGAGCACGACTTCGGGGCGGAAGCGTTCGGAGAGCGTCTCGAGCGCCGACGCGAAGCCGCCCGCATACGCCGCGTCCCCCGCTCTCTTGGGCAGCGGCACGTTCCGCGTCGTGCCCCGGCCGCGGCCGGCCCCCTCCTCGTCGGCCGCGCCGGTGCCCGGAAAGAACGGATACCGGTGCACCGAGAGGTAGGCGACGCGCCCGTCCTCCCAGAACAGCTCCTGCGTGCCGTTGCCGTGGTGCACGTCGAAGTCAGCCACGAGGACGCGCGCGACGCCGTGATGCTCGATGAGGTCCTTCGCGGCGATCGCGATCGAATTCAGGAAGCAGTAGCCCATGGCGCGCGACGCGAGCGCATGGTGGCCCGGCGGCCGCGCCGCCACGAAGACCGAGGCCGCGCGTCCCGCGACGACCGCGTCGGTCGCCGCGAGCGTCAGCGACACGGCGCGCAGCGACGCCTCGAACGTGGCGGCCGAAATCACGTTGTCGGGGCAATCGAACAGCGCGAAGGGTCCCTCGAAATCGGCCGGCGCATTTCTGCAAAGCGCCGAGAGGCGCTGCACGTATGCCGGGTCGTGCACCCGCTCGACAGCCTTCAGAGTGCGTTCGGGGGCGGGCGGCGCCTCGATGCGATGCCCGTCCTGCCGCAGCGTCTCGACGACGACCTCGACCCGGTGCGCCGTCTCCGGGTGATACGGGCCCGTGTCGTGCCGGAGCATGACGGGATCGAAATACACCGGGACGGCCCGCACGTCCCAAATGTACTCCAACCGTGGGCTACCATCGACACATGGCCCGTCCGAACAGGACTCTTCGCGTCGCGATCTCGCTCGGGCTCGCCGCGCTTCTCCTCGTCCTGTTCCTCAGGACCCTCGATTTCGCGGCCGTGGGCCGAGCCATCGCCGCCGCGCACGTTCCGTGGCTCCTCGTCGCCACCCTCGCCGGCCTCCTCGGCACGCCGCTCCTGCGGTCGTGGCGGTGGGGGCTGCTCCTGAAAAAGGCCGGACGTCCCTCTCCCCTGCAGCTCAACTCGGCGACGGCCATCGGCTTCGCCGCCTCGACGCTGCTTCCCGCGCGCGCCGGCGAGATCGTGCGCCCCGTCGCCCTCGCGAGGAGCGCCCGGCTTCCCGTCGCCCCGTGCCTCGCCTCCATCGCCCTCGAGCGCCTCATCGACCTCGTGACGGTCATCGTGCTCTTCGTCGCTTACGCGGTCGGCTGGGCGCCGACGGGAATGGGCGGCGAAGAAACGGGGCGATTCGAGCTCCTGCGCCGCTCGGCGTTCCTCCTCGGAATCGGCACGCTCGTCGGCCTCGCCTTCCTCGGCTTTCTGGCGGCGAAGCCCGAGCGCGTCGACCGCCTCGTGAGGCCGCTCCTCCGGCCCCTGCCCGACCGGATCGGCGCGAAGCTCGAGTCGATCCTCCACTCGTTCCTCGACGGCCTCGGCGCGCTGGGCACCGTACGAGATGTCCTCGTGGTGGGCGCGGCATCTTTTCTCCTCTGGATGCTCATCTCCTTCCAGATCTGGTCCACGATGCGCGCGTTCGACCTCGTTTTCCCGTTCCCCGTCGCGTTCTTCGTGCTCACGTGGGCGATCCTCGGCCTCGCCATCCCGACGCCGGGCGGCGTGGGCGGCTATCACGCGGCGGTCGCGTATTCCCTGTTCGGGTTCTATGGCGTTTCGAAGAACACGGCGGCGGCGTTCGCGCTCGTCTCGCACGCGCTCTCGTTCGTGCCCATCACGCTCATCGGCCTCGTGTTCCTCGTGGCCGGCGGCTTCAGCCTGAAAAGCCTGGCAGACGAGCCAGAGCCATCGAGTAGTCCGAGCCCCACACCTGCGGATTCGACTCCAGCATCTCGACCCCGAGCTTGAAAAAGCCGGTCTGATCGAGCCCGGCCTGCCACACGACCCGGCAGTGGCAGTACACGCGCGTGCGCACGTTCTCGAGCTCGAAGATGTCCCCCACCGTCACGTTCCGCTGCGAGTACAGGAGCGCTCCGTGGCTGTTCACGATCAGTGTCGATCCGACGAACCT
>Ga0097691_1001003_pt1 | contig 21979 bp, 16 predicted proteins | sample NGESurdeep072012_8_FD_72858 | JGI IMG/M metagenome (GOLD analysis project Ga0097691, IMG submission 72858) | Arctic peat soil microbial communities from Barrow, Alaska - NGEE Surface sample 210-1 deep-072012 | ecosystem: Environmental > Terrestrial > Soil > Wetlands > Peat ... | reverse complement strand
CGCCGAGATCGCGCAGGCACTGAAGAAGGCTCAACGGCCACTCGTGATCTCAGGCCCCAGTTGCAACAGCGAGGCGGTCGTCCAGTCTGCAGCGAACGTCGCACGCGCCCTGTGTGTGGCTGGGCTGCCGGTTGGGCTAAGTTTCACCGTACCGGAGTGCAACAGCTTCGGATTGGCGCTGCTGGGTGGGACTCCTCTAAGCCAAGCGTTTACAGCTGTGCGAGGCGGAGCAGTTGACGCGATCGTGATCTTGGAAAACGATCTCTACCGGCGGGCGCCGGCGCAGTCAGTTGACGCTCTATTGAGCGGCATGCCGCCTGTGATCGTCCTCGACCATTTGCTGAATCAAACCGCAGAAAGAGCCACACTCGCACTTCCAGCAAGCACATTCGCAGAGGCGGACGGCACGCTGGTGAGCAGCGAAGGGCGCGCGCAGCGCTTCTATCAGGTCTTTGTACCGGAAGGTGATATTCAGGCAAGCTGGCAGTGGCTACGCGATGCTATGGCGGCCGCCGGACGGCGGGAAAGCACTGCATGGAAGCACATCGATGATGTGATCGCCGCCATGGCGACAGAGATCCCCGCGTTAGCTCAAGTCCGACAAGCCGCACCTTCCGCGTCATTCCGCATGGCCGGACAGAAAGTACCACGGGAGCCAGAACGCTCCAGCGGGCGCACGGCCATGCTGGCGAACATCAGCGTGCACGAGCCCAAGCCGCCGGATGATCCCGATACGCCGCTTTCATTTTCCATGGAGGGAACTCCCGACCAACCTCCCGGCGCGCTCATTCCCTTCTTCTGGTCGCCAGGTTGGAATTCAATCCAAGCAACTAATTTCTATCAAACGGAGATTGCTGGCCCATTACGCGGAGGCGATCCGGGAGTCCGTTTGATAGAACCCGCACCACAGGCCAGCAGCACGTACTTCATCCGGGTCCCGAAGGCGTTCGCGCCCAGTCGTGATGACTGGCTTTTGGTGCCTCTTTATCACGTCTTTGGCTCGGAAGAGTTGAGTCTCTCCTCGCCGGGAATCGCTGAGCTTGCTCCCAAGCCTTACGTGGCCCTCAATGCTGAAGACGCGAAACGTTTTCGAGTCGCAGCGGGTGAGCAAATCAAGATAGAGCTTGAAGGCGCGGCCTACAGGCTTCCCGTCGAGATCAAGGCTGAGTTGCCTCTTGGTATTGCGGGTCTGCCGGTTGGCCTGCCGGGCTTGGCAGGAATCAACCTCCCAGTCCGAAGTGTTTTGGAACGGGAGGATAAGTCGTCACACACATCATGACGAGTTTCTATCCCATCGCGACCATCATCGGCGTGCTCATAGTCGCGTTGAGCATTGCCTCAGGGCTGATTTGGCTTGAACGCCGGCTACTCGCCTTGTGGCAGGATCGCTACGGGCCTAACCGCGTCGGACCTTTTGGCCTCCTCCAGGTTGTGGCGGACATGATCAAGATCTTTACCAAGGAGGACTGGATTCCTCCTTTTGCCGACAAGCCGGTTTTTGTGCTCGCCCCCGCGATCATTGTAGTGACCGTGCTGATGACTTTCGCTGTGCTTCCCATTACCCCCAGGATCATGGTGACCGACTTGCACATCGGCCTGCTCTTTTTCCTGGCGATGTCTTCGCTCGGCGTCTACAGCGTGGTGCTCGCGGGCTGGTCTTCGGATAACAAGTACTCCTTGCTGGGCGGGGTGCGCGCCGCAGCTCAGATGCTGAGCTACGAGGTCTTCATGGGTCTCTCGCTCATGGGAGTCGTGGTGCTGGCTGGTTCTTTCGATCTTGCCAACATCGTCGAAGCGCAGCGGAAGATGTGGTTTGTCATTCCCCAATTCCTGGGTTTTGTACTGTTCCTCATCGCGGGTCTTGCGGAGACCCGGCGGTTGCCGTTTGATCTGCCCGAAGCCGAGAGCGAGCTCGTTGCCGGCTACCATTCGGAATATTCCGGAATGAAGTTTGGAATGTTCTTCGTAGGCGAGTATCTGGGCGTCACGCTGATCTCAGCCCTGATCGCAGTATTGTTTTTTGGCGGATGGCTGGGTCCGTGGTTGCCGCCAATCGTTTGGTTTTTCATCAAGATGTTTCTGTTCATTTGCTTTTTTATTCTGCTGCGTGCGTCGTTGCCCAGGCCCCGATTTGATCAGCTGATGTCCTGGGGATGGAAGCTGATGCTGCCCTTGGCGCTGGCCAACATATTGGTGACCGGTGCAGTCGTGCTTGCGCATCGGTAGAAGCGCTTGTCTGAGGGAGACCGATCAGGAAGGAAGGATGCAATGCTGAGTCTGCTGAGAACCATCTGGGATGTGCTCCTGCATACGTTTCATCACAGAGTGACGGTGCAGTATCCCGAACAGAAAGCCTACCTGGCTCCGCGTTATCGCGGTCGCATCATTCTCTCTCGCGATCCGGACGGCGGGGAACGCTGCGTGGGCTGCTACCTTTGTGCTGCGGTATGTCCAGTGGACTGTATCGCGCTGCAAGCCACGGAGGACAAAAACGGCCGGCGTTTCCCGGAATGGTTCCGCATCAATTTCTCGCGCTGCATATTTTGCGGCCTTTGCGAGGACGCTTGTCCCACCTATGCCATACAGCTGACGCCAGATGTGGAGATGGGCGAGTACCACCGGCAGAATATGGTCTACGAGAAAGAGCATTTGTTAATTGATGGTCCCGGAAAATATCCCGGCTACAACTTCTGGCGAGTGTCAGGTGTCGAGATCCGCGGGAAGGACAAAGGTGAGGCCGAGCACGAGGCGCCGGTTACGGACCTCCACACTTTAATGCCCTGAGAGCGTTTATGGATGCAGTGTTCTATATCGCGGCGGCGGTGGCGATTCTGGCCACGATCATGGTCATTACGCGGTTGAACGCCGTGCACGCACTGCTTTACCTCATCGTATCGTTACTCTCGGTAGCGGTGGTCTTCTATACGCTGGGTGCCCCCTTCATCGCGGCCCTGGAAGTGATCATCTATGCCGGGGCCATCATGGTCCTTTTCGTTTTTGTGGTCATGATGCTGAATCTGGGCACCAAGACGATGGACACAGAACGAACCTGGCTGAGACCCGCGATGTGGATGGGGCCATGCATTCTGACCGCCATCCTGATTGCCGAAGTCGCATACCTGCTGTTCAAGGCGGGTGCTGCCACGCAGGGTGCAGCGGCGGTTGTGCCCAAACAGGTAGGCATCGCATTGTTCGGACCTTATGTGATTGGTGTGGAACTCGCTTCCATGCTCTTGCTAGGCGCTCTCGTCGGGGCTTACCACCTCGGCGTGGGCGAGCGAGAACGACTGGAGACTCAAGATGTCATCGATTCCGATGCAACACGGACTGCTTTTGGCGGGAATCCTGTTCGCCCTGGGGCTGGCGGGTCTTCTCGTGCGGCGTAATTTGATTTTCACCCTCATGTCGATTGAGGTGATGCTCAATGCCGCGGGCCTGGCCTTTGTCGTAGCCGGCTCGCGCTGGGCGCAACCGGACGGACAGGTGATGTTCATTTTCATTCTGGCCACCGCGGCGGCCGAGGTCTCGGTCGGCCTGGCGTTACTGCTGCAGTTGTACCACCAGTACAAGTCCCTGGATGCTGACGCGGCCAGCCAAATGAGAGGGTAACGTGCTCAGATTGTTGTGGCTGATCCCGGCGATCCCGTTTGCCAGCTTCATTGTGCTGGCCCTCGTTGGCTCGCGGATTTCCAAAAAGCTGGCAGCTGCGATCGGTGTTACCGCGATCGCCGCCTCCACGGTGATTTCCATCTTGATCACCTGGAGCTTCCTGGTCTCTTCGCCACCAGGAGACTCTTACACTCAAGTGCTGTGGACGTGGATCGATGTTGTGGGCTTTCACCCGCAGATTGCCTTCTACCTCGATGCGCTCTCGCTGATCATGATGCTGGTGGTTACTTTTGTCAGCTTCCTCATTCACCTCTACTCCGCCGAATCCATGATTGAGAGCGAAGGCTACTCCCGTTTCTTCGCTTATATGAACCTGTTCGTCGCTTCCATGGTGACGTTGTTGTTGGCGGACAACCTGCTGCTGCTCTACCTCGGGTGGGAAGGCGTCGGGCTGTGCAGCTACCTGTTGATCGGCTTCTGGTACACGGACCCGGCAAACGGACTCGCGGCGCGCAAAGCATTTATCGTGACCCGCGTTGGCGACACCGCGATGATCATCGGCTTGTTTCTGCTCTTTCAGCACCTGGGCACGCTGCATATCCAGGAACTGATGCGCCGTGCGGCCGAGCAGTGGCCCGCGGGCTCGGCGCTTCCGATCGCGGCTGCGGCTTTGTTGCTGGGAGGCGCTGTCGGTAAATCCGCACAACTTCCGTTGCAGACCTGGCTTCCTGATGCCATGGCCGGCCCCACGCCGACCAGCGCTCTGATCCACGCAGCGACCATGGTGACTGCTGGTGTTTATCTCATCGCACGTACTCACGTGCTGTTTACATTGGCTCCTCCGGTTCAGTTTGCCGTGGCAGTGATCGGCGCCGCCACATTGTTGCTTGGGGGATTCAGCGCGCTTACGCAGTGGGATATCAAGCGGGTACTGGCCTACTCCACGATCAGCCAGATCGGATACATGTTCCTCGCGATGGGCGTGGGCGCCTGGACGGCGGGTATTTTCCACTTCATGACGCACGCTTTCTTTAAATCTTTGCTTTTCCTGGCTGCGGGCGTCGTGATTCAAGCCCTGCACGAAGAACACAGCATCTTCAAGATGGGCGGTTTGCGCAAAGAACTGCCGCTGGCCTTTGTTGCCTTCCTGATCGCGGGTTGTTCTCTTGCCGGACTGCCGCTGATCACTGCGGGCTTTTACAGCAAAGGTTTGATCGTGTGGGAGGCGTGGTCATCCCCACAAGGCGGCACTGCGCTATGGGTTGCGAGCGTGGTTGGAGTCCTGCTGACCGCGCTTTATATTTTCAGGGTTATTTTTCTCGTCTTCTTTGGTGAAGTGAAGTCGCACGTAGCTAAACGTCCCGGGTTCAAGATCCAGATTCCGCTCGTCGTTTTAAGCGTCCTCTCGCTCGTAAGCGGATTTGTTAATCTCCCTCCTCAGCTGGGCAATGTGCCATTGTTCACGCGCCTATTGCAGACCGCGTTGCCGCCTGTTGAGCAAGCTCACCTCGGTCCGCTCACGGAAATACGTTCCGAAGGGGTTGTGACGTTGGCGTTCCTCATCGGGCTGGGTCTCGCATATCTGTTATACCTTCGTACCCGCGAGTGGGCGGACGCTTTGACCGCAACTCGTATGGGAAAGGCATTGCACGAGTTCTGGTTCGCCGATTGGGGATTCGACTGGTGCTACGACAAGCTGTTCGTGCAACCGGTCCTTTGGTTTGCGCACGTTGATAGGAGCGATGTGGTGGACGCCTTCTATAACGGGGTTGCTGATCTGAATGAACTCATGTACCGCGGTCTTAGTCATACGGAAAATGGCCAGGTGCGCTGGTACGCCGCGGGGATTGCGGCTGGAACCGTCGTATTTGTCGCGATTGCGTTATTCCTATGATCCTGCTTTCGATGATCGTCATTCTGTTGGTTGGCGGGCTGCTGGCATGGGGCGCCGGGCGCTGGAGCGCATTGGCTTCCCGCTGGATTTCGTTGATCGCCGTGAGCACGGACTTTGTCATCGGCTTTATTGTCTGGATCCGTTCCGCAGGTCACGTCGATGTTCTTCAGCAGCAAGCCTGGCTGCGGGAATTGAACTGGAACTGGATTCCTCAGTTCGGTGTCCATTTCCACCTCGCCTTGGACGGACTGAGCCTGCTGCTGCTCATGCTCACGTTCCTCCTCGGTGTAACGTCGGTGCTGGCATCCTGGACCGAGATCCAGGAAGCCGTGGGGTTCTTCCACCTCAACCTCCTCTGGGTCCTGGCTGGAATCGCAGGCGTGTTCCTGGCGATGGACTTGTTCTTGTTTTACTTCGCGTGGGAACTGATGCTGGTTCCCATGTATTTCCTGATCGCGATCTGGGGTCACGAACGGCGGGTATACGCGGCGGCGAAGTTCTTCATCTTCACGCAGCTCAGCGGGTTGCTGATGCTGATCGCGATCCTGGCTCTCTATTTCGCCCATCACACTGCGACCGGCATTTACACGTTTGAATATGCCGACTTGCTGGGCACACCGCTTTCCCCACACGTGGCGGTGTGGATCATGCTGGGGTTCTTCGTGGCTTTTGCGGTGAAGCTGCCGATGTTTCCTCTTCACACTTGGCTTCCGGATGCTCATACCGAAGCGCCGACCGCGGGCAGCGTGGTATTGGCTGGACTGTTATTGAAAACCGGAGCGTACGGCCTGCTTCGTTTCGTAATCCCGCTCTTTCCGGCAGCTGCGCGCGCCTTCGCGCCTGTCGCCATGGTACTGGCAGTCGTCGGGATCCTGTACGGCGCGATATTGGCATTTGCTCAGACCGATCTGAAACGGTTGGTCGCGTACACCAGCGTGAGCCATCTGGGGTTTGTTCTGCTGGGAATCTTTGCCTGGAACAAGCTCGCGCTCCAAGGTGCTGTGATCACCATCATTTGCCACGGTGTCAGCACTGGAGCATTGTTCGTGCTCGTTGGTGCCTTACAGGAGAGGCTCCACACCCGGGAACTCGGGCGAATGAGCGGATTGTGGGAGACCGTTCCAAGATTGGGTGGGGCGGGACTCTTTTTCGCCCTTGCCTCCATGGGATTGCCAGGCTTGGGCGACTTTGTCGGTGAGTTCATGATCCTTCTCGGTGTTTACCAAAAGAGCAGAGTCTTGACGGCGGTGGCTGCGGTTGGCATCCTGGCGTCCACATTCTACGCACTGAAGTTTGTCCAGTACGCCTTCCACGGGCCGAACGACCACCACCGGGCTTTGCCTGATCTTGGAGTGCGTGAGGCCATCATTGTCACCCCCATGATCGTTATTCTCCTGTGGCTGGGACTATATCCGCAGCCCGTGTTCAATACCTTCAATCCGGCAATGGAAACGCTGCAACAACATGCAGGGCAGACCATGCAGGCACGGCGGAGATAAAGATGAACAGGTCTGATCTCTTCTCTCTTTTACCGCTACTGCTGATTGCCGGAACCTCCATCTTACTCTTGCTGGCAATCGCAACGTGGCGCAAGCACTGGCTAGCCCTGTGCATGACGCTCGTTGGGATAGCGGCAGCATTCGGATCTTTGTGGCTTGTGGCACCGCTGGCACCTCGTCGGGTGACGCCGCTCCTCATCCTGGACCACTACGCACTCTTCTATTTCGGCCTGATCACTGCGGCCACCTTCGCCATCGCGATTCTCTGTTACGGGTATCTCCAGCGCCATACGGAGACTCGCGAAGAACTCTACGTTCTTCTCCTGGTGGCAGCGCTCGGTTCGATGGTTCTGGTGGCGAGCAGCCACTTCGTTTCTTTCTTTCTCGGACTTGAAATCCTGAGCGTGGCGCTGTACGCGATGTCCGCTTACCTGCACACCCGCAGCCGCTCCCTGGAGGCCGGAATCAAGTATTTGATTCTGGCCGGATCGTCTTCGGCTTTCCTGCTTTTTGGGATGGCCCTCATTTATGCACAACTCGGCACTATGGATCTGTTCCGTCTGGCCACGTTGTTGCCTGACGCGCAGAATAGCCCACTGGTACTGGGAGGGCTGGCATTCATCGTGACGGGCATCGGCTTCAAGCTCGGGGTTGTGCCGTTCCATCTCTGGGCACCGGATGTCTATGAGGGAGCGCCGGCGCCGGTCACTGCTTTCCTTGCTACTGTTTCCAAGGGCGCGATCTTTGCTCTACTGTTGCGGTACTTCTACAGTTCTGGCGCGCAGCACTTCCGGCCGGTCTTCGTGTTGTTCGCCATCATTGCCATTGCCTCGATGCTTATCGGCAACCTGCTGGCCCTATTACAGAACAACATCAAGCGGATTCTGGCTTACTCATCGATTGCCCATATGGGCTACCTGCTAGTGGCCTTCGAGGCAAGCAGCGCCACGGCTTCTGAAGCGGTCGCCTTCTATCTGGTGGCGTACTTCATAACTACAATCGGCGCGTTTGGAGTAGTCACAGTTCTTTCCGAAGAAGAACGGGACGCTGACACCCTGGAGGATTACGCCGGCCTGTTCTGGCGCAGACCAATGCTGGCAGGTATTTTCACGCTGATGCTGCTGTCTCTCGCCGGGATTCCGGTAACCGCCGGATTCTTGGCCAAGTTCTATGTGATAACCGCCGGCGCTTCCGCAGGTATCTGGGCGCTGATCCTCATCCTCGTCATTAGCAGCGTAATCGGATTGTTCTACTACCTCAGGGTTGTAATTACGATGTATGCGCGGGTGCGGGAAAAAGAACCGCATGCCGAAGCTCACGCAATTGGCGGGAACTATATCCTTGTGGCTCTTACGATCCTTTTGGTTTGGTTCGGTATATACCCGGGTCCTCTGGTGAACGTGGTCAGGAAGGTCCTGCCGATGTAAGGCCGCAGGGCGCTGCTGAAAACGAAACGATTGGAAACTGCGTCACGCACGCGCTTTATTGATCATTGCTTCCCAGATGCCTTTAGATTTGAGAACGAGTTCAACGGCTTCGCGGACCGCGCCGTGGCCGGCGAGGGCTTTCGTAATGTAGTGTGCGGCTGCTTTTACGTCGGGGACGGCATCGCCGACGGCAATGGCGAGGCCAGCGCGGCGCATCAAGGGAATATCCGGAAGATCATCGCCGATATAAGCGACAGCAGAATCGGAGACACCCGCTTTTTCACGGATTTCTTCATAAGCCGGCATTTTCACCGGCTGTTTCATGTAGATAAATTCCATCTTCATTTCGTGGGCTCGGCGAAGGAGTGCGGCACTTTCGCGACCGGTAATGCACCCCGTACGCAGGCCGGCGGTCTGCGCGAGGGTTAGGCCCTGGCCATCGTGAGCGTCAAAGGTTTTGATTTCGAGGGCGGTGCCGTCGGTTTGCGAGAGCAGGGTGACGCTGCCGTCCGTCATCGTACCATCCACGTCCATGAGGAGCAGTTTGATGTGCGTGGCGCGTTTCTTGAGTGCGGGAGAGATTTTGGGAACACCCGCCAAAGAAGCCTTCAGGAAAACAAGTGAAGAGAGAGTCTAAGTCAAAACCTGTCATACCGATCTTACCTCGCAATTGGAAGCCACCTCAGGCATGGATGCACGATCAATCTGAGAAAATGTCCGGCTGCATGATGTTTGCGCTGAGACCTGAGTCCGGCTAGTGCTTGGCGTGTGCAATCAGATGTTCGGCAGCTCGTCGAAGTACTCATCGTCTTCGTTCGTCCCGCCCTCGCCTTCGCCAACTTGCTTCTCGGATTCGATGAACTCTATTCGTTCAATCCACTTGACCATCTTGTAGCCGAGCTGGTTTTCGACGCGTAGCCGCAGCGGAGCACCGTACTCGTCCGGAAGGGGTTCGCCATTCATTTCATAAGCAAGCAGGCACTCTGGCTTTAGCACGTTCTCCAGGCTCTGTGTGTCGTAATACACGCCACCATACAGTCCTTCCCCAAAGGAGAAGAAAGCGACTGTCTTGGCAGACGGTTTTGGCTTGACCAAGTCAATCAGCGTTTTCATCGGCATGCCTTTCCACTGCGCAATGCCTGACCAGCCTTGAATGCAGTGATGCATGGTGATGTGCTCGCCCTTCCCCAGCGCCTGGATCTCCAACAAAGAAAGCGCCACCGGTCTCTCCACGAGCCCTCCGACCTTGAGCCTAAACTCGCGAAACTTTCCTGCAGATAGTTGTTTCCAATCCGCGCGTTCTGGCTTCTTGCCATTAGGCCAGAAGTATGGAGAGATCTGCTCTTTTGTATACCGCTGGCTCGGAGAAAGCCGATTCAGTGTGGCCAGACGTATCGGCTGAGAAATCGCTTTTTGGATGTGTTGCAGCAGACGTGGGAACTTCCATGAAGTGTAGTGAGCGACGATCCAGGTGGCAACCACCACCGCAATTCCGACAAAGCCAAGCATCATCCCCAGCGGCCGGACGTCATCCGTTCCGAGAACAATGTGGTTCATATTCCGCATTAGCCCGGTCAAGACCACCAGCGTAACGTGGACGCTCAAGAACGCGACCCAGTTGAGCATCATCAAAAAATGGATGGAACGGGCCCCCTGTCTTCCGCCAAACATCCGAGGAAACCACGGGAAGCGATTCACCATTGCAGGGGACATTGCGGCACCGGCGAGAATCGATAATGGTGCGAACAAGAAGATCGCCGCAAAGTAGGCAAGTTGCTGCAGTGCGTTATATCCGTAAAAACCGTTGGGTTCAGGCGGGAAGTGGAAGTTCGCATAATGGACGAATGTGCTCCAGGCCTGAGGCAGAACTATCCACGATGTCGGTACCACCCGTTTCCACTGTTCTGTTATGAAAAGCAACGGGATAAAAATTAGACCAGTAATAATGAATCCATAGACATCGATGAAGTGCCAGGAGCGCGCCACTCCTACGGTATGACGATATCCCGGCAGCGCAAACACGGGCGAGATGTAGCGTGCATCGTCCTTCGCCGTCCACACCCGGTCTTTCGGGACTCTTAAGGGTGTGAATCGAATCCACTCGGTGCCGGGTGTGCAGTCGTGATTAAAATAAAGCCGCGGATGATCCATGAGAATTGAAAGGCCACTGCGAACCAGCATCATCAAAAATACAAAATTAAAAAAGTGTGCATAGCGGATCCACAATGGAAAGCCGTGTGGTCCAGTCGGAGATGCCTGGTTAAATTGAGGTATCGGAGGAATGTGCGGCAAGCCGAAAATGGCAGCCTGTCCCCAAGCAAACAAGAGAGGCACGAGGAGCAGCACAACTGCTCCTGCGACAAACGACGGCTTGATCCAGATACGAAAGCGCCTGTCTGGAGGATAATGAACAGCTTTATGGGCCGCATCGAACCGGATCATTCGTACTCCTGAACTAACTATGTCTATAGTTGCGGATCGTGGCACGCGGGGCATGCTGAGAACAGATCCATCCAGCCTTCTTTATGCGAGCCAACAAGAGGTGGAAATAGACCAAACCCGCATAGGGTTGCCAGCTGGCAACGGCCCTGCGCACCCCGTCGTAGTCCAACGGTTTTTTCTTGCGCAAGAAGTGGGCTAATTTCTTGCGAGCGCCAACGTCATCGCCAGGGAAAATGTCCAATCGCCCGAGCCCCCGGAGTAGAACGTATTCCGCAGTCCAGCGACCTACCCCTTTCAGTTTCACCAGTTGTTCAAGCGCGGCTTGGTTGTCGAGTTTAACTAACGACTCCAAGTTCAGGCACCGATCACGAATCGCGGAACTGACATCGATCAAAGTCTGCGATTTGTTGGTGCTGAACCCCAGAGATTTCAGAGACTGTGCCTCAACTCCGCAGAACTCTGTTGGATCGGGGAACGCGTGGGGTGCATTTGTCGAGTTTGCCGATGTGAGGCCGACTCTATGCGCCAAGCGGCTAAGCAGAAGAATTCCCACCAGCAGTGACAATTGTTGGCACGCGATGCCATTGCCCACCGCCTCGAACACAGTGGGAAATTGCGGTGGCTTGAGCCCGCGAAATTCTTCGACTAACGGCTGCAATCTTGGATCGCGCGTTGCCAGCCTGTAAAAGGGCCTCAAGTCCTTACGCGCTCCCAGCATGCGTTCGAGCAACACCCTCGCGGACTCTGCCTGTCGCACCGTGAGGCGAGAGGCGGTCACATCGACTTCCAGTTGTGGGGCCTCTGGGCCGCCACCCTGGTGTACAGCCACTTCTACCGGTTGACTGTCGATCATCAAAACACGCCGGTAAGTCCTCCCATCCCAGCGATCTATTGCATTCTCCGGACGTCGACGGAGTGCCCAGGCTGTGAGATCCAACCGGAAGGGCGGTATGGGCGTGATCGAAAACGATCTCTGACTCATAGATCCGGTCTCCAACGGTTTACTTAGGTGCAGGCCTCCGAATGACCGTTCTGATTTTCAGGTCTGCATGGGCGCAACTCCTCTGCGGACCGTGCATATGTTTTCTGCCTTCAGACTAAACGCCGGGGTCCGGTCACCCGAGTGAAGATCAGCACCACCAGGGCCACAACGAGCAGCAGGTGGATCAGACCGCCGGCAATATGACCTTATTGGTGGAGCTAGGTGGGATCGAACCGCCGACCCCTGCATTGCGATTGCAGGAATCTCCCAGATGAGCTGAAAGCTGCAACCGACCAGCCACAGAACTACAACGATCCCGAACAGTGTCCAAAGCATATGCGCCCTCTCTCTGCATCGTGAGCACCCGGGACCTGACATTCTTCTCGGGTGCACCCGCGAATTCGAAACCTAACCACTTGCTTTGCTGCCTGTACCACCTGCACCCTTTGCGCCCCTGACAGCGTTCAGGCTGTGGCTGGTGCCGCCACTTTACCCAGCAGCACCAACCGGGTCGTGACATGACGCCCGTAAATGGCCTGCATGGAATCGTCGTCCCGACACAGATACTTATCCGCGAACCCACCGCCGACGTGAGCCCTTCCGCCTAACCTCAAATGCTGCGTCTCAATATCTCGCGCGCTATAAGCTCATGCTGAGCCAAGTGCATTGTTTGGTGCAATGCTACATTCGTTTCTATTGGCATTACGGTTGTCACAGAAGGTCTTCGGATTCGTAATTCATTTTCCATTCCTCCGCGGCCCAATCGGGAGTAGTCGAATGAATAGGGGGTTTTCATCGAACTCTGGCCAGTCTTGGGTCCCTTCCCTAATCGATCGCAGCGGATCTCACCCCGTGGCTTTGAGGGTTACGTTTTTCGACGCGATAGCACTGAGTAGCTCGTTCCAGGATTTGACGAACGATTCAGTACCTTCGCGCTGCAGATCGCCGGCGAGCTGCTGATAGTCGATGCCCGCATTGCCGAACTTGGTGATCAGCTTCTCCGCATCGCCGCCGTCGGCAGGCATAAGCTCACCCAGTTCGCCGTGGTCGGCGAAAGCAAGTAATGTCGCATCTGGAATCGTGTTGATGGTGAATGGAGCGGCGAGCGCCCTGATGTAAAGAACGTCGGAAGCATTGGGGCCTTTGGTGCCGGTGCTCGCCCAGAGCAGGCGTTGCGGACGCGCACCGGCATTGGCCAGCCGCTGCCAGCGCTCCGAATCGAGCAGTTGGCGGTAGGCTTTGTACGTCCTTTTGGCGACGGCAATTCCGAGCTTGTGCTGCAACCCTTTGCCGACCTTTCCCATTGTCGCCTTGTCCCAGCGGCTTATGAAGACCGACCCCACGGACCATACAGCCGGGTTGAGACCCGCTAGAATTCGTCGCTCGATACCGCGGAAGTAAGCATCGGCAGCCGCCAGATATTGCTCACACGAAAAGAGCAGCGTCACATTCACTGGCACCCCGGCGAAGATGGCCTCCTCGATCGCCGGTAAACCTTCCTGAGTACCGGGAATCTTGATGAAGAGATTAGGCCGCCCGGCGCGAGCATAGAGCTGCTTAGCCTCGGCGATCGTGTGCGCGGTGTCATGAGCGAACAAAGGAGACACTTCCATCGACACCCACCCATCAGTGCCATTGGTCCGGTCGTGAACTGGTCGGAAGAGGTCGGCGGCCTGCGTCAAATCCTCGAGCGCAAGTTCGACGAAGAGCCCCTCGCCCGACTTGCCCTCCTTCATCTTCTGGCGGATGGCTTCGTCATAGAAGTCCGAATTCTTAATCGCGTGGTCGAAGATCGAGGGATTTGAAGTGAGCCCGGTGACCGACAGTTCGTCGATGTAGCGGCGGAGCGTCCCACTCGTCAGGAGCCCACGGGTGATGTTGTCAAGCCAGAGGCTCTGGCCGAGGTCGTGAAGCTGTTGGGTTAGCCTCATATCTTTTCCTTTAATTACAATGCCAGTACCCCTGTTCATCGATCTCTTTGACCGCGGAACGCTGAGAGTATTGCGAGGAGTGACCCGTAAAGCGGACTTGACCGCATTCACGATGTGCCCGGAAGAAATGCCGAACTTCTCGATCAGCTCTTCGGCCTTCCCGCTGTGCGCAATCTCCCGCACGGCCAGCTTGTAAACCCGAACGCTCTCTTCAGCTAGGGCGGAGAGAACGGCGTCGCCGAGTCCTCCGTGTTCATAGTGATCTTCGACCGTGATGACGACCCCGCCCGCGGCTCGTGCCGAGGCGATCAGCTCGTCGCGATCGATTGGTTGAACGCTGAACAGATCGATGACGCGAACCGAAAGACCCTTTTCTTGGAGCTGGTCGTACGCTGCTAGAGCTTCAAACACGGTGATACCACCCGCGACAACGAGTGCCCTGTCCTTGTCGCTTTTTCGGAGGACTTTGCATTTCCCGATTGCAAACTCCTCATCCGGACCGTAGAGAATCGGGGATTTCGGGCGCCCGAGCCGGAGATAGCAAGGGCCGGATTTGTCGACGATCAGTGTCGTGGCTTTCCAGGCACTCGTGGCATCGGAAGGATAGAGCACTGTGAAGTCCGGTTCCGCACACATCATGGCGAGATCTTCTAGCCCCATCTGCGACGGGCCATCCTCACCGATCGATACCCCACAGTGCGTGCCGACGAGTTTCATATTGAGCTTGCTGATGGCCGCCATGCGGATGAAATCGTACGCCCGGGTCACGAAGCACGAGAATAAGGAAGCAACTGGAATCTTGCCCCGTGCCGCGAGTCCCATGGCCATTCCGACGATGTTCTGCTCCGCGATGTAACCCTGGAAGAACCGATTCGGTGCAACATTCTCGAATTCTTCCGTGTAGGTGGAGTTCTTTACGTCCCCGTCGAGCACAACAATCCGAGGATCGACCGTCGCTAGAGCAGCTAAGCCGTCGCCAAACCCTCTTCTCGTGGCAACTGCATTGCCCCCGATCGCATAAGGTGGTTTCTTGGCCGGACTGCCGCCGGCCGTCACTGCTTTGGAGCTGCTGAGTCGCACTGGAGGAATATTGGGTTTCCACTGTTCGTCGGCTCCCGTCAACTGCCCTTCGAGCTCAGCCACGACCTTAGCCGCAGTATCTTTGTCCAGAGCCTTGCCATGCCAGTGCTCAAGACCTTCGATGCCGGTCAGACCCTTGCCTTTCAGGGTTCGCGCGAGCACGATCGTCGGACGATCGCTGACTCGGTTGGCGGTTTCAAACGCTGCAAGGAGATCGGGAATATTGTGTCCATCAACGATCAGCGCCTGCCAGCCGAATGCTTCCCAGCGAGCCTTGTAGATTTCCAGTTGGTACTGCAGCATCGTTGGCTGGCTCTGACCCAGCCGGTTGATGTCAATGATCGCGCAGAGATTATTGAGGCGGTGGAGGGAGGCCCATTGCGCAGCCTCCCACACCGAGCCTTCAGCCGATTCACCATCGCCCATCAAAACAAAAACGCGCTGGTCGGAATTCTCGAATTGTTTCGTGTCGAGGGCCATGCCAGCACCCACGGACAAGCCCTGCCCCAGAGAACCGGTCGCTACGTCCACAAAGGGCAATCGGGGAGTGGGATGGCCCTCGAGATCGGAGTCGATCTTACGCAGCGTCAGCAGTTTCTCTCGCGGGAAGGCACCTGCCTCCGCCCATGCGGCATAGAGGATAGGTGCGGCGTGCCCCTTCGAGAGCACGAAGACGTCACTGTCGCGATTTTGTGGATCGCGAGGATCATAACGCATCACAGAATAAAAAAGCACAGCCATAATCTCTGCCGCAGAAGCGCAGCTCGTAGGATGGCCGCTACCGGCTTCGGTCGTGGAACGGACCGAGTCAATGCGCAGGCGGGTCGCTTTGTCCTGCAGTGTTTCCAATCCAACTTGTTCTGAGGTCTCAACCGTCATCGCTTCACTCCTGGATTTCTTTTTGTCGTCCCTGGCACTTTATCTGCGGCTAGCTGGGGATTGCGCCAGCCACCGTCGCTTGCAATGATCTGATCAGCCTCGGTCGGCCCCCAGCTATTCGATTCGTACTCATGGACCGGCGTCACGTTCCCCAGGATCGGATCGACAACACACCAAGATGCTTCCACGCCGTCTTCACGAACAAACAAGGTAGGATCTCCTCGGATGGCATCGCCGAACAGACGCTCGTATGGCGTCATCTCATCAGCCGAGGATTGTCTTACGACGAGTTCCACACCCTCGCCAACCATCGCTTCTCCGGGCACCTTGGCCCGTGCGCCCAGAGAGATGGTTACATTTGGGCTGAGACGAAAGCGAAAGTAGTCTGCCTGACTTTGGATAATTGTGTCGAACACAGCCTGGGGAGGACGCTTGAGCTCAACCAGTACTTCGGTTGCGCTGACAGGCATTCGCTTACCGGCTCGAACGTAGAACGGAACACCTGCCCATCGCCATGTGTCGATGTGTAGCCTGATGGCGGCGAATGTCTCCACCTTCGAATCCGACGCGACGCCGCCCTCGTTGCGGTAACCACGGAACTGGCCGCGGACGACATCAGTAGGGGCAAGTGGCCGCATGGCTCGAAAAGCCCGTTGCTTCGCGTCCCGAAGGGCATCGGGATCGCGGCCGATGGGTGCCTCCATCGTGAGCAGCGCAATAACCTCCAACATGTGATTTTGCACGACATCCCGGATCGCACCTACCTCTTCATAGAAAACTCCCCGCCCTTCGACTCCGAGGGTTTCGGCCATAGTGACCTGCACGCTCTGTACGTAGTTGCTATTCCAGATTGGCTCCAGGAACGAGTTGGCAAAGCGGAAGTAGAGCAGATTCTGGACCGGTTCCTTGCCAAGGTAATGATCGATTCGAAAAATCGCCGACTCGGGAAAGGAACGATGCAGGGTTTGATTGAGTGCCTGCGCGGACGCAAGGTCGCGGCCAAAAGGCTTTTCGACGACCACGCGCGCCCCTTTGTCACAGCCCGCATTGGCTAGGCCCTGGGCTACGGTCTCAAACAAGTCCGGCGGAATAGCCAAGTAATAGAGGGGCCGAGACGCGGTGCCCAGTGCTTTTCGTAAATCGCGGAATGTGTCCGGCGAGTTGTAATCTCCGTTGACATACTGGAGTTTTGCCGAGAGTGCTGCGAAGGCACGAGGATCCACGCCGCCGTGTTTCTTAAGGCTCTCGTGTGCGCGAGCCCGAAGCCCGTCAAGACCCTTCGCAGACCTTGCCACTCCGATGATCGGCATATCCAGGTGGCCGTGCCGGATCATGGCTTGAAGTGCAGGGAAGATTTGCTTGAACGCCAGATCACCAGTGGCGCCGAAGAAAACAAATGCATCCGAATGAACGGTCGTCATTTTTAACCCGTCACGCAGCTTTTTCCACATGCCCGCCGAATTCATGCCGCATCGCGGACAGAACTCTATCGGCAAAGTCCGCATCGCCGCGGGAACTGAACCGTTCGTAAAGTGCTGCACTCAAAACAGGGGCGGGAACCGCTTCATCAATAGCGGCCTTGATTGTCCAGCGTCCCTCGCCCGAATCTGACACGCGTCCCGCGTAGCTCTTTAGGCTCGGCTCTTTCAGTAACTCGGTCGCGGTAAGATCCAGCAGCCACGAAGCAATCACGCTGCCACGACGCCAAACCTCTGCGACGTCAGGCAAGCAAAAGTCATATTGGTAATATTCGGGCTGCCGCAGCGGTGTGGTCTCGGCATCGACCTCGATGGTTTTCTTCCCAGCATTGGCGTGATGCAGGATGTTTAACCCTTCCGCATAAGCCGCCATGATGCCGTACTCGATTCCGTTGTGAACCATCTTGACGAAGTGGCCGGCCCCACTAGGTCCGCAATGCAGATAGCCGGACTCAGCTGTACCGCCGGTCTTATCGCGGCCAGGCGTGCGAGACGCCGTTGCAATCCCGGGGGCGAGGGTGGCGAAGACCGGATCAAGATGCTGGACGACACTCTGTTCGCCGCCGATCATCAGACAGTATCCCCGCTCAGAACCCCAGACCCCGCCACTTGTCCCTACGTCGACATAGTGAATACCTTTAGGCTTGAGTTCACCGGCCCGTCGAATGTCGTCAATGTAGTGAGAGTTGCCCCCGTCGACGATTATGTCACCTTGCCGCATGCGAGTAGCAAGGTCGCTCAGAGTCTTATCGACGGCCGCGGCCGGCACCATCAGCCAGGTGGTGCGTGGTGGCTTTAACTTGGCAATGAAGTCGTCGAGCGACGTGGTTCCGGTCGCTCCGTCCTTGGCTAACTTGCTTACACTCGCAGGATTCGTGTCGAACACAACGCATTCGTGCCCGCCATGCAGCAGGCGCTGCACCATGTTGGCTCCCATCCTTCCCAGCCCGATCATTCCAAGTTGCATTTCATCCTCCACCCACTTCTCTGGCATTCAATTCAGCGTTTCCGTGCCTCAGGCAGCTACTGCATGAGCGCGTTTCTGCTTGATGCGAACTGCATAGTTGTGTCCCTCCCAGCGATTACGAGCAATCCAGAAGAACGTGAATTGCACAGGGACACTCTGATCGTCATGTATAGCGATATCAGCAAATTCAATTCCGATTCCTGTCGAAGTTGACGGTGTGTCTCTCGCCGTAGCCCAACCGTCATCAGTCCAATGCAGCCGGAACGACTCTGGTGCTTGGATTCGCAATACCTGCCCCGCTATCACTTCCCTGACCTGGCGAACGGGCTTCCAGACTTCCAAGTCTTTCCTTCCGCGGCGTTTCAGGTATCGATCCGCCACGATCGGGATCAGGTCGAAAACGCGACCATCTGCTACCGAACGCAACAGTCTCACATACTCAGCGTGAGCCCACATCAGCGGCATGGCCGATCCTGCCGGTTTTCCGAGAAACATTTCAGCAGCTCGCACGTCCGGACTATCCCAGACCTGCTCTGGTAACATCCGGCCTCTGAATGCAAAGCGCTCCATAGCGCGGATCAGTACACGAACATCCCGTCCTGCGGCAAATTCGTAGTGTGCGCGCTCGCCTGTCAGCAGCGGCCATGCCCGGCCCTGCCCAAAACCTTCGAAGGGTCCGCCATCCGGGCGGGTCCCGTAGCCGTCGTGGTTGTAGCGCCGCCAGCAAGGGCCAAACGGTGTATCCACCTTCAAGACAGCATCGACGACTCGCAACGAGTCCTCAATAAGCGGGTCGCCCGGCTTGCGAATGCCGTACCGAACCAACTCGAGGAAACCTGGATCCACGATATCTTTTGCCGGAAACTGCCATGGCGTTCCAGGGGGACGATTGTGAATGGAGAGAAGGCCATTATTGGGATCCTCATCTGGACATGGATCGCCGATTGCCGCAGGATGAATACGAATGTAGTGACGTTGAATTCCTGAAACGAGGGACCCGTTGGTCGTAACCGTCCACCCCTCAACGTGAGACTCAAGAAAATCGGCATAGTCCTGCAGGAAGCTCGCGGCGCCTTGCTCGCCTCTCGCGCGGGCGAAATCTGCAGCACAGATCAAAGCAACAATGCTCGCCGCCAACGTGGATGGTGAATATCCACTTTCTTCTTCCCACCGCTCTTGCTGCGTGGCCGGCCCGTGTCGGACAAGGTAAGCCGCTGCAGACCGAACCATCGAGTAAGGGTCGAAATCTCTAAGCGCATCCTTTTTCGACAGGTGCCAAGCGAGGAGAATCGGGAAAGCGACTTCGTCGAGCTGAATACCTTGCCAATACGGGGCGCCGTCAATCCAGAAGTTTTGCGGAAATCCACCGTCGGCTTGCTGGCAGCAAGCGAGATACACTAGCGCACGCAACGGCGTGCGCCTATCATCACAGGCGAGTAGGGCCAAGGAACTGTTCACCATATCGCGAGTCCATACCAGGTGATAGCCGCCCAGGTCTTCGTCACCCTTGGCATTGCCCCACGGAATACTCGCCGACGCTATCAGCGCACCGGCAAATGTCTTATCTTCATGCGCCAGCAGCAGGTTTCGGCTCGTCCGATACAACTCTCCCCCATCACCCGAGACTCCATCCAATGCCTTCATGTGAGCGCAAGCGCGATGCCACTGATCGACAAATTTCTCGCGATGCTCCACGAATGGAATCGCGAGTGATTGCTCTAGAACTGTCAGAGCGCCGTGAAGACTGTCTCCAAATGTTATGCCGACCGTGAACTCCCGAGTGCGAGTCAGATTGATTTCGCCGATAACCGCCACATTGCCGTCCTCGGCTTGGTCGAACTCCCAGTCCAGGCGAAAGTCCTTATGAAGGTCTTGCCACCCATCGCTGTGCCCGACGTAACCGCACGAAGTCTTGTTGAACCCGACATTAACGCCCATGGCAAGAAACTTGCCGGCCTTCCATGCGATTAAAACGTTTTGGCCAGCCGCCTTGAATCGGCGAGCCGAATTTCCATAACCGCCGACCTCCAGGTGAGGAGCAAGCAGCGCATAAATTCGCAACTTCTTCAGGAATTCGAGATCTCCTTCCACTTGTGCATGGATAAGGACACAGGGCTGGTGCGGATCGGAAATGATCTGTTTCACCAGCCGATACCGGCCTTTGCGGTCAGACGTGGTCACTCGGTAACCCAGCGCATTGGACTCGATGCACTCAATTTCGTTGTCCAGGTCGCGTCGTTCTTCGTGGAAGAAGGTTTCGCCGTCAGTAATCAGGAACTGCATGTCCCGCGTTTGCGGATGATCGATTGTGGGGAAGTAGATTTCGTTGAGAATTCCGTGTGAGATCGTGAACCATACGCGGCTTGACGTTGAATAAGCTGTTCCCACGCCACTCTTCGAACTAGATGTCCACCTGGGTGGAATGCCCGGTTGGCCGAAAGCCTCGCGTAATTGATCAGCGCCATTTTCAGCCATGTAACACCTCCCGCTTATGAGATCTATTGTTTTGTTGTTTCCTGCATATTTGGCCAACTGCGGCAGCCTGTTCAATGCCTTCCGTTCAGCAAAAAGCCCGAACAGGAACAACCTCGATTCAGGATTGCCAAGCAGGCGGATCGCTCGCCGGAAAGCTGTCGGCAAGGGTCTTGTCCATCGCCTTATCTCTTCTCTGCTCCTGGTTGCAATCGTCAATTACGCGATCTTCCGGGTCGCGTAGCTGTTTGTCCTCGTCGGTGTCCATTGCTCCTCCCGTCACAACCGCTATTCTCCCGCTCCAGCGGAATGTCAGCTGCCCGAGCATAATCCTCACTGGTGCGTGCAGGCTCTCGGGGTGGTCAGCAGCATCCTCGAATGCCGGCAACCGCCTCCGCCTCATATGCTTGCTCAGTGTCGGCGAGTTCTTCGACGCTTCGTCGGCAGCGTCAGCGATTTGCGAGAGCCCCTGAGTATCCCCTGATTGCCCAGCGCTGTCCGAGCCTACCTGCCCGACTCCACTCCCTATTTGTTCACTGGTGCCTGCCTCCTGGAAATGGTCCATTCGTACTCGTAACAGAAACAACCATCATGCGAGAGAGGAGACCGGGAAACACTGCCTCGATGCCTCGCGACGGGAAGGAAATGTGAGGACCTAGATTAGCTCGCGGCGAATAGCATGCGGACTCACAACTGCCTTGCAGCTGTCATGTAGCTCCGCCCCGCACGAAAGGCTGGCCATGTCACGTTCGTCACGGAAACCAGTATGGATGATCTATTGCCGCGAAGGGCAAAGTGAACGAATTTTATAGCGTCGATGTGTACAGGATCGCATGCGGCATTTAGCGTTGGGACTGTGAGGAGACGATGGCGGCTGACACATGGAGACGCTGGGGTCTATGTGCCGGAACAGTTGCCAACACCATAATACTCGAGAAGGGATACTTTCGTCGTCTGTGCAGGTATCGATGCCTTGTGACGATCCAGGATCGAGGCGGAGGCGCTCGGAAGACAGGGCAAGAGGCTGGGCATGCCAGAGATGACCATTATCAGTGTTAGGTACAGACAAGGCAGGAGCGCTCGTAGGATCCAGACACTGCAGAGGAAAACTATATGGCCCGACCATCACGACCTACTCGTACGAGTGGCGCTACCAGACGGAAGACAGCCAATAACCGGTTGCTCGTAGTAGTCGACGAGTCTTCGTCGTCAAAGTCCGCCGTGGAATATGTTGCGAGAGTATTAAGCGGCCGGCGTGGATTTAAGTTGTGCCTTGCCCATTTCCTGCCGCCATTACCCCCTATATTACTGGAGTTTGG
>Ga0097691_1000566_pt1 | contig 22035 bp, 19 predicted proteins | sample NGESurdeep072012_8_FD_72858 | JGI IMG/M metagenome (GOLD analysis project Ga0097691, IMG submission 72858) | Arctic peat soil microbial communities from Barrow, Alaska - NGEE Surface sample 210-1 deep-072012 | ecosystem: Environmental > Terrestrial > Soil > Wetlands > Peat ... | reverse complement strand
GGCGCGCGATCCGAGGTCGATGGCGGAGAAATCGGTTCCGGAGCCATGGAACCGCGGCGGGGCCAAACCTATTTAAGGCAGGCGAAACCGAGCACGGGAGCCGCCGATGCTGAAATGGGCTTTTATATTTCTGCTGATCGCCATCGTCGCCGGCCTGTTCGGCTTCAGCGATGTCGAGGCCACCGCCGCGACCATCGCGCAGTGGCTGTTCGGCATTTTCCTGGTGCTGTTTGTCGGCGCCTTGGTCATCAGCTTGGCGATTGGCGCCAAGCTGATGAGCTAAACGTCCACGCTCGCGCTCAGCGCGTTGTCCTGGATGAACTGCCGGCGCGGCTCGACCAGGTCGCCCATGAGCTGGTCGAACAGCACATTGGCTTCGTCCACTTCCTTGATGCGGACCTGCAGCAGCGAGCGCGCATTGACGTCGAGCGTGGTTTCCCACAATTGCTCGGGGTTCATCTCGCCCAGCCCTTTGTAGCGCTGCATCGAAATGCCCTTGCGCCCCGCGCCGGTGAGTGCCTCGAACAGGCCGACCGGGCCGTGGATCGCCGTGGTCTCATCCTTGCGGCGCAGCATGGCCGGCGGGGTTGGGCGCGGATAGACCTGCTGCAAAGTGGCGGCGAATTCGTCGAGCTTGCGGGCGTCGGCGGAGCCGAGCAGCGCCTGGTCGATGATGGCGACTTCCTTCACGCCGCGCACGGTGCGCTCGAAATGGAAGCCGTTCTCGTCGAAGCTTCCCTTCCAGCCGCGTTCGGTCTCTTCCTCGAGCGCGTCGAGCCGCTTGGCGATGTAGTCGGCGGCGGCGGCCCCGGTCTTGAGATCGTCGGTGACTTTGGGCGTGAGCACGCCGGCAATCGCCGCTTGCTCGATCACCTTGCGGTTATAGCGGCTGTGCAGCCCGGTGAGGATGCTGCGGATGGCGCGAGCTTCCTCCACCAGTTTGTGCAGGTCGTCGCCGGCGCGCTCTTCTCCCGATGCGAGCCGGAGCACCGAATCCTCCAGGCCGGTCGCGATCAGATAATCCTCGAGCGCGCGCTCGTCCTTGAGATATTGCTCGGACTTGCCGCGGTTGACTTTGTAGAGCGGCGGCTGCGCGATGTAGATGTGGCCGCGCTTGATCAGCTCCTCCATCTGCCGGAAGAAAAACGTCAGCAACAGTGTGCGGATGTGGCTGCCGTCCACGTCGGCGTCGGTCATAATGATGATCTTGTGGTAGCGCAGCTTTTCGGGATTGAACTCATCGCGTCCGATGCCGGTGCCGAGCGCGGTGATCAGCGTGCCGATCTCCTGGCTGCCCAGCATCTTGTCGAAGCGCGCGCGCTCCACGTTGAGGATCTTGCCGCGCAGCGGCAGCACGGCCTGGAATTCGCGGTTGCGGCCCTGCTTGGCGGAGCCGCCGGCCGAGTCGCCCTCGACGATGAACAGTTCGGACTTGGCCGGATCGCGCTCCTGGCAGTCGGCGAGCTTGCCGGGCAATGACGAGATGTCGAGCGCGCCCTTGCGGCGGGTCAGATCGCGCGCCTTGCGCGCGGCCTCGCGGGCGGCGGCGGCTTCCACCACCTTGCCGACGATGACGCGGGCTTCAGCCGGGTGAATCTCGAACCAGTCCTGCAAAGCCTGGTTGATCACGTTTTCGACCACCGGCCGCACTTCCGAGGACACCAGCTTGTCCTTGGTCTGCGAGGAAAATTTCGGGTCCGGCACCTTCACCGAGAGCACCGCGGTCAGACCTTCGCGGCAATCGTCGCCGGTGAGCGCCACCTTTTCCTTGCGCGTGGTGCCGATGGTTTCGGCATATTGCGTGATCTGGCGGGTCAGCGCGCCGCGGAAGCCGGCCAAATGCGTGCCGCCGTCGCGCTGCGGGATGTTGTTGGTGAAGCAAAGCACGCTCTCGTGATAGCCGTCGTTCCACCAAAGTGCTGCTTCCACCGTGATGCCTTCGCGCTCGGCCTTGATCATGACCGGCTTCGGGATCAGCGGCGTCTTGTTGCGGTCGAGATATTTCACGAACTCCTCGACACCGCCGACGTATTTCATCTCCTCGCGCTTCTCGACCGCGTGGCGCATGTCGGACAGCACGATGTTGACGCCGGAATTCAGAAACGCCAGTTCGCGCAGGCGATGCTCGATCGTGGCAAAGTCGAACTCCACCATGGTGAAGGTCTTGGGCGACGGAAAGAACGTCACTTGCGTGCCGCGTTTGCCGCCGCTGTCGCCGACCACTTTCAGCGGCGCCACTGCGACGCCGTCGGCGAACTCCATGAAATGTTCTTTGCCGTCGCGCCAAATGGTGAGCTTGAGCCAGCTCGACAGCGCGTTGACCACCGAGACGCCGACGCCGTGCAACCCGCCGGACACCTTGTAGGCGTTCTGGTCGAATTTTCCGCCGGCATGCAGCTGGGTCATGATGACCTCGGCCGCCGAAATACCTTCGCCGGCATGGATGCCGGTCGGAATGCCGCGGCCGTTGTCGACCACGCTCACCGAGCCGTCGGGATTGAGCGAGGTCACCACTTCGGTGGCAAAGCCGGCGAGCGCCTCGTCGATGGCGTTGTCGACCACCTCGTAGACCATGTGGTGGAGGCCGGAGCCGTCGTCGGTATCGCCGATATACATGCCCGGCCGCTTGCGCACGGCGTCGAGGCCCTTGAGGACCTTGATCGATTCCGCGTCGTAGTCGCCATAGTCGGACGGGATATTTAGGGCCGGTTCAGCCATCGGCGGGAGCCTCAAAACGGGCGGAAAAATGAGTCGGATTTGTTGTTTGGTGTGACACGAAATCCGGGCCTCGTACAGAGCAAAGTCACAACGCCTAATATGTTGATTCAAAATGAGTTTTTAAAGTGCCGGAGGCACAAAAATCAGCCGCTTTTTGAGCCCGGTCAGCGGCCGATTCGGCAACTGCAAAGGCGTTTCGCTATTGCTTGCGGGCGTCCGTTTCGCCGAGCTCATGCGCGCTCAGCGGCACGCGAGGCAGGTGAAGAAACCGCGGCTCGTAATCTGGAATCGGGCGGCTAAAGACGCCCAGCGCGGCGGCGAGCAATTCGACGCGATCGAGATCGGCGCGCATGTTATCGAGCGCGCCATGCAAATCGCGCTTGACCCGATCTATGGCCGTCTCCGTTCGCATTGCCCTTGTCCCATGCCGGCGGCGTTGCCGTGTGTAAGGGTTAAGACATTGGGTGAGCGATGGTTCCTGTTTTCGGAGACTTCAAGCATTCTCGATTAATGAACAGTGTGTAGCGGGCCAATGGAACTTTACCGGCGCGGTTCCACCGCGCCGCCGCGCACCTCGAAAACCTGCGCGCGGCCGACGATATCGCCGAACGCCGCCGGATCGGCGCCGGTCATCCACACCTGCGCGCCGAGGTTAGCCAGCGCGTCATAGAGCGCGGCGCGGCGCGTCGGATCGAGATGGGCGATGATCTCGTCGAGCAGCAAGAGCGGCGCGAAACCGGTCATGTCCTTGATCAGCCCGGCATGCGCGAGCACCAGACGGATCAGCAGCGCCTTCTGCTCGCCGGTCGATGCCTCCGACGCCGGGATGCCCTTGCCAGCATGGCTCACGCTAAGGTCTGACAGATGCGGGCCGTCAAGCGTGCGGCCGGCGGCGGCGTCGCGCGCGCGATTGTCCTTCAGCAAGGCGCGATAGCGATCCTCGATCTCGATCGCGCTGTGATACGGGAGCAGTTTTTCCATCCAGCCGTCGAGCGCAATTTCGGCCAAGGGAAATTCCGGCGCCTGGTCGCGCCCCCCCGCCAGCGCGCCGGCGAGCCGGCCCACCGTTTCCGCGCGCGCCGCCGCCACCGCCACCGCGACCTCGGCGGTCTCGTGCTCGACCGCGTCCAGCCAATGGGAATCGCTCACCGCGTCCTCCAGCAGACGGTTGCGCGAGCGTAGCGAACGCTCGAGCGCCGCGACGCGGCTGGAATGCTGGGCATCGACGGCGAGCACCAGGCGGTCGAGGAAACGGCGGCGCTCGGAAGCCGGGCCGTTGAACAGCGGGTCCATGGCCGGCACCAGCCACACCACGCGCAAATGATCGGCGAAGGCCGCCGCCGAGGAGACCGCTTCGCGGTCGATGCGGCATATGCGTGAGGGGGCTGAATCCTCGCCCGCCGGCGGATCGATGCCGGTGCCGAGGGTCGCCAGCCCCAGCATGCCCTCGATCTCGGCCGATACCGCCCAGGCGCCGTCGCCTTCGGAAAACGCCAGCTCTTCCATGGTGGCGCGGCGCAAGCCGCGCCCGGGCGCCAACATAGAGATCGCCTCGATCAGATTGGTCTTGCCGGCGCCATTGGCCCCGGTCAGCACCACCGGCCCGGCTTGGCCAAGCTCGATCTGCGCGGCGTGATAGCTGCGGAAATTGCTCAGCGTCAGGCGGCGGATGAAGGCTGAGGTCATCGGCGAGCCTTACCACCCGCGCCGGTGAAGCGGGAGATCAAACCCGCATCGGCATCAGCACATAGAGCGCGCCCTTGGCGTCCTTGTCCTGGATCAGCGTGGGCGAGCCGGGGTCGGCGAGCTTGAGCACGGCCACCTCGCCCTCGATCTGCGCGGCGATGTCGAGCAGGTAGCGCGAATTGAAGCCGATATCGAGCGGGTCGGATTCGTATTCGACTTCGAGCTCTTCCGTCGCGCTGCCGGAATCCGGGTTGGTCACCGACAGCACCAGCCGCCCGCCGGTGATCGAGAGCTTGACCGCGCGGCCGCGCTCGCTCGACACGGTGGAGACGCGGTCGACCGCGGCCTCGAAATCCTTCTTGTCGACGGTGAGGCTCTTGTCGTTATTGGCCGGGATCACGCGCGCATAATCAGGGAAGGTGCCGTCGATCAGCTTTGAGGTGAGCACCACGTCGCCGATCGAGAAGCGAATCTTGCCCGCGGACAATTCGATCGCCACCTCGCCTTCGCCGGTTTCGATCAGGCGCTGCACCTCGCCCACGGTCTTGCGCGGTACGATGATGCCGGGCATGCCGGCGGCGCCCTCTGGCAGCGGCAGCTCGACTTGCGCCAGCCGGTGGCCGTCGGTCGCCACCGCGCGCAGCGTGCCGGCCTTGGCGGTGCCCGCCGTGTGCAGGTAGATGCCGTTCAAATAATAGCGGGTCTCCTCGGTGGAGATCGCGAACTGGGTCTTGTCGATCAGCCGCTTGAGATCGGCGGCGGCGAGCTTGAACGAATGCGTCATCTCGCCGGCGGCCAAGTCGGGAAAGTCGCTTTCTGGCAGCGTCTGCAGCGTGAAGCGCGAGCGCCCGGCGCGTAGCGAGAGCACGGCGCGGTCGTCGGAGCCTTCGATCACGATCTGCGAGCCCTCGGGCAGCTTGCGCACGATCTCGTAGAACATGTGCGCCGGCACGGTGGTGGCGCCGCCCGGCGATACCTCGGCGGCGACACTGTCGATGACTTCGAGATCGAGGTCGGTGGCCTTCATGCTGAGCTTGCCGCGTTCGGCCTTGATCAGCACGTTGGCGAGAATCGGGATGGTATTGCGCCGTTCCACCACGCGGTGCACGTGGCCCAGCGACTTCAGCAGCTCTGCACGCTCTACAGTGACTTTCATGGGGAGACCCGCTTCGGCGCCTTCGAAAACGACCCTGAAACCAGGCGCGACGGCAAGCCGGCGGCTCGCGGCATGCGAGGCCGGGGAGCAAAGGTGACGAATGTGCGCGGTTTGTGCAAGGGCAGCCTGCTGGCCGGAGGCCCTTACCCCCAGGGCGTCCACAAACTCCTTCACCTCTCCCCGCGTGCGGGGAGAGGTCGCCCGCCCCGCTATTCCTGTAATTGCCGCTTCAAAATCTCGATTTCCTCGGCCAAGGCCATGTCGTTGCCGACCAGGCCCTCGATCTTGCGCACCGCATGCAGCACGGTGGTGTGGTCGCGGCCGCCGAAGCGCCGGCCGATTTCCGGCAGCGACCGCAGGGTCAAGGTCTTGGCCAGATACATCGCCACCTGCCGCGGGCGCACCACATTGGCGGTCCGGCGCGACGATAACAGGTCGGATCGGCTGACATTGTATTGCCGCGCCACCACCCGCTGGATGTCCTCGATCTTGACCCGCTTGGGCTCCTGCGGGCGGATCAGGTCGCGCACCTCGCGCTCGGCCATTTCCAGCGTGACCGATTGGCCGGTAAGCTTGTTGTGGGCGAGCAGGCGGTTGAGCGCGCCTTCTAGGTCGCGGCCGTTATGGGTGACGGCCTTGGCGATATAGCTCAACACCGGCAACGGCACGTCGAAGCTGGGATGGTGCGATCGCGCCGCCAGCACCCGCGATTTGAGGATTTCGAGGCGCAGCTCCTCGCCGAGCGGACCCATTTCCACCACCAGGCCGCCGGCCAGCCTTGAGCGCACCCGGTCGTCGAGGCTTTCGAGGTCCGACGGCGGTCGGTCGGAGGCGATCACCACCTGGCGGCCGGCATCGATCAGGGCATTGAGCGTGTGGCAGAACTCGGCCTGGGTCGACTTGCCTTGCAGGAATTGCAGGTCGTCGATCACCAGCACGCCGATGCCGCGCAGCGCTTCCTTGAAGGCGAGCGCGGTCTGCGTGCGCAGCGCCGAGACGAAGCCGTACATGAATTTCTCGGCGGTGAGATAGAGCACTTTGCGCTCGCCTGTGGCATTTCCGGTCCAGGTGACCGCCTGGAGCAGATGCGTCTTGCCGAGGCCGACGCCGGCATGGATGTAGAGCGGATTGAACATCACCGCGTCGCCACGCTTGCCGGCGGCCACCTGCTTGGCGGCGGCCTGCGCGAGCGTATTGGAGCGGCCGACTACGAAGGTCTCGAAGGTCAGGCGCGCGTCGAGCGGCGAGCCGCCGAGCGCCTCATGCCCGGTCGCATCGCCGACCGGCTGCGGCCGTCCGTTGCCATTGTTGTTGAAGCGGCCGCCATCGCCGGCGCCTATCTCGAGCTCGGCCTTGGGCTTGACGATGGCCGAGCGCAGCACCGCCGAGCGCACGATCAGCTCGATGCGGCCGACTTGCGCCTGTTCCGCCTGCCAACAGGCCAGAACCCGTTCGGCATAGTGCGATTGGATCCAACTCTTGAGGAAGCGGGTCGGCACCGACAGGCGCACGGTTCCCTCCTCGATCGCTTCCAGGTCCATGCGCGCAAACCAGCTCGAATAGACGTCGTCGCCGACCTCGGCGCGTAGACGCCCTTTCACCCGTGCCCAGCCGTCCTGATCCGCGTTCGACATTTTTTGCTTCTCGATCTGATTGAATGGTTGAAACGGACTAAGGTTGCCTGGCCTGGCGGCGGGCTGCCGCCTACGCGCGGGAAACGGAACGCAACAAACTCGATGGCGATGCCGTTGGGAGAATTTCGGTCCGCGAGGCGCTTAAGGCCGGGCGGCGTGACATCGGCGCGGGTCGAGGATGCTGCGTCTCAGCCCGCGGGTGGAGGCGTGGCGCATGAAACCCCGGCGGGAGGAGATACGGCGAGAGGGAAACCCACAGTAAACGATGACCATCCAACGATACCGGCCTTGCTCGCCGAAACTCGTCCCACTGCTGTCATAATAGCCCCCCATTGAATTGCTTTACGGGCTCATGCCCGGTGGTCTTCGTGACGTCCGCCTTACTTGATGCCAACAGGCAAACAAAAGCTGTTCTCATCCGCGATGAGCGTGAAACGAGACCTTGTTTTGATGACGCCCGGGACTTCCGGACGCGTTTTTTAAAAATACACAAGCGTTAACGGCTCGCAATGGGATTCACGGATATGCGCGTGTGACATGATAAAAATGCGCACCAGCGCGATGGCGTGCCTGTGCATAAAGTCGATTGCAACGTCTTGATGAGTCGCGCGGAATTTCGAAGTCGCGGTTTAATTTCGGGTGTAGCGCTGAGGCACTATATTTAAAAAGACGAGAGCTACAAAAAATGCCCGTCAAATCTGCATTTTGTGGTCCTCGTCTTCGTATGCCCGTTAAGTCTTTCATGCCGCAAAAAAATTCTTGTGCGAATTTTCAAGGTAGCCCTCGCAAAGAAAGCACGTGCGCATTGGCGCTGGCGCGGCCAGCGCCGCGCTTTGTCAAGCAATATCGTGAGGAGCAAATTTGTTTGACGCCGCGATGACGGTTTGACAACAGCATGCTCCGGCCGAGCCGCTTTACGTCGGAAGCGGACCGGTCGGTCGTCGTTTATACGAATTTGATGCAAAAAATGCGCCGCGCCATCGCGCGGGTGCAAGCGCCGCTTACTTGCCGAGCTTGGCGATGCGGTGGGCGAGACGCGAAACTTTACGGCTGGCGGTATTCTTATGGACGACGCCACGCTGCGCCGCACGCATGATCACCGGTTCCGCGTCCTTGAACACCGTCATTGCCACATTGCGGTCGCCGGCGGCAATCGCTTCCTCGACTTTGCGGACCGACTTGCGCAGCAAAGAACGGCGCGTCTTGTTGACTTCGGTCTTGCGCGCGATCTTGCGCGTGGCTTTGCGGGCGGACTTGGTATTGGCCATGAGCCTCTCGTTCACAACTGGCGTTTTGCAGCGGAAAGACCGCCCAAGCGACTGATCTTTGCAAGAAAGCGTGGCGGCAAGACACCTTGCCGCCACGGGCGAGGCTTATAGTAAGACCCCGCGCAGGCGTCAACGCCCGCAAAAGTGAAGGTTAAGCCACCCGCTTGGCCCGTACCGAGTCATAACCGGCGACGACGGCGGCACGATCGGAGGCCGACAGGGCACTGAGCGGCGGCTTGACCCGGGCGAGCGCCGGATCGTCATGGATATGCGCGAGCAGCGCCTTCACGCCGGAGACCAGCGGCTTGCCGTCGAACAGCTTGCGGATGATCACCGCGGCATCGAGCGCGCCCGCATCGCCCGCGCGCCAGGCGCGGGCACACAGATCGGCGTTGAGATTGGCGGTGGCCGAGATGCAGCCGGCGAACGCGCCGCCGCGCGCCTCGAGCAGTGCGGATTCGGTCGAGGGGAACACGGCGAAGTCGGGCGCGATCGCCGCCGCCGAGCGCGCGTAAGTCATGTCGCCGGAAGAATCCTTCAGGCCCACGATGCGGGACGGAAAGGATTCCAGCAGCCGCTTGATCAACGTGACATGCCAGGGCAGGCCGGACATTGCCGGGAAGTGATAGAGGTAAATCGGTATCGGCTTGGCCGCCGTCGCCTGCATCAGCGTGTCGATATAGGCGATGAGCCCATCGTCGGGCACGCCCTTGTAGTAGAACGGCGGCAGCACCAGCACCCCGGCAAAGCCGATCTCGGCTGCATGGCGGGTGAGCGCGACGGCATCCGATACCGCGGCGGCGCCGGTCCCCACCATCAGGCGGTCGAGCGGCAGCCCGGCCGCCTTGTAGGCGCTCATCACCGCCTTGCGCTCGTCGAGCGAGAACGAGGTGGCCTCGCCGGTGGTGCCGAGCACGTTGAGGCCGTCGCAGCCGTTGTCGAGCAGATAGCGCGCCAGTTTGACCGCCCGCTTGAGGTCGGGCGCGCCACTCTCGTCGATCGGGGTGGCGATGGCGGCAATCACGCCGGACAGGGTCTTAGTCATGGTCTTTCCTCGTGGTGAGGGCGAATGGCGAGTAGCGAATAGGGAGTGGGTCGAATTGCAATTCGCCACTCACTATTCGCCATTCGCGGCGGCGTCAGCCGCTGACATTATAGGCGGCCAGCGCCGCCATGTTGACCAGCTGATTGTCCTTGGCGCCGAGCTGCACGATCTGCACCGGGCGGTCGAGGCCTACCAGCAGCGGCCCGATCACGGTGGCGCCGCCCAGCTCCTGCAGCATCTTGGTGGCGATCGAGGCCGAATGGAACGCCGGCATCACCAGCACATTGGCCGGGCCCGATAGCCGGCAGAACGGATAGGGCGCGGCCAGCGCCGGATTGAGCGCGACGTCGGCGGCCATTTCGCCGTCATATTCGAAATCGACGCGTTTGCTGTCGAGAATGCGCACCGCCTCGATCACCCGCGCCGAGCGCTCGCCCTGCGGATGGCCGAAGGTCGAGAACGCCAACAGCGCCAGCCGCGGCTCATAGCCGAGCCGGCGCGCGACGCCGGCGGCCTCGATGGCGATCTCGGCGATCTCGTGCGCCTCCGGCATCTCAGTGACCGCGGTGTCGGCCACCAGCACGGTGCGCCCGCGCGCCACCACCAGCGAGACGCCGATCACGCGGTGGCCGGGCTTGGGATCGATCACGCGCTGCACATCCGCGAGTGCGACCGAGAAATTACGGGTCACGCCGGTCACCATGGCGTCGGCATCGCCGAGCGCAACCATGCAGGCGGCGAAATGGTTGCGGTCTTGGTTGATCAGGCGCTGGCAATCGCGCAGCAGATAGCCGCGCCGCTGCAGCCGCTCGTACAAGAAGTTGAGGTAGACGGTGTTGCGGGTCGACATGCGAGCATTGATGATCTCGATGCCTTCGCTGAGCTCGATGCCGGCCTCGCGTGCGGCCTCGCGCACCAGGTCCTCGCGGCCGACCAGCAGCGCGGTCCCCAGCCCCTGGTGCACGAAACTGGCCGCGGCGCGGATTACCTGCTCTTCCTCGCCCTCCGCGAACACCACACTTTTCGGCTGCCGGCGCAGCCGTGCGAAGACCTGCACCAGCGTTCCGGCGATCGGATCGCGCCGCGCGTTCAACTGCTGGCGGTAGGCGTCCATGTCGACGATCGGCTTGCGGGCGACGCCGGTATCCATGGCCGCCTTGGCGACGGCGGGCGGCACCGTGGAAATAAGCCTAGGGTCGAACGGCACCGGGATGATGTATTCAGGTCCGTATTTCGGCCGTGCCCCGTACAGGGCGGCGACTTCGTCGGGCACGTCCTCGCGCGCCAGATTGGCGAGCGCGTGCGCGGCGGCGATCTTCATCTCCATATTGATGGTGGAGGCGCGCACGTCGAGCGCGCCGCGGAAAATGAACGGGAAGCCGAGAATATTATTGACCTGATTGGGATAGTCGGAGCGGCCGGTGGCCATGATGGCGTCGTCGCGCACCTCCGCCACTTCCTCGGCGGTAATCTCGGGGTCGGGATTGGCCAAGGCGAAGATGATCGGCTTGGCCGCCATCGACTTGATCATGTCCGCGGTGAAAGCCCCCTTGGCCGAGAGTCCGAAGGCCACATCGACGCCCTCGAACGCCTCTGCCAACGTGCGGGCCGAGGTCTTGATCGCGTAGCCCGACTTCCACTGGTTCATGCCTTCGGTGCGGCCCTGATAGATCACGCCCTTGGTGTCGCACAGGATCAGGTTTTCGGGCTTGAAGCCTATCGCCTTGAGCAGTTCGAGGCAGGCGATGCCGGCGGCGCCGGCGCCGTTGCAGACCAGCTTGGTGTGCTGAATGTCGCGCCCGGTCAGATCGAGCGCATTGATCAATCCGGCGGCGGAGATAATCGCGGTGCCGTGCTGGTCGTCATGGAACACCGGGATGTCCATCAATTCGCGCAAGCGCTGCTCGATGATGAAGCATTCCGGCGCCTTGATGTCTTCGAGATTGATGCCGCCCCAGCCGGCGCCGAGATAGCGGACGCAATTGATGAACTGGTCGGGGTCCTCGGTGGAGACTTCCAGATCGATGGAGTCGATGTCGGCGAAGCGTTTGAATAGCACCGCCTTGCCTTCCATCACCGGCTTGGCCGCCAATGCGCCGCGATTGCCCAGCCCCAGGATGGCGGTGCCGTTGGTGATGACGGCGACGAAATTGCCCTTCACCGTGTAGTCGTAGGCGCGGCTCGGGTCTTCCGCGATGGCGAGCACCGGCACGGCGACGCCCGGCGAATAGGCGAGCGAGAGGTCGCGCTGGGTCGCCATCGGCTTGGTGGCCACGACTTCCAGCTTGCCGGGCCGACCGACGCTGTGGAACTGCAGGGCTTCTTGGTCGGTGAAAGTCGGCCGATTTTGGCCGGGTGGGCGTTTGGGGGGCATTGCTACTCCATGACACAACCGGTACTGCCCGGCGAGGGGCACGTTAGCGGAAGCGGCGGCGTAGGCTCAAGGCAAAGCGGGGGCGGTACCCCCGTGTTGAACCCGGCCGCGCCGCGCGCTAATCGGTACTCTGCGCAAGAAAAAGACGCCTAAACCATGATCCGTTTTCTGTTCCGCTTCCTCGGTCTGATCTGTCTGGCCGCCGCCTTTATCCTGGTGATCTATGACGGCACCAAGTCGATCGCCGGCAACAGCCTCACCCTCACCACCGTGCGGGCCCTGTGGGAGCTCATCAATGCGGGCAGCCTGGCGAAGCTGCGGCCGCTGATCGAGCCCTATGCCGGCGGCTTGCTGTGGGACCTGGTGATGGTCTCCATCCTGGCGGCGCCGGCCTGGAGCCTGCTCGGCCTGGTCGGGATTCTGCTTCTTCTGTTCGGCCGCAAGAAGAAGCCGCTGATCGGCTACGCGCGCTGATAATTAACGCCCGCGTGAACGCTGCGTGCGGTGGGCTGGCCGAGACGTGATCGGGACCGGCATTTCGCGCCCGCCCACAGACGACTATATTGCGCTCAAAGATTGCAAGAAAACCAATCGAGAGAACCAACCATGTTCGGCTTCAAGAAAATTGCCATGCCCACGGCCGCGCAGGCGCTGCCCGGGCGTAATGACCCGATCCGCACCGCGGCCGCGCACTTCGTCAATACCCATGGGCTGAAGGGGCCTTATCCGGAGGGCTCGCAAAAGGCGATGTTCGGGCTCGGCTGCTTCTGGGGCGCCGAGCGCAAATTCTGGGAGTTGGGTGACCGCGTGCATGTCACCGCCGTCGGCTATGCCGGGGGCGTGACGCCCAATCCGATCTACGAGGAAGTCTGTTCGGGGCGCACCGGCCACAACGAGGTGGTGCTGGTGGTGTACGATCCGAAAAAGATTTTCTACGAGACGTTGCTCAAGACGTTCTGGGAGAGCCACGACCCGACGCAAGGCATGCGCCAGGGCAACGACGTCGGCACGCAATACCGCTCCGGCATTTACACCTTCACGCCCGAGCAGCGCCAAGCCGCTGAGGCGTCGAAGGCGATGTATGAGACAGCGATCAAGGGCAAGGGCTACGGCGCCATCACCACCGAGATCGTCGACGCGCCCGAGTTCTATTTCGCCGAGGACTACCACCAGCAATATCTCGCCAAGAACCCATTCGGCTATTGCGGGCTCGGCGGCACCGGGGTGTCGTGCCCGATCGGCACCGGAGCCAAGCTGACGCAGGCCGCCAGCGCCTAAGCCTCAAAGCGAGATGGAAAAGGCAAAAGGCAGGAGGGCGCCCTTCTCGGGCGCCCGTTGCATTGGCAGGCGATGGCGAAAAATGCTGCCATGACGCGGGTTTATTGCGGCGGCCGGGCGGTGAGGATTTGTTAACCATATAAAGCGTTAATCGGGCTTAATTTCTTTTAGACCGGCCCAGATTCGCTGATGCGAAAAGCCCGATTTTTGTTAGCCGTCGTGGCCGCGCTCGCGGCCGCCGGCTGCATGCGGCACGAGCCGGACGACGTCGCCGGCCGCGGGCTGTTCAATTCGCGGGCAAGCGCGCCGCAGGCTTACGCGCAGCAGCCGCTGCAACAGCCCTCCGTGCTGCAATACGGCGCCGGCGGGCGCTACGCGGCGGCGCCTGATAGCTATGCCGCGGCCTCGCCCTACGCGCAGCCCTACACGCTCGATGCCGGCGACAAGTTGCGCATCGTGGTGTTCGGCCAGGATGGCATCAGCAACGCCTACATCGTCGACGCCAGCGGCAACGTGAACCTGCCGCTGATCGGCACCGTGCCGGCGCGCGGCTCCTCGACGCAGCAGCTCTCACAAAGGATCGCCGAGCGGCTCAAGCAGGGCTACGTGCGCGAGCCGCATGTGACGGTGGAAGTGGAAACCTACCGGCCGTTCTTCATCCTCGGCGAGGTGACCACGCCGGGGCAGTATCCTTACGTCGCCGACATGACGGTGGAGAAGGCGATTGCGATCGCCGGCGGCTTCGCCCCGCGCGCGTTCAAACAGACCGTCGAGTTGACCCACAATGCGCAGGGCCAGCAAATCAAGACCGACGTGCCGCTCGGCTATCCCGTGCGCCCCGGCGACACCGTGCTGGTGAAGGAGCGGTGGTTCTAGCGCAATGAAACCGATGAATATCCTGCACGTATTCCGCGCGCCGGTCGGCGGCCTGTTTCGCCATGTGCTTGACCTGACCCGCGAGCAAATCGCGCGCGGACACCGCGTCGGGCTGATCGCCGACCTGCGCACCGGCGGCACGCGCGCCGATGACACATTGCGAACGCTCGAGCCGTCGCTCGCGCTCGGCCTCACCCGCATTCCGATGCGCCGCCACGCCAATCCCGGCGATCTTCTCGTGCTCGCCCATGTCGTGCGCCGCGCCGCGCAAACCCAAGCCGACGTGGTACACGGACACGGCGCCAAGGGAGGCGCCTATGCCCGCCTCTCGTTCGGAACCAAGCGCGCCGTGCGCGCCTATACGCCGCATGGCGGTAGCCTGCTGTTCGGCCACGACACTCTCGCCGGAAAATTCTATCTGGCGACCGAGCGCCTGCTGATGCTGCGCGGCGACCTGTTCCTGTTCGAGAGCGCCTATAGCGCCGACATTTTCCGCAACAAGATCGGCAGTCCGCGCGGTCTGGTGCGCGTCGTCCACAACGGTGTGTCGCGCGCGGAATTCGAGCCGATCATCACAAAGGCCGACGCCACCGATTTGGTATTCATGGGCGAGTTGCGCCCGGTCAAGGGTGTCGACGTGCTGCTCGACGCCATCGCGCGCTTGCGCGACGCCGGGCGCACCGTCACCGCGACCTTAGTCGGCGACGGTCCCGAGCGCGAGGCGTTGCAGGCGCAGGTCGCGCGCCACGGGCTTGGCGGCGCGGTGCATTTCATGCCGGCCATGCCAGCGCGCCAGGCGCTGGCCCTCGGCCGCATCATGGTGGTGCCGTCGCGGACGGAATCGCTGCCCTATGTGGTGTTGGAGTCGGCCGCCGGCGGCAAGCCGCTGATCACGACAAAGGTGGGTGGCATTCCGGAAATCTACGGGCCGCTGTCGAATACTCTGGTACCACCCGTCGATGCCGCGGCGCTGGCGCAGGCGATCAGCCATATGCTCGATCACCCGGACGCCACGGCCGAGATTGCGCGCCAGTTGCGCGGGCAGGTGCAAGCAGCGTTTTCGGTCGATATCATGGTTGACGGGGTGCTTTCCGCCTACCAGACGGCCATCGAGGCGGTTCGCAAAACCGGTCGCGGTTAAGACTTATTTGAGCATCCCGATAAGCCTTTTTTGAGACTTTTTCCTTAGAAATATCCGGGAATTAGGGACATTCACCGCCGCTCCGGGGCGCGCGGCCGGTTGATCGTTGACCGCAACCATGACCGATACCGATACCAGCCCATCGATGAGCGCAGCGGGCGCCACCGCGCTCCTTGAACGCGTGCGCGCCACGCCGCGCGCCGGGGCGAAAGCCCGTTCGCTGACGCCGGAAGCCCTCGCGGTGGCCGCGACGCCTGCCCCGGCGCCGATCTCGCCGATCGTGCTGGCCGGCTTCGTCCGCATGGCCGAGTTCGCGCTGATCGTGCTGGTCGGCCTGGCGGCGTTCGCGGTCTATCTGTCGCCGAGCGAACTCCTGTTCTGGCGTTACGCCGGCGCGATCTTCGCCATCGCGCTGCTGTCGATGTTCGCCTTCCAGACCGCCGATATCTACCAGGTGCAGGCCTTCCGCGGCCACGAGAAGCAGTACATGCGGCTGGCCTCGGCCTGGTCGGTGGTGTTCCTGATCGTGATCGGCGTCTCGTTCTTCGCCAAAGCCGGCGAGATGTTCTCGCGCGTCTGGCTCGGCAGCTTCTATGTCAGCGGCCTGGTGGCGCTGATGATCTCGCGCAAGCTGTTGTTCTTGGCTGTGCGCAAATGGACGCGCGAAGGCCGCCTCACCCGCCGCACGGTGATCGTCGGCGGCGGCGTGGCCGGCGCGCACGTCATCGAGGCGCTGCAGCGGCAGAAGGATTCCGGCGTCAAGATCATCGGCCTGTTCGACGACCGTGGCGACGAGCGCAGCAGCACCGACTGCGCCGGCGAGCGCAAGCTCGGCATCGTCGACGACCTGGTCGAATTCGGTCGGCGCACACGCGTCGATCTGGTGATCTTTTCGCTGCCGATCGCGGCGGAAGACCGTATCCTGCAGATGCTGAAGAAGTTGTGGGTGCTGCCGGTCGACATCCGGCTCGCCGCCCACGCCAACAAGCTGCAATTCCGCCCGCGCTCCTATTCCTACATCGGCACCGTGCCGGTGCTCGACGTGGCCGATCGGCCGATCGCCGATTGGGACGTGGTGATGAAATGGCTGTTCGACAAATTGATCGGCGGCGTCATGCTCGTGTTCGCGTTGCCCGTGATGGCGCTGATCGCGATCGCCATCAAGCTCGAAAGCCGCGGGCCCGTTCTGTTCACGCAGAAGCGCTACGGCTTCAACAACGACCTGATAGAGGTCTACAAATTCCGCTCGATGTATGCGGAGGCCGCCGACGTAACCGCCAGCAAGCTCGTCACCAAGAACGATCCGCGCGTCACCCGGGTCGGGCGCATTATCCGCAAGACCAGCCTCGACGAGCTGCCGCAGCTGTTCAACGTCGTGCTCAAGGGCAATTTGTCGCTGGTCGGCCCGCGCCCGCACGCGGTCAACGCCAAGGCCGAAGCCCAGCTTTACGACGAGGCAGTGGACGGCTACTTCGCCCGCCACCGCGTCAAGCCGGGCATCACCGGCTGGGCACAGATCAACGGCTGGCGTGGCGAGACTGACACCCACAAAAAAATTCAGCAGCGCGTCGAGCACGATCTCTACTACATCGAGAACTGGTCGGTGCTGTTCGATCTCTACATCCTGGCGAAAACGCCGTTCGCGCTGTTCAAGACCGAGAGCGCCTATTGATCACCGCGGGCGACATGACGATCTATGGTCGCGCGCCGATAACAAGCGCGAGCAATAGGCCGATTACCGAACGAATTCTTCGCTTTGTTCTATTCATTACGATCCTGTCAAGCGCGGTTGTCTTCATCCAGCCGTCACCCTATGAGGGACTAGTTGGTTTGCTTGCGATCGTTTATCTGATTAGGGGCGACGCCATAAATCGCAGGGTGTTGCCGTTCATTTGGCTGACCCTGATCTGGTCGCTGGGCGGGACACTTTCCGTGTTGCCGGTCCTGAACCACCCCGATGCAGTAAAGGCATTCGGAATTTCCATTTATCTGGCCGCGACCGGAGTCCTGTTCGCCTGCCTTTTCGCGCAAGAGAGCGAACATCGGCTTTCAGTCATGCGGAACGCCTATATCCTCACCGCGGTTCTTTCATCGATTTTTGGTACGGCGGAATATTTCAGACTGATCCCCGGTTATGACACTTTCACGTGGGCTGAGCGGGCAACGAGCACGTTTAAAGACCCCAATGCATACGCGCCGTTTCTCGTTCTGCCGCTGCTCTTCCTTGTTCAGACGATCGTCGTCCGGCGCGCGACATTGCGTTATCTCCTCGCCACCACGGTCGTCATCCTCGGATTGCTGCTGACCTTTTCGCGCGGCGGCTTGTCCAATTTTTTGTTTTCGGCAACGGTCATGTTGACCATGATCTTCTTGACGACAAACTCCAGTCGAATACGCACGCGGACGTTGGTGGCTCCTCTTATCGTCGCCGTAATCGGCGTCGCCGTCATGGTGAGCCTGCTATCGTCCGACACTTTTGCACAACTCGCGTCACAACGGACGAGTTTGCTGCAGAATTACGACACAGGCGAAAGCGGACGCTTCGGCATCCAGCTGAGAAGCTTGCCGCTGCTACTCGATCATCCGAATGGACTGGGCCCGGAACAGTTTGGCGCCGTGTTCTATTACGCCGTGCACAACACTTATCTCACTGCTTTCTCAGCATATGGCTGGCTCGGAGGCATCGCCTATTTCGTGCTCGTGCTGTCTACCGTGGTCATCGGCGTCCGCTATTGCTTCCTTGCAAGCCCGGTCCAGGACTCCCTGATCCCCGTCACCGCTGCTTTCTTTGGCCTCGCGCTGGAGGGGTTCGTGATCGATACCGATCACTGGCGCTTCTTTTATCTGATGGCCGGAACGATCTGGGCCCTTGTCGCAGTCGCCGCGAAACATCGAAGCGAGCGATCAATGGTTTCGCCAGTTTTTTGAGAAATCAGCAAGACGATGGCGGACTGCGTGGAGCTATCGCTTTAGTCGGTCGCCACAATGATCGCCTATCTGCCTTATCGATAGCCCCTGCGCTATGACTACTTTCGGCAGAGCAAGATCGGCTGGTGCTGGGCACCGCCCGGCATATGCACGATCTCGCAATCCTTGAAGCCGACGGCACGGCAGACCTTGAACAGATAATCGGTGCGATAGGCCACCGCCGCCTCCGGCTGCTCGAGCGACTCCACTCGTGCATTGCCGATAGCGTGCTGGAACGTATGCCGGGTGCCGTAAGTGGCGGGGGGATAGTCGAGATTGAAATGCGAATGCATGATCGCGCCGCCCGACTCCAGCAGCCGATAGCTTTCGCGTATGTAGTTCGCGAGTTCGGCTTCCAGCACGTGTGTGAACAGCGAATTGGACACGACCAGGCCGAAGGTCCTATCCGGCTCCGGAACCCGGTAGTGCGCGTTCCTTTCGCCATGCTGGTTGTAGGACACACTGGCGTCGGTGGAATGGTAGAAGCGGAAACGCTCCGGGTCGTAGTGTTTTTCGCACCAGGCGATGGCCTCGGCATCGATATCGATACCGACGTAAGTGCCGGTGAAGCGGCGCCCGCGGAAATTGTAGTCGCGCAACCAATGCGCCCAGCGCCCGCAGCCGGAGCCAATGTCTAGGATGTTGGATTGGGCATTGGCGAGCCCCTCCGTGAACACGAACATCCAGAAGTCGCGCGCATGCACCAGGAAGTGCACTTGATTGTTGAGGATGCGGTTGCCGACACCGATGCGCACGCGCAAATGGTTGGGCGGCAGGTCGCGGAATTCGGGGTAGATCAGCCGCGGGAGCACGTCGAAGGCATTGATCGCCGCCTTGAACAGAGAATTGAAGGTCAACCGCGAGGTCGACGGAAACAGTTTGCGGATCGTGCGGTCAAAGCTCAAGCGCTTGACGGGCGCCGCCGGCGTGGGCGTAGCGGAGGTGTACGACATGGGATGATTCCCTGTTAGTGCGAAAAACCTCAGCCTTTCGCGATTTTTCTAAGCTTTGACGCTTAAGATACGGTTACACAGCGAACGTGGATTTGGCAGTAGACGCCTCATAGGCCGACCGGTGGCCTTCAAGATGGCGGCGGCGCAGACCTCCGACGAGTCGGCTGAACCAGGTATCCGGCAGCGCCGCCGCGAGGGCATAGGCCGCAAGTGCCTTACCCAGCGACACTCTGCCGGTGCCATCGCGGGCCTCCCACCAGAGCCGCAAAATCGCCCACGGCCGATACGCGGCCGCATGCTTGCGCCGGATTGTGCGCCACAATTTCCCGTGCAACTGCGAAGAGTGCTTGAGCAGCATCCCGTCGGTACCAATGGCGTAAACATAATAAGGCTTGGCGATTTCGATGCCGCGATAGCCTGCCTGCGCGAGACGCAGGTGGAATTCCCAGTCCTCGTAGCCATCGCGCATCGATTCATCGTAGCCGCCGACCGCTTGCCAGCTCGCCTTTCGCAGCAACAGTCCGGACGGCATCGTATTGGTGAACAGCAGATCGAATTTGTTGAAATGGCGCGCGAGTAAGCCCTTTGCGGCGCCCATGAGCCGCATGTGGCTGAACACCACTGCGACATCTGGAGCCGCCAATTGCATCAGCGCCACTGCTTCGGCCAAAAACGGCGGTTCGATCGAGTCGTCGCAATCGAGCGGAAACACCACATCGGCACGCGCAGCGCGGATTCCGGAATTGCGGGCGCCCGCCAAACCGCGATTGTCCTGATGAATCACGCGCGCGCGATCTTCGAGCGCGGCGAGCTTGCGCAGCGTGTCCGCTTCGGTCGACCCGTCATCGACGATAATGATTTCGAAATCGCGAAAGGTCTGGAGCGCAAGCGAGGCCATCAACGCATCAAGGAAGCGGCCGCCATTGAAACACGGCACGATGACGCTGACAGCCGGGATTAGGGGCGGCGCATCCAAGGGACCCGCCTGCGTCACATCCGCAGCCATGCCTGTCGATTCCATCTTGCCTGCGTTTCAGCGTTGGAGAACGGGCGGACATTGGCAGCACTTCGCCCAATTTTCTCTTAACTGGTCGATTGGCGCTTCCCTTGCTTTTTCGCGATCGCCGACAGGATTTGTTCACCATGATCCTTAAGCGAATAAAGCGCTCTCGCCGCTAATTTTGTCGCCCATGAGCTCGGAGGCCCCGACCATCGACCGCAAGCCCGCCTTGCGGCAGCCCATGCGGCTGCTCGCGAACATCCTGTCGCTGCGGTACTTCCTGCTGCGCGCTTCGACCGCGGCGGCCGCCCTCGCCTTCGGCCTCATTCAAACCTTCGTGTTCGCGCGCGTGCTCAGCCTTGAGGATTTCTCAATCTACATCCTAATCGGCACCTTCGGCGTGTCGCTGTGGCTGTTCGATCTCGGCGCCGCGAAGATACTGTTCGTGCGCCAGCGCGCGCGGCACCTGGCGCAAGCTTCGAACGCTGAGGTGCCGGCGCAATCGAGCGCCGTCGTGCTGCTCTATGGCCTGATCGTCTTGGCCGGTACGGCGCTCTGTTTCACGGTCATGGCGAGCCGGCCGTCAGGGACGCTATGGCAGGCCGCGGAATTTGCCCTGTTCTTTAGTTTCGCCGCGTTGAATCTGGTCTGGTTTCCGTTGCGCAACATCAGCAATGCAGTTGACGAGTTCATCTATTTCGAGACGCTGGAGGCGGTGCGCCGCATCGGCCATATAGCCGTCATGCTGGCGCTGCTGGTCGGTCTGCCGTTGCCGACGTTCCTGCTGCTCGCCAATTTGCTGTGGTTCGCCGTGCTCGCCGTCTGCATCGCCCATCTCGTGCGCAATGGCGCCCTGGCGCTACCAGTTGGACCCTTCTGGAACACATTGGCCGTGTTCTGGCGTGTCAACCGCGCGGAAATTCTGCGCAGCGCTAATTATGCAATTGGAGAACTGACGGTCTATAACTTTCCTTATCTGGTGGTGCCGATCGCCTTCGGTCTGGGCGCGCCGACCATCATTCTCGATACCGTGTTTAAAATTTTTCGCGGTGCCACACTGATCTATGCCGCCGGCCTCGACCCGCTCATTCCGCAGCAGACACGCGCTTTCGCCGAGCGCGATGCGGCCACCTTGAAGAAGGCGACGCTGACCGCCACGATTCTCTGCACCATTCCGACGCTCGCACTGTGCGCTCTGCTACTGTTTACGGGTGACCGGCTGTTCGCGCTGCTGCTCGGACACGTTGCTACCATCCCGCGCGAGGTGACGCTGATCCTCGTGGTCCTTTTGGTTGCCAATCTGGCGCAGAACGTCGCGAGCTGTCTGTTACTGCATACCGGATTTTTCCGGCAGATCGCGCGGATCGCAACCTTCTTGGTCATCGGGATGGCGGCAATGACCGCAATCGTGTTCCTCGCGGGGCTCGATATCGTGGGTTTTATCGGCGGCTATGCCGCAGTCTATGTCGCGGGCGCGGCGCTTTACGTCGCCGATGTGGTGCGCGGGCCCTTCCGCATCGCCGCTACCCCGAGAGTCTGATCTTCTTTCCGGAAATCGGTTCGCATCCCGGATCAAGTCCGGGACAGGCTTTTTCGGGATTATGCACGAGGTTGCGCCTGCGAAGCCCCGTCCCTATAGTCCGCGCCGTTCCGGTCGGGGCGTGGCGCAGGCGCTCAATCGGCTTCTCGGCGATCCCGCCGCGCTTGAGAATTATCGCCAGCGCATCTCCGCGCATCTGGCAAAATACAGCAAGGCCGCGCTGCTCGACGCCTGCGAGGCGGCTATTCTCGATGCCGTCACCAACGATGCGGGCGCCCTCGCTTCGCCACATCGTTAATTGCCAATTTTGCCACCGCAGCGCGGGTCGCAAATCAAGGCAGCGGCAGACGGCATTGGCGAGCTAGGGGCGAAATTGCCGCACGAGTGACCCGAACAGCG
>Ga0097691_1000996_pt1 | contig 22119 bp, 18 predicted proteins | sample NGESurdeep072012_8_FD_72858 | JGI IMG/M metagenome (GOLD analysis project Ga0097691, IMG submission 72858) | Arctic peat soil microbial communities from Barrow, Alaska - NGEE Surface sample 210-1 deep-072012 | ecosystem: Environmental > Terrestrial > Soil > Wetlands > Peat ... | reverse complement strand
GCGCGATCCAGCAGTTCCTGCGGGACGTGGCGTGGGGCGACCTGGACTACCTGGTCGTCGACCTCCCGCCGGGCACGTCCGACGCCCAGCTGACGCTGGCGCAGTCGGTCCCGATCTCCGGGGCGGTGCTGGTGACCACCCCGCAGCAGGTCGCCATCACGGACGTGGAGAAGGCGCTCGCGATGTTTGCCCGGATGAGCGTCCCGGTCATCGGCCTCGTAGAGAACATGAGCGCCTTCGTCTGCCCGCACTGCGGAGAGGCAACGGAGATCTTCGGCCGCGGCGGCGGCGAGCGGTTCGCGCGCGCGCATGACATCGAGTTCCTGGGCGGCATCCCGCTCGACATCACCGTCCGCCAGGGCGGCGACGCGGGCATCCCCGTCGTGGCCCAGCGCGAACCCGGCGCAGCGGCCCAGGCGCTGACGGCGCTCGCCAAGACGGTCGCCGCCCGGATGAGCGTGCGTGCCGCTCGCCAGCAGCCGGTGCTGACGATCAGCTGAGCAGCGGCCGGCTCAGCCGGCCGTGATCGCCTCGAGGAGTGCTGCGGCGGCCGCGAGGCCAGCCCGCAGGCGCCCCGGCGCACCCTGGAGGAAGACCCGCCGCTCGACGAAGCGGGTCCCTGCCGGAGAGGCAATCGCGATCCGGGCAATGGTGTCGGCGCCCGCGGGCGCGACGGCGAGGGCCAGGCCGACCTCGGTTCCGGCGGCCGCGGCGACGGCGCGCGCGCGCCCCCCGAGACCGCCCGCCGCGTCGGTCTCGGTCCCGGCGTCCAGGACGTGCGCGGCCCGAAGGCCGTCGACCTCTGCCAGGAGCCCGACCAGCGCGCCGCGCGTCCCGGCCTCCTCGGTCGCCAACGTCCAGCGGCGTGCCGTCAGCGCGGCTGACAGGGCCTCGGACCAGGTGGTCGTGCCTTCGGCCCAGATGTGACGGCCGAGGGCCTTGCGGATCTTGGCGAGGGTCGCATCCACGATCGCCTCCGCCGCCAGTCCACCACCCGCGGCGGGAGAGATCTCGTCCACCGCCGACACGCGAACGTCCACCGCCTCGGCCCGGGCGTACGTCGCGACGGTTGGGTTGCTGCCCCGCAGGAGCGCCTCGCCAAGGAGCTCCACGACCTGCGACTCGCCGATGCCGGTGGTGCGCAGCGTCCGGGCGACCCGCCCGTCACCGAGGCCGCGCTCCGCGAGGCGGGGCATCACCCACCGGTGCCACAGCGGTCGCATCTCGCGCGGCGGCCCGGGGAGTGCCACGAGCACCCGCCCGTCGGGGCGGTCGACCCACCAGCCGGGCGCGGTCCCGCCCGCGTTCGGGATCGCCGTCGCCGAGGGGATCAGCCACGCCTGCTTGCGGTTGAGGGCGGGAAACGGGATGCCGCGCCGCTCGAACATCTCGCGGAGCCACGCCTCGAGGCCGGGGTCCACCACCGGCTGCTCGCCGACCACGGCCGCGATCGCCTCTCGCGTGAGGTCGTCGGGCGTCGGGCCCAGTCCCCCGGTCGTGACGACGAGATCGACCTCGGCGAGGGCCCCGGCGAGCGCGGCCGAGACGATTGCCATGTCGTCGGGGAGGGCCGCGATTCGTACGGTCGCGACGCCCGCCTCGGCAAGCGAGGCGGCCAGCTCGCCGCCGTTCGTGTCACGCGTCTCGCCCGCCGTGAGCTCGCTGCCGATGGCGAGGATCTCCGCCGTGCGCAGCTGGCGCCCGAACGTGCCCGGCGCAGACCGGATCCCGGGAGCAGGTTGGCGTGACACGCCCGGGAGCGTACCGCGTCCGAGGCCCGGGGCGTCGGTGGCCGGGCCGAGGCCCGGGGACCGGCGTATCATCGGCGCGCAGGACGTACGGGCCGGAGGTGAGACCTGAGCGAGAACACGACAGGCGGCGACAGCGCAGCGCCACCCGACATCCCGGACCAGCCGGAACCCCGACCTTCGGCCGCGACGCCCGACCTGGCCGCGGCGGAGAAGCCGCCGGCCGTGGGCCTGCTCGAGCAGGCCCGACGGACCGTGGCCGCGGGCCGGCGCCTCGTCACCACGCACGTCGAGCTGGCCAGGACGGAGCTCTCGGAGATCGCCGAGCGGGCCAAGGCGGCGGCCGCGCTCATCGCGATCGCGATCGCCCTCGTGCTCTTCCTCGCGATCCTTGTCCCCGTCGGGACCACCCTGTTCCTCGGGGAGTGGCTGTTCGGGAGCATCGGCTGGGGCGTGCTGCACGGGACGCTCCTTTGCGCGGCCCTGGTCGTCGTCCTGGTGCTCGGCGCGCTGGAGATCCCGCGGCGTCACCTCGCCACCAGCCTGGTTGGCGCGCTCGCGCTCGGGATCGCGGTGGCGGTCGTGCTCGGGTTCGCCTGGCCCAACCAGCTTTTCTCGAAGGTCGGCGACTCGCTCTTCCCGGGCTTGGACACCGGGGTGCGGCCGCTGGTCGCGGGCGTCGCGCTCGGTGCGCTGGTCGTCGGGATCGCGCTGCTCCTCGTCGGCGCCCGGGCCGGCGGCGCCGGGGGTGCGCTCGGGGGGCTCGTCGGCGGGGCAGCGCTCGGGGCGCTCGGCGGCGCCTTCCTCGCGATCTCGTTCAGCCTGCACGTGGGGATCGCCCTGGGCATCTGCGCCCTGTTCATCGCCTGGCCCGCGTTCGCCGCGACCGCCCTGCGGTCGTTCGACCCGGGGGCCCTCAAGGCCCGCTACTGGCCCAGCGCGACCATCGAGACGACGAAGGAGACCATCGAGTGGGTGCGCGAACGGACGCCGCTCGGCAGGAAGCCGTAGCGGCACGCGCCGGCCTTGCAGACGAGGTCGAGCGGCTGAAGGCGTCCGCGCGCAGCGCCGTGGACGTTCGGGCGAAGGTGAAGCGCTACCCTGCGAGGGCTGCGGGCGTCGCGGCGGGCACCGCGTTCGTGGTTGCCGGCGGCCCGAAGCGGATCTTCCAGGCGGTCAAGCGCCGGGTCGTCGGGGAGCCGGAGCCGCTCCCTGACAGCCTTCTGCCGGACGAGGTGGATCGCGCGATCCGCGCGCTCGGCGACGACGGCGGGAAGGTCCGCGGCGCGCTGGAGCGGGGCTTTGCGGACTACCTCGACGCGACGGCCGGCGATCGCAAGGCCGCGGCCCGCGGCCGGTCGCTCTCCAGGTTCGTGCTCCGGGTCGGCGCTCCCGTGGCGACGCGCGCGGCCCAGCAGGCCCTGAAGCGCATGCTCGCGCCCGACGATCGCCCCGGCGACGAGGGGTCGGCGCGCTAGACTCGGCCTCGCGGGCGAGTGGCGGAATGGCAGACGCGCCGGCCTTAGGAGCCGGTGTCACGCGAGTGACGTGAGGGTTCGACCCCCTCCTCGCCCACCAGTGCGATCGGGGGCGCGCCCCGGAGGCCGCCTCTATACTTGGCCGGCCATGCACGTCACCACGACCCCCTCCCCGAAGAGCACCGTCCGCCTCGAGGTCGAGCTGCCCGCCGCCGACCTGGCCCGCGCCGTCGTCGACGCCACGCGTCGCCTCAGCGAGCGGACGCGGATCCCCGGGTTCCGGCCGGGCAAGGCGCCCCGATCCATGCTCGAGCGCCAGCTCGGCCCCGGCGCGGTCCTCGACGAGGCTGTCGAGCAGCTCGTGGAGCGCTCGTATCGCACCGCCCTGGAAGAGCAGTCGGAGCTGTTCGCGATCGGCCGCCCCACGATCGAGGTCATCTCCGCGGAGGAGGGGCAGCCGTTCAAGTACACCGCCACTGTCCCCGTTCATCCGGAGGTCAGGCTGGGCGACTACCGGGCCTTCCCGTTCGCGCCCGAGATCGACGTCGTGGACGATTCGAAGGTGGACCGCGTCGTGGACGAGCTTCGCGACCAGCAGGCCACGCTCGTGCCGGTGGAGGAGCGCGGCGCGAAGGACGACGACTGGGCCGTGATCGGCTTCGCCGGGACACGCGACGGCGAGCCGTTCGAGGGCGGCACGGTGGAGCGGATGCCCATCGTCATCGGCCAGGAGCGCCTGATCCCGGGCTTCGAGGAGCACCTCGTCGGCCTGCGTGCCGGCGACTCCACCGAGTTCGACATCACGTTCCCGCTGGACTACCAGGAGGCCCCCCTCCAGGGCGCGACCGCCCACTTCACGGTGACCGTTCGAGAGCTCCGGGAGAAGGTCCTGCCGATCGCGGACGACGCGTTTGCGGCCTCGCTCGGCGAGTTCGAGGACCTTGCCGCCCTGCGATCCGACATCCGGTCGCGACTCGGCCGAAACGCGCTGGACAGGGCACGCCACGGCTTCGCCGACCGGATCATCGACTACGCGGTGAAGAACGCCACCATCGAGATCCCGGACCTCCTCGTCGACGAGGAGGTCGAGGTGATGCACGACGAGCTCCGCGGTGCGCTGGCGCGCCAGGGGATCACCGAGGAGGCCTACCTCAAGGCCGCGGACAAGACCCCGGAGCAGCTCCACGCGGACTTCCGCCCGGGCGCCGAAGAGCGCGCGAAGACGCTCCTCGTGCTCGGCCGGATCGCAGAGTCCGAGGGTACGGAGGTCACCGACGCCGACGTCGCAGCCGAGGCGTCGCGCGCCAGGCTGCGCTACGCCAACGACCCGAAGCTCGCCGCCTACTTCGACACGGAGCGTGCCCGGGCTGCGATCCGCAGCTCGCTGCGCCGCTCGCGGGTGGTCGAGAAGCTGATCGACGAGTGGCTGGGGGCACACCCCGAACACCCGGCGATCCCGCACATCGAGGACGCTGATGCGGCAGCCGGCGCCGCCGCAGTCGAGGAGGCGGGGAGCGCCCGCGCGTGATCCATCCCCGGTTCCGTCAATCGCCGCGAACGGCGGCCGCTCGCGGTCACGCCGAAGGCGGCGCCCCAGGAGGGTCCCAGATGCTCGTGCCGATGGTCATCGAAACGTCGAGCCGCGGAGAGCGGGCGTACGACATCTACTCGCGCCTGCTCAAGGAGCGGATCATCTTCCTGGGCGACGCGATCGAGGACAACGTCGCGAACCTGATCATCGCCCAGCTCCTCTTCCTCGATTCCGAGGACCCGGAGAAGGACATCAACCTGTACGTCAATTCGCCCGGCGGCGTCATCACCGCGGGCCTCGCGATCTACGACACGATGCAGCTGGTGCGCGCGCCGGTCAGCACGATCTGCGTGGGGATGGCGGCGAGCATGGCCGCGGTCCTCCTCGCGGCGGGCCACCCCGGGAAGCGCTACGCGCTGCCGCACAGCCGGATCATGATCCACCAGGGGTCGGGCGGATTCCGCGGCAACACCCCGGACGTCTTCATCCAGGTCAGGGAGATGGAGACACTTGTCAACGCGAATCACGAGCTGCTGGCGCACCACACGGGCCAGACCGTCGAGAAGATCGTCAAGGACACCGAACGGGACTATTTCATGAGTCCCGACCAGGCCCAGGCGTATGGCATCATCGACGCTGTCTACGCGCCCGTCCCGAAGTCGGTCGCGCCGGGGCTCCCGTCCGCATCCAGCGGCCCGGGCATCGAACGACCCGCGGCGCCGACCGACGGGGCCCCTGACGGGCCCACGCCGGCGGGCGCATAGGCCGGACCGGCGCGCCGCGCCGCCGCAGCGAAGACACGGAGATCAGGCGCAGATGACGACCACCAAGACGCCCAAGGTTCCGTATCGCTGCTCGTTCTGTGGGAAGAGCCAGGAACAGGTCCGCAAGCTCATCGCGGGCCAGGGCGTCTACATCTGCGACGAATGCATCAACCTGTGCCAGGAGATCATCGAGGAAGAGCTCCTGGAGCAGCCGCGCCAGAAGCCCGCGACCGAGAAGCTCCCCTCGCCCCGGCACATCAAGGACGCCCTCGATGGGTACGTGATCAGCCAGGAGCGCGCCAAGAAGGTCCTCGCGGTTGCCGTCTACAACCACTACAAGCGGGTCAACGCCGGCGGCTCCACGGACGACGTGGAGCTCCAGAAGTCGAACGTGCTCCTGGTGGGCCCCACGGGCTCCGGCAAGACCCTCCTGGCACAGACGCTCGCCCGCGTCCTGGACGTGCCGTTCTGCATCGCCGATGCGACGTCGCTCACCGAGGCCGGCTATGTGGGCGAGGATGTCGAGAACATCCTCCTGCGCCTGATCCAGGCAGCCGACTTCGACGTGGCCCGGGCCCAGCGGGGCATCATCTACATCGACGAGATCGACAAGATCGCCCGCAAGGCCGACAACCCGTCGATCACCCGGGACGTGTCCGGCGAGGGCGTCCAGCAGGCGCTCCTCAAGATCCTGGAGGGGACGACCGCGAACGTGCCGCCGCAGGGCGGCCGGAAGCACCCGCACCAGGACTTCATTCAGATCGACACCACCAACATCCTCTTCATCTGCGGCGGGGCGTTCGACGGCCTGGAGCGGATCATCGAGGAGCGGGTGGGGAAGCGCGCGCTCGGCTTCGGGAGCGACGCCTCGGGCACGAAGGCGGATCGCCAGAAGATCCTCGACCGGCTGATGCCGGAGGATCTCCTCAAGTACGGGCTGATTCCCGAGTTCGTGGGCCGGCTGCCGGTCGTGGTGACGCTCGCGGCGCTGACGGCCGAGGACCTGGTCCGGGTGTTGACCGAGCCGAAGAACGCCATCACCCGCCAGTTCAAGCGCTTCCTCGGCCTGGACAAGGTGGAGCTCGTCTTCACGCCCGGCGCGCTCACCGCCGCGGCAGACGCTGCGCTGGCCCGCAAGACCGGGGCCCGCGCGCTCCGGACGATCGTCGAGGAGTCGCTCCTCGAGGTGATGTACGACATCCCGGACCGCACCGAGATCCGCAAGTGCATCATCACCGAAGAGACGATCCGCGACGGCCGGCCGCCGCTCCTGCTCACGAAGTCCGAGGTGGACGGTGGCGTCGACGAGACGAACTACGCGGAGTGGCTGGCGACCCAGGGCGCCACGGCCTGAGGCCCGTTCTGCCTCCGGAGGCCTCCACAGGCCGTGCTACACTCCGGCCCTCACGGCGGTGACCGGGAAGAGTAGCGTCGGCAGGGGCCGAAGCGAGCGCGGGATGGTGCGAGCCGCGCGGCGACCCCGGCGCGAACGTCGCTCGCGAGCCGTGACGGGAGACGCCCGGTAGCGCGTCGAGAGGGGCTCGGGGCCCGCGCCCGCGATGACCGGGACCGCGCCGTCGCCCAAACCAGCTGGTGGTACCACGACCCCGTTCGTCCGCTGGGACGAGCGGGGTCGTTCTATCTCGGAGGGAGCGCGCGATGACGCAGGAGCAGGCCGGCCCGGGGCTCGCGAAGGCGTACCGCCCCAGCGAGGTGGAAGGCGCGATCTACGAGCGCTGGCTGGCTGCCGACGTCTTTGCGCCGGACGGCGCCGGCTCTCGCTCGGATGCCTCGAAGCCCCCCTTCGTGCTCATCCAGCCGCCACCCAACGTGACCGGCAGCCTCCACCTCGGCCATGCCCAGCGGAGCGCAGTCGAGGACCTCATGACGCGCCATGCGCGGATGCAGGGCCGCCCCGCGCTCTTCCTTCCGGGCCTGGATCACGCCAGCATCGCGGCACAGTTCGTCCTCGACCGGGTCATCGCGGCCGACGGCGAGACGCGTGCCAGCCTGGGCCGCGAGCGCTACCTCGAGCGGATGTGGCAGTTCATCGACGCGACACGGGGTGTCATCCTTGGGCAGCAGCGGCGCCTGGGGGCGTCGGTCGACTGGGGCCGGCTGCGCTTCACGATGGACGAGGTCTCCAGCCGGGCGGTGCGCGAGGCGTTCGCCCGCCTCTACCACGAAGGCCTGGCGTACCGGAACGAGACGCTCATCAACTGGTGCCCGGGCTGTCGGACGAGCCTTTCGGACCTGGAGGTGGTGGCGACACCCGAGACGGGCACGCTCTGGACCGTCCGGTACCACTTCGTCGACGAGTCGACCGGCCTGCCGGACCCCGCCCTGACGATCAGCGTGGCGACCACCCGTCCCGAGACGATCCTGGGCGACACGGGCGTCGCGGTCCACCCCGACGACCCGCGCTACGCCCGCATGGTTGGGAGGCGCGTCCGCATCCCGTTCGTGGAGCGCGACGTCCCGGTGATCGCGGACGCGGTGGTGGACGTGGCCTTCGGCACGGGTGCCGTGAAGATCACGCCGGCGCACGACCACGACGACTACGCCACCGGCGGGCGCCACGACCTGCCGTTCGTCGACGTGCTCGACGACGGCGGGCACATCTCGGCGGCAGGCGGCGTCTATGCGGGGCTCGAGCGATACGCCGCGCGGCAGCGGATCCTCGCCGACCTCGAGGCGCGCGGCGACCTCGTGGCGTCGGCCCCGCACGAGATGGTGGTCGGGCGCTGCCAGCGCAGCCACGATGCGGTGGAGCCGCGGCTCAAAACCCAGTGGTTCATCCGGACCAAGCCGCTGGCGGAGGCCGCCCTGGCCGCCACCCGCGAACGGCGAACGCTCATCCTGCCCGAGCGGTTCGAGAAGGTCTGGGAGCACTGGCTCACCGAGATTCGCGACTGGAACGTGAGCCGGCAGCTCTGGTGGGGCCACCGGATCCCCGCCTGGTACTGCCCGGACGGGCACGTCACGGTGAGCGCGGACGCAGGCGGGCCGGCCTCGTGCGAGGCATGCGGACGCCCCATCGCGGAGCTCGTCCAGGACCCCGACATCTTCGACACCTGGTTCAGCTCCGGCCTCTGGCCGTTCTCCACGCTGGGCTGGCCCGAGGCGACAGCGGACCTCGCCCGCTTCTACCCGGGCACGGTGATGGAGACGGCCTACGACATCATCTTCTTCTGGGTCGCCCGGATGATGATGCTGGGGATCCATCTCCTGGGCGACGCCCCGTTCGAGGTGGTCTACCTGTCGGGCCTGGTCCGCGACCCGTACGGCCAGAAGATGTCGAAGACGAAGGGCAACGTCGTCGATCCCCTGGAGGCGATCGACGAGTCCGGCGCCGACGCGCTGCGCTTCGCGTTGATCCATGGGGCGGCGCCGGGAAACGACCAGAAGTTCAGCGCCGAGAAGCTGGAGAACGCCCGCAACTTCGCCAACAAGCTCTGGAACGCCGCGCGGTTCGTGCTCGGCGCGCGGCCGTCCACGATCCCGCCCGGCGCACCGCGCGTCGCTCCCGACCCCGTGCACCTCGGCCCAGCGGAGCGCTGGCTGCGGAGCCGCGTGGCCGCCGCCGTCGTGGCGGCGGACCGGGCACTCGCCGAGTTCACGTTCGGCGATCTCACGCGGGTCCTGTACGACTCGATCTGGGGCGAGTACTGCGACTGGGCGCTAGAGTTGGCCAAGGTGCGGCTCTCGGGCGACGCGATCCCGGCCGAGGACCGCGAGGCAACCTGGTGGACTCTCGTGGAATCGCTCGACACGTACCTGCGCCTCCTTCATCCGGTGATGCCGTTCGTGACGGAGGCGATCTGGGCCCACCTGCCGAAAGGGTCGGGGGATCCGGCGCTCCTCATCGTGGCGGACTGGCCGGCTCCGGGCGCGGCGGACGCGGCTGCCGAAGCGCAGGTTGGCGCGCTCCTGGACCTCGTGCGGATCATCCGGAATGCCCGGTCCGAGGCGAAGCTGGAGCCCGCGGCCTGGCTCCAGGTGGACGTCGCGCTCCCGGCGGAGCTCGAGGTGGCGTTCGACGCCCTTGCCCCCGCCCTCGAGCGGCTCGCGCATGCGCGGCCGCTGGCGAAGGTGCCCGACACGGCCTCGCTGCGCTCGGGAGCGGCGGGCGGCCTCGCCGTGGTCGCCGGGGCGATCCAGGGGATGATCCATCAGAGTGCCCCGGATGGCGAGGCCGCCGCACGCGACCGGGCCCGCCTGGAACGGGAGCTCGCCGGGGCCGAGACGCAGCTCGATGGCGCGCGAGCCCGCCTCGCCGACGAACGCTTCGCCGCGCAGGCGCCGCCCGCAGTCGTGGAGCGTGCCCGCGCGAGAGCGGCGGAGCTCGACGAACAGGTCGTGAAGCTCCGCGCCAGCCTGGCGGGGTAGGGGAGCGTCGAAGGCCCGGCCCGCGGCTACGCGGGCGCGGGTCCCGTCGTCCGGCGCATGACGAGGGTGACCGGGAGGACCTCCCGGAGCGGCACGCGCGGCGCCCCCGAGATCAGTCCGACCATCCGGTCGACCGCCCGGGCCCCGGTCTCGGCGAGCGGCTGGTGGATCGTGGTGAGTCCCACGAAGTCGGCGGCCTCGACATCGTCATAGCCGATCACGGAGAGCTCGCCGGGCACGTCGATGTCCAGCGCGCGAGCGGCCTCGAGCACGCCGATCGCCATCGTGTCGCTGGCAGCGATGATCGCGGTGGGTCGGTCCGCGCCCCGCAGCATCGTCTCGGTCAGCTCGCGCGCGAACTGGCGCGTGTGCTCGCCTTCGGCGACGTTCTCCGGGCGCATCGCCAGGCCGTGCTCCCGCAGGGCCACCGCGGCGCCGCGGAAGCGCATCCGGCTCGACGGGACACCCAGGATCGGGCGCGGTTCGTCACCGATGAACCCGAACTGCCGATGTCCCCGTTCGAGAAGATGGTTGGCGGCCAGCATCCCGCCCCCGACGTCATCGCAGACGACCCTGGGCAGACCGCGGTGGTGGGCATCGATGAGGACGACCGGAAGCCCGGAGCGGCGGATCTGCGCCAGCTCGGCGTCGTGCGGCGCCAGCGATATCAGGATCATCCCGTCGATGCGCTCCGGGCGCGGCACGTCCCGCAGGAGCGCGTCGCGGCGCTCGATCGTCTCGACGTTGAACACGATCATCTCGAGGCCGGCGTCGACGAGGCCGGCCTCGATGCCGCGCAGGCGCTCGACGACGGACGGCCGCGTCAGGTGGAGCGTCACCACGGCGATGCTCTGCGTCCTCCGCAGCGAGAGCCTTCGCGCGGCGGCGCTTGGCACGAAGTCGAGCGCGGCGATGGCATCCTGGACGCGAGCCCTCGTCGCCGGGTCGACGTTGGGCCGGTTGTTGAGGACGCGGCTCACGGTGCCACGGCCCACGCCGGCAACGCGAGCAACATCCGTGATGGTGGCTGGCATATCCTTCCCGTGCACTCAGGCTTCCCGCACAACAGCATAGGCGCTCTCACGGGATCGGTTCCAGCCCCGGCGTGATCCTCGTGCGACGGAGGATCTCGGGGTGGCACGGCCGCCGAGATTCCCGCTTGACACCTCTGGTAATCTCTCAATCGGAGGGTGTGGAACCGGTTCCACACGCATCGAGCACGCGGCGGGAGGAACCGCCGAACTGGAGGAGAGCATGCGCAACAGGCTTGCGGTTGCCACCGCCGCCCTGGCCGTGATCCTGGCGGCCTGCAGCAGTGGCGCGACGACCGCTCCAGCATCCCAGGCGCCCGCCGGGTCGGCCGCCGCGTCGTCCGCTGCCTCGTCGTCCGCTGCCTCGTCGGCGCCGTCGGCGGCAGCGGACCTCACTGGCAAGACAGTCACCGTCAGCGGCGCGTTCGTGGACACCGAGGCTGCCGCCTTCGCGGTGGCGATGAAGCCATTCGAGGACGCCACGGGCGTCAAGGTCGTCTACAACGGCGACAAGTCCTTCGAGCAGCAGTTGAACGTGCAGGTCCAGGCCGGCAACCCGCCGGACGTGGCGCTGCTCCCGCAGCCGGGCGGGATGAAGAACTACGCGGCACAGGGCAAGCTGTTCCCGCTCCCGGCGGACATCGTCGCGTCAATCGACGCCAACTACGGCCCGGGTTGGAAGGATGTCGGGACCGCGGCTGACGGCAAGGTCTACGGGGTCTTCCATCGCGTCAACCTCAAGGGTCTCGTCTTCTACCCGAAGGTCGCGTGGGCAGCCAAGGGCTACACGGTGCCGACGACCTGGGACCAGCTGAAGGCGCTCGAGGACAAGATGGTCTCCGATGGCATCGCGCCCTGGTGCATCGGCCTCGAGAGCGGCGCCGCGACGGGCTGGCCGTTCACGGACTGGGTCGAGGAGGTCATGCTCCGCACCGTCGGCGCGGCAGGCTACGACAAGTGGGTCAACCACCAGATCCCGTTCACTGATCCGTCCGTCAAGAACGCGTTCCAGATCGTGATGGACATCTTCGGCAACCCGAAGTACGTCTATGGTGGGCCTCCGTACATCGTCCAGACGAACTTCGGCGAGGCGCCCAAGGCCGCCTTTGACAACCCGCCCAAGTGCTGGATGACCAACCAGGGCAACTTCATCACCGCGTTCTTCCCGGATGCGGTCCAGAAGGACCTGGACAACCAGGTCGGCGTCTTCAACCTGCCGGCGATCGACCCCGCGATCGGCACGCCGGCCGAAGTCGGCGGCGACCAGGCCGTCGCGTTCGCCGACCGCCCCGAGGTCTGGGCCTTCCTGAAGTACCTCACCACGCCTGACGCGGGGGTCTCCTGGGAGAAGACCGGCGGCGCGCTCTTCCCGTACAAGACCCAGGACCTGGCGAACTACTCGTCGGCACTCGACCGTGCGTTCGCGACATCGATCGTCCAGGCCCCGGTCGTCCGCTTCGACGGCTCCGACGCCATGCCGGCAGCCGTGGGCTCGGGCACCTTCTGGTCGGAGGCCGTCAAGCTCGTGAGCGGCAGCCAGAGCATCGACACGACCCTCTCGAACATCGACGCCAGCTGGCCCAAGTAGGGCCGATCTGCGTCGTGACGGCGCCGCTCCGGCGGCGCCGTCACGCCATCCGCCTGTCTCGCCGAGTGGAGGATCGAAGGGATGCGACTGGCAGATAGCGCAGCGGCGCCCCCGCCAAGGGGGGTCGGCCAGATCCTTGCCACGGGTCTCGGCCAGGTCCTGGTCTCGATCTTCGTCCCGGTCGTTGCCTTCATCGTCCTGTGGGGGGGCTTCCTCTTCCTCAAGGACAGCGGCGCGCCGAAGATCGTCATCGTCCTCGTCGCGATCGTCTGGGGGATTGGCGGCGTCGCCATGCTCTACGTCGTGGCGAACTGGCTGACCGAGAAACTGCCGCCACGGTGGCAGCGCCGGATCCTGCCGTTCGTGTTCGTCGGGCCGGCGATCGCCATCCTGACCTTCTACCTCCTGATCCCCGCGGTCCTGACCGCGTGGCAGAGCCTTCTCGACGCCCACGGCGCCAAGTTTGTCGGCCTCGACAACTACGTCTATTCGTTCACCAACCCTGAGATGGTGACGGCGATCCGGAACAACGTGCTGTGGCTCGTCTTCGGGACCCTGTTCAGCACCGGGCTGGGCCTGGCGATTGCGGTCCTCGTGGAGCGGTCGCGCCTGGACCGCCTGGCCAAGACCCTGATCTTCCTGCCGATGGCCATCTCCTTCGTGGGCGCGAGCGTCATCTGGCGGTTCGTCCTTTCCTATCAACCGCTGGGCCAGCCCCAGGTCGGGCTGCTGAACGCCATCCTTTCCGGCTTTGGCATCGGGCCCGTCTCCTGGCTCACGGGCGAGCCGCTCAACACGATCCTGTTGATCGTGATCCTGATCTGGGGCCAGACCGGCTTCGCCATGGTGATCATCGGAGCAGCCCTGAAGGGTGTCCCGGACGAGATGCTGGAGGCAGGGCGGATCGACGGGGCCAGCGAGTGGCAGGTCTTCCGACGCCTGATCGTGCCGACGATCTGGCCGACGATCGTCACGGTTGCGACGACGATCGCGATCCTCACCCTGAAGATCTACGACATCGTCACGGCGATGACCGGCGGCAACTTCAACACCCAGGTCATCGCGACCCTCATGTGGAAACAGGCCTTCACGTTCTTCGATTCGGGACGAGGCGCGGCGCTTGCGATCATTCTCCTTGTCGCCGTGACACCGGTCATGTGGTACAACCTCCGGCAATTCCGTGGCCGGGCGATCTGAGGCCGTTGCGATGAGACGCATTGCCTGGTCCCGGGTGGCCATCAACCTGGCCGTCCTCGCCCTCATCGTCGTCTGGACGGTGCCGACCCTCGGCCTGTTCATCACCTCGTTCCGAGACAAGCAGGCCATCTTCAATTCCGGCTGGTGGACCGCGTTCACGGGCCCCGGGGGTTCCTTCAGCCTCGACAACTACAACGCGGTGCTCTTCGGCGGCGACGGGCTGGGAACGGCCTTCCTCAACACCCTCGCCGTCACGATCCCGGCCGTGGTGATTCCGATCCTGATCGCCGCCTTCGCGGCGTACGGGTTCGCCTGGCTCCAGTTCCCCGGCCGCAGGATCCTCTTCATCACGGTCGTGGGGCTGCTCGTCGTGCCGCTCCAGATCGCGCTCATCCCGGTCCTCAAGGCCTACCTCGCGATCCACCTCAATGGGACCTTCCTCGCGGTCTGGCTGGCGCACGCCGGCTTCGGCCTCGCCCTGGCGACGTACCTGCTCTACAACTACATCAGCCAGCTTCCGAAAGACCTCATCGAGTCGGCGTCGCTCGACGGGGCGTCCCACTTCACGATCTTCACGCGGCTCATCCTTCCGCTCTCGGTGCCGGCCCTCGCGTCCTTCGCCATCTTCCAGTTCCTGTGGGTCTGGAACGACCTGCTCGTGGCGACAACCTTCCTCGGTACCGACCAGGATGTTGCGGTCATGACCTCGCGGCTGGTGTCGATGACGGGCTCACGCGGCCAGGACTGGCAGCTCCTCACGGCCGGCGCCTTCGTCTCGATGATCGTGCCCGTCCTCGTGTTCCTGAGCCTGCAGCGGTTCTTCGTCCGGGGACTCCTCGCCGGCTCCGTCAAGGGCTGAGCGTGGGCGACCTCGTCGCCGGCGCCGTCCTCGCGCTCGACCTCGGGGGCACGCAGGTCCGGGCAGCCGGCGTTCTTCCGGGGGGCGCGCTCGTCGGCGTCCGGCGTTCGCTGACCCCCGTAGCCGGTGGCGGCGATGCGATCGTCGCCGCGTGCATCGCGGCGCTCCAGGGCGCCCGGGATGATCTCGCGACGCTCGACGTGGCGCCGCCGATCGGGATCGGGATCTCGGCGCCCGGGCCGGTCGACCCGCGGAGGGGCCTGATCCTGGATCCCCCGAACCTGGGTCCCACGTTCCGCGACATCCCGCTGGCGGCGCGCATCGAGGGCGAGCTCGGCCTGCCCGCGGTTCTCGGCCGGGACACGCAGGTCGCTGCGCTCGCCGAGGGACGTCTCGGGGCGGCCGCCGGCTGTGGCGACTTCGTGTACCACACCGTGTCGACAGGCATCGGCGGGGCCATCGTGACCGGGGGGCGCCTCATGCGGGGGCCGGACGGGACCGCTGGCGAGCTCGGGCACCTTGTCGTCGACCGTCACGGCCCGCCCTGCGGGTGCGGGATGCCCGGCCATCTCGAGGCGATCGCGTCCGGGAGCGGCATCGCGCGGCGAGCCCGCGAAGCCGCCGTGCTCGGCGAGAGCGACCTGCTGGCCGAGCTCGTGCTCGCTCGCGGCGCAGCCTTCGGGGCGCGGGACGTGGCCTACGCGGAAGAGGCCGGCGACGCGGCCGCCGGCCGAATCATGGCCGACGCGCGGGACGCGTTCGCGGCCGTCTGTGTGAGCCTGACCGACGTCTTCAATCCGTCGCTGATCGTCGTGGGCGGGAGCCTTGCCGCCGGCCAGGGCGAGCGCCTTCTCGGGCCGGCGCGGGCCGCCGTCGAGCGTGGCGCGTTCCGCAGGCCCGCGGCGCGCGTCGCGATCGTCCCGGCGTCGCTCGGTGACGACGTCGGGCTTGTCGGGGGACGCGTCCTCTTCGAGGAGCGCCAGGCTTCCGCCAACGCGCACGCCGGGCCGGAGCGGGTGGCATGGTGACTGGTGCTCGCCACGGCACCGGCCCGCGATCACCCCAGGATGTGGGACCGGCCGGCGGGGCCGGCGAGCGGTGGCTGGAACACGCGACGGCCCTGGCTCGTGAGGCGCTGGCCGGCAGCCCGCCCAGCGACGCCGAGGCATTCGTGATGCGTCTCCGTCGCCAGTGGACGGACCTCTGGGAGGGCCTGATCGATCCATACGGCCGGGATCCACGGCTGGCCGCGAACCTCGAGCGCCTGGTCGGCGTCCTGGCGGGCCGATGGGCGGGACGGCCTTTGGATCTTCGGGTGCTCGACCGGCAGCGGACGTTCCACCCCGACTGGTTCCAGGCCCCGGATATGGTTGGCTATGTCTTCTACGTCGACCGGTTCGCCGGGACGATCCGGGGCGTGGAGGATCACCTCGACTACCTTGAGGAGCTCGGGGTCCGGTACGTCCACCTCATGCCGCTGCTGCGGACGCGACCCGGCGACAACGACGGGGGCTATGCCGTCGCTGATTACCGGGCCGTCGAACCCGGTCTCGGCACGATGGCGGACCTCGAACAGCTCTGCGCGCGGATGCGCGAGCGCGGGATGAGCGTCTGCATCGACCTCGTGTTGAACCACTGCGCGGCCGAGCACGACTGGGCGGTCCGCGCGCGTGCCGGCGAGCCGGGCTACGAGGCGATGTTCTGGATCTTCCCGAATCGAAGGCTGCCCAACAGGTACGAGGCCACGCTCCCTGAGGTCTTCCCCGACTTCGCGCCGGGGAACTTCACCCGGCTCGCCGATGGACGCTGGGTGTGGACGACGTTCAACGAGTTCCAGTGGGACCTGAACTGGTCGAACCCGCGGGTCTTCGTGGAGCTGACCGACGTCCTGCTGGACCTCGCGAACCGTGGCGTGGATGTCTTCCGGCTCGACGCGGTCGCGTTCATGTGGAAGCGGATGGGCACGAACTGCCAGAACCAGCCGGAGGTCCACAGCCTTCTGCGGGCACTTCGCGCCTGCGCACGGATCGCGGCCCCGGCAGTCATCTTCAAGGCCGAGGCCATCGTGGCACCGGAGGACCTCGCGCCATACCTGGGAGTCGGTCGGAACCATGGACGCGAGTGCGACCTCGCATACCACAACAGCCTGATGGTCCAGTACTGGTCGGCCCTTGCGACTCGTGACACGCGCCTCATGACCCACGTGCTGTCGGCATTCCCGAGAAAGCCGGCCACGACGTCGTGGGCCACCTACATCCGCTGCCACGACGACATCGGCTGGGCGATCACCGAAGCGGACGCCGAGGCCGTCGGCTGGACCGGGCAGGAGCACCGCGCCTTCCTGTCGGCGTTCTACGCCGGCGAGTTTCCCGGGTCCTTCGCGGTGGGAGAGGTGTTCCAGCACAATCCGGCGACCGGCGACTCGAGGATCAGCGGGTCGTTCGCCAGCCTCGCGGGTCTCGAGCGCGCGCTCGACATCGAGGATCCGGGACAGGCCGACCTCGCGATCGCGCGGATCCTCCTCGGCCACGCCCTGATCATGGGCTGGGACGGGCTCCCGCTTCTCTACATGGGCGACGAGATCGCGATCCTCAACGACCAGAGCTACCGGCTGGAGGCGAGCCTCGCCTCGGACAGCCGCTGGCTCCACCGGCCTCGGATGGACTGGTCGCGTGCGGCGCAGAGGCACCTCGACGGTCCGGTGGGCCGGGTCTTCCGGGGGATTCGGCACCTGGTCCGGGTCCGGCGTTCGCTCGAGTCCCTCCACGCGGCGACACCGCTCGAGCCCCTCGATCTCGGCGACCCGGCGCTCTTCGCGTTCGTCCGTGCCCACCCGTCGGGCCCGCTGCTGGCGGTCCACAACATGACGGAGGCCCCGCGGAGCCTCGACGGACGGGTCCTGGAGATGGTCGGGCTGGACGCGGCGGTGGATTCCATCTCGGGCGACGGGCCGTTCCTGCCGGCCCACCCGATTGCCCTCCCGCCGTACGCCGTCCGGTGGCTCGTGGCTGCACGGGACGCGTGATGCGGCCGCCGGTCCCTCCGCGTCGCGCCGACCCGGGCTGGTGGAAGACCGGCGTGGTGTACCAGGTCTACCCGCGCTCCTTCGCCGACACGACCGGCGACGGAGTGGGGGACCTCGAAGGGATCACCCGCCACCTCGACCATCTCGCCGGAGAGCCGGGCTCGCTCGGCGTCGACGCGATCTGGCTCTCGCCGATCAACCCGTCGCCCGGACATGACCTCGGTTACGACATCAGCGACTACGCGTCCGTGGACCCGCTGTTCGGGAGCGAAGCGGATTTCGATCGCCTCGTGGCAGAGGCGCACCGCCGTGGGCTCAAGGTCATCCTCGACCTCGTCGTGAACCACACGAGCGACGTACACTCCTGGTTCACGGCGTCGCGCTCCTCCCCCGACGGCCCGTACGGCAATCGCTACCTCTGGCGCGACCCCGCCGGCGTGGACGCTTTCGGACGTCCGATCCCACCCAACAACTGGGTCTCCTTCTTCGGGGGGCCCGGGTGGGAGTGGGATCCGATCCGCGGGCAGTTCTACCAGCACACCTTCCTGGCGCAGCAGCCCGACCTGAACTGGCGCGACCCGGGGACGCCGACAGCCGTCACGGAGATGATGCGAGGCTGGATGGCGCGTGGCGTCGACGGCTTCCGCATGGACGTCTTCAACGCCCTGCTGAAGGACCCGGGACTCCGTTCGAACCCAGTCCGGCCGGGCCGCTCGCCCTGGGCGCGGCAGGTCCACCTCCACGACAAAGACCAGCCCGATCTCCCGGCCCTCCTTGCCAGGATCCGCGCGGTCGTCGACGAGGAGCCGGGCCGGATGACGGTCGGGGAGCTCTTCGACGGTGACGTGGTCAGGGCGGCGGACCTGACCACGGAGCGCCATCTCGTGTTCGACTTCGAGCTGCTCCAGACCCGCTGGTCCGCGGCCGCAATGGGGCGTGCCGTGGAGCGTCGAGAGCGCGCCTTCGGACCGGATCGCTGGCCGACCGTCGCGATCTCGAACCATGACCAGCCCCGTCACGTCTCGCGCTGGAGCGGCGGTCGCGACCGCGACGCCCTGGCGCGCGCCGCGGCGGTGCTCCTGCTGACCCTCCGTGGCACTCCCTTCATCTACTACGGCGAGGAGCTCGGGGTCCCCGGGATCGTCGTGCCGAATCGACGGGCGATGGACCCGCCGGCACGCCGCGCAGGGCCCGACTTCCCGTGGTGGAACCGGGACCAGGCGCGCGCCCCGATGCCGTGGACCGGCGACCCGGGTGCGGGCTTCACCACTGGCCGGCCATGGCTGCCCCTCCCGCCCGACGCGGCCACCCGCAACGTGGCGTCCCAGCGCGCCGATCCCGGGTCCGTCATGTCGTTCTACCGGGCCCTCCTGAAACTGCGCCGTGCGACACCCGCGCTTCACGCAGGCGCCTTCGCACGGGTGCCTTCGTCGACTCCAGGCGTGCTGGCCTTCCGGCGATGGACCCGCCACGGCCGGGCACTCATCGTCTTGAACCTCGGCCGCCGGCAGGTGACCGCGACGATCGATCCGAGGACGGCGACGGGGCCCTGGGAGACGGCCCTCGGGACGGACGGGTCGTCCCCTCCCGGGATCTCGCGAACCGGGCGAATCGGCCTTCGCGCGCTTGAGGGCGTGATCCTGGTCGGAAGAGACGCAGCCCCACGTGGGTGACCCGCGCCGATCCGAGATGACCCGCGCCGATCCGGCGTCCGGCGCTGCTAGGATTACCTTCACCACACGCCGAGGGAGGTTCCGTGCCGCTCGAGTTCCTCAAGCGTCGGGGACGGGACGACGACCGATCCGTGCCCACGCCCGCCGCCATCCCCGAGGAGGCCTCCGCCCAGGAGTACCTCCTCAAGCTCTACTACGCGGGAAAGAGCAGCGAGGGAGTCCGCCTGAAGGCGAGCCCGCGCGCCATGGCCGAGCTCCCGAAGATGCTCGCCGGGCTTGCAGCGAGCGAGATCGAGGTGATCGACCCGCTCCCCATCGAATTCAGTCAGGCCAGCCCCCAGATCATTCGGCCCTCCGAGGCGATGCAGTGGGTGAACGCCCATCACGGCCACTCGCCGGTCGGACGCCACGCGATCTTCGTCCTGGAATCGATCGACGCGATCGATCTCGCCTTCGACACGGTCGCCTGTGCGCTCCTCGACGGTGAGCTCGACACGTCCGGCTACCCGGAGTACAACGCGGTCGTGGGCGGCGTCGCGTCGCACTGGGATGAGGCGACCGGCGACATGCTCGTCCGGGCCGTGGTCGGCTGGGGTGGGCGCGGCGTGCGCGGCGACACGGACAGGATTGCTGCCCGGCTGCTGAGCGGAATCTTCCAGAACGTTCTCGCCAGTCAGTACGCCATGGGGATAGCGCCGCTGGATCGGCCGGTCCCGATGGCGGGCCGGGGCGGACTCGTCTGCGCCCATTGCGGGTTTGCGTCCGCCCACACCCGGGCGTTCTACTGCCCGAAGTGCGGCATGCGGCTCTTGCGCGGCTGAGCCGATTCGAGGAACGGGAGACCAGGTGCCCATCTACGACTACGTCTGCGGATCCTGCGGCCACCGGTTCGAGGTCCTCCGCGGGATCAACGAGGCCGGACCGCACCAGTGCCCGGAGTGCGGGGGGCCGGTCGCGCGGGCGTTTGTCCCGCCGACGATCCATTTCAAGGGCACCGGCTGGGCCAAAGCGGACCGCCGGGCGGCCGGGGTGCCCGCCCACCGCTCGGAGACCTCGTCGCCCGCGTCCGGGTCGCCGGCATCCCCGGCCGGCGGAGGATCCGGCACGGGAGCGGGATCGCCCGGAACGAACGCCGGCTCCGAAGGGACCCAGTCGACCTCCGTGGTCCCGCCGACGAAATCGGCCCCGGCCGACGCGGAGCGCTGAAGAGGCGATGAGTCGTCCGCCCTCGGACTGGATCACGCTCGCCGAGGCGGGCCAGATCCTCGGCGACGCGAACGTCCGTCTTCGTCCCGAGACGATCGGCAGGTGGGCTCGCGAAGGCCGGCTGCAGACGCTGAAGCTGGGCGGCCGCCGGTATGTCCGGCGGGTCGAGGTCCGGGCGCTGCTCCGACCCCGACGGCGCGTCGCAGCCGAGGATGTCCAGCCGCGGCTCTTCGAGGACCTTTGAGCGGACCGGCTGCGACGTTGCGGCCGAGCGTCGGGCGCCGGGTCTGGCTACGCGTCGAGCCAATCGTCGCGACCGTCCTGGGCGTTCCGCGGATCGCGATGGCGCAGCGGGTCTGGAATCGTTACGGCGCCTCGAGCGGTCCACTCCTCGCCCGGGGCCTCGCGTTCACCGCGCTCTTCACGCTGGTCCCTGCGCTCCTGCTGATTGCCTCGATCGCCGGGCTCATTATCGGAGATCCCGAGACGCGGACCCGGATCGTGGCATCGCTGGCAGCGCAGTTCCCGCCCCTGGCGAGCCTGCTGCGCGACGCTCTCGACACCGCGCTCGCGCACGCCGCCGCGTTCTCGCTGATCGGCGCGGCGGTCCTCGCCTGGTCCGCGAGCGGGCTCGTGCGCAGCCTCGACGGCGCGTTCGGGATCCTCTTTCGCGAGGGCGGGCACGGCGGGACGCTGATGCGGACCCTCGGCGAGGTCGTCCTGGTGGCGGTCGCCGTGGTCGGGTTGGGGCTGATCGTCGTGATCGCGACCCTCCCGGGGCCGGTCTCCGAGCTGCTCGGCCTGGCACGGCTGCGCGTCACGGCCGTCCTTCCCGTCGCCGCAGTCTTTGCCCTGGCTTTCCGATTCATGCCGCGGCCCCGGCCCGGCTGGCGCGATGCGATCGTCCCGGGAGTGTGGGTGGGGATGGGCGCGTCGGCCCTGACCGTGGCGTTCACCCACGCCGGTCCCCTGCTGTTCGGCGCCGCGGATCTGTACGGCGCGTTCGCCGGAGTGTTCCTGGGCCTGCTCTGGTTGTCCTACGTCACGCAGCTGTTCATGCTGGGCGCGGCGTGGGTGGCCGTGCGGGCAGATGAGCGCCTCGCCAGGGTGGTCGCGCCGCAGTCGATGGCGTCCTGACCGCCAGTCCAGCCTGGCCGACGCGGGCGCCTTCGATCAGCCCTGGCGGCTCCCGCAGCGACGGCAGAAGCGCGCGTTCGCAGAGAGCGATAGTCCACAGCTGACGCACGACTGGATCCCGACCGGGCCGGCGGCGCGCCGCGGTTCGGCGGCGAGGATGTCGCGACTCGATTCGGCCCAGACCGGCGACTCGAGCGGCCGCGCCGTGGCGACCCGCGCCGCCCAGGACGCCGAGGGCATCGCGTCGGTCGCCCGGCGGGTGGCACTTTCGGGCGACGCCCAGGCCGGCGGGGCGGGATGCGACTCGCCTGGAGCGGCGCCATCCTCCGCGACCATTCTCCACGTGGGTTGCACGACGACGTCGGTGGGCAGCGCCTCGGGCGCCGGTTCGGCAACGACCGCCTCGGGCGCCGGTTCGGGCGCCGGTTCGGCAACGACCGCCTCGGCAACGACCGCCTCGGGCGCCTCGGCAACGACCGCCTCGGGCGCCTCG
>Ga0097691_1000995_pt1 | contig 22123 bp, 23 predicted proteins | sample NGESurdeep072012_8_FD_72858 | JGI IMG/M metagenome (GOLD analysis project Ga0097691, IMG submission 72858) | Arctic peat soil microbial communities from Barrow, Alaska - NGEE Surface sample 210-1 deep-072012 | ecosystem: Environmental > Terrestrial > Soil > Wetlands > Peat ... | reverse complement strand
GAGGCGACGTCTGCGCCGGGCTGGACAGCGACGATCTTGCCGCCTTCGATCACCACGTTCTGGTCGTCAACTGCCGGCTTGCCCGTGCCATCGATCACGCGGACATGAGCCAGTAGCACTCGCGGCGAGTTCACCCGAACGTATTTCTGTGTGAGCGGTGACAGCGTGACGGGAGGCTGCGCATTCAGCGCAACGGCAGCCAAAACCATCAGAACCAACGGCACAAGCGAGCGGCAACGATTCATGGCGTCTCCGGATGTTCACGACATTGTACTGGTTTAGCCGCTGCGGCCCGCTAGCCACCTCAGGCTGTAATTCAGGCTCTGCAACCAAGGACTCAATGGCGGTTCTGAACCGCGCCGCCCGTAACGGTGCCCGCTGCAGGCCGACGAGCCGAGATCAATGCAAATCACACTGGAGCGGTCCCATGAAACTCCGTCGGAATGAATATTGCCCAATCCATAGATCACTCTTTTGCTGCGGTCGCGAGCAGGCGCGAAAAGAACGCAGGTTCCAGCTTGGTGTTCGCCGCATCGAAGATGCACACCACCCGAGGGGATATCGCGAACTCCGGTCGTCGGCAGAGATGCGGAAACTGCTAAACCGAAAAGTCGTCGAGCAAGATGGGAAGTGCGCAATCTGCATGACAGCCTTCACGGATTACAGCGAGATTGTGCCCGACCACATCGAACCCAAAGGCATGGGAGGGGCGTGGCGAGACGATCACCCCAATAACATTCAGGCAGTCCACCGGCGGTGCAACCTGAAGAAGGGGTCAAAAAGACTAATTCCCAACAAAACCGTTTGATGAGGACTCGCTCGCCAGTGAGACCATCCTTACAGCATTTGCAACACATCTCGTCCAGGCCAGAGCTTCAACCGGGCTACTGGAGAAATTCCGGCCAGGTTTTGGCGGTGAACGTTAATGTGCTGTTGCTTCTAACGGTAGGACCGGGAGTTAGGATTTCAAAAGTAATTCGTAACCTGACGGCCCCCCACGCGGCTGGTGACTCCAGATCACTGATACCCGCGACCGCGTGCTGAAAATGGTCGATGAGTTCGAACACTAGGCACTGGCAGTGCTTTCTAGAGTCAGGGGTGAAGCTTTCCAAATCTCTCGGGCCAAACCGATCAGAAGTTCTTGGCGTTTGTCGATACTGGTTGCAGTCCAATCGTCGAACGATTGCAGTTTCTGGTTGATTCGGTTTATTGATGTATTCTGCCCGACTGTGGCGATCTCCGTGAGACTGCTAGTGAGATAGTACTTGCACTTGCGGTACTCGCCTTTCTTTGCAGTGAAAAAGTCATTGCCGGCGACGATGTTGATCGGTTTTTCCAGCAACGTTAGGTTGCCAAGCTTGTTCTTGTATTCGTCGTACAGGGCCGTCGGATTAGCCGCTGCAAACGCGGACTGGAGCGCGTCACTCGGGGTATCTGGCAGGATGTGCTCGATTTCGGCCACGGTGTATTCGCTAAGCGAACCCGGCGTCTTTAGTCCCTTGTAAGCCATGTCCACGAATTGCGTTAGCTTCGCGAGGAGGTAGCGCGTCCTGTATTGCTGCATCGAATTCAGCGAATACCGCTTGAGGTCATCGATCAACTCAGGCTCTTTTGCGGTCATATTATTCTCGAAGTGCTCGGCAACAAAAGCGCTAAGTTTGTCCCGCTGTTCTGCCGGATCGGCTGTTTCGCCGATAAGGCGCAACTCATCCGCCCACAATGAGAAATTGCGCTCCAGTTCCTTGGTCGGCGTTTTGGTGAAGATGTAGTAGAAGAGGAAACCCTCCAACTGGCCAACAAAATAGTCGAACAGCGGCTTCGGGAAATTTGCCGTAGCCAGTAACAACACATGATGCAAACTGAAGGAACCACCGCACAGCCGTTTCAGTGTATCCATCTCGAGATTCGGTTTGCCGTCGTTTCCGCGTCCCTCTATGAAAGCTAAGTAGTGCTCGACATTGCGAATTATTTTGCGCACAAACTCGAAGGGCTTATCCGCATAGTCGCACAAAGCGGCGTTATTCTTTTCGAATCGCCTGTGGTTGCTCTGATCTAACCGCTTTGGCTGAAACCCTGGTCGAAATCGGTCTCGCCACGGAATCCGACTGGATAGGGGCAGGAAAAACTCCTGCCGCACTGGTTGATTCCGTATTTCGCCGCTTTCTCCGCGACCACGGCCAGGAGTTCATTGCGGAGCACTTTGAGCTGTTCCTGACGCTCGGAGAATCCATTGTCGACACGAGTTATTCGGATTCCGGCTCCGATTCTGCTGGTCAGTTATTTCTGGTCCTCAATACCGAGTCATCGTTTCCGCTAGGCATTGGCAGAGTGATTGAGGAACTGGAACGGTGTCAGCAGGGTTCAGGAGTGGCTTTCTACGACACTCTCCGGCAAGCCCTGTATAGCTGGGTCCGAGTCTACGACGATTGGGACGCCCGCAACCGGATCGAGCAGATGGTCGAATGGGCGGAAGGGGAGGAAGACCCTGACTCCCATGAGATCCCGAAACTCGACAAGGACCTGCCGGAGTGCCTCAGAAGCCACGAATTGGCTAAGTCCCCACAATCCTTGGATTCCTTCCCGGCACCGACTGAACCTTTGCTGAAGGAGCTGGTCGAAACGACCCTAGAACTGCACCGCATCTCCCACTCGATTGATCGACCAGCCCTGGACGAAGAATGGCTCGAATCCCAGCGCAGCTACCACTCTCTGGATCTTCCTCTTCCCGCCATCCTGCTGTACTTCCGTCCCGGAGACGCAGTCATGGCCTGTTTCGGTGACGAATGCGAATACTGGGGACAGGAAACGCCGGAACCCAATCTGATCATTCCGCTGCGGCCAGACGAGCCAGCCAGTGTGCGCCAGGCGTTTGCCGTCATCGAGACGATCATGCAGGTGCTGGTGCTGACGGTGCGGATCAAAACCATCATCGAGAGCCGGGAGAAACCCACATGCGATTCAGTATTGATGTCGGAAGCGAACTCGATTTGAAGCTGTATCAGGCCGTGCTCCTTTACAAGAACGATCACGGCAACCGTTACATGGCGACCGTCCACGGCGTGGTGCAGCAAAACGGCGATGGAAGTCCCGTTCTTGGCGCCGGACAACTGCTCAGCACAGCCAGCCTGCGGGAGTTGGCCCGACAGCTTGGGACCGGTTGTCCGGTGGAGTTCCTGCCGGATCATGTCGTCGCGCGAACCCCTGACTTATTGGCGTGGTGGACACCGGCGGCCGTGCGGCCAATGTTTTTCCGCGCAGGATCGGAACTTGAAGGCATCTCCGGTAAACGGCTTCCGCACCCGGCCTTGCTGTTCGTGGTGCGCAACAGCATCTTGTACGTCCGCGCGCTGTCTGCCAGCCGGAGGCCGGGTCCAGACAGCAATCTGGCGGCGGCGCCCTACTGGAACATCGACAGCCGTAACGGCGCCGTATGCGCGGGGACGATGCGCGCGCCGAAGTCGTTGACCGTGACTTCCATCGCCGCATGGCAGCAAGCCTTCTTCCAGAGCGAATTCACCCATCCGGGCGGCGGGGGGCGCCTGACAAAGGGCCGCGGCGGAACGGCGGCGCTTTGGAAAAGCCTGGCAGGGAAAGACCGGTTCTCGCTATCTACGCTTATCGAGCTGGAGCCACTGTATCAATACCTGAAAAGACTGGAGACGGAGCAACGATGACACACACTCTCGATCCTCAACTGTTGGAACGGCCGATACGCATCCTCGTGGTCGGCTGCGGCGGGAACGGCAGCGCGATCGTTTCTGGTCTCCCCTACCTCCACCAGGCGATGCTGGCATTTGGCCATCCCGGAGGTCTGCAGGTGACGTTGATTGATCCCGACACGGTCAGCGAAACCAACTGCGTGCGCCAGCCGTTTTGCCGAACGGAAATCGGCTTTCCGAAGGCCATCGTGCTGGCACACCGGATCAACCTCTTCTGGGGCCTGAACTGGCAGGGCATGCAGGCTCAAATACAGCAGATCGCCAAGAACGCAGACGTCGATCTCGTGATTGGCTGTGTCGACACCCGCAAAGCGCGGCGTGCCATCGACAAATGGACACGGCATTCACCAGTTCTGTACTGGCTCGACCTTGGCAACAACGCTTCCAGCGGCCAGTTCATCCTTGGACAGCCGGATAATTCCGCAAACAAACGAAGAGGGAAGTACCGCTTGGCGACGGTGGTCGAGCTATTTCCAGAAATCGCCGCACCAAGGACGAAGGAAAACGATCAGCCGTCTTGCAGCGCGGCTGAAGCTTTGACCCGGCAAGAACCATTCATCAATCAGAATTTGGCTTATCAGGCCCTGGGCATGCTCACACAACTCCTACGCCACGGGTCTTTGTCTTATCAAGGCGGGTTCTGCAACCTGGCGACCGGGCAGCTCGTGCCCATGCCGATATGCGCGGTCACCGCTTGTCGTTCACCTAAGCGCGTTGGGTAAGATCTGCCGACCAACCTCGGTCAAACACAAGCAGAGATCAAGGGGTGGAGCAGGGACGGTAAATCTATTCTGCGGGGGACAGTCGTCGTTTCAAGGTGGATTTCAAGCCGGCGGGTTATCGCCTGACGACCCAGGCAGCGAGCCGGACGACTCATGCTGCGGCGAAAAAACGACTTGGGTTTCTTCTGCTGTACACCGCGTTTCTGGACACCACAGTATCCTCGCGCGTTGTGCGAGGGAGGTATAAGACAATGTGGCTCAATTTTCCTCTGACCTGCCGCATCGAGTCATCTTGCCGTCCAGCCGCCGTCGATGAGCAAGGTTTGTCCGGTGATGAGCGATGCGGCGGGCGAGGCGAGGAAAACGATGGCTCCCGCTACCTCCATAGGCTCGCCAATTCGATGTAGCGCGGCAATGCGCTCGATGACGTCGGCTCGGAATTCAGGGTCGGCAAGAGCCGACTGGGTTCCCGGCGTGTGAATGAACGTGGGCGCCACTGCATTCACGGTAATGTTGTGAGGGCCCCATTCTACCGCGAGACATTTTGTGAGGTGCGCAATGCCGGCCTTGGTCATGCAGTAGACGGATTCGCTGGGGAGAGCAGCGAATCCCGCCTGCGAGCTCATATTGATGATGCAACCGCTCTTCTGGCGGATCATGACCCGCCCAGCGGCCTGGCTGGCAAAGAACGTCCCCTTGAGGTTGACCGCCAGCGTCAGGTCGAAGTCTTCTTCCCGCACGTTCTCGACAGGACTGCCCGGAGCGACGCCAGCGTTGTTGACAAGGATATCGAGTCGCCCGAAGTGCCGGACGGTGTCGTCAACTGCATGAGTAATCTGGTCGAGATACATTACATCCATCTGAAGAGGCAAGGCGCGGCGACCCATCGCTCGAATCTCTGCGGACAGACCGCCGTCGGCGTTTACGTCGCGGAGACCAAGCGCCACGTCTGCGCCCGCCGCAGCCACGGCCAACGAGATAGCGTGACCCAGGCCGCGGGCCGCGCCGGTAACGAGGGCAACTTGTCCTTTCAGATCAAAACGTGGAAGCGTTTCCATACTCCTCCGTGCGCGGGAAAGCTCACAGCGCAAACCGGGGCTTCAATGTTGAAAATGAGGAGACTTGTCATTTCGCTGCCGCTTCTTCAGCGGGAAGCAATTGATAGCTGACGAAGGCGACCTTGAGGCTATCGGGTGACCAGGAAGGGACGTTGATCGTGCCCTGTCCACCAAAAACCTTGGCGAGACCGGTGATCTGGCCGTCGCTCAGAGTCATGAGCCGCAACTGCACGTCTTTGTTAGCCGGATGGCCGGTGACGTCCTTCTCATACGAGAGGAAGACCATCGACTTGCCATCCGGCGAGATGAGGGGGAACCAGTTGTTGAAGCCGTCGAAGGTGATCTGCTCCTGGGCGCTGCCGTCGGGGTGCATGCGCCAGATCTGCATGCGGCCGGTGCGCTCGGAGTTGAAGTAAATGTACTGGCCATCGGGCGAATATTCGGGACCATCGTCGAGTCCCTTGGCAGTAGTGAGGCGAGTCTCTTCACCTCCGCTTACCGCGATGGTGTAGATGTCGAACTCTCCGTTACGCTGGGCACAGTAGGCGAGTGTCTTGCCGTCGGGCGACCAACCATGCCAATAGGAAGGTGAATCCTGGGTGACACGGCGAGGCGTGCCGCCTGCGATAGGCACGATGTAAACGCTCGACTGGCTGTCGGGTTGTGAAGAGTCGCTGATCGCCAGCCACTGGGCGTCGGGTGAGATACCGTGATCGTTGTTACACCGGTTGGCGAAGCCGGTGTCGATGGTCGTGGGGCTTCCGCCGTCAGCGAGTAGCCGCAGGATGTGGCCATCGCTATTAAAGAGGAAATACGTGCCATCATGGCTCCAGTTAGGCGCCTCGAAGTGAGCGGGAGCGACATAGACGACCCGGCGATCGGTGGAGGATATGGTTACCGTTTCCAGTGTGCTGTAGAGAACGGGAGGTGCGGCGCTGGCGATGGGAGTCGCAATCTCCAGGTTGGAGAAGACGGCATTCTCGACGGTGTTCTTATCGTGGGAGCAAACACCCTTCTGCATCCCGCGGTCGCCGGTGATCGACCGTGGCAGAAAGAGCAAACCAACGTCAACTGGGACAAGATTGTCTCCCGCGCCAAAGGTAATCCTATCTTTGCGACCGTCGCCGGAGATGCTCTCGACCAGATCAAGCCGTTTGTGAGCAAACTTGGCAAGCCGGTCGGCATTGCCAGCTACCGGCCGCCGCACGCCGTGGGCGAAGATTTCCTGCACAACTTTCTTGGCATGATCGGCATTCCCATCGAACTCTATCCGACCTTTCCGTCCAGCTCTGACGTCATTTTGCTGACCGAAGGAGCGGCGTTCGATCCCAACCTTGTGAACGAGATCAAACAGCAACTGGTGGCTGGCAAGACTGTAGTGGTGACCTCCGGCCTATGGCACGCACTGCAAGGCAAGGGTGCCGATGACCTGGTCGAGATTCGTTATACCGATCACCAGGTCGCGGTCACTAACTTCATTGGATCGTTTGGCCCCGGTGCTGGAACCGACATCGGCAAGAGCGCGGCACCCATCGTTATTCCGCATCTGCGCTTTCTGACTAATGACGCATGGCCGGTGGTGCGCGGCATCGCCGATAACAACGGCTTCCCCATGTTACTGATGACCCAGTACGCAAAGGGAAGGTTGTACGTGCTCACCATTCCAGAAAACTTTGCTGACCTCTACCTCATGCCCGCTGAAACCCTGAACGCACTGCGCAGCTACGTGCTGGGAAACCTCCCCGTACGGATCGAAGGTCCAGCAAAAATCAGCGTTTTCGCGTACGACAACGGCGAACTCATTGTGGAGTCGTTCCGCGACGATTTCGCCGAGGTGACAGTCCTCGCAACCAGATCGGGTTCATTGACCGATTTGGTGTCCGGACAGAAGCTCATCGGTGCGGCCCGCAAGCCACGTCACCCCGCCGAGCCAGCAACGACAGCATTCACGATGACAATGCCTCCGCATAGCTACCGCGTCTTTGACGTTGGCAACTCCATGAAGTAGTTTTTTTTAGTCTTGCGAGGGATTCGATCTCCAGCTGGCCCGGCTGGAGCAGGATGTCTCTCCCAGTTGCGAGTCTCGGGCCTGCCCGCAATGGCGTTCCACGTTTGAGCTGTGCAGGTCCAAAGCCCAGAGGCGGCTATGATCCCCACAAATGGATAACGAATCCACACTGTCAGCAAAAAATGAGGTCGATTATCATTCTGATCGTTTATGCGTCCATGCGCATTGGCGAAGTCTTGGCCTTGAGGTGGAAAGAGGTGCTGCGTGATCGCATCATCATGGACGAACGCTTCTATGAAGAGGAGTTCGATGACATGAAGACGCAGGCAGGAAAGAGGGAGGTACCGTTTGACAGGCACGGCGCCATCCTTGCGGCGCTAAAGCGGATGTGAGCGACGGACACGAATTTTGTAGGTCCGATGAAATTGTGTTTGCCAACAGGGTCGGCAAGCCGTTCGACCGCCGCAACACCCTGGGGTGTTAAACCCGATCAGATTTCAGTGCAAGTTACTTAAAAGATTGGTCGGGGAGAGAGGATTAGAACCTCCGACCCCCTTGGTCCCGAACCAACTGAATCGGGCGCTAACATGTCGGTCCTAGCAGTTTCCTGACGCGTTCACGCTTGGTGATCCCAGAGGGTCCTTCCTTCGTTGTAGGCTCCGCCCACCTCTCCACTTGAGTTAGTCGAATGCGGTGCTCGACGGGCTTCCGATAAACGGTGACCGTGAACTCGGTCGTCGGACCAGGTGTCGCCTTGATTGGACCGGCGGCGCGAAATTCGGCGACCGCATGAGCGACAGCCTCATATAACGAGTCCGCGTCAACCTCAACGGCGTGGAGGATTCCATCTTGATCGGTGAACGAGACGCGACAGCGAGCCACACGGGGATTATAGCCTTATGTTCGCCGTTTGTTCGTCCTGCCTTCGACACTGGATCTCAGCCGCGCTCACCCGCCGAAATGCCATTCCTTTGGGACATCCGGCTTTCGATAGCGGTCGGAGACTCAATATAAGTCATTATTCACCAATGGTGTACTGGAATTACTGACTCCTGTACATTATGTTTTTTCCACTCGTCCGAAAAAAGATGCCGAGCCTGTTGCCTATCTGGATTCGTGCGTTGCGCCAGCGCCTGTTGAGCTGCTAGGCTGATAGCGAATAAACGGCGAACATTCTGCGCGGCGGTTTACATGACCTCGTCCCAGCAAGCCCTTGCTCCACGCTCAAGCACGACTCTCGATACCGTGCACGAGATATTAGGGACGCTCGTCGCCCGCTACCGCACAGACGAGGTGCTCACAGCGGTGCGACAGATCCCTGCCCGCGAGGCAGTGTTTCGGCCGATGCCGGGCTGGGTCAGAACTGAGCTGGCTGAGGCATACCGCACGAAAGGGATCAAGGAACTGTATTCGCACCAGGCTGCCACAGCCGAACTGGTGCACGGTGGCAAGAACGTTGTTGTCGTAACGCCGACGGCGTCGGGCAAAACGCTCTGCTACAACCTGCAGGTGTTGAATGCGGTGCTGGAGAACCCCGATACCCGTGCTCTCTACCTGTTTCCGACCAAAGCACTGGCCCAGGACCAACTTGCCGAATTACACGACCTTGCCCAGCGGCTGGATGACCAGTTTGGAGTGTTCACCTACGACGGCGACACACCACAGGATGCGCGCAAGGCCATCCGGGAGCGCGGACATATCGTGCTGTCGAACCCAGACATGTTGCACGCCGGAATCCTGCCGCACCATACCAAGTGGATGCGGCTGTTCGAGAACCTGCGCTATATCGTGCTCGACGAATTGCATACGTATCGCGGCGTGTTCGGGAGCCATCTTGCAAATGTCCTACGGAGACTGAAGCGCGTCGCGCAGTTCTACGGCTCCAATCCGCAGTTCATCTGCTGCTCCGCCACGATCGCCAATCCCGGCGAGCTGGCCTCGCAACTGATCGAAGGCGAAGTTGACGTCGTCGAGGAGAATGGCGCGCCGTCTGGAGAGAAGCTCTTCGCTTTCTACAATCCGCCAATCGTCAACCGCAATCTTGGCATTCGGCGCAACTATATCAACGAAGCCACACGCGTAGCTAAGGAACTACTGGCACGCAAGCTGCAGACGATTGTCTTCGCCAACAGCCGATTGCATACGGAGGTCCTGCTGACCTATTTGCAACAGGCAAATCCGCCGAAACCTGGCCAGGCGGAACCGATTCGCGGCTACCGCGGCGGATATCTACCAGGGGAACGGCGCGAAATCGAACGTGGGCTGCGCGATGGCCGAATCCGCGGAGTAGTGGCAACCAACGCGCTTGAACTGGGAATTGATATTGGATCTCTGGACGCTTGCGTGATGGCGGGTTATGCGGGCTCGATTGCGTCCACCTGGCAACGTGCCGGACGTGCGGGGCGCCGCAGTGGATCCTCGTGCGCTGTGTTCGTTGCGTCTTCCGCTCCACTCGACCAATTCATCGTGCAGCATCCCGACTATTTTTTCGGAAGCTCACCCGAGCACGCCCACATTCAGCCCGACAACCTCGAGATTCTGGTGAACCATTTGAAGTGTGCGGCGTTCGAGTTGCCGCTCTCGCCTGACGAGCGGTTCGGCAACGTGGAATTGCCGGAGCTTTGTGAGCGACTTGCGGAAGCAGGGTTCCTGCAACGTAGCGGAGGAAACTGGCACTGGGTCCAGGAGAGCTATCCGGCAGATACGATCAGCCTGCGTTCGGTGACCTCCGACAATTTCGTCATCATTGATACGACAGGCGGAGAGGACGGAAAGTCGGAGGTGATTGGTGAAGTGGATTTTTCATCCGCTCTCACGACCGTCCATCCCAAGGCCATCTACCTTCACCAGGGTCAGCAGTACCACGTCGAGCGGCTGGATTTTGACCACCGCAAGGCGTACGTGAAGCGTGTGGACGTGGACTACTTCACCGACGCCATCCGCTACACCCAGGTACGGGTGCTCGAAATTGCCGAGGAGCAGAGTGTTCCGGGCCCGGCAGCACGAGCGCACGGAGACGTGCTGGTGCGCTCACAGGTCGTTGGTTTCAAAAAGATCAAGTTCTTCACCAACGAGAACGTGGGCTCGGGAAAGCTGGAGCTGCCCGAGAACGAGATGCACACGACGGCGTTCTGGATAACGCTCCAGCATGAACTGCTGGCAGGACTGCCTTTCACGCTTTCAGAACGGCAGAGCGGCATCTTCGGGTTGATTTACGCGCTCGCCTCGATGGCGACGCTGCTGTTGATGTGCGACCGCCGCGACATTGGCACTGCAGTTGGCGAACGGCCGCTGCATGGGGGCGCCGACGTGGAATGGCAGGAGTTTGCGAGTGCGCCCGGCGCCGAGAAGGAACTCTTCGAGCCGAACTTGTACCTATATGACGCGTATCCCGGAGGGATTGGATTTAGCGAACCGCTTTATTGCACCTTCCAATTGCTTTTGGCGCGCACCCGGGAACTTATCGTTGCATGTCCCTGTGACAGCGGATGTCCGTCGTGTGTTGGCCCGGCAGGTGACAAGAGTGAACGTTCCAAAGAAGTAGCTCTGGCAATCCTTCGGCATCTGTCTCCTGAGCGTGGCGACGCGTCCAGTACCAATAGCAACATTGGGTTTTTAACTTAACGTGAGTCAGACGACAACAGATCGCTTTGCCCGCTTAAAGGCGCTACAGCGCCCTTCGGTTCTGCCCCTGTCAGGACACGAGGTCGGACCAATAGGGAACTCAGTTGCAGAAGAAGCGATTGACGCCTGTTCCGGCTCTGCCGTTGGTGCGGAGAGGCTGGCGCTGCTTCTGAGGGCCTCGATCAAGCGGAACGGCCATGGCGAACACCTTTCGCTGCACTGTTGGCGTGGTGATCATGCCCCATGCGCGCCAGATGCTGCAGCACTTCGGTTACTCGCGCCGGACGCGCCCGAAGATGTTGCGGATGCTCAACGTTGGCTTTTTCTCGATACGGAGACAACCGGACTCGCCGGTGGGACGGGCACGTATCCGTTCCTGGTCGGTCTTGCGTGGTGGAAAGGCGGTGGTCTCGAGGTCGAGCAGTTGTTCATGCGTGAGTACAGCGAGGAACATTCGCTGCTTTTGGCACTTGCCGAGCGCATGGCAGAACGTCCTGTATTGGTCACCTTCAACGGCAAGTCCTTCGACTGGCCATTGCTCGAAACCCGCTATCGGATGGCGCGAACCATTCCGCCGCCGGCACCGCGAGCCCACCTTGACTTCCTTCATCCCGCACGGAATCTATGGCGGCTGCGGCTTGGCTCCGTAAGATTGTCGCAGCTCGAACGCCATGTATTGGGATGGGACCGGGGCGCAGATATCGCGTCAGAGCTGATTCCACGAATCTATCTCGACTACGTGCGCGGGGGACGCGCAGAGCCGCTGGTCCCTGTGTTCCAGCACAACCTGATGGATCTTCGCGGACTGGCTGGACTCTCTGGTCGCATCCTTTCACTCCTTGGCGACGGAGAGGGAACCAGCCAGGATGGACTAGAGCTCTACGGGGTCTCCCGCATTTGCGAACGACGTGGCGAGGCAAAGCGCGCACGGATACTGTACGAACGGTCGATTGCCTCCGTCCTGCCGGAGGAAACCAATCGCACTGCCCGCGCTGCGCTGGCGCGACTGTCAAAGCGAGACGGGGACCTGGGCCGTGCGCACGAGCTTTGGGAAAGTGTGCTGGGCAACTCTCGCGAGGGGTACGAAGCCTACGAACAACTGGCAATTTACTATGAGCACGAAGCTCGCGAGCCAGGACGCGCGCTAACGCTCGCCCGTGAGGCGCTCGACCAGCTCCGTCGTGCGAACCAAATAGGGACAGTCGCGGCGACTGAATATCGCCGAACCAAGGGGCGGTTCGAGCATCGGATATTGCGTCTCGAACGCAAGTCCAGCAGAACGCTGCTCGACACGTTGGACGCATAGAACCGTTTCGTCGGCTGCGCCCCACTCAAGGTGTTGTGGTACTGCCCGTCGGAACGGCGCCAACCGGAGCAGGTGCCTCGCGCAATTGACGGCGCAGGATTTTGCCCAGGTTGGACTTTGGCAGGGGCTCGTTGCGAAACTCTACGATCCTGGGCATCTTGTAGCCGGTCAGGTATTGCCGGCAATGTTCGAGCAGCGCCTGTTCCGTGAGCGCCGGATCCTGTTTCACCACGACGATCTTGACGACCTCGCCGGACTTGTCGTCGTGTGCGCCTATCGCTCCAACCTCGGCCACGCCGGGATGCATTGCGACGACCTCTTCGATCTGATTCGGGAAGACATTGAAGCCGGAGACCACGATGATGTCCTTCTTCCGGTCCGTGATTCTGAAGTAGCCGCGCTCGTCCACGAACCCCATGTCGCCGGTGCGCAACCAGCCGTCGAGGGTGAAAACCTTCTCGGTCTCATCGGGCCGGTTCCAGTACCCCCGCATGACCTGCGGGCCGCGCACGCTGATCTCTCCCACCTCGCCGACCGCGAGTTCGTTATCGCTCTCGTCGAGGATAGTGGCTTGCGTCGACGGAATTGGCATGCCGATGGCTCCGGTCCACTCCTCGGTGTCCAGTGGGTTGGCTATCACCACCGGAGAGGCCTCGGTCAATCCGTAGCCTTCGATGATGGTCACGCCGGTGCGCTGCTTCCAGCGTTCGGCCACCGCGCGTTGCACGGCCATGCCCCCGGCGCTGGTCACCTTCAGGGCGCGCGTGTCCACCTCCGCAAATTCAGGTGCATCGAGCAGCGCCCGGTACAGCGTATTGACAGCGATGATGATCGTGAAGGGGTATTCCTTGAGGTCGTGGATGAAGGCGTGCATGTCCTTCGGGTTGGTCACCAGGACGGTTTGGGCGCCGCCCCTCATGAACACGAGACTGGAGGTCAGTGCGTAGACGTGATACAACGGCAACGGACAGACGAACACCTCCTTGCCGTCCACCAAGTCACGCGCCATCCACGCCCCCAACTGCTGCACGTTCGCCACCAGATTGCCGTGTGTCAGCACCGCGCTCTTGGCCACTCCGGTGGTGCCGCCGGTGTACTGCAGGAAGGCTGTGTCATCATGGTTCAGGGGCACGTCCTCCACTTCCTGCCCACGCCCTGCGCGCAACGCCGCTTTGAACGTAGTCGCGCTCGAAAACTTCCACGCAGGCACCAGGCGCTTGACATGCTTCACCACGACGTTCATGAGCAGCGCCTTGACCAGCGGAAACATGTCGCCGACCTCGGTCGTGATGACGACCGGGTTCAGGGTCGGGTTTTTGTCCAGCACCTGCTGCAGGGCGTGGGCAAAGTTCTCCAGTACCACGACGGCCACGGCGCCCGAGTCCTTGAGTTGGTGCTCCAACTCGGGTGGCGTGTACTGCGGATTGACGCTAACAACCACCAAGCCTGCCTGCAGCACGCCAAACAGTGCCACCGGATACTGCAGCAGGTTGGGCATCATGATCGCCACCCGATCGCCCTTATGCAGCCCTAACGATTTCTGTAGGTAGGCGGCGAAGTTGCGGCTCGATCGGGCGAGTTCGGCATACGTCATCGAGGTGCCCATGTTGCTGAAGGCGGGCAATGAGCCGAAGCGCTCGCAGCCGCGGAGCAGCAAGTCCCTCAGCGAGGCGAACTCATGCAGATTGACCTCGGCCGGAATCCCGGCAGGGTAGTGACTCAACCAGATTGGTTCCATGTTGACCTCTCGTTCGCCTGTCGGTGAAACGTCAGCTCACCAATCCGCATCAGATTGTCCGGTGTTCGCGAGCGGTATGGGTGTTCCACATGCAACAGCCTAAATCCTACTGCTCGCACTGCTGCGGCCACTTCTTGCGGTTCGCACCTCATAAGCGGGCTTTCACAATTAGTCCAAGTTTAGAAGGGTTATCGATGCGGTAGGCAACAATTGAAAGGTTCCTCAGATACTGCGATGTCGAGCATATTCTTTCGACAGTTGCGTAACTCGGAGCATCTAATGAAATGGGAGTTCCCCCGGCTCTGCCGGGGAGGCAGTCAAACTTTGAGAATTCCGGGAGTATACCTCCCGCTGTAGCCTTCGTTCTTGCCGAAGTCCGTTGGCTCGCGAGTCTCGTGCGGTTGCGGTTGCTTTTGCTTTTCACCGGTTGCGATCAGGCCCCTTTGAGGGGCCAGCAACCGTAAAGCCTCCGGCTCTGCCGGAGGATACTTACTCGTGATCAGCGTGAATCAGGCACAGATGATTCGCCTTTCAAGGCTCAGCACGTCACAGGGGGAATAGCATTGGCTTTTTGCGCGCTGAAAAGGGCAATCATCTCCCGGTTGAAGGCGGGGAGGTCAGAAGGCTGACGACTGCTGATCCAGTTGCGGTCCCGGACCACTTCACGGTCTACCCATTGGCCGCCGGAATTGCGAATGTCATCTTGGATGGTGTGATAGCTGGTTAGTATCCGCCCCTTCGTCAGGCCCGCCGAGACCAGAAGCCACGACCCGTGACAGATGACCGCAATGGGTTTCCCCGCTTCGTCGATTTGGCGAACGAATTCTTGCGCCTTCTGGTCCATCCGCAGAGCATCAGCATTCAATGCGCCACCGGGAAGCATGACCGCGTCAAAATCAGCAGGGTTTGCTCTTTCAAGCACTAAGTCGACGTCGAAGTAGTCCGCTTTCACATCGTGCTTCATCGCCTGAAGTCTTCCTGATTTCGGAGCGATCAAAGTCGTTTGGGCCCCGGCCTCCATCAGTGCTTGACGTGGATCGGTCATTTCGGATTGCTCGAAATCGTTCGTGGCCAAGATGGCAACGCGAACGTTCGCAAGGGGTTTGTCTTTCATGGGTGAATCTCCTTTGGGTCACTTCTCATCGTTCAGATTCTTCAGAGCCGCTTCAACGCCTGGCGACGAGTCTGCTCGTCGGGAGCGGCGAGCGACGATGCTACGCGAACGCCATCAAATCCGAACTCGTCCAGCAAGCGAAGCACTATTGCGTTAGGTGCTTCGCTGTCGCCAGCAGGACAAGTTAGAGCAGGCGAACCACCTTCACTTGGCCTCATCGGCTCGCGGCAAACGTAAGCGCGACGGCGCGATCGATGGTTGGGGGTTTCGTGCCCACGCTCACTTGAAAGACTTGCACCCGTGCGTTCTCTGTATCAGCGATGTAGATGCGGTTGCTTTCATCGACCCACAAGCCTCCCGGAGCACGGAACTCGCCAATTCGACTGCCCGATTGTCCAAACGCACCCATCAGCACTCCATCCGGTTTGTACACGCTGATGATGGAGTTGGCAGCGTAACTGATGTAGATGTTCCCGTCTTTATCTAAAGTCAGCCCATTTTCTCCACCGCCGCCTCTGCGGAGACCGACAGCAACGCGATAACAAGCAACGCGGTTGCCGTCGAAATCAAGGAGTTGAATCCGAGATCCGTCCGCATCCAGAACCGCAATTCCGTGATCGCTCGCAGCAATTTGAGTTGGAGATAGAAATTCTCCGCTGCCATTGCCGTGCCGATCTTTCCCGACACGTTTCAAGACGTTGCCCTTCAGATCAAGGATAAAAACCAGATTGCGTGGAGTGTCGGCGAGATACAAACGGCCAGCATTCCGGTCAATTGCAATTCCGGCTGGACGTTCATACATGTTTTCGCCATGGAAGTTACCGATGTAGCGGACGAATTGGCCGTGTTGGTCGTAAACCAGCACCATTCCCCGCTCCGAATCTGCGATGTATATGTTGTCCGCGGCATCCACGGCAACGCCAGCAGGCCGACGCAGCTTGCGACCCTGATTGCCCAGAATGCTGAACGAAGTCTTGCCCTTGGGGTCAAACACGTGCACGGCAGGCAAGTCCGGATCGCTGATGATGACGCGCTGCATGGAGTCTGTGGTCACTTGATGCGGCGCCCCCATTACCCTGGCTGATCCATAGACAAAGGTCACTATCGTATCGCGAGTACTTACCAGGTTGGACTTCGGTTGTGCGATTCTCACGGCGCGGGCCGGAGCCTCGAAGTCTTCCACAACCCTGCGGGCCGGAAGAATCATCCACCGAGGTGCTTCGGTCTGGCTTGCCGCCTCCTCGCCAGGGACTGCGGTCGACCATGAAGTTGAACCAAGCGCTTCCGAAGCACAAGTGGATTTCGATGACTTTTTGTATTTTGAATTGGCGCAGAACGTGCCCAGATATTCCAGTTCGCGACCGCCTCCCAGACTAACTTGAGGGAAGGCGCGAAAATTCTTTGTAGGCGGCTCAAGGCGTAACGACGCAGATACACCCGTAGCGGATGGGGCGAGTTCCTCACGAGTTTGACCGAGCGCGGTTTGGGAAACGAGGACCAACAGCGCGAGCCCAAGCAAGACCCGGAGCTCAACCCTTGGCGCACTTGCGCTTCTGCAGAAAAGCAAACGCTGAAATCGCGAAATACCGCGCCTTGGCGTATCCACGAAACTCTGTTTGTTGGCGCGCACTGAGCCGAGCGAGGGAGAAGGAAGAGAAAGCGTTAGTTTGTCCGAACCATCAGCCGTCATCATCTAGCCTCTACTGCACCTTGGGTGTGTCAGTGACCCGCGTCCTAAAGGACGATGACAACGGGACCTTATCTGCAGAAAGGCCATTTTGGGTCCGCGAGCGGCTGACTGTACACGCAGGATGTCTGTATTCGAATACCCACAACGATTGGAGCATTCTCCGTTGCGGCGTGCCTGCTCAGAATTGCTCATCTCAGCGGTAAATCAGATGGGATCCGCACTGATCGCGCACTTTCCATTGCGAGATGGTTCGAGTGCGACGCATTGAACTTGCTAGAACGGTTCCTAGACACCGATGGCTCGTGAGTTTAAGGCGATTCGGAGCAGCGCGATGGAGATGCTACGCGATCAGCCCGTGGTGGAACTAGCTGATTTCCTGCGAGACGTTCGGCATAAGCCAGTCCGGCTTCGCAGTTCGACTTGTCCACATCGTTGCCAATTGCGGCTACTGGATACTGGCCGATCTCGAATTCGCGGCGGACGCGGTAGACCGGATTAAGCCGGCTTCGCAAAGTCCCCAGGACTGTTTGCAGTCGAACGCCATTCTGCCTTGCGCTCTTTGGTCGCCTCAGATAACGCCCGCTTTACACCTGCCACGTCGAAGTCCTTGGTGTAGACCGGGCTCCCCGGTTGTTGGCGCCAGGACTCGTCAAGCCCACCGGCATCAACACCGTCAAATCCGAGCTCGTCCAGCAGCCGAAGCACTACTGCCTTAGCTGCTTCGACATCGCCAGCAACTGGTAGCGCGATTCGCCCGGGAGCACCTGCAGGCCGCCCGAGATCCATAAGATGTTGCGCATAAATGTTGTTGAACGCCTTGACCACGGGGCGGCCCAACTGCTGCTCAACCCACCGGCTCTCGGTCGCGCCAGCTTCGATCCCGTCGATACGGCCATCGCGCTGCTGCGGATAGTAGTTGCCGGTGTCGACGACGACGACGCTGTCTGGAACCCCTGCAAACAAATCGGCCGGCAGTTTGGGCACGTTCTTCTGGGGAATCGTCACGATGACCACGTCTCCGCTGCGGGCAGCTTCTGCGACGGAGACAGGGGTAGCGCCGGTCTCGCGGGCCAAGCCTGCCAGCGATTCGGGACCTCTTGAGTTGGCAACAAAGACTTGGTGACCGAGCGCGGTGAAGCGTCGGACGAGGGTCCCACCGATTTGCCCTGCTCCGATGATGCCGATCTTCATATCTTCTCCTTGACGGATGTCACTATTCACTTGCCTGGATCAAGGTCTCAGGAGGTCTGAGACCTACCGCAAGCGATACACATCCCAGATGATGAAGACGCCTGGACGGCGCGTTCGAACTTAGGGTGTGAAGATCAGCGCTTTCCACTATTTCGGTGTCGCCGCTGACCGTAAAGAGCATGCACGGATCGTCACGCCTTCCTGCGGGCTTTCGTTCCCGGCTTTCGCGCGGTTGGTGGCTTTCTCCGAGCTGCTCCAGCAGGTTTTGTCGTTTTGGCCGCGACACGTCTTCTCGCCTTCGCTACTGCGGGCTTTCTCGCTTTGACCACGGCAGGCTTTCTCACTTTGGCCGCAGCGGGCTTCCTCGCTTTCGCTACAGCGGGCATTTTCGCTTTGACCTCGACTTCAACCGGAGCAGGCAATTCAGGCTTGGGCTGCTTCCGAGTGCGATGGTGGCCCTGATGCAGCAACTGGATGCGGTCGGCTTCTTCATCCGTGCGCAGCTGAGTGTCTTCACTGCTTCGGCGCTCGTCCTCGAGGTATTCCGGAATCGTTTTCGTTGCCATGGCCGCAGTGTGGCAGAACTGTCCTCGTCCAGGCTGTCCAATTGTGACCAGTCGGTGACTATTTGAGGGCCGCCATGAAAACGGGATGCGAACGGTTCACCGACGCCTGGCGGCGCCCTTGATGCACCGATTAGAGTCTGCAAATCTGCTTCACACGGTTCTTGTGCATGCGCTTCCTGTTGACGAAACGATGAGAAAGTCGTATGCTGCAGTGCAGCAATATCCGATTGAAAGTTCCGCTCCCCCGTTTCCTGCCTTGGCGCTTGGAAGACAAGGTCAAGGGCGCGCAGGCATTTTTCGAGCGCGCTTGAAAGGATCCTGCCATGTTTTCACCCGAAGACACCGTTTGCGGATTCGTTGCCGGCCTCAGCGGGCGATCGTTCGCCAACGTGCAGCCCGGACACACACTCTTGCATGACCTCGGTCTGAAGCCGCACGACCTGGAGACGCTCGCTCGGTTGATCGAGAACGAGTACGGTGTCAAGCCTTCTGCTGACGAGATGTTGGGCTGGAAGCGAATGCAGGACGTAACCACCTTCATCCGCCTAAACGTCCAGCCAGCTTCTTGCGCGCCAACGGGACATCCAGTTCGGTAGTCTTGGCGGACGAACCACTCGTGAGGAGTACACGCTTGCTACGCAACTTAGGGCTGACAGACTAGCGATAGTGGCTGACACGAGAACGGATAATCGGAGCGACTGCTGCGTGAGGGCTTGGCGCGATTCTGGCGCTCGCGAATCTCCCCTCGGTCGACCACCACGCCATAGCCGTACTAAATGCCATCGATCCGAATCCGCCCAAATGAGAACTGTTGGAACTTCATGGCGGGCCTCCGACAAAGGATACAACCGGGAAGAGTCTGAGAGGTCAGCACTGCATGATGGAAAGGTGAGGACTATCCTGTAGGCACGGAGGCCCCAATCTTGATCGAGATCAAGCCGCTTCGGATGGACTTTCCGGCCGATGCCAACTTCATTATTGTTGGCCAAGCGCGTTTCAACTGAACTGCCCTTGATAGCAGAGAGTCTCGTATGAGTATTTTGTTCTCTAACATCGCCGCGACGGACCGGGGACACCCGCACACCATAAGCCTGAAACTCCGCGACACGAGCCAGCTCTTCAATTCGATGGACCCTTCTCCGTTCATTGAAAAAGACCTCGACGACGATGCGGAAGAGTTCATCGTGAGCTGGGCGCAGGAATTCTCTCCTAACGCTGCAATCAAATTACGTATCCACTTGGATCACTGGCCGGCCGAAGACCCCCAAGAAATGATCAGGACGGCCGTCCACAACCATTTTGCCCACCGTGCCCAAATCACTGAATTGGAGTTCAAGCGCCTCCTGAAGCAAGGCCGCACCAGCCTTTTGATTGGGCTGCTCTTCTTGGCGGCATGCCTATTCCTTAGCAAGATGCTGTTGGGTCATGAGGCTGGCACTTGGGCTGCCGTCGTGCGGGAGAGCCTTACGATTGCCGGATGGGTCGCCATGTGGCGACCGATGCAGATCTATCTTTACGATTGGTGGCCTCTGCTACAACTGCGCCGGGTTTTTACCAACCTGAGCCACATGCCCGTGGAAGTCGTCCAAAAGGGCAAGAGTTGAAGAGCCTCTAAGTACGTCAGCCACGCACTGAAGTGCGAACGATCTCTACCGAGCAGTTGGCATGGCGAGCGACGAACTCCGCCACGCTGCCAAGTAAGAAGCGTGGGATGCCACTTCGTCCATGAGAACCGACGACGATCAGATCGGCACCCCACTCTTCTGCGGCATCGATAATTTTCTCCCGTATGTCTCCCACCTCGACCGCGGTTTCCGCCTTGAACCCCACACAACGCATCTCGCTCGCAATTCGCTCGACCAACTCATGTGCTGGTTTCTTCTGGTCGTCCAATTCAGGAGCGTAGCCTGGAGCCATTTGCGGGGGTGCCGGTGCACTCGGCTGCAATACATGCAAGACCCGAACCTCTATATGCTCAGGGCGAAATTGCGTGATAACGGCCTGTAGTACATCACCTGAGAACTTCGAATCGTCAATTCCCACTAACATTTTCATGACTCCTCCTCAAGAAGAGATGCCACCGCAGGGACAGTTTTCGCTCAACAGCTCTACGAAGGCGTTGCCAACTGATTCAGCCCGTCCGTGCCCATATTGAATTGCATCGCCCTCTCCCTCCAATAAAAAAGTAGGGTGGAAACTCTACATACAATTAAACGCCGCGACGATTGAACTGTCAGTGACTACGATCGAGCGTGTTAGCCTTGCCGGGCTCCACGCGCGCGAGCGGAGGCAGGGAAAGACCCGACTGCTACAATGCTGGGCGCAGCACTTGAAAGGTTTCCATGGACATCCAAGCCATTGTTTCAAATCTCAAGGACGAACGTAATCGAATTGACCAGGCCATCTCCGCGCTGGAAGGATTTACTTCAACGGCGCCCCGGCGTGGACGTCCGCCAAAGGCGACCACGACTGGCGGGAATCGTCGCCGGATGAGCGCAGCCGCCCGCAAGCGCATCTCCGAGGCTATGAAGCAGCGATGGGCAAAATGGAAGGGAAAGTCCGCACCGGAGCAAGACAAGACTACGCCTAAGAAGACCACCGTTCGCCGTCCGATGAGCGCAGCCGCGAAAAAGAAATTGTCAGCACTCATGAAGGCGCGTTGGGCCGCGAAGAAGAAGTCCGCCTAGCGCGATTTCCGTCAGACAAGCATTGGCACTCATGCCAAAGGATTTAAGACTTCGCTCAGGTTGCGACGATCGCGTGGGCATTGAGCAAGCGCGACCGGGCACATACGTCCTGGTGCTTTCATCGAGATCGACCGACCTGATCCATATAGGAAGGCTCGGCGCTCTACAGCTTCAGTCGGGCTTCTGGGTTTATGCTGGCAGCGCGCTCGGGCCGGGAGGCGTCCGTGCACGACTTGCCCATCATCTCAAGCTCTCACGCCGGCCTCACTGGCACATCGACTACTTGAGGGCGCATACCAGGGTCGAAGAAATCTGGTACTGTCTCGACACTCGGCGTTTGGAGCATATCTGGGCGGAACAGATCAGATTGGCTGAAGGAGCATCAGTTCCTCTGCTAGGCTTTGGGTCTACCGATTGCAGATGCGAGTCGCACCTCTTCTTCTTCGAGCGACGACCGTCGCGTGAGCGATTCAGGCAAGTGCTAGGGAAGGGTATCAGGAGCGTTTCTTGCTAGCGCCGTAGAACGTGACCTCGCCATCAACAACGACCGCCACGAACCTGTTGCTTTCTGCGTCCTTGAATTGCACGACCTGATGACCGCTGCGAGCCAACTGTCCCCATCGGCTCGGTTTCTCCGGATTCTGCTCGATGGCTTCATATTCGTGGCCCTCAATACTGAATGCGGCGGTTTTCAAATGCT
>Ga0097691_1000994_pt1 | contig 22126 bp, 26 predicted proteins | sample NGESurdeep072012_8_FD_72858 | JGI IMG/M metagenome (GOLD analysis project Ga0097691, IMG submission 72858) | Arctic peat soil microbial communities from Barrow, Alaska - NGEE Surface sample 210-1 deep-072012 | ecosystem: Environmental > Terrestrial > Soil > Wetlands > Peat ... | reverse complement strand
GCTCACTGGAAAGGTGCGCATACTTCTGCACTATCTCCGGCGATGACCAGCTTACTCTACCTGTTTTCCGCGGGCCGGGGCCAGGTGCGACATTCTCGCCTTATGTGGTGCAGCGCACAGTGCGTTGTCATTGAAGGGCGGATAAGGCTGCATCGACTAAGGGTCTCAGTGCCGGTTGATCCGATTTTGGATTGGAAAAACAAGACTGGGGATTTGCCATCGTCGTAAATATGTCAACCGCGAAACGTTGACACAGCGCATCAGGCTCCACACCCGCAAGGGATCGGCCAACCCCGGTACCTTGCAGGCTCAAATAAAGAGGAAAAAAATGAACAGCTTCAAAATGTTATTCAAACCACTGATGGGATTTATGGCATTACTGCTGGCCACTTTTGTGGTCGGCACTTCAGCCGCCTTAGCCGCCGATCCCACGGTGGTTTCGTCAATCCCAAGTAACAGCGCCACTAATGTACCGACCAGCACCAATAGCAATAATAACATTGTGACCGGCACCGTAGTGACCGCAACCTTCAGTCAGCCGATGGATCCTACAACGATCAACTCGTCCCCGTTCGCACCGCAGCTCGCCTTCACGCTCATGGATGTAACCGGAAACAATGTACCCGGTACCGTCACCATGAATGCCACAAACACGGTAGCCAGCTTTACGCCAACTGCTTCCGCACTTAGCCTGAATACCGCGTATACCGCCACGGTTACCACTGCGGCCAGGGATGCCGGTGGCACTGCAATGGCCATTCCCGTTGTATGGAGCTTTGTGACCAAGAACGTCGTGTCTACCGCACAGGATTCAGTAAACCTTGGAGCAGCCGGTACTTTTGCGATTCTGTCACAAACAGGAGTCACAGACGTTTATGCATCAGCTATTAATGGGGATGTTGGATCTAGTCCAATCACCGGAGCCGCTATCCTGGTTACGTGCACCGAAGTGCAGACAGGGATAGTTTATTCAGTTGATGCGGCTGGTCCTCTTTCATGCACAGTGACTAACGCCTCATTATTGACCTCGGCTGTCGGTGATATGGAAACAGCGTACCTCGACGCAGCCGGACGAACATTACCGGATTTTACTGAACTGGGCGCAGGAGAGATTGGCGGACTGACCCTCGCTCCTGGCCTCTACAAATGGGGCACCCCTGTTTTGATCTCAACGGATGTCACACTCTCTGGTGGCCCAAACGATGTCTGGATCTTCCAGATTGCGGGAACTATGACTCAGGCAAGCGCTACGAGGGTAACCCTGACAGGCGGCGCACTGGCCAAGAACATCTTCTGGCAGCCCGCCGGCGCTGTGGCCATTGGAACGACCGCGCACTTTGAAGGAATCATCCTGGCTAAAACAATGATCGCCGTGAATACTGGTGCGTCGGCCAATGGCAGACTGTTGGCACAGACTGCGGTCACTCTTCAGCAGAATGCGGTTACACAGCCCGCCCCCTAAGAAGGCAAGGAGCACCATAGCTAGGACCAAGATGCCGGCAACCAATGGGTTCATTATTGGTTCCGGCATCTTCGATCTATGCTGAAGGGGCTACGCCGTGGCGGCGCTGGTGTTGGCGCGTATCACCGTCGTCGCCGTCACGGTGTTCCTGTATCGCCACCAAGCATATCAATGCAATGTATCAATGGTATTAAAAGGCCGGAAAACTGGTCGGGAATAAAGAGCAACAAGTCAACGATCTCGGCAAACAAATATCAGGAAAAGCCGAGAAAACCTATGGTGATGCCAGGGAAGTCGTCAAGGATGCAAACAAGTATTCTTGAAGCGTTAATTTGATAAAAAATGGCCGCTGTGCGCGGCCATAAGCATTCTTCCGCTATCCAAATTCAGCATACCTTCTGGGAAGGCTACTGAATTAGTGAAGGCATTTTTCAGGATGATGACAAAATGGATTTTTCATATACAAAGCAGATGAGTATCGGAAATAGAATTATTGATTCCGCACATGAAAAAATACTCGACTTGATTAACAGGATTGAGTATTTGATTAAAGAATGTGACTGCCATGCCCTATCAGAGACATTTAATCTGCTCGAAGAGCATTTAAGTGATTATTTTCTTGTTGAGGAAGGCATTGCGCAGGCGATCAGCTTTTCTTTTACCGAGCACGACGTTGCGCATCAATATTTGCTGAATAAGGTTCAACAATCAAAAAATGATTTGGTAGCTAATAATGGTATGTGGTCTAACACTACGGCAAAGCATTACTCCAACTTGTTGAGGGATTGCTTGAGTACACACATCAAGGTGGAGAGTGAGCCGATAAAAATAATGCTGGGTACTCGATTCTACGACTTCAAGCCCAGTTGAAGGATAGGCACCTGACCGAAGGCGGGTTGCTCCAAGGCAAAGGCAGCGACGGCGGTCTCCGCTGCTTCCTCAACACGATTCTTGGGATTGGGCTTCCGGCGATTGGCATCGATCAGGGCATCGACTCCGCGAGTCTCAACTGCTGCCTGATAGCGATAGAAGGTATCGCGTGAGAAGCCCATCACCTTGCAGGCGCGGGATACGTTGCCAAGTTCGGCGGCCAGATTCAGCAGGCTGATCTTGTTTGATGACATTCTGTTGAACACTACTCATGGGGTTACTCCTTTGCGCTTACGCGCTTTGATTGATAAAGATTCGCACCTCTATCAAACCGCGTACCCGTATGCCAAGCTCGCGCGCAATCTGTGCCTTAGGCCGTTCACCTATCGCGGCTAACCGCACAGCCTCCAACTTGAATTCCCGACTGTATCTTGTATATTCTTTGCGTTCCATGAGACACCTCCTTTAGAGATAATATGCCTCTCTTAGGGTGTCCATCAAACGTGGGTAAGATCAACCCGACCCAAAGCGGACTTACGTGTTGACATTTGAGGTCAAAAATGCGTTATAATTGTTTTAGCCGTCGATGACATGTGACGCGTAATTCGACTTCTTGCCAACGCGGCCGGTAATGAATCAGTAGGTCTTACTAATGTCATGAAAGGAGATGATCATGCACTCCATTAATTTACACGACGTTCATTTTCCCAAAGGTCCAAACTTGTTCGCTTTCTCTGTTGGCGAAGTTGTTTGGTTTTCCATCGCCATTTTCTTCTTTTTGCTATCTTGGATAGTAGGCGGGGATGATTTCAGGGACAGTATTGGCGGCAATGTTGGCTTAGCAGGATTGGTGGTAGGGTTAGCCGTTGGCGCTATTTTATGCGCTATTACGAGACCTAAAAAATAGGTCAAGCTATTCAAGTTAATTGCCAATTTTGTGAATTAAAATTGACCGCTGCTAGAAATAGTCAGCGGTTTTTTTGCATCATTAAAAGCACTTTGCTTATTGATGGGCACAAATGCAAAGTGCCACTGTCAACTTGCAGGTTTGCTATATGACACCCTCGAATGACTCTTATTGGCACCGAGCCGAACTTCGAACATTGTAATAGCCACCGCGAAAGCGGCCCTTGGCGCTTTGCAATCAAGTCAATTATTCAGATTGCCGCATAGCAGCCACAGGTGACATGCGGCTCTCGACGCGCACACCAATCGTTGTGAATGGCGGACACTCATCTCACTTACTTGGTGAGTCCGATCATCCCGAAAGCAGTCGCTGGAAAAAAATACGTTTGTTATTGAGTATTCAATAGCCACAAATGCGATGCAATTGTGATGAGTCTGTCACAGACTTGCGATGCAAGACTGTGGTGACTTTTCGGTGACTTGAGGGGTGAATACATGACAATACAGTGCAAAATGGGGAACGAGCGGCACTGTTACATGGAATAAAAGCAATAAGTTACGAATATAATTCTGGTCGACATCCAAGTGGTAGTTGGTTCGAGTCCAATCGTGCTACCAAATTTTCACCTATAGAATGTCGTTTAAATAAAAAAGCCGCATTTAGCGGCTTTTTTACTTGTAGTATCAAACAGCATTCAGAACCAGCTAAAACTCCTTCCAATCCTCATCCTTTTCTTCTTGAGCCTTGGCTGGTTTGCGCAATTTTCTCGATGCCGCCTGCTGAACAGGTACCGGAGCATGAGCTATGTTGTCAGATTTGGATTTGGACGGGGCTGACCGTGATATCGCTTGGTCCGTCTCCAGCTTGAAGATACTCACTGTATGCATCAGGGCATACGCTTGATCTTGCATAGCCTCGGCTGCTGCGGCGGCTTCCTCGACCAACGCGGCGTTCTGCTGTGTCACTTCGTCCATCTGGACGATGGCCTGGTTCACTTGTTCGATACCGGCACTCTGTTCGTTGGAGGCAGCGGCGATCTCGGCCATGATGTCGGTGACGCGTTTCACCGCTTGGACGATTTCATTCATTGTCTCACCAGCTTGGTCTACCTGTTTGGAGCCGGCATCGACTTTATTGACCGAGTCGTCGATCAGGGCTTTGATTTCTTTGGCCGCAGCTGCCGAGCGTTGAGCCAGGTTGCGCACTTCGCCGGCAACCACCGCAAAGCCGCGCCCTTGTTCACCGGCGCGCGCGGCTTCCACGGCGGCATTCAAGGCCAGGATGTTGGTCTGGAAAGCAATGCCTTCGATGACGCTGATGATATCGACGATCTTTTTGGAACTGGTGCTGATCGAAGCCATGGTTTGCACTACGTTGTCGACCGCTTTCCCGCCCTTGATGGCGATATCCGAAGCATTTTTTGACAATTGGTTGGCCTGTATGGCGTTCTCGGCATTCTGTTTCACAGTGGAGGTGAGCTCTTCCATGCTTGAGGCGGTTTCTTCCAGGCTGGAGGCTTGTTCTTCGGTGCGCTGTGACAGGTCGGCGTTGCCCGACGCGATTTCCTTGGAGGCGGTGGCAATGGACTCGGTGGCGCTGCGTACTTCGCCGACGATACCGGCGAGGTTTTCGTTCATATCTTTCAGTGCTTGCAACAGTTGCCCGACTTCATCCTTCGACTTCACTTCAATGCGCTGGGTCAGGTCGCCCTTGGCCACTGCATCGGCTGTTTCTACCGCATGTTTCAATGGGCGGGTGACAAAGCTGATCAGCCAGCCGATACCGAAAAACAGGAAAGTTTGTATGATTGCCTGCGCTCCCCACAGGACCATATTGGCCTTATTCATCTCGGCGAATTCATCGGAAATATCCAGTGTGATGCTGACGGCACCGCTCACTGTACCTTCTGGCTCGTTATGGCATTGAAGGCAATTGGTACCGCGAAAGTCTTTTTTTGCAATAAAGGGGATCACGACACGCAGGGATTGGGTTCCATTCTGGTCCAATAATTCATATTGCTCTTTGGCAGATGTCATGGTGTTTCTGTCCATGTCATCCGTGGCCTGTTCGGAGGGCAATCCCGGGCCGTATTGATCCTGTACTGGCTTGTTACGGATAACACGCAACTCCAGCACCTTCTCCGAAGCACTCATTTTTTTTATGTACAAGGCACGCTGCTCGGCGTCGCTGATGATGCCATTTGTCATCAGCATGTTCAAACCATTGAGCACCCCATCCGCTGAAATGACAGCTTTTTGCCGTGAGTCTTCCAGTACACGTTTTTCAAACTTGTCCGATACAAACCGTTGCGCTAATACCAGGATGAGCAGCAAGATAAGCTGGATGGGAATCTGCAGCTTGTTTCTTAACGGTAACTTGCTCCACCAGTTTTTCATTTGTTATTTGCGGAACAGTTGACGGATTACCACTCGCAGCGCCTAGTTTGAAATTGCCACAAGCAGCCATTGCAAACGTTGCTTAATGATTCGGGTTTGTTTGAAAGAACACTTTATCACGAAATCCGCGGCATCGAAATTTTTCTGGTGTTGAATTCAGAAAGGCTCACTGGCGAACTCAGAAATGATGTGCAGCTAACGTAGAGGCTTGTCGTCGTTGCTTTGCGTCTGCTGTTCGACGGTAAACAACACGGCTGCCTTTACCCTTGAAGACAAGTTGAGTTTGGTCAGGATGTGACGCACATGCTGTTTTACGGTGTCATAGCTGATCTTTAACGTTTGTGCGATGGCTTTGTTGCTTTCCCCGCGCGATAACAGTTGCAGTATTTCACGCTCGCGGTCGGTGAGTAGCTTTAGGGAGTTTTTCGGTTCTTCCCCGGGTTGGTCGCCGCGCAACATTTCGATCATTTTGATCGTCATGGTAGGAGCGACGACCAGTTCGCCTGCCGCAATTCTCCGGATGGCATCAACGACATCTTCCGGTGCCATGTCTTTGAGCAGATAGCCGCGTACGCCCGCACGTATCGCGTTGGCCAAATCGACTTCGGAGTCGCTCATGGTCAAAACGGCAGCAGGTATCGTGCAGCCCTCTTTGCGGATTTGTTCGAGCATGGCCAGCCCATCCATCGGCTTCATGCGCAAATCCAAGATCAAAAGATCGGGATGTTCATTCAATAATTCGCGCAACCCTTCGACACTGCCGGTTGAGCCGAGCACTGCGAAGCCATAGCAGTTGGCGAGCAACTCGCTTAATCCGCTCCGGCACAGGCTTTGATCGTCTACCAGTACAATTTTTAATGGCTCATTCATTAACGGCTCTCCAATCTGATCCCGGTTCAGGGAAGTATACCTGCACGCGTGTGCCGAATCCCTTAGAACTTTCTACTTTTATTTCGCCACCGATGCGTTGTGCACGCTCGCGCATGATCATCATGCCATAGTGTCCTTCTACCGGTGTGAAAGTGCATCCGCCGCTGCCATTATCTTCAATGGTGAAGACATAGTAGTTGCTGGAAAAATCCACGATCAGGCGAGCATGAGTGGCGCCTGAATGGGTGGCAATATTCGCCAGGGCCTCTTTAACGATATGGGACACCTGGATTTCATATTCAAGCGGTAATTCGAGATTGGCTACCAGGTTGACATATTCGAGCACAATGCCATTTCGATGGCGGAATTGATCGGTCAAGGTTTGCAGTGCATGCAGCAGTCCTGATGGATCCATCGCGCACCGGAAATCCGTAATCAGTTCCCGAACGGTTTTTTGACTGCTCTCCAAAGCATCATCAATATCATTCGCATATTTGATAGCCGTGCGTCCATTTTGCTTGCGTATGGATTCAAGCAGCAAACTCGTGCGCATCCGTGTATATACCAACGACTGTGCCAATGAATCATGAATCTCGTTGGCGATGGAATGTCGTTCTGCGATCAGATCCATACGTTTGGTCTCGCGATTCAATTTGTTATGTTCGATGAGGGTGACAAGCAGGTCGGCGAATGCCAGAACTGTCTTTGAAACGTGATCAACGGACTCTTGTGGTGCATTGAAAAACAGGGTGAGCGTCCCGATCGGATTTTCAGGGGAGTTGTGGCTTTCCAGTGATGCGACGATTATCGATTGAAGCTGGCAGTTGGTATAACGGCAATCATCCCGTGTTTTGCATGTGCTGATGTCAGCTGAATATATACGGCGTCGGATTGCCGCTTTCCCGCATACTTCGCAATTTAAATCGAGGGCGCTTTCGACCTCAAGCAGTTCGGCAGGTAAACCGACAGAGCTGATTAATTGATGGGTTCGGCCATGCGTGGGAAGTATTCGTGCAACGCCGGAGGTTGCATTTACGGTGCCGATAAGTGTGTCGAGCAATTTTTCCACTATAGATTTAAAATCGCCCGCTCGAGAGGCCGCACGTTCAAATATTTTGCTCGTTGCGCCACCCTCTCCGCGCACAGGCGGGGTAAAAAGAACGCCGTTGATCCACGAAAAATCTGCGGATACCGGCTTTCTTGAGGGATTTGCTTTTTTACTCATAAATTTAACAATGCGCCTTTTTAAATGCCACTTATTTAATGAGTCTAATAAGCGGATATGACAATGCGAAATCGTTTATCAAACATGTCAAATTTCGTGCATTTCATTAAAGAAGTTGCTTGATGCTTTTCATTCTATCCGACTTGTTACTGATTATATCCCTCATTCGGGTTATATTGACGCTACCCCTTTGTAGTTATAGACACTGAAACTACCAGATGGGTTTAATGAAGAAGTTAAAAATAATAAATAAATTGATCGTTTTGATCAAAACCAAGTATTCCTTGAACGCGATAACATACCAATGAAAATCTGCATCGTCTCCGACAGTCATGATCGTGCAGAACCGCTCGCAGCGGCTGTCGAGGTGCTGATCGAAGACATCGGCTTCGAGGGCATGAAAATACCCGTCGTCAAACCGCTGGAGGGAATGAAGATCGCGGGCTACGTCGGTTGTCAGACCAATCGTCCGTTTGGCATAGACGGGGAATCATTCGAGAATCCGCAGTACTTGGACAAGATGATCGAGATCGTGGGAGCCGAGCCTGCCAGCGGCTATGAGCAGAAGGTGACCTGCTGCGGCGGGGCACTGGCTTTCTCCGAGCCGGAAAAATCGCAGAAGCAGATTCGCGACATCGTCGAATCCGCCTACGATTACGGTGCCGAAATGATTGTCACGCCCTGCCAGTTGTGCCAAGCCAACGTCGAGGTCTACCAGTCCGAGATCAATAAAAAGAAGGGCACCAAGCTGGCCATGCCGGTGGTGTATTACTCGCAACTGATGACGGTGACCTATGGTGGCAGCCTGAAACAAGCCGGTTTGGACGGACACGTCATTCAGCCGGCAAGGCTGCAGAAAATCGCCGAACGTAAAAAATAACCGGTACTTCTCTCGCCCTATGGTGCGCGAGATGTGTCGTTCCCAGTATTAAATCTCCGCTAGACTGGCAATTATGTCGGGTCTATCATCACACTCTGCCTGATCCGAATAAATCCAGTTTTAGGAGCACACCATGCAACACCTGACACCCAAGCAGACTTATGAATTCTTGCAAGCCAATCCCGAGGCGGTATTCATCGATGTGCGCAGTGAGATGGAACACATGTTTGTCGGTCATCCCAAAGGCTCTATCCTGATCCCCTGGGTCGACGGTCCGGAATGGGACATCAATCCCCATTTCGTTGCGCACGTAAAAAAAGCAGCCAGCGCGAATCGCCCCGTCCTGCTGATCTGCCGCTCTGGCCGCCGCTCGATTGATGCCGCGTTGGCTCTGGAAAAAGCCGGGCTTACAGAAGTGTACAACGTGCTGCATGGCTTTGAGGGTGACCTGGATGAAGGGCATCACCGAAATTCCCACAACGGCTGGCGCTTTGAAGGCCTGCCCTGGGCGCAAACATAAATCTGAATCACCTCTCCCTCGGGAGGATAACCATTGATTTGGCTCTATTACCTGGAAAACGCCCTATGAGCACCACCATCCCCGATTTCACCGACGCCGATCAGAAACTTGTCTCCGCTTCTCTTTTTGAGCGCTATGGCAAACTGGTTCCATTGCAACTGGCAGACAGCGAACTGCAGCTTGATGGGCTATCTGAAGAGCTGACCTTGTGTCCCACGATTTATTGGGCTGAGCGCGGGGCGCAATTTGTAGTGTGCAAAGTGGCACCTGATCGTTATCGTTGCCAATTCCTTTATTCCGAAACTGAGCAATACGGTACCGGTCACGATGAGTACAACAGTCTCCGGGACTGTGTATTGATCTTGCTGCAAGTCCAATCAGATCACGAACGGCAACTGGCGGATATTTCTTCTCGTGCCACGCAGGCCAACACAAATGCAGATTATGATGGCCCGCTGGTGATTTGAATGTTTGAGGGAAATAAGCGTTTCCCCGGTTTAGTCAGCGAACGTAGCGTTTGATCAGTTAACGTAATAATTAGCCGGCCAGCGTGGCGTGTTGCAGCCTGGCTTCAGCCTGGTTGGCCGCGTTGAAATCGAATAAACCTGACAGGATACTTCCAAATTTCTGGTTGGCATTTACGGCGAAAGCATCAAAGCCGACCTGATGCTGGTAGGTCAACATGTCGCGCGGCACATCGCCGATGGCGCGCAGTTCACCTTTGTAACCATAGCGTTTGCGCAACAGGCGGGCTGTCGAGTAGCTCTTGCCGTCGGTGAATTTATCGAATTCGACGGCAATCACAGAAAAGTCATCGATGTCGCTCCCGATCGCTTCAGGACCTTCTTCCGCAGCAAGCCATATGCCGAGCAGCCAGCCATGTTCATATTCGCGGTGTATCAGTTCGGCACGGCGCGCTTGCCATACCGATAGCGGCACCAGCAACGGTCCAACAGGCAACCTGACGGTCTGCGGAGTATCGCCCTCTGCGAGAGTCAGGGTCTTCCATTCATCAGACACGACGCGGCCATTTCTGATCAGCTTGAACATAAACTACCTTCCTTTCTGTATCACAATCAATAGGTGGATAAATGATTCATCCCAACTTGTTGAGGCGCAGTCTAGAGATATAGTATATTCCTGTGAAATACTTATTTGTTACATTGAAATAGCGATTGGTTATATAAGAACCAAAGGCATTTTCCCGTTGGCATGCGGTAATCTGTGCCTGCGGTTCACTTCCGGTATTTGCGGATCAAGCCGATCAATACCCCGAATATCTCCAGGGTGCCTTGCGGACGGATGACCGGATAGGCCGGGTTGGCGGGACGCAAGATGTACTTGCCGCGCTCCTTATCCAGGGTCTTCAGCGTGAACTCGTTGTCCACGATGGCAACCACGATGTCGCCCACATTGGCAAGATTGCGTTTCTCCACCACGGCGACATCACCATCATGGATACCCGCCTCGATCATCGAATCACCCCTGACCGGGATCAGCCTGGTCTCGGACGGTGTATCGATCAGCATCTCGTCGATGATGAAATACTCGCCCTGGGTCGCCGTCACCGAAACCGGCATACCCGCCTGAACAGAGGATTCGGCTAACGGGCGTGCGAAGAATTTTCGGGATGGGATCCAGGCGCCATCCGGGGTACGCTCGATGAATCCGGCTGCGTTCAAGCGGGTCAGGATGGCTTTGACCCACGATTTGGAAGCGATGCCGAACACTTCGCACAGCTTGGCGTAAGAAGGAATGCTTTTCCAGTCGGCGTAATAGTCTTGGAGTTTGGCGAGATATTCGCCGTCCTTAGGATTGAAGTCGTGGGTATTGGAATCAGTCATGGCGAGATTGATACAGAACGAACGTGCTGAGTACTGTAAAGAACGAACGTTCTTTTGTCAAGAGTGCCTCTCTAAACCCAAACTCCGTCGCGTTACGGCGTTGCTCGGGAAATTCTATCGCTTACATTATAGGCACATATTCGGCGCGCTAAAATTTCCCTCGCGCCTTGTCTCGCTTATAGCCAGCCACTTGGCTACCGTCTGCTGGTGGCCTAGTGGAATGGCTAGTTGTTTCATCAGCAGTTTTTCAATACTCCGAATACTTTTTCGCACTCCCGCGCACTAATTCAGCAGGATACTTCACCGCGTTCTTCTCCAGTTTGTGCAGCGCGGCCTCCAGCAAATTTACCTCCAGCTTGTCCGAGAGTCGCACCAAATAAAGCAGGATGTCGGCCAACTCTTCGGCAACGATCGCTTTTTTTTCGGCGGCAAGATCGCCCGATTGCGCCTCGGTGAGCCACTGGAAATGTTCCATCAGCTCGGCGACTTCGACCATCAGCGCCATGCTCAGATTCTTCGGAGAATGGAACTGATTCCAGTCGCGCGCCTCGGCGAACGCGCGCAATTTGTCGCGCAACATCAGTAAGTCTGATCGATTGGGCATAGCGTAGCTCCGTTGAGTGGGGAATGTCAGTGTCTATTGTAATACGTTGCGGGGCGGGGCATCATTGCATGGCAATGTCCGATTGTTCCGATGATCCCAAGAGAGGGAACCCACACCATGAACGAATACATTTTTTTTGATACCGGTTTGCGCGACAAGTTTGTGGAACATGCCCAGGGTCTGGGTGTGGCGTGCGAGTTGCGGGATGACATGATGGGCCTGATCGTCGCGGTGCCGGAAGATTTGGCTGATAATCTGGTGGATAGCTTGGAAGCGCGTTACGACTCGCTGCAGGATGAGCAAGCTGATCTTATGTCACAAATGGAAGGCGGGCTCAAAAAGCTGGCCGGATTCAAACTTGTCCTGCCGGATGGGCAAATCAGCATGGTGCCGTTGCAGCCGGATATGGCTAACCGCCTGCTTTCCTGCTTCAGTTTCGAAGAAATACAAGTGCTGTTCGACACGGTTGCTCGCAGCGCGCTGGATCCCAAGGACAGTCATCTGTGCGAAATCCTGCGGGCTGACACAAATGCCAAACGAAGATAATCGTGCGGATGACCCATCCGTATCCCCAGTCCATTACGCCCATCAAATATTCACAATAATTTGCTCTTGGAGAGAAGGCTCTGGGTATAAAATGCCCGCCTGTTTTTCTCATCAACTTTAAGGAAACAATATGTCAGAAGGATTTCATGTCCACGGTGCCCACGATCACGCAGTCGAACATCACGCCCAGAGTGGAGATAGTCTGGCAGGACAAGTCGCGATATTCACCGCGATTTTGGCCTCGGTCGGTGCGATCGTCAGCTATCAGGGGGGAGACACCCAGAATCAAGCCATGTTATTCAAGAACGAGGCGGTGCTGAAGAAAACCCAGGCTTCCGATCAATGGAATTTTTATGAGGCCAAAAGCAACAAGGGTCATTTGATGGAACTTGCCCTTGAATTGGCACCGGCGAAGAAGCGGGATTATTACCAGAGCCAGATCGAAAGATACGAAAAGGAAAAGAAAGAGATCAAGGTAAAGGCCGAGGCACTGGAAGTTGAATCGGAAAAGGCCAATGAGGAAAGCGAGCATGCAATGCATCCTCACCATAAATTGGCGCAGGCCATGACGCTGATACAGATCGCAATCTCGCTGGCTTCCATCACAGTCTTGACACGCAAGAAATGGCTATTCGTCGTGGCGGGTGTAGCGGCTGCGGGCGGTCTCGCCATGTGGGGATTTGCCGCTAACGCCTAGATCTGAAGCTGCGATGAAAGAGATTTTCTATGACTGGGGAGGAGCCAACGTCTGGCTGTTTCACGCCATCAATGACATCCGGTTTGCATGGCTGGATAACGTCATGCTGCTTGGGACGGGTCTGGGAGACCATATCCTGTTTCCGTTCTATCTTGGTTTATTGACACTGTTTGCGCTGGTCGTTGTGAATACGCCAGCGCAGTATCCCGCGTATTACAGGGCTCAGGTGACCCGCTGGATGGCAGTGATTGCGGTGTTCAGTTGCGCTTACTTGTTCGACGGTTTGTTGCTGGGCGTGCTAAAGCCCCTGCTTGATTACCCCCGTCCACCTCTGGCATTGCCGCCGGATACCTTGCATGTTGTCGGCATCCCGGAATTTCATCACAGTCTGCCGAGCGGGCATTCGTCGTTTGCGATGCTGGTGACGGCCAGCCTGTGGCCTGTTCTGAACTACAGGTGGCGCGTGGCAGGTGCATTCTTTGTGTTGTGGGTCGGTATTTCCAGAATCAGTCTGGGCACGCATTTCCCGGCAGATGTGATAGCGGGATTTCTGTCGAGCCTGGCGGTGGTGTTGCTGGTTTATGTGGCCATAAAGAAGCTGACTTGGTTGATAAGTAATCGCACAACCCGCATTCGCAGTGTTGACTAGACTTGGGTCTATAGCCACACCAAGTAGGCATTCCGTTGCTGGGTGCGAGCTACTTTTGGAGGTGTTATAGAATCCAAGCCTGTTGCACCCCAGATTGAACCGTCAGATGTATTTCAGCAAATTCCGATTCAATGGCCAAGTGGCTCATTATGAAATGCATTTCAACAAGCACCCATCCTGCGCAAATATTAACCCGCAATCGCTTCCGAACCTGGCTATAGAGCACACCCCCAAAAATTCTTGCGGATAGAAAAAAAGCGCCTATAGTTGCATTTATGAATCGCTTTCCTGTCATGCGCGCTTTATTGTTCGGCCTGTTTTTGCTTGCCGGGTTGGGCCGTGCGGCAGCATCTGCGCCCATGGTGGTCGTGCTCAATGTTGACGGAGCGATCAGCCCCGGGACTGCGGATTATGTGGTACGAGGCCTGAAGTCGGCCGCCGGGGTACAGGCCCAGTTGGTCGTGCTGAAAATGGATACGCCGGGTGGCCTGGATACATCCATGCGCCAGATCATCAAGCAGATCATCGCTTCGCCGGTTCCCGTTGCTGCCTTCGTCGCCCCCGAAGGCGCGCGTGCCGCGAGTGCGGGCACCTATATCCTTTATGCCAGCCACATCGCGGCGATGGCACCGGCCACCAATCTGGGGGCTGCTACGCCGATCTCTATCGGCATCGGCGGCATCGGCGACCAACCGGTGCCGGGCAATCAACCTCAGAAGGGCGTGAAGGACGACGCTCAGGGGAAGAAAAGCGGGGCGAGTCCGACTGGCGGCGAGCTGGCCGCTCCCGGTTCCGCGCTGGAACACAAACAAATCAATGATGCCTCCGCGTATATTCGCAGCTTGGCGCAGATGCGCGGTCGCAATATAGAATGGGCTGAGCAGGCGGTGCGCCAGGCGGTGAGCCTGACCGCGGGCGAGGCTTTGAAGCTCAAGGTCATCGATGTGGTCGCCCGTGACGTGCCCGACCTGCTCCGCCAACTCGACGGGCGGAAGGTGAATGTGCTGGGGTTGGAGCGCACCTTGGATATGACGGGAGCAAGCATCGTCACTTTGGAGCCGGATTGGCGAAGCCGGTTGCTGGCTGTCATTGCTGACCCGAGCATTGCCTACCTGCTGATGCTGGCGGGTATTGCCGGCCTGTTTTTCGAATTTTCCAACCCGGGATTCGTGTTGCCAGGAGTGGTCGGTGCGATCTCGCTGCTGCTCGCGCTGTTCGCGTTTCAGATGTTGCCCGTCAACTATGCAGGATTGGGTCTCATCATTCTGGGGCTCGCTTTGATGACCGGTGAGGTGTTCATGCCCAGCTTCGTGCTGGGCATCGGCGGCATCATTGCCTTCGTGATCGGTTCGGTGATGCTGATCGATACCGATATTCTGGGGTATGGAGTTCCGTGGACGGTGATCGTGCCGGTTGCCATCGCCAGTGCCTTGTTCATCTTCTTCGTCGCCGGTATGGCAATGAAAGCACGTCGGCGACCCGTAGTGAGCGGCCGCGAGGAATTGATCGGAAGCAGCGGAGAGGTGCTGGAAGACTTCGATGGCAAGGATGGTTGGGCGCGGGTGCATGGCGAAACCTGGCGTATCAGATGCAAGCAGCCGTTGGCCCGGGGACAAAAGATCAGGGTCGTTCGCATGGACGGATTGATCTTCGATGTGGAGCCGGAAGCAATAACCCCTGAATGATTTCTGTGTCCATTTGCTATAACAACGAAGGAGAACGATATGGCCTTTAATTTTAGTTTTAGTTTGGGTACTTTTTTGCTCGTGCTCGTCTTGCTGGCCTTCTCCAGCATACGCATACTGCGCGAGTACGATCGTGGCGTGGTGTTTATGCTCGGGCGGTTTTGGAAGGTAAAAGGCCCGGGGATGGTACTGATCATTCCCGGCATCCAGCAGATGGTCAAAGTGGGTTTGCGCACGGTGGTCATGGATGTGCCGAGCCAGGACGTGATCTCCCGTGACAACGTTTCGGTCAAGGTCAACGCGGTGCTGTATTTCCGCGTGGTCGACCCGCAGAAGGCGATCATACAGGTGGAGGACTATCTTAACGCAACCAGCCAGTTGGCACAGACCACTTTGCGTTCGGTCCTGGGTAAGCACGAACTGGACGACATGCTCGCCGAGCGTGAGCGTCTCAACATCGACATCCAGAAGGCGCTTGATACCCAGACGGATGCTTGGGGAATCAAGGTCTCCAATGTGGAAATCAAGCACGTGGATATCGACGAGACCATGGTACGCGCCATCGCCCGTCAAGCGGAGGCGGAGCGGGAAAGGCGGGCCAAAGTGATCCATGCCGAGGGCGAACTGCAGGCGTCGGAAAAACTGCTGCAGGCAGCCCAGGTTTTGGCACGGGAACCGCAAGCTATTCAGCTTCGTTATCTGGAAACGTTGACTGTAATCGGTGCGGACAAAAACACGACCATCGTGTTTCCGATGCCGATTGATCTTATCAGGTTGTTTACGGATAAATACCTAGGCAACCCGTCAAAAGGAGAGAAACAGTGAGAACCACGATTGTCCGCGCCAAAAAAATCCGCACTGGACCGGTAGAGATGCGGTAATGTTATTCCAATTCCAGATCAAACGTGCATTTTTGTAGGGTGGGCTCTGCGCGTGTTGTTGGGGCTTCAGCCCCTTACAACCACGGCGTACCCCTTGCGGGTGCTGCCCGCCGAATCAAGTTGTCAGGCGAGCTTTGCATAGCCATCGACTAAGCTGGCAAACAACGCCAGCAAGTCGCTGGTTAAGCCCGACCTACGAATTGTTTTACCTTCGAAATGGAAATAGAATTAGTTTTACAGCGCAATTATTCTCCATGTTTTTTCCATCATGCAGGGAATAAGCGGCAGAGGGGTTAATGGTGGATCGCAACCTCCGCTATCAAGTCTACCGACCTGAGATGCAGTTGAACTGTAATAAGAACCCCATCATTGCTCAGAGCGTTTTTTGTTTCGCAGAAACAGTGCTGTGACAACCGGCTTTGATCCACCCCAGCCATTCCGCCACACCTTCACCGCTGGTGGCCGATACGCGGATCACCCGTATGGTCGGATTGACGCGGCGCGCATTTTCCACGGCAAGGTCGGCATCGAAATCAAGGTGCGGCAACAGGTCGCACTTGTTGAGCAGCATCAGGTCTGCGGCACGGAACATGTCGGGATATTTGAGCGGTTTGTCTTCACCCTCGGTCACGGAAAAGATCACCACCTTGTGCGCTTCGCCCAGATCGAAACCTGCCGGACAAACCAGGTTGCCGACATTCTCGATCAGTAACAGACTATCCTCTTTCAGGTCGAGTCGTTGCATGGCCTGTCCCACCATGTGTGCATCCAGATGGCAGCCCTTGCCGGTGTTGATTTGAAGTGCCGGTGCGCCGGCGGCACGGATGCGCGCGGCATCGTTGTCGGTCTGTTGGTCGCCCTCGATAACGGCGAGTGACTGCGCCCCATTCAAAGCAGTAATGGTTTTCACCAGCAACGTAGTTTTGCCGGAGCCGGGACTTGATACCAGATTGAGCGCAAAAATTCCGTGCCTGGAAAAGTAGCGACGGTTCTGATCGGCATAGTCGTTGTTCTTGGCGAGTATGTCGCGCTCGATCTTTACCATGCGTGACTGACTCATGCCGGGTGCATGCGCGCCTGCCGGTCCCGCGCCAAAATCGATAGTGTCGTGTGCAGGAGAATGGGCAGGTGTATGGTTGTGCGGATGTGTATGCGTCGCATCCTCTCCACGCACACGATAGTGCATCTCCTCGCCGGGTTTGCGCTGCCGCGCGAGCGAATGGCTTCCGCCAAGTGCCCGACCTCCGATAAGTGTCTGACCCTTTCCACATCCGCATGTCATACACATCATTCCACCTCCAATTCCTTGACTCTCATCTCCTCACCGCCTGTCACCTCGATCTGAAAGCTGCCGCAACTCGGGCAGGGTTCATAACGGGCCGTGACTGCCACACTGCAGGCGCACTCCAGGCACCAGCCCTGTCCGGCGGTTTCGATGATTTCCAGCCGCGCATCCTGGGCAATGCTGTCGCGCGTCACTACATCGAAGCAGAAACGCAGCGACTCCTTTTCCACACCGGCCAACTGGCCGATTTCCAGCCACACCGCTTTGACCTTGGTGTACCCATCGGTTCGCGCCTTATCTTCAATGATTTGCAGCACGCTTTCGGCAATGGACATTTCATGCATGGAAAATCTCATCCATAATGGTTATGGTGAACCTCAAATTCTGAATTAGCAAATCCGCGGCAAGGGATCGTCTTCCAGTTCTTCCAGCATCCGTTCGCCGCCCAGTTCAGTTTCCAGCACCACATGCGCGCGTCCCTCGCTGACGCTGCCGATGATCGCAGCATCGCGTCCCTGCGGCAGTGCCTGCCAGCGCGCCAGCGCGTCGCTTGCCTGTGACGCCTCGACCACTGCCACCACCCGCCCCTCGCAGGCCAGGTACATCGCATCGTAGCCCAGTATTTCGCACACCGCCGTGACCTGCTCTCGCACCGGGATCGATGGCTGATTCAAACGCACCTGCAATTTCGTGGCTCGACAGATCTCGTGCATCACCGTGGCCAGGCCGCCGCGTGTCGGGTCGCGCATGAAGCGCAGGCCGTCCAACGGCAGCAGCGCCTGCGTCAGCGGCAGCACACTCGCCGCATCCGACAATAATTCGCCATGCAAACCGAACTGTTCGCGCGCCAGCATCACCGCAATGCCGTGGTCGCCCACCGGGCCGCTCACCAGAACCACATCTCCGGGCCGGATATGATCGAGTCCGAGTTGCAGATGTTTTGGCCGCACACCGATGCCGGTGGCAGATAGATACAAGCCGCCGCCTTCGCCGCGCCTGACCACCTTGGTATCACCCGCCACAACGGCGACTTTCGCTTCTCGCGCGGCCTCGGCGAGGCTGATGACGATGCGTTCCAGTTGCGCGATCTCGAAGCCTTCCTCGATGAAGGCGCTCAGCGTGAGGTAATGCGGCACAGCGCCCGACACCGCGAGATCATTCACCGTGCCGTGCACCGCGAGCGAGCCGATGGTGCCGCCGGGAAATTCCAGCGGCTGCACCGTGAAGCCGTCGGTGGTCACCATGAGCTCACCATCCAGTGCGGGCAGCGCCGCTGCATCCACATTCACGTTGAGCAGCGGGTGGGCGAGATGGCGCGCGAATAATTCTTCGATCAACTCGCGCATGTAACGCCCGCCGTTGCCGTGGGCGAGACTGATGTGAGTGTCATCCATATACTAAGATTCCTTGATTGCAGGGAAAGCCTGTTATTCCAGTTCCAAATTAAAACGTCGAGAATTTGTAGGAGCGGGCCATGCGGGTGCCCGGACAAAAGTTTATCGTACCCGCGACCAATTTCTCGCGGGCATGGCCCGCTCCTACAGCTTAACGGCTAATATTTTTTTGACGCCGCTTCTATCAGTTGGCCGAGCGCCAAGCCACCATCGTTGCATGGCGCCTGTTGCGGCAGATACGCCTCGAATCCGGCAGCATTCAGTTGCTGCATCGCCAGTTCGGCGAGCAGTTTGTTCTGGAACACGCCGCCGGTCAAACCCACCGCATCGAACGGTGTGTGTGCATGGATGCGTTGTGCTTGCTTAACGATGGAATGAGCCAAGCTCAGGTGGAACTGCATCGCGCGTTGTGCCACCGGCACCTCGTCGCGACACAATGCATGCAGCAGCGGTGTCCAGTCGGCGACGAGCAAGCCGTTCTCATCTTCGTGCAGCGGCAAATCTATCGCCTCGGCATCGCCCATTGTTTCATCAACAGTTGCGGCAGCCTCAAGCAGCATCGGTCCCTGTCCCTCATAGCTCGCCGTATCGCACAATCCGAGCAGGCTGGACGCGGCGTCGAACAAGCGACCCGCTGCAGTGGTAACCGGCGCATTCAGGCCATGCTCCCACGCGCTTTTCAGCAGCACCGCATCGCGTGTGTCCGACTGCCAAGCCAGACCGCTCTCCCAGCACAGTGCCGCAGCGGAGCGCCACGGCTCGCGTCCGGCGCGTTCGCCGCCGGGCAGGCGGAACGGCTTGAAACTGGCGACGCGCTTCCACGCACCGGGACGACCCAGGAGCGCCTCGCCGCCCCACAGCGTGGCGTCCTCGCCGAAGCCCACGCCATCCCAAGTGAATATCAAATATTTCTTGGCCAAGTCGGCTTCGAATGCCAGCGCCGAAGCATGCGCATGGTGGTGCTGCACGCGATACAGCGGCAAGTCCTGCCTGGCCGCCCAGCGGCTGCTGGCGTAGCCGGAATGCGCATCGCAGACGATGGCTTGTGCTTTGACGCCATACAGTTGCTGCAAGTCCGCGATCACCTGCTCGAAGATTTCCAGGCTGCGCGGCGTGCCGAGGTCGCCGATGTGCGGCGACAGCACCGCGCGATTGTTCCATGCCAGAGCGATGGCATTTTTCATGTGGCCGCCCACCGCCAGCAGCGGCTGCGGCAAGCTGAAGGGCAAGTCGAATTCCAGCGGTGCGATGCCGCGCCCAACACGTAATAGACGAGGACTACCCGCGATGACGCGCAACACGCTGTCGTCAGCCGGGCGCGCGATGGGGCGGTTGTGATGCAAAAAGGCTTGCGCCACCTTGCCCAGACGCGCCTCGGCCTCGGCGTTATCGGTCAACACCGGCTCGCCGCTGACGTTGCCCGAAGTGGCGACCAGCGGTGATCCGAAACTTTCCAGCAGCAAGTGATGCAGCGGACTGTAAGGCAGCATCGCGCCGATCTCGCGCAGCCCGGGCGCAATGGTATCCGGCAATGCCGAATCTGCGTGCCGGGGTATCAGCACGATGGGACGCGAAGCATTGCACAGCGCGGCTTGCGTCACCGCATCGAGCTGCAACTCAGCGCGCACGCGCTGCAAGCCGTCTGCACCCTGCCACGGAAACATCAGCGCCAGCGGCTTGTGCGGCCTGTGCTTACTGTCGCGCAGCAGCGCGATGGCCGCAGGATTCAGCGCATCGCACATCAGGTGATAGCCGCCGATGCCTTTTACCGCAACGGTTTCGCCGCGCTGCAATGCCGCGACACAAGCATCGAGTGCCGCATCGCGGCCGACATTTTCATGGGCGCGTTCACGCGCCGCGACAAAACTCAAATGCGGCCCGCACACCGGGCAAGCCAGCGGCTGCGCATGGAAGCGGCGATTGTGCGGGTCTTCGTATTCGGCACGGCAGCGGGGACACAATGGGAATTCCGCCATCGTGGTGTTCGGCCTGTCATAGGGCATCGCGGTGATCAGCGTGTAGCGCGGCCCGCATTGCGTGCAGTTGATGAAAGGGTAGCGGTAGCGCGCATCATGCGGATCAAGTAGCTCGCGGCGGCAATCGTCGCAAAGATAATTATCCGGAGGAATGTGAATATTGGCTTGCGAGGAAACGGCACTTAGCAGAATTTCAAAACCGATCAACTTGCGCAGTTGAATGAGCTGGCAGGAAATCACCTGCGGACGCGCCAGCGGCGGCGCGTCGGAAACCAGCGCGGCGGCGAAAGCATCCAACGCGGCAGGTTCGCCCTGTGCCTCCACCATTACCTCGCCGGTGAGATTCTGCACCACGCCGCTCAGACCGAAACGCTGCGCCAGATTGAATACGAAGGCGCGATAGCCCACACCCTGCACCCGCCCGCCCATCAGCCAGCGGCGGGCTTCAGGTGTGGCGCTGTGTGAGGAAAAGTGGTCGTCGGTGTTCATATGTATGACTGGTTACGACACTCACCCGACCTTCAAGGTGGAGCATCTGAGCGACTGCTTCACGTCAGGTAGCAGACCTTCAAACTGATGGGAATTTGTGATACTGAAGGTCTCTTGAAACCCGTTTCGGTCATTCATGTTTCTACATAGCGACATCTCGATTGCGATCGTTCTCAAGCAGCAACGGACCCAAAGAGGTGTTCACAATTCATTATGCAACTTATACATAATCAACCCAATCATTTTACCTTCGTCAAGCTGCTGCGCCTCTTTGTCAGATGCAAGACCACATGACTTTGCATGAGGGCTCTTAGAAAGTAATGGGTAGTGCATAGCGTGATCTTTTTCTGCTAACAATTCTGCATCCTTAGCACTATCGTCACGGACAACAACAGTACAACACACAACGTCTTGGCCATCTTTCTTTCCATAGATGTCAATTTTCCAAATGCTCATAAATTCCTATTTGTGGTCTAAGAGTTTTTGCATGCAGATTGCCATAGAAAAAAAAGACTTCCAGAATCACGTTTCGAAATTGGTGTCCATTTCCTAACATCAACTTTGCTGTAAACAATACTACCGCCGCCCATATGTCCTGAGTAGAAAGAGTTAGCAATTTCACGCGATTGTTGTCCGTTACAATCGAATTCATATTGGGCTATTGCTGAATTAGATTTCCGTTCCTCGCCGAGTGCTACTGAAGTATTCTTGTAGTCAAATAGACTCAACATTTTCACATTGTCTCCAGCCTTACTAATAGATGTAGAAACAATCGGGGACAGACCACAGTTTCATTATTGTACTGGCCTAACTTATAGCTTACTTTGTTATCAAAGGGGTCGGCATCAAAATATTTTTCATCCCATTCTTCTCTCATTTGCCTTGTATCGCCTGGATATGCGCACTGCTCAGCCTTTGGTAAAGACGGATCTGTCGCTGGAGCGGC